>Ga0209723_1000198_pt1 | contig 119891 bp, 105 predicted proteins | sample BiotimSIPDNA_2_FD_185750 | JGI IMG/M metagenome (GOLD analysis project Ga0209723, IMG submission 185750) | Anaerobic biogas reactor microbial communites from Washington, USA - Biogas_R2 time_0 SIP DNA (SPAdes) (version 2) | ecosystem: Engineered > Bioreactor > Anaerobic > Unclassified | place... | reverse complement strand
TATTTAGGGTTTTAGCTAGCTGCTTAAGAAAGAAGGTCTTGATCTCATCGTTTTTGAACATTTGCAGTTCCTGAACACCTTTAGCGTAGACCTGATAGATAACGCCAGGGGCGACTATTCTTGGTTTTGTGCTCATGGAATTCTCCTTTTTGTATGTGCAGAATCGAGGAAATATAGCTGCAATTTTTGTTCCAGTGAGTACCCCAGAGATGAAGACTTTACTTGCTCAAAAATCATCTCTGGGGCAAGGGATCCAAATTGAAATCTGAGATTATGATTTTAGATTTTTGATTTAGGAAATAGGATTAAGAATTTCAAATCTTTATGGTTGTAGTTGGACGATCGAGAAAAAAGAATCGTGACTAAGCAGAAAGATGAAAAGAACCTGATTTTCTCTAAAACAACTTACTCTTTTTCCCACTTCCGCAAACCTTATATTCGCAGTTTCTTGAAACCGAAGTGCCCCAGAGTTACAATGTTTAAACCCGAATTTTCCATTAGAGTCATTCTGAACGTATGTGAGAAATCTGGTAAGGCATGCGCCCTTTATTAGTTTCGGCTAGCCATTTAGTCAGATAGGTCAGAATGCGACCGCTTTTACCTTCTAAACTAAGATATCTTTTCTGCTTCAAATAGGTTCTATAACAGTAAAAAGATCAGAAATCGTCCAGGTTTTACAAAGAAAAATGTTTTCATAAAATCGAAGACAATGGTCGTTCGCATTCTGATCTCCATCTAAAGGGCTAGCTGTAACCAATAAAGGGCGCATGCCTTACCGTATATCTAATTTCTTCAGATTTTATAAAAGACAACTGTACTTAAGGAGTGAGGAAATGATAATGGAGGCATTCTCGATTTACAAAAACCGTCTAATGGGAAATTATGGTGAAAAAAAATCACCTCTGGGGAACATCGCCCGGATCAAGAGCCTGTCAACTCAGAAAAAGTTCAGCTCTAAATTGGCTATCTAAGCTACCTTCTCAGAACCCTGCAAACCTCATCAAAAACCATCTGTGGCTTTATTTCACTGAGACATGCTATCTTCTTGTCGGGGCAGTTGAACCTGTGTGACTTGCGATAATAGGAGTGGCTGCAGGGTCTGCATGGATAGTCAGAATGAATTAGCACCGCATCTTTGGAAAAAGGCCCTGTTCTGCGAAAATCCGATGGCCCAATGATAGAAACCGTATGTGCACCGGTAAATGCAGCTATATGCATCAGGCCACTATCATTGGATACGAAAACAGAACATCGTGAAATTTCATCGTAAAGAGCATTCAGAGAGAGTGATTTTTTAATTGTAACCCCTTCGAGATTTTCAAAATATTTAAGTTCCTCATACTCGTCGGGACCGAAAAAAAGCACCAGTTCATGACCGGATGTTTCTTTCTGAATCATGCCGATTAACTGCTTCCAATATTGCAGCGGCCACCTTTTGTAGTAATCCGTCGCTTTGCATCCGACATGAAAACCAATCTGCTTTTCTTTTTTATTTTGGATAGAGAAGTATTCTATCTCATTTTCCGCAATGGAGAATCCGGCTGCATTGACCAGACGAAGATTCTGAAAAGTATCGTGTAAACCGATTTCCACCGGTACACGTCGGGTGGAAAGAAATGATAAAGAGCACAGGCTGTCATCAGGGTATGATGCAGCTATGCGGTCCCTTGCCCCACATAGGAAATGAAGAAGATTATAGTGAGGTCGTGCAGATGGAAATGACAGTATCGATACATCGTAAGATTCTTTCCGGATTTTTGACAGAGTTACCAGTGCCTCTTTAATATTGTTAGAAATAAAAAAATTCTTCTGGTAAAGATTTCTGAATGGTTCCCACTCCCGGGTAATATAGTCAACCGATTTGAGATAAGTGACAATATCAAAAGAGATCTTTTTCTCATGAAGCTTTTTTAAAACCGGATAAAGGATTATCAGGTTACCGATTCCATAAGGCATTAAAAAGAGAAGTTTCATTTCTGTGTTTTCCCTGATTTCAGCAAATTCATGTTTTTAGCCGTAGCTTCTTGTAAGCTAAAAATCGACTGGTGTTCATGGCACATGTGTTTCTCAAAGACGGCTCTGATGCACGTGCTCCGCAAATGCATAAAATAGTATTACGAGTGAGGGTGAGAAAAATGCAGTAATGCAGAGGATGTGGTTTGAGTGGAACCTTGATCTCGGAAAGAATAACGAATACCGAATATCGACGGCAAAGGTGATCTGAACCTCTGAATCTCTGAACCCTGAACCTCTTTTGGGCCAAATTCCAGGATAATGGGAGATATTTTTAATTTTTTGAAGGTGCTATACGTATTTTATTTTCTTTTTTTGTGTTGTTTTGCCGGAGGATTAGTGTCCAGTTTTTCCAAAAGCTTTACCAGATTATTCAAACTGATTGTTACTCTGCTTGTCATGGCATTCCTGGTTCGAAAACTGGGATGGAACCAGATTTTGGCCACAGTTTTAGATGCAGATCCTCTATGGTTAGTTGCCTCGGTTGCTGTGTTTATCGCCAGTGGATGGCTGGGGGTAATACAGTGGGAAATTTTACTGAAAAATCGTGGAATCCCTCTGAAGTTCTGGAATGCATTCCGGTTATATTTTATCGGTTTGTTTTTCAACAATTTTATTATGGGTGGAATAGTGGGTGATGCTGTCAAGGTGGCATCGCTTAAATCCCGACAAGGCAAGGGAATGGCCGGTCTGGCAGCCACGTTTCTTGACCGATTTGCCGGATTATGGGCAATGTGTGGTTTTGCTGTAGGTGGAAGCATTATTCTTCTGCAACGTGGCGCTCTCAATAACGGCAAGATTGGTACCGCGGTACTTGCTCTGCTGGTTACTTTTGTAATGTTTGTTGGTATCATGATTTTTCTTGTTTCAAAACCGATGCAGAGTGCTTTTTTCAGGATTACCGATTCGATGACCTTTGTCAGTAAATTACGGGTGAAGGAAGTTATCTCTGAGATGCTTATTGAGGCTGGAGACTTTCATGTACTGGGAAAAGTTGCATTTTTTTCTATAATCACCCAGTTTTTCAGGATCGCGGTCCATATACTGGTAGCTGCTGCACTGGGGCTTCTCACAGTAGGCAATTTCCAGTATTTTTTCATCTTTGTACCTCTTATGGCGATGCTTATGACTATTCCCTTGCCTTTTGGGGTAAGGGAAGCGGTTGGAGGGACACTGTTTGCACTTGCAGGTTTTCCTGAACATGAGGCTTATGTCATGGGTTTTTTGGCCTCACTGGTTGGTATTGGTGCAAGTTGTCTTGGCGGTGTATTTTTTGTGACAGATAGAATGACCACTCAGGGAAAGAAAAATGAAAAAAGTATCAATTGTAGTTCCGCTGCATAACGAAAGAGAGAGCCTTCCTTTATTAATAAAGGCTATTTCTGAAGTGCTGACACCAATGGATATCGAATACGAGATCGTTCTGGTGGATGATGGAAGTACAGACGGTTCCTTTGATGTGCTTAAGCAGTTGTATGCCCAGTATGGTTCATGCCTGCGGCTTTTCCGTTTCTGCCGTAATTATGGGAAATCTGCAGCGTTGAGCGTGGGGATAAAGGAGGCCAGGGGTGAGGTGATTATCACCATGGATGCAGACTTGCAGGATGATCCTAAGGCCATCCCTGAGATGCTTTCAAAAATTGAGGAAGGCTGGGATGTGGTCAGTGGGTGGAAAAAGAAACGTTATGATCCGGTGTCATTTACTTTCCCTTCAAAAATCTGGAACTTTATCACTTCCATTCTGTCTGGTGTAAAACTGCATGATTTCAATTGTGGCTTTAAGGCTTATCGGGCTGAAGCTGCCAAGTCGCTGGATATCTACGGTGACCGCCATCGCTATCTGCCAGCACTGGCCCACTGGGATGGTTTCAAAGTAACCGAGATTGTTGTCCCTCACCATGCCCGTCAATTTGGCAAATCTAAATACGGTTTCAGTAAGTTTTTCAGTGGGACACTGGACATGCTTACCCTTCTTTTCCTGCGCAAATATTTCAAGAGGCCTTTGCACTTTTTCGGTTTTTTTGGCTTTGTCCTGATTTTGGCTGGTGGAATTGTACTGGGATATTTTGGAATTTCATGGGCTCTGACCGGTTATATGAAAGTGCGCCCGCTGGTTGTACTTTCTATGGGAGCTGTTATAGTGGGGGTGCAACTGTTTTTCTTTGGGCTAATGGCCGAAATGATTATCAATATGGCACCCAAAGACTCCTATATCATTCGGGAGAAAATCGAATGAGGTTTTAGGTCAGGCAAATGAAACCTGATTTTCACTGAATGATAATGAAATCTTCCTTAAAAAGGGTCTCCCCAGAGGTGAAGCTTTAATGCGGAAAAGATACATCTCTGGGGAAGCTCCAGCGGGGAATTCAATTTTTTTGTCAGAATCTCTTCTGCAGCAAACCTCTCCTGAGAGTCATCAAAGCTGCTTTTTTCACAATAACTTAATTAAGTCTTCCCAATAAAAAAACAACTGGATATAATCTTCTCCTAAAGTATTTTTCCTGAATCAAAAACAGAGGAAACTACCTTAAGGAGGTTTATTATGTTGCGATTAAGTGTGTTACTTTTAGCAGCTCTGTTTATTAGCTCGGCAGCAGTTGCAGAGGATCAGAATTTAACCGATAAACAACCCCAGCCAAAGCAGGAGCAATCCCAGCAGGGCAACTCAGAAGAAAAAAAAGCGGATCTCCCACCACCCAGCGTGGGTCAAAAGAGTTCTCCCAGTTGGGAGATAGGTGCCGGAGTAGTAACCGTAAATAACGAACAATGGACAAGGTTGGCAGTCGGTGTCGATGTTCCCATCTGGAAATTTGGGATTTTCTTCGATCTGGAGTTATTTATCGATTCTGAAGGAAAATTCTCCAACAAAGGATGGAACTTTAAAGATGAGCCATTGGAAGCTATAACCCGTAAAATCCGCTATATCCGTTTCGGGCACGAGCAAGATCCTCTTTTTATTAAATTTGGTGGCCTTTCCAGTGTTACATTCGGTTACGGTCTGATAATGGATCGTTTCACCAATATGCTTCATTATCCTGATCAGAAGCTCCTTGGATTGCAATTTTACCTCAACGATATCAGCCCCATTGGAATCTCTCTGCAGACTGTACTTGCAGATTTCAAAGAGTTAAACGATGATGGCGGTTTGGCTGGTGTGCGTCTGGCAGTAAAACCCTTTAAACCTTCAGGTACTCCCATTATTAGTGGAATCAGTATCGGTGGATCTTATGTAAGAGATTTTAATCAGTACTCACCTGCCAGAAAATGGGATGTGCAGAGGCCAAAATCGGTAGGATTGTATGATTATCTTATTTCGTTGAATGTGCCAGTAAGAGAGGCATTGGATACGGTGAGAAACACCGGACTGGGCGATCCCATAGAAGACGAATACAAATACTACAATGAACTGAATGCAAAGAAAGACGATGATGCTTACGGGTTGATCGGAGGAGATGTTGGTATTCCGATTATTGACAAAAAACTGCTTGGTGTAGAGATTTACGGGCAAGCCGCTATCCGTGATGATGGAAAGCATGGATGGGGTATAGGGGTGCCAGGAGTGGCTCTCAGAGCAGGTCCTATCTGGGCAAATTTAGAGTATCGTCACTCAGAGGGCAGATTCGAATTCAACCATTTCAACACTTACTATCTTGATGAACGTTTGACCAGAGATCCTGTGGTTCATACCAAAGAAGAGCTCTTGATATCAAATACTCTTAACGGCATTTATGGAAGGCTGGGTGCCAATATTGCTGGTATTCTGATACTGGATGGTTCTTATCAGCACCTGATAGGTAAGAAAAAAGACGGGGAAGAAAAAACTAAAGATCGACGGTTTGAAGCAGTTGCAGCCGCTGGTGAAATTATTACTCAGAAAATTCCTAAAATCAGCATGGCAGAATTCTACTACAACAAGTCTAATATTGGTTATCTGAAAGACAAATTCTTCGACAAAACTGAGTATATGTACTATGGATACAGGATCGGTTTTGATATTACCAGTGGTGCTACTCTGATTTGGGATTCCCGCTACGGGTTCAAACGTGATAAAAATGGAGATCTCGAATCCAATAACTTTATCAGTGTTCAGACTGCAATCACTTTCTGATCTGTTCATATAAGATTCCTGCGAAAAGCAGGAATCTATTATTCTGAAAAGGTATTCAGATTAGGATAAAAAATTCAGGTTCAGATCTTGCTTTTTGAAGAATTGAGATCTGTGCCTTGGGGCTCGGTTGCTTTTGTTAATGGTTAATGTGTGGATTTCTGGTGTTGTTACATGTTTTGGAGTTTAAATGAGTGATTTTTCACCCATGATGCGTCGCATTCGAGCTGAGAAATCTCTGAATTCAAAAATCCCAAAAAAAGGTAGAATCCGTCTTCTCTTAATCCTTCTTCTTTTTGGTGCTGCTCTTAAATTCGGTGGACCATTACTGGTTTCAAACGCTCAGAATTCTGTTTCAGGAACAGAGGTAAGGAAGCAATCTGTAAAGAAAGATCAAACTGCAGAGAAGAAGTCTGTTTCGGTTGATGAGTCTAAAAAAAAGAGCTCAATGATGAGTTTCTCCGAAATGGCGGCAATTCTGAAACAGTCTCCCTATGACATGTCAAAAATCAGTGACACCATTAATCATCTTCAGGACTCTCTGGTTTATCATTACAGCCTTGATTCCTCTTTGCAAAACCTTGGAAATCGCCTGATGAAAAGGTATAAGCCGCTTTATGGCGCAATTATCGCCATGCACCCGAATTCAGGCAGAGTACTTTCAATTGTCTCTTTTAAGCATGACAGCGTTTCTGATCTGGGTAATATCTCTTTCCGAAGCATCTTTCCTGCTGCATCAGTTTTTAAGACAGTTACTGCTGCTGCAGCTATTGAGGAGGCTGGTTTTGATGCCCAGAGTATAGTGAAGCATGTGGGCAGAAATCATACTCTTTACAAGTTTCAGTTGGAAAAAGAACCCGGCCAGTTTAATGAAATTACCCTGGAAAAGGCCTATGCTCTGTCTATCAATCCGGTTTTTGCCAAAGTAGGAATCTATTCATTGGGAAAAGGAAAACTGGAAAGCTTCAGCCACAAATTTGGTTTCAATACGGTGATTCCTTTTGAGCTGGAAATTGAGATGTCACAAATGGGCTCAGGTGATTCTCTTTTTGAACTGGCAGAGCTTGCTTCAGGTTTTAATCAGCAAACAACCATTTCACCATTGCATGGGGCTTTGATGGCCAGTGCTATTTCGGAGAATGGAAAGATGCCCTATCCGTTTGTGGTTGACAGCGTAACCAGAAAAGATAGTTGCGTCTATAAAGCACAAAACCGAGTATGGAAAACTCCCATCAAGGGACATACTGCCGGTGAACTGAGAAAAATGATGCAGTGTGTGTCAAGTTATGGCACTGCCCGCAAATCTTTCAAGTACATAAGGCAATCTGCCCGTTTTAACAATATCCAGTATGGGGGAAAAACCGGATCGGTTGACAAGGATGGAATCGGAAGAGTTGACTGGTTTGTCGGATTTGCCAGGGATCCCGCCGATTCCACTCAGAGAATCGCCGTCAGTGTGGTCACCGCCCATGGCGCATACTGGACGGTTCACTCCAGTTTTATCGCAGCCGAATATTTCAGGCATTATCTTAAATCGGTTCAGGATAAACAGAAAAAAGAAATGGTTGAGCAATCCGCAATCACATTAAATTATACTCCCGGCAAATTGGACCAGAAAACTCAGATGTAATATGCAAAATCAGAAATCTTTCAAATCCGCATTTGTTGCTTTAATAGGCAGACCTAACAGTGGCAAATCTACTCTGATGAACACCGTTTTACAGGAGCAGCTCTCTGTAGTAACTCCTCTTCCTCAGACAACCCGCCGTAATCTCAAAGGTATCCTGACTACCGATGACTTTCAATTGATTTTCGTAGACACCCCAGGTATTCACCAGGGCAAACATGTTTTCAATCAGTCCATGATAAAAGAAGCCCGTACCGTTCTTGAAGAACAGGGGATCGATATAATCTGCTACATTGTGGATCTTTCCAGAGAGTTCGGGGAGGAAGAAACAAGCATAGCCAACATGATCTCAACTTTAACTGCAAAAATATTGATAGTATTCAATAAAATCGATTTAGTCGATGTTCCCGAAAAAAAGATAAACCGTTTTTATGAGTTGTTTCCTCAGTTCTCGAAATTACCCCAAATACAGATCTCTGCAAATTTACCGGAAACCAGAGAGAAATTCCTGAATGCCCTCGATCCATTTCTCCCCGAGGGGCCCTGTTATTTTGATCCGGAGGAGCTTACAGATGCAAACCTGCGTTTTTTTGCCGCAGAGTTCATTCGGAAACAGATAATCCTTAACACCCGGGAGGAAGTTCCGCACGCCTGCTTTGTGGAGATCGAGTCTTACAAGGAAGATCAGGACAAACATCGTATTCATGCTACAATTCATGTGGAAACTGCCGGTCAGAGGGGAATAATTGTGGGCAAAGGGGGATCGATAATCACCAGAATCCGTAAAAACGCAGAAAAAGAGATGGCAGCGATGGTACAGATGCCGGTTTCCATCACTTGTCATATCAAAATATCCCCTAAATGGAGAGATAACGAGAGATTTCTCAAGTTTATGGGGCTACCTGCGAAGTAAACAGGGTTTAAAATTTTGTGCTATTCCATACTTTAAAAATTCATCAATGGCGTACTCCTGCCACTGTGGGTCCAGTCCTAAGGAGAGATTATCCCAGAAATACCCGGCGATAAAGCCTCCTTCACCTTTCCATAGCATCTGAAGCATTTTGCGGGCTTCTGCGCGGATAAGCTGTTCGTTGCGAGACTGGAGAGTGGTATGGATATCGACCGGACACCAGAACGATACATGGAATTTATCCCGATACCTCTGGAGCACATCCAAGCCGATAGATCCAGGACTGTCGATCTGGATACAATCAATACCACTTGAGATCAGTTCCGGTATCCGCGCGACCTCCTGGAAAGAGTGCATGATTACTTTCAAATCCAGACTGTGGGCAAAATCGCAAAGTGATTTGATCCGTGGCCCGAATTCCTCTTTCCATAATGATGGACCTGGGGATAGCTGAGATGTTTCACCCAAATCCTCTATTATCATGACTCCGTCTGCACCGGCATCTTTAAACCCGTTGATCTGGGTTTTCAGAACAGAATCTATTCTATCGTGAAGATGACGGATAGTGTCGATATCGGTAATGACAAGTGATTGATAATTGTCCACGAGGGAGTTTGCAATCTCATAAGTACTGCCGGTCAATACACCTATATGCCAGAACTGTGGGGTATTTTGAAATGCATATCTGGTATTAAAATATAGGGCGTGGTTACTGAAGTCAGGGAATTGATAAGAGTCAATATCCTGGAGCTTCTGTAACCCGCCTTTGATAATTTTTCCTTTAGAACTGTAATTGGTTTTCTGCCATTCGTTACCCCACTCATCAACTCTTCTCCAATCCAGTTCACCAACTCGTTTCCATTCATTCTGTGGAGCAGAGATATGAATTCCTGTCCACACGAAATCAGAAGGGAAGAACGAGTGAGCAACCCTTGGAGGACATTGAAAATTCAAAGTTCGCTGTACAATTTCCTTACTGTTCATATAGGCTGCTGAGCGGCACGATGTGGTCGATATTGGACTTTACGTGCCAGTGATGGGCTCAAGAAAGCTACATACAATGCAGCCAACCCCACTATAGCATAGACAAATGGTGCTACTGTTCCGAAAATAGCTGCAACCAGATCAAAACCAAAAAAACCGATCAGTCCCCAGTTTATTCCACCAATAATTAGCAGCACAAGTGCTGTCCAGTCAAGAGCATTTAATGTTTTCATGCAACCTCCTTGTTACATTTATATTACGGGTGATTGACCCTTTCAGTTAAAGAATCTGCTTAACCGATTCAAAAACTTTCAGTAACTGGATACAATTTCGATTGAGTAACCTGCCATCAGCAGAAAAAGATAGTTTCGCACACTCGCTGCAGGTGCAGTGTTAAAAACATTGATTGCTCCAAGATTATAGCGAAAATCAAAGACCAGATTTCCGGGGCCTAAAGGAATGCCAAAGTCGATTCCGGTAGTCAATCCCAGATCTATGGTGTTGGTATAGCGCTCAAAAACCTCTCCCACAGTGACATCATCACCAATAATTGTTTCTACTACTTCTTGAGGGGCATCTGTCAGACGTGCACGGAACATCCAGGAAAGATATGGACCAAAGTATATTTGCGGTCGGAACAGTACCGGAATGGTAATCTTGGCAAGCCAGGGCAATTGAAGATAATCAGCAAACACATCGAATGAAAACTCTTCACCATCTATGCTTCCTTCCCAGTTCTTCCCTCCTCGCATATAGTTAATTTCTGTCTGAACGGAAAAAAGATCCGGCAGAAGGTTACGGGTGTTGAATAAACCTACTGTAAACCAGTACAGATTCTGTTCGTCAAGGTTTGGAATTTCACTTCTGAGCCGCCCGTTCAGATTATCGGAACCATCACCCCAGAAATTGGAGATGGTGAAACCTCCTTTGATCCCGATTGTTTTATCTTGTCCATAGAGACACGCCCAACAACCAAAAATGATCACCATTAAAGCCACTGCCTTCCTCATACTGCCTCCTTTTTTCAAAACAGGGTTTTATCAGGAAAAAAAAGAGCGCAAAGTATGTGCCTGTATTGGGCAAATTTTCACTCAATAGAGTTCACTTGCATTCCCCCCCTAGTCCATACTATATTGACTACCATGAAAAAATTAGAACTGCTTATGGATGAACATGCCCTGGATCTGGCATTAACCCGCATCACTCATCAGATACTGGAAAGAAACAAGGATCTGAATAATTTCGGCATTGTGGGGATGCAGACCAGAGGAGTCTATCTGGCTTCACGCATTGTTAAAAAAATCAATGAATTGGAAAGAAAGTCCCTGATACCGGGAATCCTGGATGCCACCCTTTACCGCGATGATTACCGCACCGCTTTCAGGCATCCGGAAGTTAAAATCACCGATATACCTTTTGATATCAGTGGTATGAATCTGGTGCTGGTTGATGATGTCCTTTTTACAGGAAGATCAGTCAGAGCGGCTCTTGATGCACTGATGGATCTGGGGAGACCCAAAACGATTCAACTGGCAGTTCTGGTTGATAGGGGAAACCGCGAACTGCCCATCAGAGCAGATTATGTGGGAAAGAAAATAACTACTTTGCGAAATCAGGAAGTCTCTTTAAAAGTTAAAGAGATCGATAGCGAGGATTCATTATGGCTTATGGAACTGGAGGAAGGTGACTGATCAATGGGACTTCACATCCAGCATCTGCTAGGACTGGAGGGCGTTTCCAGAGAAGATATCACTCTGATTCTTGACACTGCTGATTCTTTTTACGAAGTTCTCCAAAGAGAGATTAAAGTCGTTCCCACACTCAGGGGAAAAACCGTTGTCAATCTATTCTACGAAAACAGTACCCGCACCCGAATCTCTTTCGAATTGGCTGAAAAACGGCTGAGTGCAAGCCCGCTAAACTTTTCTGCAGCCACAAGTTCTGTAAACAAAGGAGAGACTCTCAGAGATACCATCCGCAATATCGAAGCCATGAAAATCGATATGGTGGTGGTACGGCACGCCTCTGCGGGAGTTCCCCTGTTTCTTACAAAATGTACAGATGCAGTAATTATCAATGCCGGCGATGGACTTCATGAACATCCTACCCAGGCGCTTCTGGATATTATGACCATCCGGCAGAAACTGGGAAAACTTGAGGGGCTTAAGGTGGCAATCATCGGTGATGTATTCCATAGCCGTGTGGCTCGTTCCAATGCCTGGGGAATGAGCACCATGGGGATGAATGTGGTTCTGTGCGGTCCCCCCACTTTGCTTCCTCAGCATAGAGAAAGTATGGGAGTACCGGTTACCGATAATCTGGAAGAAGCACTGGATGGGGCAGATGTGATCATGCCTCTGAGACTGCAACTGGAACGACAGGCCAGCGGTGCATTTCCCACTATTCGTGAATACAGAGATCGCTATGGGCTGGATCTCGAAAAATTATCTGCTCTTTCCAAAGATGTTCTTATTATGCACCCCGGACCAATTAACAGAGGAATCGAACTGGCTTCCGATGTTGCCGATGGACCAAAATCTGTAATACTGCAGCAGGTTACCAATGGAGTAGCGGTTCGTATGGCGGTGCTTTATCTGCTCGGAGGCGGTGAAAATGGTTAAAAAACATGGCAGTACGGTTTATTATCCCTTTAACGGATCAAAAAAGGCACAGCCGATTCTGCTTATAAATGGAAGGCTTATCGATCCGGTAAATAACCTCGATGGCATCTATCATTTGCTAATAGAAGATGGCAAAATCAAATCTATCTCCGAACAAATACCTGCTTTCAGTTCCGATATTCAAACTATCGATGTCAGAAACAAGTGGGTCGTTCCAGGCCTGATGGACATGCATGTGCATCTGCGGGAACCTGGAAGAGAGGACAAGGAAACCATTGCCACAGGAACACAGGCTGCTGCTGCCGGCGGATTTACTTCTGTAGCCTGCATGCCTAATACCACCCCTGCGCTGGATGAAGAGTCAAAGATCAGATACGTCATTCAGCATGGTGAAGACTGTCCCTGCAGAATCTATCCTATCGGGGCCATAACCAAGGGGCTTGAAGGTGAAGAGCTTGCTCCTATGGGTGAAATGGTAAAGACTGGAGCCAAGGCCGTGTCTGATGATGGTAAATCGGTTGCAAAGCCCAACCTGATGAGAAATGCCCTCAATTATTCCAAATCTTTTAATATCCCGGTTATCTGCCATTGTGAAGATACTGCGCTGAGTCAGAAAGGTCACATGAATGAGGGAATTGTCTCCACCAGACTTGGCATAAGGGGAATTCCTGCCATTGCAGAGGAGATCATTGTTGCCAGAGATCTTCTTCTTGCAGAATACACTGGTGCCCGGGTACATATCGCTCATGTGTCTACCGCAGGATCGGTTCGACTTATTCGTGATGCAAAAAGCCGTGGAGTCAAAGTCACCTCCGAAACATGTCCGCACTATGTTACTCTTATCGATGAAGATGTGGGGCCATACGATACCAATAAGAAAATGAACCCACCGTTGCGCACTGCTAAAGACAGGGATGCTGTGATTGCAGGACTGGTTGATGGCACAATCGATGTCATTGCCAGCGATCATGCGCCCCATGTATCAGAGGAAAAGGATGTGGAATTTGATGCAGCAGCTTTTGGGGTGATCGGACTGGAGACATCGGTGGGTATAGTGATGACCTATCTGGTGGCAAAAGGGATTCTCTCTCCCTCCGATATGATAAGAAAGATGAGTGTGGAGCCAAACCGTATCATGGGAACCGCAGGCGGAACACTTTCTACAGGTGCAATCGCAGATATTACCATAATCGATCCTGAAGCAAACTGGGTGGTTAATCCGCAGCATTTCTTCTCAAAATCCCGTAACACTGCTTTTAATGGCTTTTCGCTCAAGGGTTACGCATGGATGACTATTCTTGGTGGACAAATCGTGTTCAGGAGAGAAGGGTAGAAAAACTGAATATCGAATATCGAATAGTCAGACTGCTAATCATATCACCATGTGATAGTCCCAAGTAGTGAACTGGAAATTACGATGATTAACCGCTGTTTTCCCATTTTTAGTCTGCTGTTTCTGTCCTATGCTGCCGGTTCACATGCGGAAAAATCTTCTGATTCTGTATCCATTATTATAAAGCATGCAAAATCCCAGACAGAGGTTACCAGGTATTATGATCCATCTTATGTAAAGCTGGATTATCCCGGAGGAGATGTTTCACCGGAGCGGGGTGTCTGCACCGATGTGATTATCAGGGCATTCAGGGCAGTAGGGGTGGATTTGCAAAAAGAGATACACGAGGATATGAAGAGGAATTTTGAGAGCTATCCAAAGCTTTGGGGGCTTAAGAAACCAGATCCCAATATTGATCATCGGCGAGTACCCAATATAGTGACATTTTTAACCAGAAGAGCCAAGGCGGTAGAAGTTTCCCAAGAGGGGAGTGATTATCTTCCCGGAGATATTGTTGTGTGGAAGATTCCGGGGGATCTTGATCATATAGGTCTGGTGGTAGATGTGCGTGTGCGCAATACCGACCGATTTGCGGTTGTACACAATATCGGCAGAGGTGCACAGGTAGAGGATGTTTTGTTTGAATATAAGATCACCGGGCATTTCAGATATTTTGGGGAAAGCACGAATTCTAAATTCTAAATCCGAAATACGAAACAGGATGGGGAAGCAGGATAGGGAAAGGACGAAAGCCTAAGCACTATCTCAGAAACCATGCACGATTTTTTCTCTTCTTATTTCTTGTTCTTGTTTCGGATTTCGAATTTTCTTACACCCTTCCTGTTTCGGATTTTCTCCTTTTCTTGTTTCGGATTTCGAATTTTCTTCCTTCCCCTCCTGTTTCGAATTTTTCTTCAGACTGTCATTTTAGTTTCCCCGTTGGATTCCAGAAATTATATTCTACCATCAAATTTAAAACGGGGTGTGGCGCAGTCTGGTAGCGCACGTGGTTTGGGACCACGGTGTCGGGGGTTCAAATCCCTCTACCCCGAAAATAATTTAAGATTATCGATTGCCCCTGTAGCTCATCTGGATAGAGCATCTGCCTTCTAAGCAGAGGGTAACAGGTTCGAATCCTGTCAGGGGTAATTTTTTATTTGAGAGAAACCGTGATGGTCTGAGGTTACGGTTTTGTAAACATCGCCTCAGTTTTATCCTTCCTTGTCATTATTTACCAGATTAAACAGTTGTGAAAATTACGGCTATGGGGATTCCATTTTTCAGTACAGCGTTATTTCGTTTTGTCCTTTTTTAGCACCGAAGCGAAAAAAATATCACAATCTTTAAGGTTCCGGCAATTTCAGGCATTTCGATGAATCCCGAAAAGAGCACATTGTTCATTTCATAAATGGCCTATGTTTTGGCATATTTATTGTTATGTAATTAAAGTTAATCTTTATAAAAATCCGGTTTTTGAGAAATTCATAAATTAAAAACAATTAATATTAAACATGCTTTCAATATCAATCGAGAATGCCATTGATTGCATTAAAAACTTTGGTTTGCTGAAAGGCTTATTCCTTATTTTTTTTATTTGTGCGCATACATGGATTTATTGCCTTTATAATCAAAGAATTAACGATGCCAAAGAGCAAATTAAACGTATCGCGAATGAAAACCGGGAATATCGGGAACGTTTTTTATCCCTGTTAGATAACAGATTCGATTACAAACCAAAATTCAATGGACCACCAGTAATAACTCAATCGAAACGCTAAAGGAAGGAAAAAATGATTTTAACTTTATGTATTGTTTTTTCTATAATGGCATTCCTTACCTGGGCCAAATTGAATAGCCTCAAAAAGCATGATGAGACCCTTTATAGATTTTGCGATGTCCGACGCAAAATGATGCAGTATTTAAGAAATAATTATGAGACTATTTCTAAAAACGACTATCATAATCTAAGGAAGTCTTTGGACCTGCTAAATAACAATATCCATTATTTCGATATTTATAAAACTCACATCTTTAATTTGTCTTTTTTAATGGGCATTTTTAAGGCTGCCAAAGAGAACCTTAATGAAGTTAATAAATTACAGGATGTGAATAACCAGGAAATAAAAAGTCTGATTTCCTCTTTTGAAAAAGCTTTTCTGATCGCTTTCTTCAGGTTTACACCATGGCTTAAAACCAGGTTGTGTATTGGTTTTTTCGTTTTTGTATTGTCACTAATCGGCAGAGCTTCACAAAGCTTGAGCAGAAAGACTGCTTCGAAAGTTAAAAATGCGATCTCAACAATTCAAATGATAGAAGACAGAAAACTTTCATATTCAATGTAACCGTGTTTCTGTATACTTGTGGTATTGGAGTGCATCGAATTATGTGATGCAGTTTTAACTATCAGGCTTCCTTATTTCCCATTTTCCTGGCAGAATCACCTAAGACAATATCTTTCTTGAATGGCTTGTTTTAGCATGGGGTATCCTATTACTAAAGGCCCGCAGTGACCACTTGGTCCCGAACCAAGTAAGTACCCACATTTTAGTGGATTATTTAATCATTTTTTGATGATTGCGTGAATTTTAGCAAAACAGGGGCTTTTATTTCAATACTCTGTAAGAACTATTTAGATCATTCCTGATCAATTATCGATCCACACACCAAACACTTAAAAATCTTCTTCTTGGCCCGGAAATTTATTCCAGTTATTAAAATAACGATAGATGCAACAATGAAACATCCTAAAAGACACAATGCATGGATATGTAAAGGGTGGCCCTGGTAGATGATTGCAATAGCCCTAAAGCATATTGTGTATGCTACCAGCATCGTAAAAGCTGATATTATCATAATCCATCCAAGAATATTAAAAAAATCTGATCTTTTAGGCATCCGGGTTGGAATCATTGCCTTTTCGTTATTGCATATCTTGCAGTCAATGGCTATTGTGTACTTCAATATCTGCATAAAATTCCCCAGATGTTTTTTTTGATGACTTTTTGTTTTATTTCAATTGAATTATCATATTTAATCTACTGCTATTCCCATAGGATTTCAAAAAAATTGACAAAAAAGCTGGCCATGTGACATGTTTAATTTGATCCTAAAACTTAAACAGAGGAGTTACAATGAAGTCAGCCAAACATAAATTTACATTATGAAGCAGGTACTTGAAATATTCCAGCATATCTGGTTCCAAAAATAGCCAGAAAGCATGGTGTAGATAAGAAAGTACGAACATATTCACCCTGGAGTCTTGTGGTTTCAATGATACTTGGTCAACTTACTCATGCGCTATATGTGATCTTCATAAGGGGCATTGTCCACTATCCGCAATGCAACACCGCCAAGCCGTAATGGGTTATCATATATGCTAATGCAGTTTGAGGAAGCGCAATGACACGAGAGCTTTTTTACGAAACGCTGACTCATTTTTCAACTCTTTATTCCAAGATTTGGCAGGTTTGACAACTCAATTAAGCTTCCAAGGGGAATTAAAAGAACGTTAAAAATTGTAGACTCTCCGGCTCCCTGGTCCCGAACCAAATGCCCACTATGGCTATCCTATGCTCACACAGGACCAGCCTATGTTCAACAAACGAAACTCCTTTTTCAACAAACATCAATCAATTCTCAACAAACAACGGTGTCTGCTCAACAAACCAAATTCTTTTTTCAAAAAACAACGATCAATTTCAAAAGAACAATGGCGACTGTTCAACAAACAAAATTCTTTGTTCAACAAACATCATCCTTTGTTCAACAAACATCATTCTTTGTTGGAACAGGTTCAACCAATTTTTTTGTTGGGCGGGTCAATAAAAATTCTTGTATGTCGTATGTTTTTCATGGAATAATTGATGTTTGCCAAAGGAAAAACAATCATTTTCAAAGAGTTCACAATCATTTTCAAAGAATTTTTCTTGTTTTTTTTGCATCTGTCTTTAATCAGAATAGAATGATCCTTTTTCAACTAGGAATTTTCCTATTTTTTATAAAGGAAAAAAATTATAAAAGTAAAAAAATGGCCGGTTTTGTAAAGGAAATCGATCCTTTTGCAAAGAAAAAGTGACATTTGGCAGCTAAAATCTGGCCATTTTGGGCATATTTTCTGAATCTCCTTAAGACCAACCTGCGTTATTTGACTAAAATAAGCAATTATCATCAGGAATCGAGTGAAAACGGGGGGGCTGAGGGACGAATATGAGGCGCTCTTTCAGAGCAGAAGGGTCCTTTTTAAGCAGCTCTTTGAGACTGCCCCGGAGATAATTTTCTTCCCTACATAATATTTTACCTCTGGGGAGAAGAGATGGTGCTGCTTTTTTGAAATTACTCCTGATTTAGAATTGCTTCTAAATTCGATATGAGTCTAATACAGAGTGGAGCTGGAATCACCTACCAAATAGATAACTGAATCGGCTGCCGGAAAAAACACAACAGACAGGCTGACTCTCATTTTTCACTCCCGTGTCGGTGCTTAATCACATTCCTATAATTCGCGTTACCTCCAAGTCTGGTTGAAAGAGTATCACGAATAGCTCGAATCAGGAAACACGAATGCTCCCCAGAGTTGAAGCTTTAATGCGAAAAGGAAGCATCTCTGGGGAAAAACACAAAATCGATGAATCCTACCAGCTCTCTTTTTTCTGATTGGTGTCTATTTAGTGTCCGAGTCCAATCCGTATGATTCATGTTACCTTCAAAATTCTGTTGGCAGTTGAACACAATTACCACTAAACAGGTTTCACCCGAATAACACCCGCATCAGGTAAATTACTTTACATTTCCTGGTGAGACTATATAAGTACCCTTAGCAATACCGCGTGTTGAACTGTTTTCGGCCTGCTTCCCCTGAAGATCCCAGAAATTCTGATAATCAGGCAATGACCTTATAAATACTGATTTTTTATAACCGGAACTGTTATTTGCCGGCTTGCAGTTTACTTTTTTTTTAGAAATCCCAACACTGCTGATCTTCGAGATACCATCTTTCCAGGCATTCAAAGCTGCCTCACTTGTGTTAAGTGCCCAGTCTGCTTCTGCACTTTTAGACTGACTGAACCACATAAGCGCAAATATCCTGGGAAACTTTTCTGGTATAACATTGAACATGTCAGTAATCCATTGTGCCTTGTTGCCACCATGCTCAGTTGAGGAAAATTCTGCAATAAACAAAGGCTTTTGAGAAATTGAAAGTGCCTTATATGCCTCATCGAACACATCTGCAAAACTGGTCCAACTTGACCAGCTTTGAGTAGTTCCCCAATTGTAACCATCAATGGAAACCATATCCACCCAGTCATCTCCGGGAAACCATCCGGTAAATGTTGCTGATCCACTGTTTGTGGCATTGGTAGTCCAGACCCATTTGACATTTGTAACTTCGAGATCACGGAAAATGGTTACAACATGTTTCCAGGCATCAATCAGTGTCTGGTTTGTATTACCGGCTCCCTGCTTGGCTATTCCCCAGTCATACCAGTCACCGTTTGCTTCATGAAACGGACGAAGCCAGATCTCTTTACCATAGGACTTTACTCCTTTCGCATACTCTTTCAAATAAGTATCTGCTTCTCCATTAATGATCTGTGGTGTGGTATAACCATTTGCCATCCATGTCACTACAAGGGTTGACCTGTTTTCATCTGCAATATCTGCATACTTTCTGGTCCAGTCCCAATCATTTACATCCCACAGGACAAATAAGCTTATCAGATCAAGATGTCTGTTCTGTAACGTTTGAAATGCCTCGACATTTTTTTTGGTAGGTTGTGGATAGGTACCGTCTCCACCAACCCAGGCACCAATCAGACGAAGTTCTGCCGAAGAAACTGTAATAAGTGATGCGATCGCCAGACAAAGGGCGCTATAATTCATTCTTACCTCCATACCTGTAATATTTGTGTCTTATCCTGCAATTGTTTCGTTTCCAACCAGATGTGATCTGTCAGATTTAAACTCACTCTTTGTCTGAAAATATAGTGACTTTAGAATTATGGATTAATTTAGAAAAATTGATATATTTATTTTGTTGTTATACTGTTATAATTAAACCTGTTCTGTTTTTGGTATGATTATGAAACCTCGCAAATCGCCAATATTATCGGAAACAGTGAAAAAACTGCGAACTGTTATTGAAGAGACAACCGACGGCAGATTGCCTTCAGTTAGAAATCTGGCCAGGCATTGTTCTGTATCACCGGTAACAATACTTCGGGCCATAGATGTTTTAAAAAACGAAGGTGTGCTGCAAGGAAGATGGGGTAATGGTTACTATGCAACCAAAGAAAAAAAATCAATTCATGATGGAGCAGCAGATCTTGAGAATCATAACACGGTAGAAAGAACTGTAATAACAATTAAGAAAGATATTATCGAAGGGAAATACCAGACTCATTTACCGTTACCATCAATAAAACAATTGACTGCATATTACAATGTAAGTTATCCTACGATTAAAAAGGCACTGGCAATTTTAACTGACGAAAATGTTATAAAGCGGAGCGGATCCAGGTACTACTTTTTCACCGGTCAGACCAAATCCAGATCAAGGATTGCAATAATTGCTTTTGGATTAGCCAAAAATGCTGTAAAGATTGAAACAGAGCGTGAACGGAATTTTTATCGTTTACTTTTCAATGCGGCAATGCAGCAGAATGTTATCTTAGAAACAATATGCTGCAATGATTATCTTGATGAACCACAATTCTATACTCCTGATGATACCCCTCTTGTTCATTACCTGAAAAGTAAAAATGTCATCGGAATAATTCTTTCATCGTACCACATGAAAGATTCAGCAGAATGTTTGCGTAAATTGTTGGTTTTTAACATACCAATATCTGCGTGGGTTGAAGATCACAGGATATTGCGTATGGTTGACTATCATGGTCCTGCAAAAAAGAAACTGTCCTTTTTTGATTCGAGCTATTCGATTCTTCCGGGTTATGAGGTAGGAAGATATCTTATAGGGAAAGGACATAAAAGAATCGCCTATATCTCACCATTTCATAAAAGCCCCTGGTCTCAGAACCGGTTAGCTGGTTTGAAAAAGGCAGCAATGGTATATCAGGATATCCGGATAATACCTTACGTGTCTACTGAATATCTGAATGATTATTTTTTTATGATTAAAATTACCGGAGAATCCTCATTTGGCAAAAAACTGGTTTCAGGAGTCGCAGAGAGGTTGCATCCGTTTCTGAGAAACCGGATTGCTTCAATTCAGTATGAACATGACATCCTCTTACGCGATAATATGATTTTTACCGTTTGTGAGGAGTTTATTAATGAAGCTTCAAAAGACAGCTCGATAACTGCCTGGGTGTGTGCAAACGATCACATTGCGGTATTGATAACTGATTACTGGAACTACTGCTCAGTCCCGCTTTCTCAAAGACCAGCCCTTATCGGTTTTGACAATTCTTTCAAAAGTTTCGAACGAAATATCAGTTCATACGAATTTAATACTTTCGGAGAAGTGCAGAATATGTTGAATCATCTTCTCTACCCCAATAGTACATGCTTATTAAATGGAAGCCCGGAAGTGAAATTAAGTGGAAGAATAGTTGAAAGGAACAGTTCAATAGCCTAGACCCGCTATTTGTGTTTTTATGGGCAATATCAGGTAGAGTGATTCCCGTTATCTCAGGAATTTGATTGTAGTGGAACACGAATAGCTCAAATGAGGAAACACGAATGATTGAAAGAGATAATCTTCGCTATTTACAAATGTTTCGCAAATTGATTCTTTATCGTGAAAGAAACATGCAGAAATCATTACTATTAAAGGGGTGTGTCTGAACTGCGATCAGAATGATTTACATGTTTATTCAGGCTGCTTTCAAACTTCTCCAAAACCATTTCCACAGTTACATTCTGCAAACAGATATTGTTACCTCTTTGACAGGTAACACCTTTCTGGCGGCATGGACGGCAATTTACCGGCACTATACAGAAATGAACATTTTTTCCCCGAGCATGAATTCTTTCAAATAATCCTGGCCCCCAGATAATGGTCGTAGGTTTTCCAATGAGTGCTGCGTAATGTGCCGGACCGGAGTCGTTTCCAATAAATGCAGTGCAACTGTCTATCTGCTCCATCAGTTCTTTAACAGAGGAAAGAACGGTAAATGACACCGACGGGTTGTTTTGAAGATTTTTCGGAACGATAAAATCCTGATACTCCTTTGGGGTACCTATTACCTTAACTTTGTAGTTCTGTTCTGTCAGATTCTCCATAAGCTCAAAAAACTTTGGCCACTGCTTGGGTTTCCATGATGCGAACGGATGAATAACTATCCATCCGTTATCAGTGGTTTTCTTCTCTATCAGTGGAAAAAACCGGTCTTCCCCGGTGATTTCCCCAAATACCCTGCATAGGACATCAAAATTATGTGTGTCTGGTGGATAACTCAGAATTTTATCGTAGAACAGCTTGGCACCTTTGTAAACATAGTGTTCCCGCTCCTGCAAAAGTCCGAGCTTGTGAGCGGATTTCGATTGATTCACCAGAAAGCCTCCCCAGATATTCATGCTGAGATTAATGGCGTGACTGAAAGATGTTTCACGCACAAATCTGAGAAGTTCTGAGAACTTTTCAATGCTGCTGTTGTCAAATGGAATGAAGGAAACCGGAATCTGAAGATGGTCGATGACCTCTTTGTTCATTGGTGGGCTGATAAGGACTATTTCTATCTTCCTCTTCTGAAGCTGTTGAAGAAAAGGGATGAGAAGGAAAAAATCACCCAGTCTATCAAATTTAGTGATCAGAATGCGCTTGGGTGGGCAATCGGGACGATTTCCCTTAAAGTAACTGGAACCAATAAAGGTCCAGTAATATTTGGCACAACGAAGAATCAGTTTATGCATAGGTAGAAAACCATTTCTTTTAAGTGCGTCGATATTTTATGTTCCGGGGAATCATCATATAAAACTTCTGGCAGCATTAACAAGACTAAAGATAAATCAAAAATGAGAAAGGTCCAAATGCCATTACCCTGTTAAACCGTATTAAAATCATTCTTACTGGTGTCTATTCTCCCATTATGCGTACCAGACATTCATGGATTCTATACTACCTGAAATACCGGTATTGTTTGTAAGGGTACCGCAGTAGTGGTATCCGGCTTTTGCAAAGGTAATATTCATACTGGCGGAAAGTGCTCGGGCGATGGTGTAGCGTGTTTTTATACCGCGCACTGTCATTGATTTTTCCATTTTTGCAAGCAGGATTGCGGCAAAGCTGTTCCCCCGGAAGTCGGGATTTGTTCCAAAGTCGGTGAATTCAACGCTGCTGGTTTCCAGATCCATTTCGGCCGAAGATGCGGCAACAAGGGTTTTGCCGGAGAATATGCCAAAATAGGCAATATTTTCTTTCATCGTCTGTTCAAGGTAGGCCGGGTCAAAGATGGGGAAGGGGTAGGTTAGGAAAACATTCCGGTACAGAGAGGCCAGTTGCTGGCAATCGCCACTTATCAGTTCCCGCAGACAAAAACCCTGCGGGAGTGCTGGAGTCGATTTTTCACGCTTTTTATCCAGGGCAAGCGCAAGATTTCTGTCCATGGTTTCCTGTATCTGGGGCAGAACTTTTTTGCGGTCCGGATGAAAAAATTTTCCCATAAAGATGCAAGCATTTAAATCATAGTAGGCAGGTATCCTCGCTTCCTCCTCAAATCCATTTTGGGCAAAGAAGGATGCGTGATGCTCTGGTACTTTGATAAAGGCTTTGGTGTACCCATTTGCGGTAATAAGCCGGTAAATGGTTTGCAGAAGCCTTTTTGGTTCATTCCTATCCCATTTCATCAAATATAGACGGTCACTGGCTTTTCCGTGCTGGAAAAGCGCACCGTCTTTTTTTTCTATGCAGTCGCAGGACATAAGGATCTCCTGTTTATCCGCTCATTGCCGGCGGGAGTCAGCGAAATGGTTGAATCCTCATCCGAAAGGAGGCGCTGGATGCCGATGGGCGAATGTTCCTCTGCGTCATTGAGTTTGAGTTGCAGATTACACTCTTCGCAATTACGGTCACAGAAAGTTGGTTCGTAGGAATCTGGTTCCTTGTAGGTGGTTATTACTCCCTCATAATTTCGAAGTACGACCTTGTTTGTGGACCAGGAAATAAGGTAATTGGGCATAATGGGGATCTTTCCACCTCCGCCGGGTGCATCGACTACATAGGTGGGAACTGCGAGTCCGGAAGTATGCCCGATCAGGCTTTCCATAATTTCAATTCCTTTTCCTACCGGGGTTCTGAAATGAGTGAGTCCTTCTGAAAGGTCGCATTGGTATAGATAATAGGGTCGAACTCGTGCGGTAAGAAGTTTTTGGCAGAGTCGTTTGATAATACGTGGGCAGTCATTTACTCCGGCAAGAAGTACTGACTGATTTCCCAGAACAACACCGCCATCAGCGAGTCTCGCCAGAGCTTGCCGTGACACGCTCGTAAGTTCACGAGGATGGTTAAAATGCGTGTTAAGGAATATCGGCTGGTATTTTTTTAGCATAGCGACCAGTTTATCGGTTATACGATAGGGGAGCACAACCGGCATACGACTTCCTATTCTGATAATTTCAACATGGGAAATTTCGCGGATAGCTCTTAAGAGAAGTTCCAGTTTGTTATCTTCAAGCATAAGGGGGTCTCCGCCGGAAAGAAGTACATCGCGGATTCCTTCGTGTTCACGAATATACTGGATTGCCGGCTGGAGCTGTTCAAAGCTTGGTATGGAGTCACGGTCACCTACTTTACGCTTACGGGTGCAGTGGCGACAGTACATTGAGCAGAGATTGCTCACATGGAAAAGAACACGGTCCGGATAGCGATGAGTCAGATACGGTGCAGGAGAGTCCTTGTCTTCAGAGAGTGGATCGGTCATGTCATAAGGGGCTCTGATCAGTTCACTGGAGCGGGGTATTGCCTGCAGATATACCGGATCGTTGCGAAAGTCATCAATGTCAATCAATGAAAGATAATAGGGGGTAACACTGAGGGGAAATTTCTCTATTGTTATTTCCAGTTGATTCAGTTCTTCACTGGTCAACTCAAGGCCTTCGATGGATTCGAGCTGTTCAATGGTAGTAATGGAATGGCGGATTTGCCATTTCCAGTTCTGCCATTTTTCTATATCGGCACCCTTTTCCAGTGTTTCTGCAATAGTTTTCTGTCTGTGATTAAAAGACATCATTCCTCCGTGGAAAAAACAAAAAGACACGAATTAAATATCAATACCTGAACATGAAAGATCAACAAATAACCATTTGAGGTTCTGACTTAATGGCCGATGACCAGTTGTCAGTCATTGGTAAAGCAGGTCACCCAGATGGTGCAGATAAAAGATAATGTCAGATCATTTAAAATTCAACAGTTCAAGCTCATTGATTTAGAAAATGTTTTTATAAAGTAAATGACTGTACCTGGAGCAACTTTTTCTAATAAAAGCAATACCTGGAAAAATCAGTTTTGAAAAATAATTTACAATTAGCTTGATTGTTGGGTCCAGCAATGACTGGACTTGAAGGGAATAAATGAATGCTTGCAAAGAATATAAAGCATTCTGTTGGAATACTTATTGCAGTTTCAAGATATAACATTTTTAATACCCTCTATCTGGCAGGTGATGAAGAAATGGCTTTACTGAATACTCTTTATTTTCTGATTAGAAGATTCTTTTTTAAAGTCGATTTCCCATTGGGAATTTCCGTTGATCTTACTAACCGCTGTAATTTGCGGTGTAAGCATTGTTATTTTCTCAAACAGAACCAGAGTACAGAACTTGGTGATGAAGAGTCGCTGCTAAGAATACAGGAACTTAAAAAGAATTATCCATCGGTGATACACGCTGCCTGGCTTGGGGGGGAACCTCTTCTGAGAAAAGAACTTCTTGTCCAATGTGTGCGATTATTTCCAATTAATATGATTGTAACAAATGGAACGATAGAGCTGCCAGTGATAAAAAATGGTGTTTTTAATGTCTCAGTAGATGGAACAAGGAGGTATTACGAATCTGTTCGGGGAACTGGTGTATATGATAAAGTAAAGGATAATGCCAATCGCAATGATATCCGGATTAATGTTACCTGTGTATTGAACAGGCTAAATGCTGATTGTATAGAAGCATTCCTGGATGAATGGAAAAATACCCATATACAGGGGATAAGTTTCAGTTTCTATACTCCGCAAAGGGGTATTGATGATTCACTCTATCTGGATGGCGCACAGAAGGATCGGATTATAGACAGAATTCTGAATCTCAAAAAGGAATACGGAAACTTTATTATCAACAGTTGCTCAACTCTTAAGCTCATGAAATCAACGGTTTCATCGGAAATTACTACCCGTTGTATGGCTCCCAGAGCCTTTCTCAGCATTGATGCAAAAGGAAAGATAAAGAATCCCTGCGTAATGGGATCTGAGGCAGACTGTTCACGATGCGGATGTGTGGTTCCTTTTGAGATCGAATCGGTTTTAAGAAAAAAACATATAGATTCTATACTTACAGTGAAAAAGTTTTACACCGGGCACTAGAAGCTGAAGACAGTAGCATAGGCAATTGATCTTGTTAGCAGAAAATCGGTTTTGGACAACAAGGATGAATCATTTATCTTATTGCTGACGATTAAATTTTACCTGAATCGGATGATTCTGATGGAGTGATTTTCTTGCCCTTTTGCGTATCCTCTTTGAAGCATATCACCTTTGAATATATCCTACTCCTTTTTCTGCCCGGCTACTCCCAGGGACATGGGTGAACAGAGCTGTGGGATCTGCTAGTTAGAGGGTACTTTTGCTTTATCATCAGGAAAAAACGATTCGATTCTGGTATAATCTAAAATGGTAATCAAATAATTAAAACATTTCTCTGATCGGGTATTTTTTTATGACTATTAAAAGCAGTTTTCTTTTTTCTTTTTTTCTTCTGGCTTTTTCATTTAACCTTTTAAATGCAGAAGAGGTAAATCTCAGCGGCAAAATCCAGAATCAATCCGGTAGCCCTGTAGAGAATGCTGAAGTATTACTTTTAAGTAACAGCGATTTAAATGCAAAGACCGATTCAGAGGGAAAGTTCTCTATCACAGGAGAGATAACATCTGTGGGGCACTATAAATCCAGGTTCAATTCCTCTGCTTCGGTTCGCGGCTCTAATATTCAGGTAGTTCTTGGAAAATCTTCCCCCGTTACTATTAACATTTATAATATCTCTGGAAAAAAAGTGTACGAATTCAATTCGGGCCTGCTAAATGCTGGACTCAACGATTTTGCCATTCCGAGGAGCAGATTTGGAGCCGGTGTTTATATGATTGCCATAAATTATGAAGGAAAAAGTGAAGTGTTCAGGTATTTGTCATCGGCACAAATAACTGGATTACAAAAAAAAGTGCCGGAAAAATCGAGGGCAAATACAGCAGTATTGAAAAAATTCGCTCTTTTGGCCCAGACTGCTATTGATACATTGTTAGTCAGCGCAGAAGGTTATCAATCGGTAAGGTATCCCATTTCCTCCTACAATCAGAGCGGGATTGTGATAATTCTGGAAAAAACAAGTCATTCAAGACTGGATAATATAGACAAGGACTGTGATGATGGAGTGATGCCGGGTACGGTTTCCGGTGGGCAGAACGGTTGGGGTTCCCGATATTGGGACTGCTGTAAACCGCACTGCTCATGGCCTGACAAAACAAAACATTACGCAGCAAACTGCAGTATCGATGGCAAAACGGAGGTTCCCTGCTTTAAAGTGGTTGGAGATGAGCACTGGACCGGTCTTGAAGGAATAAAAAGCGGTTGTGATCAGGATGGAGAGGCGTTCATGTGCTATTGTCACGTTCCGTTTGCTGTCTGCAAGAATCTGGCTTACGGATTTGCGGCAGTTCCGGCGGGAGATGATGCCTGTGGAAAATGTTTTCAGCTTCAGTTTGATGGCGGCTTCAGACATGGTGAACCCAAGGCGGCTCATGCGATGATGAAGGGTAAAACAATGATCGTTATGGCCTCAAATATCGGTCATGATGTAGGTGGTGGACAATTTGATATAATGATTCCGGGAGGCGGTTTGGGGGCATTCAGAAATGGATGTGCCAGGCAATGGAAAGTGGATGTTAATAATGAAGCTCTGGTAGGAAAGGGAAGTGGTGGATTGACCTCATATTGCCAGGAAAAGGTAGGTTGGGATGCAGATCCTGAGGACATAAAAGATTGTGTCAGAAATATGTGTGATAACCTCTTTGGAAAAGATCCATCGTTACATGATCTCTGGGAGGGATGTATATGGTATGTGGACTGGATGCATGCTGTTGATAATCCTACTTTTACCTACAGAGAGGTTCAATGCCCTCAGGAGCTCACAGATCTCTATTATTCTTCACTTCATCCAAGGCCATAAGGGTGCACTGCGGGTTTTTATTTAGAAAAAAAGCTGATTGGCAATGATCCCCCCTTTCGGGGGAATTTTATTATTCTATTTCGGTTACTCCCGAAACGTAAGTTATGCCTGACTCATCAATACACGGCGATAATGAAAGCCATAGATTGACAGTGTTATTGCATTTGGAAGCATCTTTGGACGGCGGAAGGCTGTCCAGATAAAGAGCTTCCAGAAGTGGCGCTGTCCTTTTTCCCGAATACCCAGTTTCCAGATAGCTCCTGTAAGGGCTCTTAATTGCAGAGATATGGGAAGTGGAGGAGCCTTTGAGGTCTGGCGGTATTCTTTCAAATGGGTTTTTATTCTGGAATAGTAGTGTTTAGGACTGAAAATAGAATTGAGTACCCGTTTGTACCCAAGAATCAAGGTGTCAACATCCATTTTCGGAATGAAATTAATCGTAAAATCAGTGTTATTACCATTACTCGGTTTCTTCAGGATCCTTCCAGTATTTTGCAATCTTTGAAAAAGCTGTGTTTCTGGCAGGGCATTGAGAAGGCCTACCATTGCGGTAACGATCCCGCTTGATTGAATGAACCTGATCATATTATCAAATGTTTTCACTGTATCAGTATCGAATCCCACGATAAAGCCGGCCTGAACCTCAAAGCCGTTATTTTGCAGGATTTTTACTTTTTCTTGAAGATTTTTATTTGTGTTCTGAACCTTTCCACATGATTGAAGCCCTTCTTCTTCAGGAGTCTCTATACCTACGAATACACAGTTGAAGTTCGCTTCACGCATAAGGTGCATGATTTCAGGATCATCGGCCAGATTGATTGACGCTTCGGTGTAAAGGACAAATGGCCGTTTTTTCTTCTTCATCCAGGCACCGATTTCTATCAGAATCTCTGTTACCTTTTTTTTATTTCCAATGAAATTATCATCAACAACAAACAGTGATCCTCGCCATCCTGCATCGTAAAGTGCATCAAATTCCGCAATAACCTGCTGGGGCGTTTTCACCCGCGGAATTCGACCGTTTATAATCACAATATCACAGAACTCACAATTAAATGGACATCCCCTGGAGATCTGTAAGGCCATTGATGCATAATCTTTCATTCTTATTAAAGACCAGTCAGGCGCCGGTGTTTTGGTAATATCTGGCTTTTCCTTCGAAGTATAAATGCGTTGAAGAGTTCCTTTTTGCAGATCCTCAAGAAACATCGGGATTGTAATTTCACCCTCATTGAGCACAAAGCAGTCTACTTCTTCAAATTCACTGTATCCGGTGGTAAAAAGAGGGCCGCCAGCAACAATAAACTTGTTCCACTTTTTAACTCTGGAAATGGTTTCGATCGCAGACGCCTTCTGAACAATCATGCCGCTTATAAATACATAATCAGCCCACTCTATGTCCGAGTCCTTTAGTTTTGAGATATTCAGATCAATCAAACGTTTTTGCCAGTTTGAAGGCAGCAGATTGGAGACAGTCAGAAGACCTAGCGGAGGAAGAGCCGCTTTTTTGTTAACGAATTTCAGCGCGTGTTTAAAACTCCAGAAAGTGGGTGGTACTTCCAGATAGATCAGCAAAATATTCAACTTAAATTCCTCTTTTCAGATTTAAAGATTTGAAATCCTGTTAGGTTTAGTGTAAGGGTTCAAAATAGTAAGACAGGAAAAAACTGCAGCAATCTAAATGGAAACATTAAAACCGGCTGATTCGGATTAATATTCAATTTCGAAACATCAACAGCAATTCTCAAGTTTTTAATATACTACATAACCGCTTCTCCTTTCATAATAATTAATTTGTCAGTGGTTGCAGCAGCTACCGCATACGCCATAACCCTTATAATTATTTCATGAAATAAGCCCGCAGTCAAATAAAGCTTTTCTTTTAAATCGAGATTCTTTAAACTGTTTCTGATAGTGATCCGGGTTAATGCAAAATGTTATTTATAAAGTCGAAGCTTATTTGTAGATATAGCAATGAATAACGCGGGAATCTGTTAAAAGACAGGATGCAGGAAATATGATTGCAGACTCCGGTTCAGGTTCTGTTGACAAGAGCTGCCAGGATCACTGAGACATCAGAGCAATGTAAAGCTCTACAGGAGAGAGGCACGGAAACCATTAAAGCTGGTAAACTGGATTGTGCAAAAGCCCGGAAAGTAACCCTTGAGCTTTACATATACTGTATCGTAACCATTAATATTTAAGGTAATCGGAAAAGTCAATAATCATCTTTTTATCAAAAGCATAAAGAATGATCAGACTATTGCAATTGGTTCTTCTCACTGTTTATTAAGATCACCAACTCCAATAAAAGGCATGGCACCATTTCCTGCTACCTGTGGCATTATTCCATTCCACTTCTCAATAGCTTTTAAATTGGCTTCGACTTTTCTTAACTCTATGAGATCCCTGGAGATGATGTCTCTTTGTTTTCTGAGCGCTTCGGCTTCGGCTGAAGCGATAGTAATTTTCTGTTCTGCTTCAATTTTAACTCGTTCCAGATCTCTTTTGGCTTTTAGAGCAAGTTGCTCTGCGGTCTGTTTCGATTCAATGGCATCCATAAAGATTTTAGAAAAGCTGAAACCAACAATAGAAAACGCATCAACGGCTATATGATATTTCAACAATCTTTCAGAGAGATGCTCTCTCATGGAAGCACTAACCAAAGGCCTTTTGGTAATGAGTTCTTCGGCTGTATAAAGTGCAGTGACAGCTTTAACAACCTCTTGAATCGCAGGGTCAATTATTCTGTCTTTGAAATCTTTTCCGATAGTCTGATATACAATATTGGACTTGTCAGGAATTATATGGTAATTTAGCGCCACTTCGGAACTTACTTCTTGGAGGTCTGATGAAGAAGCGGCCGCACCTGTAATAGCTTTCTGAACCTTTACATCAACAGGAACGACCTGCTGCATGACTGGTATTCTAAAGTGCAACCCTTCATCCAACACTCTTTCCTGTACCGCACCGAAATTGAGCAAAACACCTCTTTCACCGGCTCCAATCTGTACCCATGGTCGGAAAAACACCAATATCACCAGTAATAACCCAAGCACTATAAATAACCATGCCGGTTCATTTTTAATAATATTTTTCACTCCATAAACATCATGCTCAGACATACCTCGTCGCCCCTTTTTTTTGAGAAATAAATCGATTCGTTCATCTGGTGTAGGTTTCATGTTTCACTCACAATAAGTAGTTTTTCTTGTTTCTTTAAAAATATTCACAAAAAAGCCTTTCTCATCCTGAAGCTGTTGTTCTTTTGCGGGTCTTAATCAAAAAAAACTGAAAACCCGCCTAGTTGTATGATTTCGATATTCATTTGTTAGTGTAAGGTGCTTGCAAATCACTGCGAAGAGTAGACAAAACGATGCATCCTCTAAAGTGGGAGACATCTTATGGCGAGTCACACTAAAATGAAAAAGTCCAAATCAGGTAAATGATAAAATAAGTACCCCAACCAAAAAAAAGCAAGGCAGAGGAAAATAGACCTAAATCGTCCGTTTTGGTAATCGCTCAATTCCATGAATATTATACCAAACTCAATGTAACAGGTTGATGCTTCTATCGTTTCACTTTTTATTGTAATTTTAACTTGTGTGTTGCAGAGAAGAATAGTTCCAAATTCGCCCAATCCTTATCTTTATCTGTAAAAACTTCCCCGCTATCCACAATTTGATGACATGTCTATTTACCGTAAAGATTGAGCCGGGTTTATGCAAAATGAAATTTATTAGTAAAGTCCAAAATGTATTTATCAATATAATAATGATTGAGAAATCTGTCAAAAGATAAGAGCGCAGTGAAATAGAAATTAGGTTGCTAACACCGGTTCAGGTTCTGTTGACAAGAACTGCCTGGCATGTGGAGACATCAGAGAAAAGTAAAGCTCTACAGGAGAATCACATCCTGCTAGCAGAAAATAAATTGGTAGAAAAAACAGCCGCAAATTTTATTTTTTGCATGGAAAACTCCAGACGTTAAAATGTATTAAGATTAAAAAATGTTGCCTTTCAAATTTGAGTAAGCCTTTACATTTGGTCCAAGCACCCTGAATATATCTTAAATTGATTAAAAAAACAATAAAATAAACTCAGATAACTGTTTTGACTGTCTCATAGGATATTTAGGTAAAATTAATGCTTCGACCTTTATTCTCTATTATCTGGATCATCGATTGCCACTTGATTAAAAACTCTGGACCAATTAGATTACATAACACATCCCCAAATTACTATGACCCTATTTGGTTGGTTTAAGCGATGTATTCCTTGAAAAATCCTCTTGTTACACTGCTGTTTTTAACATCTCTTTCGAATGCCCATTCTATTGCAGAAATCCTTGATGATTATGAAATGATCTCAAAAAAAGAGGTTCAGACTGACGATTCGAATATCTCGGGTGTAGCTTTTGACCCTAATAATGGTACCTTACTGGTTGTAGATAACAATACTTGTAATATTCATGAGGTGACAACCTCGGGGCAACTCGTGAACAGCATTAAGCTCAACGGCTTTAATGATGTGGAGGGAATTGCTTTTCAGGCAGACAGCTATTTTCTGGTGTGCGAAGAAAGAAAAGGGAATGTGATCCGGATAAATTTACCTCAATCCCGTAGCGGTTCGATAAATAAGGAAGATTGCCAGGTATTATACATTTTAGAAGACAATTTTAATTCCGGTATCGAAGATGTTACATATGTACCATCCAGAAAATCCGGCTTCGCGGTGAAGGAAAAGAATCCTTCTGCCCTTTTTCGACTCTTCTTTGATAACTCAGGGAAACCAGTAGATTATCAGGAGGTTTTATCATTTTCCTGGGACGGTCTGGAAGGAGATGCTGCAGGAATCTATGCTCTGGCAGATGGTAATATATTAATAATCAATGAGATAGGAAAGAAAATAGTCGGAATGGATTCTACTGGAAGAGTTTTATCAGAAATAAAAATTGATATGAACCAGCCTGAAGGAATTACCTGCAATGAGACCGATGGCACAATTTACGTGGCAGGAGAAGAGAGAGAAATGGCTATTTTCAGCTTAAAAAAAGACCGGATCAGGAATAGAGATGGAAAATCTGTATGCTTCTTTTCCAATACCGGTGCAGAAATTATCCTGTCAAATAAAAAAACTTTTAATAAATCCATATCACCGCAAAAAATCTGCTATACTTTGCATGGCAGATACATTGAGGCAGGTAAAGACTACTCAGGACTGCATTGTGCGAGTCAGTTTATGGTTTTCAAAATTATAAACGGCAGTAGCAGAAAAACAGGTGGCAGTACCTCGACAAAGTGATGATAAGTGAAGGATTTCTCCGTGAACTCCTCCCATAGTATCGATTCTTGTGATAAATGAATACTAAGACTATGGTTTCAGGAAAAACCTGGAAATACCCCTTCAGGGATCCAAATAGACCCATAGGGCTAAATAAAATGATCAATTCAAAAAAGGTGTTGTCAAGTTTTTATAAGGAAGAATGGCCAATTTTTTTAAAAACGTCCTCGGTGTCCCACTTGAAAAACACTCAGACAGAAATCATTTTATATTACCTTTAAACAGGGGGCGTTACGCTTATGTTCAAAAAAGTATATGAGTATCTTCTTTCTCACAGCATCTATGTGATGGTTATCGGGTTTGTGGTCGCTCTTGGAGGACTGCTGGTTTATATGCAGACTCGTTTTATGGGTAATTTTGTACCGCAATTAGCCTTTGGTGTGACTATAGCTGGTTTTGTAATTTATATTGTAGGACGAGTATTAGTTGCAACACAGCGCAGAAAAAAAAATACGATTTTTCGTAGAGATTCCAATACTTAATGGTATAATGCTTCTATAGCCCTTTCTCTGATGAATAATCACTGGATGAATTGCTGACTCTGGAAGTTCACTGAAAAACGGGATTTTAAAAGATTTCAGGGTCTTTTTGATAGTTATACCTAAAAAGCAAAGGATTGTACGTGAAAGTTCAGGATCTTCTTCAGAAAAACGCCATTCTCATTGACCTTAACAGTGTCGATAAACGGGATGTGCTCACACAGATGGCCCGTTTTATGGCTTCATTGCACGGGTTGCAGGATGGGGATGACATATCACAGAAAATTCTGGAACGTGAGAACGACATGTCAACAGGAATTGGCTATGGAATTGCCATACCACATGCCAGAATTTCCGGCATAGATCGTCTTTATATGGTTGCAGCCCGCCATAAAAATGGCATTGAGTTCAATGCCATCGATGAACAACCGGTTCATCTGCTTTTTATGATGATCTCCCCGATGAACACTTCAGCGGAACACACTCATATACTCTCATCTCTCTCGCGCATCATGTCTTATGAGGATGTCAGAAAAAAGTTGATGAATGCCAACTCTGCCGAGCAGTTTATGGATATCATTATCAAAAGTGAAAATAAATATATTGAATAATCAATTTTAATGATGCTCCATAGGGGCTATCCTGAGAGAGTGGTCTCTTAAGGGGCCAGGATTTTCAGAGCGAAAGCGATATGTGCAGCGATTCCGGTTTTAATTGCTCTTTCGTCCGGATTAAATTTGGAGGAATGGATACCGAACATCGCTGAGCTTTTCTTCCGGTCATTGACACCCAGATGCACAAAGATTCCGGGAACAAGTTCCTGATAATATGAGAAGTCTTCTGCATACATTGAAGGGTTTGTTCTTTGCACTAAGGAACCCTGACCCGCAAGTGCCTTAAATTCATTTGAAAACTGATTCAGCAGATCCGGATTGTTGTAGCCAGGCGGGTAAGAGCGGTTAAAGGAAACTTCCGCAGTTGCCCTGAAAGATCTGGCGGTTGAAACAACCATGTCTTCTATTCGCTTTACCATCATATTCATACAATCTTTGGAGTGTGTGCGCAAAGTACCATGCATAACTGCCTGATCTGGAATTATGTTCCTGATGCTTCCTGCGTGTAAAGATCCGATGGTAAGAGTAGCAGGAGTAAATCTGGAAACTTCCCGGCTGATCAGAGTCTGTAATTGGGATATTATTGCTGCAGAGCAGACTACCGGATCTATCGTTTTCTCAGGTGTTCCCCCATGACCGCTTTTACCTTTGACTATTATGTCAAAGGTGGTGACTCCGGCATAATCTAACCCTTCCTTGACTCCGATGATATCATAAGGATGATCTGTGGAGACGTGTAAGCCAAAGACCGCATCTGCCTTTTTGGGAAAAACGCCGCCTTTAATGAGCAGGTAAGCTCCACCAGGTTCAACTTCTTCCGATGGCTGGAATAGAAAAAGTATATTGCCTTTCCATCTGTTTTTGATCTTGTTAAGTACTGAAGCTGCCCCCAGAAGGACTGATGTATGTAAATCGTGCCCGCAGGCGTGCATAACCCCTTTTTTCTTTGAAGTAAAAGATAAGCCGGTCTGCTCCTCTATTGGCAGTGCGTCCATATCAGCCCGAAGCACAATCGTTTTACCCCGGCCATTATTTAATGATGCAGTAACGGCGGTTTTGTCAAGATGAAAGGAAGGTTTCAGGCCAATTTTTCTGAGATTGTCATAAACCAGCCGGGCTGTTTCCTTTTCAGAGCCTGAGAGTTCGGGATTCTGGTGTATTATCCTGCGGATACTGGTTATTTCTGGTAATACACTTTCGATCTGGGAATCAAGTTCTTTATCATTAATAGTAAGGCTCATTATTTATCTCCGCAGCATTCTTTCACGCTTTTTGAAAAAGTGAACCAGAGGGTCTACATATCCGGTTTCTGTGGAAATACGGATCTCATCAATGCCAGAAATTTTAAAGAGGTTACTGATGTAGCTATGCTTTTTCTGCATTTCCTGCTCATAAAACATTCTGAATTGTTTACTTCCCGAATCCACCAGAATTGTTGCACCAGTTTCAGCATCTTCAAGCTCTATCAGTCCGGAATCCGGAAAAGTCATCTCTCTGGGATCGTTTACGGTGATTGCTATCAAATCGTGTCGTTTTGCAGCTATTCTCAAGGCTGCATCAAATGGAGATGCAAAAAAATCGGAAACCAGAAATGTCACCGCTTTTTTAGTTTGCACTCGGTTAAGGAATTTTAGTGCCTCTGTTATATTGGTTCCTGATTGCGCAGGTTTGAAAAACAGGAGTTCTCTGATTACATGCAGTACATGATTTTTCCCTTTTTTGGGAGGAATGTAAAGCTCCACATCTGAGGTAAAGATGATAAGCCCCACCCTGTCATTATTTTTAATGGCAGAAAAAGCCAGCAGTGCACAGAGTTCTACCGCTGTTTCGCCTTTGAATTTATTAACTGAACCGAAATTTCCCGATGCAGAAGCATCGACCATGAGAATCACTGTCAGTTCACGCTCTTCTACGTGCTTTTTGACATAAGGATCTCCCATGCGGGCTGTGACATTCCAATCGATCGTGCGAACATCATCACCTTCGATATATCCCCTGACTTCGGAGAATTCCATTCCTTTACCTTTAAAAGCGCTGTGGTAACCTCCTGATATTATCGAATCGACAATGCGCTTGGTCTTGATCTCTATGTGACGGACTTTTTGAAGAACTTCTTTGGGTATCATAATTTACTCAAATCGAGATCTGTGATGATTTTTCTGAGTTCTGCTATATGTTGTTTCTTAGTATTTATTTTTAATCGCAAAAGAATAAGCATTCCCAGTATGAAAACGGATACAGCAGCAGCACCAAGAAGCATAACAGAGGATTTTTTCCTTTTGTTCTGCTCAAGAAGCTGCTTTTGCTCTTCATGAAGAAATTCAGTGTGTCTGGTTCGAATCATCTGAACTGTTTTTTGATCCGCGCTACCTGTTATTTCCATGTTATTGCTTTTTTGGAAGCTGCGAATATTGACAGTCAATTCATCTCCCGAAAATCCAAGAATGGAAAGCAGATTGATGAGTTCAGCCCGCATTAATTTTTTCTGTTCCCGTGCTATTTCACGCAACTCCTCTCCGGTTGAAAAGAGAAGTCCGAAGGGGTACTGTTCGGTTAGACGAGTGTAAAGCAGAGATGCACGTTCATAATCATCGATTTTCTGGTAATGCAGAGCCAGTTCGAAAAGTGCATCATCTGCGACATCCGAGTCTGGGAAGTTTTCGATAATCTGCTGCATGATAAAAAGCATTTTGTCGAAATCTCCCATTTGACGGTATGTCTTGGCTTTCCATAACATGGATTGAGGACTGGGTGCTACCGAATCTGCATAGGAAAAGTTTTTCAGCGCATTTTTATAATCACCATTCTTGAAATATTCCAGGCCTGATTTGAAGTAGAGCTCAGGGGGATCTTTTTTACGTCCTATATGCAGATCGGCAGAACTTGATTTTTTTTGTTTTTTAGCTACAGAAGTACTACTGGTGTTTTTTTTCTGCTTTTCAGCTTCATTTTTATCGACAAAAATGATTCCTTTTACAGGATCATAAACTATAACCTTCTCTGCATACAGAAAAGAATGAATCGTACAGCAGAGAAGAAAAGGCAGAAATTGGAACCCCAAAGCAGTTCTGTTCATTTATGCTCCGCAAAGAATCATGGAACTTCGACACTGTCAAAAATCTTCTGAACGATATCTTCAGGGGTGATATTTTCTGCTTCAGCTTCATAAGTGGTGATAACGCGGTGCCGTAGTACATCCATACCAACATTTTTAACATCTTCGGGAGTCACATAGCCTCTCCCTCTGATAAAAGCATGAGCTCTGGCGGCACGGGTAAGAAACAAAGTAGCACGAGGAGATGCTCCATAAGAGATTAGGTCTTTTATATCAGCCAGGCCGCAATTCTGTGGCTCTCGGGTAGCAAAAACGATGTTAACGATGTAATCTTCTACTTTTGAATCCATATAGATATCAGCAACTATCTTTCTTGCTGACATAATCTTATCCACAGAAATTACCTTTGACACTTCCGGGATTTCTCCTTTGGCCATTCGCTGGAGAATAAGTTTTTCTTCTTCCTTTGATGGGTAGGCGATTTTGAGTTTGAGCATGAAACGATCAACCTGTGCTTCTGGAAGAGGGTATGTACCTTCCTGCTCTATGGGGTTTTGAGTAGCCAGAACCAGAAAAGGTTCCTGGAGTTTGTATGTGGATTCACCTATAGTAACCTGACGTTCCTGCATGGCTTCCAGTAGCGCGCTTTGGACCTTTGCCGGCGCTCTGTTGATTTCGTCTGCAAGAATTATGTTTGAAAACAAAGGACCTTTTTTAGCCACAAACTCACTGGTTTTCTGGTTATAGATCATCGTTCCTACAAGGTCTGCTGGAAGAAGGTCCGGAGTAAACTGAATCCGCTTAAAATCGGTATCGATTACTTTGGCAAGCGTGGAGATGGCCAGTGTCTTGGCCAGCCCCGGCACTCCTTCCAGAAGAATATGTCCTCTGGTCAGAAGACCTATGAGCAGCCGGTCGATCATCTTAGGCTGACCGACAATAACTTTTCCCAACTCATTTCTTAGAAGAGTGACAAATGTACTCTCTTCTTTAACCATCTCGTTTAATTGTGCTATATCTGCTCCCATGAGCTCCTCCGATTATGCAAAATTAATCATGCAGATAATACCAGGAATCTGCTGTTTTCTTTTAAAACAATTATTTATTACGCATTACGTATTATTATTATTTTTGGAAGTACTAATAAATCCCCTTGAATCCGGGAAACTTCTAATATACCATTTTACCTGAACTTTCCAAAACCGGGACATGATCATAATATTCAAAATTCTTGAATTTGTACTTCTGTTTATTGTTTTGAACAGATTGTTACACATTATACTTCCCGGAAAAAAAAGAAAAACATTTTTTCATTCATCCAGAGAAACTAAAAGGTATGATGGTACCGGAAAAGATATCAGTGATGCCGATTATGAGGAGGTGCGTTGATAGTGATTGCCGGTGCAAAGGGGGAAAAGATGAAGCTTTCAGTAATCGAAATTTCTAAATGCAAAGTGATTAAACCTTCCGGGCGTATTGATTGGGAAAATGCCCGTAGATTGGATCAGGTAATACAGGATATCATCAATGAAGGGTACTGCCGTATAGCGTTTAACCTGGATGATGTCGCATTTATCTGCAGCGGTGGAATCGGTGCTTTGGTTTACAACCTTAATAAAGTGAAAAAGATGGGTGGAGCGATTTATATTATCTCTTCTAACGAATACATTAATTACATATTTGAGACTCTGAAATTTGACCTTGTTTTTGAAGGTTATCAATACAAGACATTCGAGGAGTTTGCAAATAATGTACTTGAAAAAGAGTATATATGAGCTTTCTGGATGCAGAACCGCTTTTTTTTACTTCAGTTTACAAAGAAAGAATATGGGGCGGTTCAGCGCTGGCTTCCGTTCTAAATAAAAACATTCCTTCCGGCAAATTAATCGGTGAATCATGGGAAATTTGCGGTTTTGGCTCTGAACAAAGTATCGTTAAGCAGGGCCCACTAACTGGGAAAACCCTGGGAGAGCTTTTCAGGGATCACAGACCTGGATTGATAAACAATTATCCCTCTCCCTCATTTCCACTGCTGATTAAATTCCTGGATGCAGCAGACAACTTATCTGTTCAGGTACATCCGGATGGCGAATATGCCAGAACACATGGTATGGGGGATTGTGGTAAAACGGAATGCTGGTATATATTGGATGCAGCCGAAGATGCTCAACTCATTCTGGGTTTTAAACGGGAAGTTACTTTAGATGAGATTCGCTATGCCATAAAAAACGACTCGTTGCATCATCTGCTCAACTATGTTAATGTCCGTCCTGGTGAGGTGTATTACATCCCAGCAGGGACTGTTCATGCAATCCTGGGGGGAAATCTGATTTGCGAGATCCAGCAGCCTTCAGATACTACTTTACGTCTTTATGACTGGGGCAGGATCGATGGAAACGGAAATTGCAGAGAACTTCACATTGAACAATCCGTGCATACGGCGGATTTGACACCACATAATTACCGGATTGAACCAGTTACTCTGAACCATGGTACATATCAGCATTCATATCGGATAGCGTGTCGCTATTTTACCATGGAGGAGTATTTTCTGGCAAGCACAACCAGTTTGCGTTTACCTCCCAAGGAATATTTCCGGATATTGACTGCCTTAGAGGGAACATTTACCATGCATTATCCGTCCGGAAACCAACAACTGCACAAGGGCCAGACCGTTCTACTTCCTTCTGTTCTTGAGAGAGTGGATATATCCGGCGATGCTTCCGCCCGTTTTCTATGTATAACTGTTCCTGATTTACAAAAGGATGTTATCAGTCCGCTATTGCGTTATGATATTCCTCCCTCGGTTATTAAAGGACTGGGTGGATTTGAAGAGAGGAATGATCTTCTCCCACTGCTTCCCCACCGATAAGTTAAGAAGAAATTCGGCAGGACTACAATAATGTCAAGATTGTAACTGTTCTGGTAAACTGAAGTAATATCAAATCGGAAAAAATAAGAAGAAATATTAAAACAATAACTAATCAGATGTAATCTGACAAAGTATCTAAACGAAGAATAAGAATACCTGAGTAGTTACTCAAAATCAAATATAACCCTTCCTCCAAAACGTATTTATAGTAGGCCTGGCTTTAAATAGAATTTGATTTAAAAAGGGGGGATAATGATGATATCTTCAACCAGTGCAAGAAAAAGGGCAGAGAGTGTTTATGAGGAAAGTTTTGCAAATCCTCAATTTGAGCAGGGGAGGAAAAAGGTCCCCCAGGCAGAGCTCGAGCACGTTTCTCCAGAACCACGGCAACCACAGTATCCAGAACAGCAGGCTGTAACAACAGATGAGCCTGTCAAGTTACAGTCCATCAGAATGAATGTTGCTGAACATTTGCAGAAAATAAGCGAGTGTCTGAACCAGATAAATAATCTGACTTCGGAAATTCAAATGGAAAAAGAAAACATAAAAAGAATTCTTCAGGATCTTCACATCTGAAAAAACAAAGATCTTAAAGTTTTCTGTTTTTCAAACCGGTTTTAAACCGGCTTGAAAAACAGAAAATCCAGCAGGTCTTTGTTCTTCTCTCCTTTATACCGCAGAATCCTTTTCACGATCGCTCTTCCAGGGAAAAGTACTTTTTGTAAAAATCAGCAATCGTCATGATTTCGATATCAATTATCAAACTAATGATCTCATCTTTTTCTATTACTGTATCCCTTTCAGGGCGGTCATCGAGGGTTACAAACGGTTCCACTCTCTGGTGCATCATAGTTGCCCCCTATGCAGGATCTTCATAAATTTAATAGTATTTAAACTACTCTCTAATCATTCTTTATTATAACTTTCGGTCTTTTTTCAAAGGAACTTTATATAGTTCCTCTATAAAAAATTCGTTAACCTAAACTGTTTTATTGCGGCTAATGCCTTTTTAATTTTGTTGGTCATAAGGTATTTTAAAGTATGGATTAAAATCTCCAACCAGATCTCTACTGACCGCCATACAATACAGATTAAAAATAAAGGGATAGTGGAGTTAAATTGTATTTGTGAGCAGGGAGGAATATGTCGAATTCGTTTTCATCAGCTAAAAATCCATTCAAGATATTGATTTGTATCGGGCTGTTTTTTCAGATCTTATCTGCACAGGATAAACTCGCAATTCTCACCGGAGATATTAAGGCTGGTCCATCTGTTTATTATTCAACCGAAGCTTATGCCTATTTTTCCAAAACCCAGCAGGATATCGCACCACAAGTGGAAAAGGAGATTGCCTTTAAAAGCTTAAGGTCTGCTGCATCTCTGGCAAATATAGGCCCCTCAGCAATTGGAGCCGTACCAGTACTATTGGAGGTCTTTCCTAAGGCTGTTCACGTGAGCATCATTAAGAACGCCCGATATGCCGGAGAAGGAACGTTTGAAGACTGGGTACAGACATATGTCACCAGCGAAAGAAATAAATTTCTGCTTGCTTCTCCATTCCTGGATTATAACTCTATGTCTTTGTGCGAACACCATATCCAGAGCTCTTCAGAAGTCGAGTACCTGGATAAATCTGCAGGAAAACGGGGAAGGGTAAATATAATTGTAATCCTCTCTTTAAATATTGGAAGTTGCGCTCTGGAGAGAATAACTGCTATGAATTTTGGCAACGATTTATCCGCCTGGAAAAAATGGTGGGATGAGAGCGGGAGTGCACAACTCTCTGCAGCAGCTTCAGTAAAACCGGTTATAAGCGGACCTGCTCTTTCTGGCGGACAGGCATTTAGCGAAATTAAACTGAAGGGTAAATACCGTATGAGTCTGACTACCGGAGATGAGCTTATCGGTATTGTAGAAGCAAAAGATGATACGTCACTGATTCTGGAAACAACCGAAGGTAAACCTTATGCTTTCGGGCATCATCTGCTTAAAAGTTACGAGCTTCTGACTCCTCCTCCTCCCCAAAAAACTCAGAAATCCTCTCAAATAAGTTCTGCTGCTTCCGAGGTCAGGGTAGTATCCTACGATGAATTAAAGAGTGAAGGCGGATATAAAGGGATCACCGAGGTTCGGATCTCAAATGGGTCCATATTTAAGGGAAAAGTTGTTTCTGTTGATGAATCTATGCTGACCATTGATATTGAAGGATCCCAGATTCCTATCGCCAAAGCAGTTGTCGCCCAGATCAGCTTGTTGCCACCAGAGAAAAAGGCAGCAGAAAAGGAAACTACCAAAAAAATTCAGTCTCAACCAACTGATACAATCTTTGTAAAAAACTCTGAAACTGATGAAGAGGGTAAAGCCAAAGATGATCTCATTTTTGCAGGGGAAATCAGTAATATTAATAATCAGTCGGTCATAATGAAATTATCCAATGGAGCCACTAAAGAGATCTCACGTACTCAGGTGACCCGTATTATCAAGCATTCTACCAGCAATTATGAGGAAACCATTCAAAGATACGCAAAACCGTTATTCTGTCCCGATGACATGTTTCTGGTAGATATTCCTCCTGGCAAACAGGGCAGACCATTTTTTAAGGTCTGTGTTGATCGTTTTGAATATCCTAACCAGAGAGATGTTATTCCTCAGGGAAATGTTTCTTATCAGGAAGCGCAGGAGTTATGCAAAAAGAAAGGCAAACGCCTGTGCACTCAGGATGAGTGGCAATGGGCCTGCAGTGGCCTGGAAGGATACACATACCCCTATGGATGGAATCGGGATGACAATAAATGCAACACAGAGGGTGCTGTTGTAGTAGAACGGTCCGGAAGCAGGCATAACTGCGTAAGTAAGTATGGCGGATATGACATGGTAGGCAATATTTTCGAATGGGTGACCGGAACAAATAATGATCCAATGCTTATGGGGGGGCCTTATTCCAAATGTCAGACAGTATCACCTGGGGTGGGTGGGGGAGCTAAACCTCAAACTGGATTCAGATGTTGTAAAAGCAATTAGGAGAGGCGCTTACTCCTCTCCCTTAAAAATATCTGAAGGTCTCTATCTGATTGTCAGGGACCTTTGATATTTTTGCAGGATCGATCATAGATACCGTTAGCCCTTAAAAATGCCACTCCGTTTTTAATCTCATTCATTTGGGACTATCTCTGAGATGATCGGTGCCAGCTCATCAACGATTTTGGTCAAAATTAATTCTGAAAAATAATAGCCGCTTTCAACTTTTTTCTTCAACGATGCAACGTATTTCTCTTTAGCCGGGCTTTCCATCCATAGAAAGCGGCCCTTCTTAATTGAATTGTGGACTGTGTCTTTCATTTTACCATCCCTGGTTTGTATCTATTTTCAGTTCGTTTCCGTATATTAAATATCGACTTTGGTTTTATTTTGCTTAAGCTTTTAGTAGCGTAATTGTTTGAATAGTGTCGATCAGTGCAACTGATAATTGAGGGACTCAATAAAAGGCGCTTCCCGAATACCATTTCGGCCAAATTGGACTTGTTTACTGTATGACATAATTGTATCTGATCATTAACCTGTTACGAAAAGCCAAATAACTAACCGTACGTATGGTGGTTTAAGAGGGCGGAGGACTAACGTCCTCCTCCTTGAGGTAGTATTTCACCCAATTGCTTCATTTCCTTCTTCACCAGTGCGGATACGGATACACTGGGGTAGATCCAGAATAAATATTTTGCCATCACCAATGTTACCAGTTCTTGCACCTTTGATAATAGCATCAATAGTCGGTTTAACGAAATTCTCGTTTACTGCAATTTCTATTCTTATCTTCTTTAGTAAATTGACTTCTATTATACTGCCCCTGTAGCTTTCGGTATAACCGCCCTGTTGCCCGCAGCCGATAACATTTGTTACAGTCATTTTACGAACATCAGCCTCAAAAAGTGCTCTTTTGACATCAGGCAGCTTTGTTGGCTGAATAACTGCCACTACCAGTTTCATTTCTTACCTCCTTAAATGATGTTGCATTCTTAGTTGGTTCATTTGTAGTTAATGGGCTGATATCTTCGGTGGTGAAAATCTGGAATCCACTGTATCCTTCCAGCCCCATTTCACCAACATCAAGTCCACCAATTTCTTCTTCTCGTGATACTCTTAATCCGAAAACTGCTTTGATGATACTCCAGAGCAAAAATGAACCAATCAGTATAGCCACTGCAACAGACAGAACACCTAACAACTGGATTCCTAATTGTGCAGCTCCACCTCCGTAAAAAAGACCGGCTTTACCATCGAAATATTTTGGTGAGGCAAAGAGACCTACAGCCAATGTGCCCCAGATACCATTGACAAGGTGAACAGATGTCGCTCCAACTGGATCGTCAAGTTGAAATTTATCAAAGGTATATACTGAGAATACCACAATTATTCCGGCAATTAAGCCTATAATCACCGAACCAACCGGAGTGACTACTGCGCAAGGAGCGGTTATTGCCACCAATCCTGCCAGACAGCCATTTATTATCATGGAAAGATCAGGTTTACCTCTGGAAAGCCATGATGTAATCATTGCTCCCAGAATTCCGGTACAGGATGCCAGTGCAGTGGTTAAGGCAATCCGTGGAACATTAGCATCCATGGCAAGCTGGCTTCCCGGATTGAATCCAAACCATCCTAGCCATAGAATAAAACCACCCAGCGTAGCCAGAGGAATGGAGTGGCCCAGTATTGCATGCTGCGAGCCATCCTTGCGGTATTTACCAATACGGGGCCCCAGAAGAATAATACCGGTAAGTGCACACCAGCCTCCAACCGAATGAACCGCAGTAGAGCCGGCAAAATCATAAAATCCAAGCCCTGAAAGCCAGCCGCCTCCCCAGATCCAGTGTCCTGTCAATGGATAGATGAATGCCACCATCAGTGTCCCAAATACTAAGAAAGAGATCAGTTTAATCCGCTCTGCTACTGCTCCTGAAATTATGGAACACCCTGCCGCGGCAAATGCAAGTTGAAAAAAGAAAAAAACAAATGGAGGTATATTGCTTACCGGACTGTTTGCAGTCTCATTTACCAGAAAAGAATCGGTTCCAATTATGGTTCCATTTCCAAACATAAATCCGTAGCCTATAGCCCAATAGGCTACAGCTGCAATTGCAAAGACTATAAAGTTTTTGGCCAGAATATTAACTACATTCTTGGCACGGCAGAAACCACTTTCTACAAAAGCAAAACCGGCATTCATGAAAAACACCAGAAATGCTGCTATCAATACCCATAAAGTATCTACCATATTATAGCTGGTTCCATCATCAGCTAATATGGTACCCGCAGATGCTACCAAAAGCAAGGTAGCTCCTTTACTTAGCTTTACCATTTACATCCTCCCTAAAAAAAAATTCTGTTAAAAACAAGATCCCGGGTCATTTGTTCTGCCTTGCCATTTTATGCAACAATTATACCAACTATCATTTGTTTTAATTTGGGGGACTGTGAAGATTTTCAGGAGACAATTTTGTGCGAAATACCAAAGTGTATTACAAGAAAGTATCATTAAAGAATTGGGGTTGGAGAAAAATCTAAACTCATCCGAATTAGGTTTAGTGTATTGAGCAAAAGACTGGTGAGAAATCAGAAACAATCGTCAAAAGAATCAGAAGCAATACATAATCAGATAAGCCCGGAAAAATTTGGAGCTTTTTCCATTCCGTTCTTCGTTTAGATATTTTTTCCCAGATTACTTCTGATTAGATATTGTTTTGATATTGGTTCTTATTTTTTTTCTGATTTGAAATTATTACCCTTTTTACCACCACATTCCTGAGTAGTTACAATTCCAGGTAATTATTGGATGTTATTTCACTAATATGGAATGTGCAAAATATCAGAAAGCGATTCGATTTTTTCAGATCACGCACTTTTGCGGTATTTGCGGTAATCTATCCCATATTTGTCGATTTTGTACTGAATAACTCTTTTGGTGGTCTGTAGAAGTTTTGCAGCATTTGTCTGATTGCCTTTACAGTCTTTCAAAGCTTCTATGATAAGCTCTTTCTCATAAGAGGCTACCAGGTTTTCAAATGTACCGGATTTCCTGATTGAACTTTTTATCCTGTTTGTCTGCGGAAGAATTCTGGGAAGATCGTGACCCTTTATCACATTATCTTCACAAACTAATACAGCACGCTCGATCACATTCTCCAACTCTCTTATATTACCAGGCCAGTTGTAAGAAGAAAGCAGTTCGATTGCCCCGGTAGAGATCCTTTCCACCTGTTTCATGTGAAGTTTCGAATACTTTCTTACAAAGTGATCTGAAAGAAGGAGTATATCTGCACCTCTTTCTCTCAAAGGAGGTAAAACAATTGTAAACACGTTCAGACGGTAAAACAGATCCTCTCTGAACCGTTTTTCTTGCACGTCTTTTTCCAGATTGCGATTGGTAGCAGCGATCAGCCGCACATTGAGCCTGATATTTTCCATACTGCCTACTCTTTGAAACTCCTTCTCCTGAATCGCTCTGAGAAGCCGACCCTGTGCACTCAGACTCAACTCACCGATCTCATCCAGAAAGAGCGTACCATTCTGCGCCGCTTCAAATTTGCCAATTCTGGTACTGAGTGCTCCTGTAAAGGCTCCCTTCTCATGTCCGAACAACTCACTTTCCAGCAGAGACTCAGGAAGTGCAGCACAGTTTACTGCGATAAAAGGCCCTTCACGAAGAGCGCTTTTCTGGTGTATGGCACGTGCCACTAACTCTTTACCGGTTCCGGTTTCTCCTCTGATAAGCACCGTTGTAGTAGAGGGAGCAACCTGAGCTATGTAACGATATACTTCACGCATGGAATTGCTGTTGCCAATCATCTGGTCAGGACGCCCTCTGTTTTCCAGTATCTGCCTGAGTTCTTTGTTCTCATTCTCCAGTGCAGATATTTGTTCGGTCTGTCGACGCCTCTGTTCAACTACCTGTGATATCAGATTCGATACTGCCTCCAGAAAATGTAACTCATTCTCTAAAGTAACATCCTGATCCAATACTACCCGGTCTACCGAAAGGACTCCAATTACTTTATCAGAAATCTTTATTGGTACACATAGAAACGCCAGATCAGAAAGCTTTAAATTCTTTCTCGCTCCGGTACGATCAAGAAAAGCTGGTTCATTTTCAAGTCTGGAGATAATTACTGCTTGTCCAGTTTTTGCTACTTGACCGGTAATTCCTTCACCCAATCGGTATTTACCTTTTTGCCGCAGATAATCGGGTATTCCATATGCTACATCTACGGTCAATTTATCACCAGAGGCATTGAGCAGAGATATCATTCCCCGGTTCATCGATGCCAGATCCTGCAATGCCCGAAGGACTTCCATCATACAATTGCTTAATGGTCCTCCTGTGTTAAGGATTCTGGCAATCTGATAGAGCACCATCAAGCCATTAAAACTCAGATTGATTTTGGAATCTTCAAAATGATTACATGTCATAATGATGGTTAACAGTTACATCACAGGCCCGGAAAAATGCTATCGGTTTTGTTCGGTACATGCGGGGATATATGCAAAGCTTGAGCCATATTTTTTATTTAATCTTCAGCTCAGTAGAAAAGACTAAATAGAATAAAAAAAGGGCATCAATATCCATGTTAAGAGATGAAGGATGATTGATGGGTACAAAATTGTAGCAAAGATGATAAAAAGAGGAACAAAACTGTTGCTTTTTTAACCCAATTTTCCAGTAGACAGTAACCGGTTTTGTACCTGGCAGAGTGGATCGGGCCCATAATTTTTGTCCCATTGAAAAGACTTCTCCTCGCAAGCTCGTCGAAGTGACAGATAACGAGGGCTCGTCAAAGTAATGGAGAGCGAGGACGCACCGAATTGACTGTCACTGAGGGCTTACCGGAGCAACCAACAGGTTTGCCTGGTCGGGCTTAATTTAAGTCCCTGTCTAATGGGCAATATGGGTTTAAGAACAGGAAATTTGCGAATGCCTTCCGGGATTATTCACTGCGACGGAAACGAGAACAATCAATCTGATATTTGTTGATTTTATACTGGATGATACGTTTTGTGGTTCCAAGTACTTTTGCAGCTTCTGTCTGATTTCCACCGGTGTCTTTGAGTGCATCCAAGATCAGGGTGCGTTCATATGCAGCTACCAGATTCTCAAATGAATCGTTCCGCTTACCCTGCAAAGCGACATCCTTCATCTGAAGAGTAGGGGGTAGATCCTTACCCTCGATCACGTCCGCAGTGGCAACGATTACTGCCCGTTCAATCACATTTTCTAACTCTCTGACATTGCCAGGCCAGTGATAAGCAGAAAGCATATCGATGGCAGGAGTTGAGATCCTCTGGATATTTCTGTCATGAAGCTGGCAGTATTTTTTGACAAAATAGTCAGCCAGTAAAAGTACATCAGCACCCCGCTCCCTCAACGGTGGAAGTGCGATGCTAAAAACATTGATTCTGTAATAAAGATCTTCTCTAAAACGGTTCTCTTTGACATCAGTTTCCAGATCCCGGTTTGTAGCACAAATAAGTCTTACATTAACCCGAATCGATTCAGAACCGCCTACTCTCTGGAACTCCTTTTCCTGTATTGCTCTAAGAAGACGACTCTGTGCAGAAAGCGACATTTCTCCAATCTCATCCAGAAACAAAGTCCCATTATCAGCCGCTTCAAAACGACCGATTCTTCTGGCTGTAGCACCTGTAAATGAACCCTTTTCGTGCCCAAAAAGCTCACTCTCCAGTAAGGATTCAGGAAGTGCGGCGCAGTTTACAGCCACAAACGGCCCCTTGCTGCAGGGACTTTTTTGATGAATAGCTCTGGCTACCAGTTCCTTACCGGTTCCGGTTTCACCACGTATGGTAACCGTAGTTAATGAAGGGGCAACCTGCCCGATCTGACGGTATACTTCACGCATCGAACTGCTGTTACCTATCATCAGATCTGGTTTGCCCTTATCCTCCAGTGTGCGCCGAAGTTCCAGATTTTCTTTTTCAAGAGCATGAATCCGGTCATAGTTTTTTCTTCTTACCTGAACTACCTGTGCTATTAGATCCGCCACAGCTTCCAGAAAACGGAGCTCACCTTCCAGTGTAACTGCATCCTCCACCGCAACCCGATCTACAGACAAAGCTCCGATTACCATGTCACCGGTTTTGATTGGAACACACAAAAAAGCAAGATCGGAATGGTTAAGCCCTTTGCGCGCTCCGGTTCTGTCAAGAAATGTCGGTTCTTGATTAAGAGTCGGAATTGCAATTGGTCTTCCGGTAGCAACCACTTTGCCGGTTATCCCTTCTCCAGGACGATACTTGCCTTTTTTCTTGTCGCTCTCAGAAATCCCCCTTGCTACATCAACAGCAAGTTCCTCGTTATTAGGGCTAAGTATAGTAATCATCCCTCTACTCATCCCTACATTATTTTCAAGGATCTCTAAAATTTTGGTCATTATCACTTCAAGATCCTGACCGGAGGCAAGAAAATGGGCAATCTGATAAAGGGCGGTCAAACCATTAAAACTGAGTTCTGTCTTTATTTGAGCTGGCATTTAACTAAGATTCTCCACGATACCCAAAAATACTACTTGATCACTATTCTTCCAAATAAAGAATGTTTAACCTAAATTGGACACTAATCTTTTAACAAGCCTACGATTCAGGTTCAATATTATTCTTTACTATAAGAGATGATCCAAATCTTTCTTAGGTAAACCAGTGTAAGTGGAAATTGCCTTGGAATTCAGGCACAAATTTTTAATGATATTGAACATTTCATAAGCGGATACATAATAGAGTCTGTAATTTTTACCATCATTATACTTGTTTTCCATAAAACTCCACAACTCAGCAAAGCCATCTTCATTAAACAGATACCTGATGGTCTGATCGATAGCACCATGAGTGAAAAGTTTTATGAAAATATGGCCGGGGATTTCGGAGATAGAGACAGCAGTTTTCAGCCAACAGGCGGCTCTGTCAGGATGAAACCTTGCTGTATAGCTCAAGCCTCCATGTTCAATGGTGGGGAAAATCTTATACCTGCGGTTTTTCCAGTTTAAAGTCAATGGCCCCTGAATTAACAAGAGATCTTTTTCGGACCAGTTATTTCTTTTTGCAGCATACCCGCGTTCATGGGCCTTTGCTTGTCCTGGTACATCGGCTGCAAAATAGATACTGTTTACTACTAAAGGTTGGGTAATATCCGGTGCCGAAGGGAAGGTAAAATCAGCGTAACATCCTGTCTCCTTTAAGATCGGTATTTCATGGTCTACTCCACAGAACCGTCCGTCTGGCCGGGAGTTGTTTAACGCCCAGTAACCATGAATAAATCCATAGACAATGTTCCCACTGGAATCTTTCCTGAGAAGTCCATGGTGATGAAAGAGGACATCTCTGAACTCTTCGATTTTACGCTTAAAATTCTGAGGAGAATCGTTACTGTGCGCCAGCAACAATTCAACATCACAGAATCCATCTTTGTGCAATTTGTAAATTGAATCGAGCAGGTTAGGGTTATAGTCCTGCTCAGAATAAAAGAATGTGTGTACAGGATGCCTTCCTCTGAAGTCCATGTGATCACGGGCTACCCGTGGATACTCCCTGCACCAGGTTACAACCCTATGTTCGGCTATTTCCTGAGAGACTTGCCCCCAGAATGGTTGATAATGATCGCAGATAGCCAGATAAATATTAACAGGTTCATCTTGAACCCTGCTGGCTCTAACGGATAAACGGCGTGAAATGAGAAGCCATCTGAACCTGCGTAATGAATTGAGAAGCAGCCAGAGGAAAAGGAAAACTGCTGTGGTTGATACTGCTATTATTATCCAGCGAAACATCACCAGCTCTCAGATTACCTTTCTCTTGTAAAAATTTGTCAGGTATTCTTCTATTATAATATGCAAAGAGCCTGCCATAGAAAGCAGAAACGGGAGAAGAGATCAGGGTTTTAGAATCAACCCTGATCTGAAGATTTGACAGGTATCGATAAACTGCGGTTGGTCAGAGTATTAATAATGGGTCCTTTTGCTGTACCAGTTTCATTACTGAGCCGGATTTTATCCGAACCAAGTGATGGTACAAGCTCTGCAATAAAATGATGATACAATAGCTGGGTAGAGACAATACCTGCCACCGCCATTTCATCCACCTCAGACAAACCGGCAGCAGAACTGTTGGCTTTCTGCCTGAGTAACCTCACAGAATCAATATCGAAAAGCCCGGAGCATTCCAGGGCATCATCACTGAGTACCATACTGGAGAGATTGTTTGTTTTCTCAGAGAAACACTGAGAAATCGGAGCCCTGTAGGGTTGTTTGGACCTGTTCAAGACCTCTGGAGGTATCAGCTCCGTAAACGCCTTTTTAAGTAAATATTTTTCATTAAGCAAATTGAGCTTAAATTGTGGAGGAATCGATGAAGCGAACTCTATTATTCTATGGTCAAGAAAAGGAAAGCGTCCTTCCACCGAATGTGCCATCATCATACGATCACCCTGGGATGACAGAAGATATCCGGACATGAACAGTGTTATCTCCAGATATTGTGCCTGACAAAGCGGATCCCAGTTGACAATTTGAGGGTCCGCGAAGGCAACCAGTTCCTCATAGATGTTCTGCATATTGAAAGCGCTGCGATATTTTTGCGCAAAAAATCTTTTTATTCTGGATGTGTTGAACCAGCGTATTAAATGTGAATAGAATGGATTTGCCGTATCGGTCAACTGTCTCTTAAAGAAATTCTGCCAGAAACGGTTATCCTTATCCACACCAATATAAGGGTATATACGAGAGAGAAGTGCAGGCCGGAATCTGGAAGAGGGAAATTTTGCCCAGAACCTGCGGATACGGTTTTCCTTGAAAATGTTGTATCCACCGAAGAATTCATCGGCTCCTTCACCGGTAAGAACAACTTTGATATGATTGTCATACACCAGTCTGGAAAGAGCAAAAAGCGGAGCTGGTGCAGTGCGGATCAGTGGCGTTTCGCAATGCCAGATAACCTCAGAGTATTCTTCTCCAATGTTCTGATAGTTGACTTCTACGTTACGGTGGTCGGTTTTAAGAAATTCCACCATAGCATTTTGAAAGTTTCGCTCATCGAATGCAGAATCATTGAAAGAAACAGAAAAGGTGATAAGATCCCGGTTGTGATACTTTTTGACCAAAGCAGAGACAACAGAAGAATCCAATCCCCCGCTAAGATACGCAGCTACTGTGACATCGGAACGCAAACGCAGTCGCACTGCATCATATAAAAGCTCCTGCAATTGCTTCTTGTAATATTCCAGCGGCTTTTGATCGTACTGATCCCTATGGGGAAAACTCAGTTTCCAGTAACAGCTAATTTGCTCTGTTTCTGCAGTGACTTTTAATAGATGACCGGGCTTAAGCTCGGTAATCCCTTTGAACACAGTTCTGGGAGGAACTGGTACCCAGAGAGTAAAAACCTGCTCTAACCCGGTGAAATCAAGTTCAGGGTGCACTGCAGGATGGCAGAAAATGGATTTGATCTCGGATCCGAAGAGAAAAACTCTATCCTTGGATCGGGTATAATATAAGGGGCAGATTCCAACCCGGTCACGTACTAATATTAAGGTACGTTTTCGCTTATCCCACAGGGCAATGGCGAATTGTCCATTGAGATGAGTGGCGAAATTCTCACCGTATTCTTCGTAAAGGTGAACCAGTACCTCAGTATCCGATCTGGAGCTGAAATGGTGCCCCTTGCTCTTTAAATAATCCATCAGTTCAAGATAGTTGAATATTTCTCCATTGAAAACAACCCATATACTGCCATCTTCATTACACATAGGCTGTTTACCACCGGTAAGGTCTATAATGCTGAGCCGACGCTGTCCCAGACCTATGTTATTTTCCACAAAAAATCCTTCATCATCCGGACCACGGTAGTCAAAAGCTCTGGTCATACTCTGCAGATGATGAATATCAACTGTAACGGATGGATCCGGATGAAAAATACCTGCAATCCCACACATAGCTCAGTCCACTTCGTATTTGTAACTGGTGTATTGATTATATTCGGTTTGCTTATAAGGTGCCCCGTTTAGCACTACCCCCATGATCCGTTTGCGCAGACCCGGAAACTCCCGGATTTTTCTGTTAAGCTCTGCAATATCTGTGTGCATCGCTTTTACCACAAAGATATACCTGGGAAAGATGTCCTGAACACCGATTGCATCGGTAGTGACCGCTACCGGCGGCGTGTCAAGTATGATCACCTCAAACTCATTGGAAAGAATATCGATAAGATTTCTGAACCTTTGTGAATTGAGATGCTCGGTTGAGTTGACAATGGTAGAGCCAGCTCCCAGAAGTTTAAGATACTGGATATGGGTCGACTGTAATACTGGCTGCAGAAGAACCGGACTGAGTGAAACGTTGTTTAGAAGAATGGAAGACAGTCCAGGATTTTTGGGAAGCCCGAAATGCTGATGCTGGATACCTCTTCGCAGATCTCCATCGATAAGCAGGGTGGAGATTTTCTGCTGAGCCAGAGTAATTGCCAGATTGGCCGCGGTAAAGGATTTACCTTCCCCGATTCCCAGACTGGTTATAAGAATCCGTTTCTTTTTGGTATCGCTGAGACCCAGAAGAATCTTTGCCCGCAAAGAGCGGAACGTCTCATCTGCAAAATTATGGGAATAATCCGCAGTTACCAGTTTCTCATCTACTGTTTTCCCGAAATTGATTGATTTAGCCCAGCTACCCTTAACCGGAATCGATTCCAGAACTACCAGATCGGTCATTCTTCGCAGATCCTTTTCGGTTCTGGCAGTACAATCAAAAAAATCTATTACTATAACCGGTCCTATCCCCAGAGCTAATCCAAGGAACAGTCCCAATCCTACTATGACCAGAAGTGTTTTAAAATCCATTTTTGGCTCTGGAACCACTGCATGATCCACCACATTGACATCTCCCACGGCTACTCCATGAGCAATCTGCGCCTCATTATATCTGCTAAGCACACTTGCAAAAATCTGCGCCGCTACATCGTGGTTTCTCTGCAGTTTTGAAAGGTGAAGCTCTTTTGCCGGAAGAGTGGCAATTTCAGAACTGAGCTTATTTATTCTGTTTTTGTTCTGAGCTACTTTTCTATTGAGGTCGCTCTGAAGACCATTAAGTGCATTTTGCACATCTTGACCAAATACCCGGATATTTTCCTTATTTTTGAGGATAAACATGTGATTTGGTGCATACTGTAATGTCAGGCGCTGATTTTCCTGTTCAAGTTTATCCAGCTCTGCACTAAGCCCTTCTGAGGTAGCAGTCTGGAATCTGCTCAGAAATGAAACCATTTCATTTAAAAGTGCCAGACGGTTGGAATCAGAAACTGAAGAGTACCGCTCAATAAGGCTTTGGGCCTGAAAAAGGGCCGACTTCAATTCTGCTTCGGTCTCTCTTAGATCCATAAGTGCCACGGGTGGTGCGAATGCATCAGCCATGCCTATTGTGGGATATCTTTCCCGGTATTTACGAACCGAATATTCTGCCTGAAGCATCTCTTTGCGGGCAGTCTCCAACTGCTTTTCCAATGCAGAAATAAGACTACTTATTCTTTTTTGTTTTGTAGCGGTGTTTTCAGCGGCGAAATCATCTGCAATGGTGTTAACGATTGCTGTAATCATCTCATAATCTCTTCCATTCATACTGATAGCCAATACCATGCCATCTCTGGAAGCGGTTCTGGTTACCATGTTATCTACAATGTAATCCACTGCATCTCTGACTCTGTTTACCGTAAATTTCACATTGAAAGGAGATGAAAGAAAATCCTTTGAAAAACGAAGATGAAGGCCATGAATTGATATTTTATTGAGTGAAGAGACATCTGCGCTCTGGACTATTCTTCTCTGTCCCGATCTGTCTGTAAAGTAGAGTGTAAAATTCTGATTTTTTATTTTTAACTGGTAAACACCAGGATCTGCATCAATCTCCACTGCCACAGAATCAAAGATCATGGAACGGGGATATTTGGAAACACTTAACTGCAGGGCCAGCTTTCGAACCACTTTCTCCAGAAATGTCCGACTCTTTACCAGCACAGCTTTGGCCTCCGGCCCCAGTGTGACCCTTTCATCTACGGCACTGAGTTCATCAGGATCATCAAAATGCAGAATGGCTGTGGCACTAAGCTGCGGCTTTGCCACTCCCAGTTTATTTATTGCCACAAACCAGGCTGCAATAACGACAATACATGTTGGAAGAATAAACCACAGTTTACGCCAAATAAGATGGATATAATGATCCAATTGACGCTTCATACCGGGTTGATTCGTCCTGTTGGTTTGGGTTCTGAAGCTCACAATATACCTCGGATGTTGAAATTTGATAATCAAACCATCAATCCCTGATGGTCATGATTCCCACATAGAAAGAGAGAAAGAAGGTGGCTATGGGAAGAATATCTCTGACCAGAATCTCCCTGAAACTTCTGTTGTCAGTGGGCGTCCAGATCTGATCACCAGACTTGAAACCGATTGCCTGAAGAGATTTTCCGGATTCCAGATAAGGAATCAGATTCCTGTCGAGCACCTTGCGGTCCCTCTCCCAGGTCATCTTTTTAAGCCCCCTCTCATGAACTGTTCCACCTGCCAGAGAAATAAGATCCCACATGGAACTCTGAGGCTCTACATAGTACATCCCCGAACGGGTGAATCCCCCCAGTAAACCCACTCTTATCAGTGGAGTAACCTGAATCTCCGGGTAATGAAGATACTGCTCGTATGTGCTTTTAAGGAAATCTTTAAATTCTTCAGGACTCTTGGATGTCACATTATACTGGCCGATTATAGGTAAAAAAATGTTACCATCCCCATCTATGGGATAAATGCCGTTTATAAAGGATGTGCTGTCTAAAGGAACAGTAATTCTAAGGCCATCTCCAGCATTAAAAAACTGGGCACCATCACCAGAAAAAACCATAACCCTTAACAGCAGTACAAACATCCCAAACACAATCCCTTTTTTCCGGTAAAGGTTCATTTCCACCTCCTGCTATCAGGCTGATTGCCAGTCTTATAGATCAATTGTATAAATATCATCAGTAATCTCCCTGGAAAAGGTGACCATACACCTTTCAGATAAACAAAGTGCAAGAGACATGCCAGAAGGGAAAAGAAAAGAGGGGAAAGAAGATCCTTTTATGTTATGCGCTTAGGATAGCAGATGTATAGCTCAGAATAACAATATCAAGATGAATCATACGTAACAAACGGCAACCTCTAAGCTATAGTGCCAGCCTGCTAAATTTACCATAAAATCGAAAGCCATCATGTGAACAGGGAAGGGATGTCGTGTAAATGGGAAGGGACATCGTGTAAACGGAAATAGACATCGCGTAAACGGAAAATGCAATCGTGTAAACAGGGTAGGGGCATCGTGTAAATGGGAAGAGACATCGTGTAAATGGGAAGAGACATCGTGTAAATGGGAAGAGACATCGTGTAAATGGGAAAGGCCATCTTGAAAACGGGAAAGGCTATCTTGAAAACGGGAAAGGCCATCTTGAAAACGGGAAAGACCATCGTGAAAACGGAAAAGGCCATCGTGAAAACGGAAAAGGCCATCTTGAAAACGGAAAAGGCCATCTTGAAAACGGAAAAGGCCATCTTGAAAACGGGAAAGGCCATCTTGAAAACGGGAAAGGCCATCGTGAAAACGGGAAATGCCATCGTGAAAACGAAAAATGCCATCGTGAAAACAGGAAAGGCCATCGTGAAAACGAAAAATGCCATCGTGAAAACGAAAAATGCCATCGTGAAAACAGGAAAGGCATCATGAAAACAGAAAAATGACATCGCATAAAAAAAGTACCGGAGATCAGGGGAAAGTGTCAGGGAAAAAACCGCTTGCCCGATGGCCCATAACTTTTTCGGCAACTGAATTGAGTGTAGTCAGAAACAATCGAGAATTCAGGTAATAAGAGAATCTTACTCTGGTTCAGCACTGCCTATTTCAATGTAATCCTTAAGCTGAGGCATCTTTTTTAACAATTCTCTTGAAGCTGCACTAAGATGCTCTGCGTAACGGAAATGTGCCCCAAGACCAGTTCGAAGCTCAATTTCATAAATAAATTTGTCCAGATGAGTCGAATGTTCAAAAGGTACCTGTGTCCCCAGTAAAAGTCCATATACATAAGCAGCACTGTCTTTGGTCATAACTATTCTTCTGAGAAAATCCGACTTCTTTCTCATTAACTCTTCCATCCGCGGATGCTTGACTTCAGCAGGTACATAAAAACCTTCAGGTGTAAGCGGACTGAAACGGTATCCGCTGCGATGACGGTTCAAATCCCTCAGTTCTGCAATAGACAGGTTGTTCCACGCTGCCCTCACCATAACCCTTCTCACCGATGTCCCCGTTGTACTGTAACGATTGGCTTTCCCGCGAAAAGAGTCCTCTATGTTCTGAATCTGCGGCAGGAAATCTGCAAATTGATTGTCAACTTCTACCCATACTTTATCTGCCAATAAAGTAACAGGTACTCCGTGTTCCCTGATCTTGCCAACTGCATAATCAAATACCTGCTGCGTCTGAAACCTGCTGGCGTCATCCGCATAACAATGGCGACTGAGTCGGGGAGCGAACCTGGAAAGCTCCCTTCGAAGTCCTTCTGCACATTCTCTGGCTTCCGGAAGAGGTATTGAGTCCAGTTGTTTGATTGTTTCACTCCAGACCCGTGCTGTCATAACCAGCGCTACATTGGTTCGGGTGGCAAATGGAATGAAATATCTGGAGCGGTCAAGGGCATAATTTTTTCTAAGTCGCTCCACTACTTTGGGAGATGCACCTGATGGTACCCTTACAACCGAAGGATTCTGCTCAGCTATCTGATCAAGCTTCTGGTAGACTTCATGGTAAATTTCAAAGGAAAGCTCCATAAATTCCTGCCACTGGGCTGAAAGCTCTGAAGGTATCCCGGTTTCTAAAGCTGAAGGCAGATTGGATTTATCCAGTTTTATATAGCGAGTGCTGGATTCCTGACCATCGCAGAGCTGTGAGAGCTCAAAAAGTTTGTAAGCCAGGAACATGGAACAGCCATCGATAACTATGGCTATCCCACCGGTCATTCCGGCAATAGAGGCATGGCCATAATCCACAAATCTGAAAATTGCATCAACCGATTTGTCCGGATCGTTCCAGTCGATAGAGGAGAGAATGGAATCGATACCCTTATTGGAGCGGGAGTAACGGGCAAGAGAACTGGCCAGAAGTTCTGGAGTAACTGCGGGATTATCCTTTGCTCCGGGCGGGGGGCAGATAGCAATTCCCTGGATTTTCATGGCACAAAGACCTTCCTTGGATTTTAAGCAGAAAAAGGTGTACACAGCAGCCATTTTTCAAAAGGGAAAACGGCCACTGCGGCTTGGAGGATTAATACCTGTAATGCTCAGGCTTATAGGGGCCCTCAACAGGAACACCAATATAATCGGCCTGCTTCTGGGTCAGCTTAGTCAATTTAGCTCCGATTTTCTCCAGATGCAACCGTGCAACTTCTTCGTCAAGTTTTTTGGAAAGACGGTAAACACCGGCTTTATAGCTATCACGATTTTCCCACAGATCAATCTGGGCCAGTGTTTGATTGGTGAACGAATTTGACATTACAAAAGAGGGGTGTCCTGTTGCACATCCAAGATTTACCAACCGGCCTTCTGCCAGCAGGAAAATTGCATGTCCGTCAGAGAAAATGTACTTATCCACCTGTGGTTTAATATTAACTTTGGTGATTCCTGGAATTTTCTCCAGAGCGGAAACCTGAATTTCATTATCGAAATGGCCGATATTGCACACAATAGCCTGATCTTTCATTTTGGCCATGTGTTCTGCAGTAATGATATCGGTATTTCCAGTGGTAGTTACATAAATGTCTGCTCTACCCAGGGTGTCTTCAACCGTGGTCACCTCATATCCTGCCATTGCAGCCTGAAGAGCACAGATAGGATCGATTTCGGTGACAATTACTCGTGCACCAAAACCACTCAAGGACTGTGCGCATCCTTTTCCTACATCACCATAACCGCAAACGACAGCCACTTTCCCAGCAATCATCACATCGGTGGCACGTTTGATACCATCTGCCAGAGACTCTCTGCAGCCATAGAGATTGTCGAATTTTGATTTGGTAACCGAGTCGTTAACATTTATTGCAGGAACCAGAAGTGTACCCTTTTCCATCATCTGGTAAAGCCGATGAACACCAGTGGTGGTTTCTTCCGATACTCCCTTCCACTCTTTTACTACCTTATGCCAGAACTGGTTATCTTTTTGGTAAACAGCCTTGAGAACCTTCTTAAGAGAGATTTCATCCTGACTCTCTGAAGGTGAATCTACCCAGGTGTCGCCATTTTCAAGCTGGTAACCCTTGTGTATAAGTAGAGTGGCATCACCACCATCATCCACAATTAACTGAGGACCTTTGCCATCTCCAAAATTGAGTGCCTGAAAGGTCAATGCCCAGTAATCATCAAGAGTTTCACCTTTCCAGGCAAATACAGGAACACCTGCTTTGGCAACGGCTGCGGCTGCATGATCCTGAGTGGAGAAGATGTTGCAGGATGCCCAGCGCACCTGCGCTCCCAGCTTCACCAGGGTTTCAATAAGAACTGCAGTCTGAATGGTCATATGAAGCGAACCAGTTATTCGTACACCACTGAGAGGCTTTTGGGAAGCATATTTTTCTCTCACCGCCATAAGCCCAGGCATCTCTTTTTCTGCAATTTCAATTTCTTTGCGTCCCCAGTCTGCAAGTCCCATATCCGCAACTATATGTGGCAATTGGGACCAGATTTCTACATGTGGTGCCATGCACCCTCCTTATTTGAGTTTTTGAAATTAATTTTTCTGTTTTTATTGCAAGATTGAATCTTTCAAAAATACAACCGTGTCTGAGCTACTGAAAACCCCCAAATTTAATCACTGTAAAAGAATCTACTAAAGACACCCACATATAGTCGCATTGGATGCAAATGGTGCAAATATTACTTTAATATTATGAAAACCTTTACTGTGGCTCTTTGCCAGATTATTCCAACTTTTGATAAAGAAGCTAACATTGAGCGTGCTATTACCATGATTGAAGAGGCCGCTGCCAGAGGAGCTGCTCTGGTTTGCCTGCCAGAGATGTTTTATTATCCATTTCAAATTCAGGGACTTTGTAAGATAGCTGCAGATGAAAGCAGAACTGTTTCACTTTTTTGTCAGACAGCAGAGAGGCTGGGCATCTATTTATGTACCGGTTCTATGGCATGCAAAGAAAACGGCACAGTGTTTAACCGTTCTTATTTATTGGGCCCCAGGGGTGATATATTACTAAAGTATGATAAAACACATCTATTCGATGTTAATTTTAAAGGGTTGCAGATTCAGGAATCATCTGTTTTTACCCCTGGAAACCAGATTGCCTCTGTACAGACTGATCTGGGAAGAATCGCAATCCTGATCTGTTATGATATTCGCTTTCCTGAACTGTTGCGTAAGAAAAACCTTCTGGGTATAGATCTTCTGCTGGTACCGGCTGTGTTTAATAATATTACCGGGCCGGCTCATTGGCATGTGATGATGAGAGCCAGGGCTATTGAAAACCAAATCTTTCTGGCCGCAGTTTCTCAGGGTGAAAACAGCAAATCTTTGTACAAAGCCTACGGCCATTCAATGGTGGTTTCGCCCTGGGGAGATATTCTGTCAGAAGCCGACCAAAAGGAACAGATTATCTATGCAGAGTGCAGGCAGGAGTTGATTAAGGAAGCAAGAGGGCGTTTACCGCTGCTTGAACAGAGAAGAATTTCGCTTTATAATGATAATGACAGTAATTGAATAAAAAACTGTGATTGAATCTACCATATCTTACTATCGGGAGGGGAAATGAAACTGTACAAAATGGAAAAGGGTAAAAAAATTGCTGGTATTTGTGCAGGGGTCGCTGACAGTTTTAAAATGGATGTGACATTGATAAGGCTGATCTTCATCTTTGCTACGGTACTCACCGGAATCTGGCCTGGAGTTGTAACCTATCTGGCAGCCTGGTATCTGCTTCCGGAAAAAGAAAAATTTGAAGAAACTCAAAAAAACACAGAAGAATAGAAAGACTTACAAAGCTGCTGTGCTTTTGCCAGAATAAAATCTGGTAAGCACATTAAAATTTTACCAATATGATAGAATTACAACCTCTTCTGGTTTTACTTATCTGCCTTGCAGGCTCTTTTTTCTTCTCGGGATCTGAAACTGGTTTCGTTTCCTTGAATCCCATAAAAGTCAGACACAAAGCAGAATCGGGAGATCTCCTTGCAAAAGGAGCTCTCTATTTAATGAATCATAAAGATCGGCTTCTATCCACTGTACTTATTGCCAATAATATCTGCAATATTGGAGCTACACTGTCATTTTTGATAGTTTATGAGATTATCGACCAGTTTGTTTTTTTAGATCTTGCACGGATTCCATCTCCTGAGTCATGGTTTCTCACCCCATTTTTAGTCCTGTTCGGGGAAATGCTGCCCAAATCACTTTTTAGAATCTATTCTTTAAGATTGACTCTGAAAGCGATACCGCTATTAATGGCCTGTTATTATTTAACTCTGCCGTTTACCTGGCTTTTTTCCAAAGCCATGGCTCTTTTTAGAAAAGAGCCGCCGGGTTTTGAAGAATCATTCAAGGCTAAGGTAAGAGAGGAGATGGTGTTAGTGGCTCTTGAAGGTTCAAAAAGAGGAACACTGATAGAGTCTGCAGATATTCTCATTAATAACGTCTTAAAGCTGAAAGATAAAACAATCAGGGACCTGATGATTGGTATTTCCGAGTATAAAAAGGATAAGGATGTCTTCAGGTGCAATCAGACAATTGGCTCAGTTATTAATAAAGTTCCCGATTCCGATGAAATTCTGGTTTTTGATGAGCAGGGGTCTACGCCTCTTGGAACCGTTTCTGTTCTGGATATCGCAGCACAAAGTCATAAAAGCAAACTATCTGAATTTACAAAACCGCTAAAAGAGATTGAGGTCCACCAAACTTTGCTTTCGGTTTTTCAGGATATTAAACCTGATAACGCAGATCATTATCTGGTAGTGGATAACAGATCTGTAGTAGGAATTATGCAGAAAAAAAGTCTTTATCGGCAGATTTTCAGCAGTTCTGATATTACTCCAGGATTAAAGAAAACTTAAACTTAACACTCCCAGAGAGCACAAATTAAATTAATTTATATTTTTTGGCTATTTAAACGTATAATTAATGTTGAAATTATAAATTCTGGGTATTACAATTTTATTGTAAGTTCCTTTTAAATTTCAGGAGATCTTAAGATAATGAGCAAACCGGAATGGAATCTGGTACTGCTGACTACTAAATCCTTTTCAAAAGTTCGAAAAGCTTATGTTTCAGCCATTACCATTTTTTCGGTAATAATTTTCTCAGTTGCCGGTCTTTATGGGTTAGGACGATTGGTGTGGTTCACTACCTCTTTAGGAATCGCAAAATTCGGAGTCTATCAAGCAAGACGTGATAACGAAGGATTGCTTTTAAAGATACAGTTTCTCAAAAAGTTCATCCTGAAAGAGGAGCAGCGAATTAGATCGCTGGTAGACTTTGAGGACCGGGTACGTCTTCAGTACGGGTTGGAACCAATCAGCAATGATGTGCGTATGGCTGGTATCGGAGGAAAACCCAGTAGTCAGGATATGATAATTGCCACACTTCTGGATCCGGTATTGGTGCATGCAGAATCGGTTAAAGAGAATGTGGAATCGCTTCTGCGGCGTGCACAGCTTCAGGATTCGACCTTAACTCACATGTCAAAAAAAGTCTCCAGTATTCAAAATTACTGGAATCAGCGCCCATCCATCTGGCCTACTAAGGGAAGAATAACTTCTCCTTTTGGATATCGTTTTCACCCTATAGAGGGGCAAAACATGTTTCATGAGGGGCTGGATATAGCCAATGTGCATCAGACTCCTATTCATGCCACAGCTGACGGGGTGGTGCGTTTTGCCGGGAACAGAGATTTTTACGGAAAAGCGATTATTGTCAGCCATGAACAGGCTGAGATGGAAACCGTTTATGCCCATTTGGACCGTATCCTGATAAAAAACGGTCAACATGTAAAAAGAGGTGAAGTGATTGCCCTTATGGGAAGTACCGGAAGAAGTACCGGTCCACATCTGCATTATGAGGTCAGAGTCAATGGCCGTCATATGAATCCCATGAGTTTTATTCTTCCTGAAGATGTAATTGTCGATTAAAGCAAATTATGATATCATGACTGTAAAGGGGCTGGGAGGTCCTGTTAAATGTCGGTAATTTGCTTATTTTAAGGGGGGGTAAATATGGTGAAGCAGGAAATTATCTCCCTATCCACCAAGAATCGCTGCCAATGGATAGACATTTCCCCGAATGTACAAAAGGTTATCGATAATTGCGGTATTAAAAATGGTATTTGTTCGGTAATAAGTTTGCACACTACTGCCGCAATTACCGTAAACGAAAATGCTGATCCGGATGTGGAAACTGATTTTTTTAAAAAGCTTGCCCAATTGATACCTCAGCGGGAACCATTTTACAGGCATGCTGAAGGAAATTCTGACAGCCATCTCAAAGCATCTTTAGTTGGTTTAAGTACACTGGTTCCGGTTACCAATGGCTCGCTGGTTCTTGGTACATGGCAATCCATTTATTTTTGCGAATTTGATGGTCCCAGAAACAGGCACGTTTCGGTCAGTATTATTGGAGAATAATGTCTGCCTGCCATAATAAAAGCTTCTCTGTCTTTTTACCAGCTCTGTTATTTCTGTTTCCTTACATCTTTAAAACTTTCGCAGAAGAACTACAGATTCGTTATGCTGCTGATATGGCTCATTTGCCAGCCGGGGCCCAAATCGCAGCAATGGGCGATGTCGGGGTTGTTTTGCCTCAAAGAGCTTCTTCAGTGATCTGGAATCCGGCATCTGTTTCTTTTGCCAAACATGTTGAATTATCGGCTGAAATAGCCGATATCTATCATGGCCTCTCACGACAGGGATGTTTTGCTTTGCGAATGCCGCAGGGGCAGATTGCCTCTTCTATTGTATATGCCCCTTTTCTAAGTGGAAATATACCTTTTTTTGATTCATTGCCTTCAACTTATGAGGAATCCCTCAATGATATCTCACTCAGATCAGACGGGGTACCAAAGGGTTATTTCCAGAACAATCAGCATCAGATGATCCTTACCATGGGAAAAATGCTTTCTTTGAAAATGCCTACACCCCCAGGAAGTGGACTGCCACGTCCCTTGAATATTTCAGCAGGCTTGAGCCTGAAAGGGTACTGGCAGACCATGAACCCAGAGGGCAGAAAATACATGGGTGTGGGAGTAAACGCTGATCTCGGAGTAATGGCTAGCATAGGTCTGGATTATGATTTATCAAAAAAAGTAACAAATCGTAATATCGTATTGGGAATTGCTGTAAGAGATTTTCTTCCTGCAGAAATCATCTGGGTGCATTCTCCTCTGGGATACAGAGAAAAAATCAGATATTCACATTATTATGGAATATCCTACGTTGATAAAAGCGGTGACCTTGGAGGAAACTGGACTTTCGCATTGGCATTGGATAAACAATATACCACATCTTTGCGTCTTGGACTGGAAGCAGAATTTTGGAATATTGCTGTTTTTCGGGCTGGATTATCGGGGAAAATTCCTACACTGGGAGCTGGAGTTCATTATAAAAGGTATTATATGGACTATGCTTTTCGTTTCGATAAGATTGATTTTTCATTTTTCCGTATGACTTTGGGTGTACTTTTTTAGAGTTTTGTGTCGATTTAGAGGTGCTTAAACTTCTCTTTGGCGCCGTAAAGCTGCCCGATTCTTACAGAAAGCTTGTCATCTACAACGGTTATTTCACCCTTGGCGATTAGTTTTTTGCTCAGAAACACATCGACCGGTTCACCTGCCATGCGGTTGAGTCGCACAATGCCACCTTTTTTTAAACTCAGAAGCTCCCGGATAGTCATTCTGGTTTGCCCAAGCTGCACCGCTATGGGAACTGAAACATCAAGAAGCATATTAATACTGTTTGCCATCTTTTACCTCTCACTTTGATACTATCATATCATAATTCTGATTTCAATGGCAATACAATTAGATGATATTGATGACCAGCAACGAAGCAAATCCGGAATGGAGAGAAGAAGGAAATGGGAATATCGAGGTTCAATTTGGGTTTAATATACAGGGATGTGGAGACATATTTAGTGGGTGAGGGCATGTTCATTAGTGTTCAAATGAATCTCCCGGAGATTCTGAAGTCCCCTTTCTCCTGATGCGCTTCCATTCAGCTTAGCGATAGTAAAAAAGCGTTTTGCTTCTTCATATTTCTGTTTTTTGAAGCAGATCTCCCCGGCAAGAACTGCAAGTTCTGCAAAATCCGGAAACTGCTCAAGGCCGCTGGCGGCTTGCTGCAGAGCTACAAGATCATTGCCCATACCAAGGTGCAAAGAAACTATTCGGTAAAGCAGCCATTTGTCATTTCTGTTTTTATTGAATGCAGTGGTCAAATAGAAAAGAGCTTTTTCCATGTTCTGGGATTCTTCATAAATTTCTGCTTTCAGAAGATTAACATAGTTTTCATTTTTCCCGGATTCCGGGCACTTTGATAACCATTTTAATGCTTCATCGTTGTCTAGCAAATCCTTATATATCTCTGCTATTGCTATGTATGGTTCATCCTTTTGCGGATTAAGCCGGACGAGATGTTCGAAAATGATAATTGCTTCGGAGTTTGCCTTGAGTCTGCGATAGCAGGTACCCAGTAAAAGAAGTGCCTTTTCGTTTTCAGGTTCAATTTCCAGGGCTCTTTTAACTGATGCGACACATCTGCCTAAATCTTCGAGTGAATAATAGGAGATAGCAAGATTCAGATGACCTCTGAAAAAATCAGGAGCTGAAGATACGGTTGCCTGGTAATAAACTATACTCTTAGAAACACTGTCAAGCTGAAAGTAGGCATTTCCAAGATTGAAATAGCAGATTGCCGGATTCTCTCCTGAGAAATATGCTTTTTTATACAATGCAATTGCTTCAGGCAGTTTCCCTTTTTCATATAAATCATTAGCCTGATCGATTAATCCGGCTGAGGCTTCAAGGGTAAGAAAGAAAATAAAGAAATGCCAGAATGAATATTTGTACATAATGAAATCCGGTAATCAGGAATTTAATCTGAAAGAGATTTTCTGCTTTACCCTCTGTTTAACCGGAATCCCCTGGTTACGGGCTGGTTTAAATTTCCAACTTGAAAGTATAATTTCAGTTGCTTTTTTAGATATTATTTGATCCGGTGAGCTGATTACTTCAACCGAGCTTACTTTACCATCAATATCTATCAGGAGAATAAGGACCAGATCTCCTTCGATGCCCAGTTCTCTTGCTCTTTGAGGATATGGAATTTGGGTTCTGCTTACCGGTTGAGCATCCTGGTCAACTTCACCTTCTTCAAAAATCACTGCTTCCAGTTCGCCCGAAGACATTGCTACCTCATCTGTACTTCCCTGTTCCACTGCCAGATCAGGAACAAATTTGAGACTTATAGGTTTCTGGGAAAATTGATTGGATGCAGATGCTTTGATTTGACGGATTCTGGGTTTGTGTTCTCTATTTTCATCTTTTTGAGGAGGCTTTATATATTCGGCGATAATTCTGGGTTCTCTTACAGAAACGTTATCATTATCTTTAATTTTTTTTGAAAGACTATGAGTAAGAGGTATCATAAGAAACAGGACAAAATTGATGGCAATAACTATAAGCAGCTTTAAAACAAAAAAAGAGGATTTCAGAAGAAATCTCAACATGAATTATTCCTTGTCTGCAGCTATGGATACTTTTGCAGCTCCGGCAAGGGCACATTTGTCCATAACCTGCACAGCGGTTCCTACTGATGCCTGCTGATCGGAGATGATTACCACATTCAGGGAAGGGTCCTTGCTGACCTCTTCACTTACCAGAGCAGTCAGACGGTCGATACTTACCTGACGTCCGTAAACATGAAGCGTTCCTTCGCGTGTTATGCCGATTAAAAGCGTTTTCTGCCCCTGAGTGACAGCAGTCTGCGCCTTGGGTCTGGACACATCGATACCGGTCTGACGGTTAAAATTGGTTGTAACTACAAAAAAGATAAGTAAAATAAAAACCAGATCGATAAGTGGCCCAATGTTGATTTCAGCAGATGCATTATTGCTTTTGTTTATTAAACCAAAATCATCAAACATCTTAATCCTTACATTCTGAATAATATCCTGTTAGCAAAGAATGTGTCTTGCTGGTTATCTGCTCGCAATCTTTAAGAATCTTTGAAACCAGGTCATTCTTTTTCCCTCTCAGGTAATTATGAAAGATTATTGAAGGAAATGCTGCTATTAATCCTGCCTGGGTTGTCAGAAGTGCCACACTGATTCCTTCTGCAGTCAGACTTGGATTGCCGATTCCAAAGACCATAATGACCTTGAATGTTTTCACCATGCCTATGACTGTGCCAAGAAGTCCCAGAAGTGGTGCAATGGATATCCATACCGACATAGTAGAAAAATGCTTGTTAAGGAGAGGAACTGTGCCGATAAGAAATTCGCGAAGCGCTCCCTTACAACCGCATTGATTGCTTTTCAGATTCTTTCTGAGCTGTTCCAGTAAAAGATCATAATTTTCAAACCCGGTTTTCCCGACCGCGCTGTTACTATCTCGAAACAGGCAATCTGCAAATCGCAGGAATTTTCTTCTGGAAGAGGAAATGTTTATAAGTGAAACCAGTTTTTCAACTCCAATCATCCAGGCAACTGTAGCTGCCAGGAATATAAACCACATGACGATTCCACCTTTTTGAAAATCTGCAAGAAACATGGAAAAAAGATTCATGTAAAATCAATCCTCCGGCCATAGTCGGTTGAGAATACGCATGGCATGCTTTTCAGTTGCAGTCAGGATATCATCTGCTCTGTTTCGAAGAAAATTATGGATTATCATTACAGGGATAGCGATTATAAGTCCGACTTCTGTGGTGATTAATGCTTCTGATATACCAGCAGCCAGGATTTTGGGATCGCCGGTTCCATAACTGGTGATAACTTCAAAAAGCTTGATCATACCGGTCACTGTTCCCAATAGCCCTAAAAGTGGCGCGGCTCCTGCAATTACCGCAAGAGTGTTAAGGTGGCTGTTAAGTTTAGGGAGTTCCTCTATCAGTATTTCTTTTACTGCTTTTTCAGCCGATGCTCTTGACCATTTGGAATGCTCAAGGCAGGCAAGAACCACTCTGGCGACAACGCCGTGATGTTTGCTGATATAACTTTTTGCTTTTTCAATATCGTTACTGTTAAGATAGGACATAACGTTTTTTGAAATTCTGGATTCTGAAGTGTATTTGCGGCTGAAAATTATCAATTTCCAGAGCATAAGTGTTAAAGCCCAGATTACAAGAGCTCCCAGCGGGTACATTACCGGACCACCTGCTTTTATAAACTGCTTGAATTGATCAGACCTTTTTATCTTCTGACCTTTTATCAATATGGAAGAATGTGAATTTTGCATGATATCGAGCATCAACGGACCTTTAACCTCTTTCATCTCAATCCACCTGGGGAAGGCATCAGAGAGGAATTCTTTTAATGCCGATGCCCCCAACTGCTGAGTGTTATAACGGCCTGATCCCAGGTTGCCGGATTGATTAACAATAAAAATGACTGAATCCCGGTTGATTCCATAACCCAACACATTTCCGAGACGGGCAATAGTAATCTCCTGCGGAGCACCGTTTTCCGGAAGAACCGTTGTTTTGTCTATAAAAGACCTGCTCCCTTTTTCCAGATATTTTGAGTAATAAGAAGTCAATTGGCTCAGAGCGTTTGAGGCATTTCTGTCGGCTGTAAATTTACGCCGCAGCTCTTCCAGGTCCATTCGACGCTCTTCGATGTCTATCGGAAAAGAACTCATGATCTGATCAGATTCCCTTTTAAGTACATCGTTCATCGAAGAGATCAGGTAATTCCAGAACTCCTTCTTTTCAGACAACTTTTTCTGTTCTGTTTCGATAGTACGTTGCTTTGAGTAACATTCTTCTTTGATCTGTGCCAGCTCGTTGCGCAACCGTTCGGTTTTTTCGTGTTGGAGAACAAGTTCTTCCTTATCTTTTTCACGCTGGCTAATGTTGATTTGACGGATACGCCATCTGGCAGCGATCTCGTTTTGAAGAGAATCCCTGGCAGATTCCAGTTGTTCTCTGAGGATTTTGAGTTCCTGTTCTTTGAGTTTCTGGTTCTTATCGGTTGCGGCCATTATTGAAAGAAACAATGCAAGAATGAAGATAATGAATCTATGCATTTTTATTATTCTCCTTCAGTAAATCCGAACTGCGGTATTCTGGCAAATGATGGCAGAGCTTTGCCTTCCCGGATATTGATTGCATTCAAAATCTGGGAGGCACCCTCAGGATCGGATCGCGTAAGCCATATTTCTTTGCCTGTACTGTCCACGCCATTCCAAAGTGCGTACCGGTTTCCGGTTGCCTGGACTGCTGCTTCAAAGAGACATCCTATACGTAAGCGGTATACGGTTCCGGGTATTTCTGGAACAGGTGAGATACCCTGGAAAATCTGAATACTTGCAGTCAATTCTTCGTGGCTGTTAAAAATCTGTATGAGCCTTTGCAAACCTTCAACGTTGTCAATGTTTCTGGAAGCAAGTTCACTCTTCAGAAGAGCTGCTGGATTTGATATACTTTTTGAGGACATGGGTGGAATATTTGAAGCCAACCTGGAAATCTGATCACAAGCTGCTATCAGGCGTAACCGGAAATTTTCCTGCAACAGATCATATTGCTTTTGTGATGATTGGAGGCTGGTAACTACGGCAGAGAGAGAATCATTTCTTTGGTGGTGTTGTTGGATCAGTTCCCAAATTGAATCGGCTTCAGCAGTTGCTGTTCTCAAGCGGTTTTCAAACTTTGCCTTATAAGAAGCCTGGTCTTTTGAATCACTTGCTGTCTCCTGCTTGACAGCTTGACGTTGAGACGAAACTGATGCCAGTTCTTTTCTTATCCGCCTGATCTCTTCATCCAGATCAACAGACTCCGCAGCTTTTATCGTACCGAGTAAAGAGCAGTGTACAGAAATCAAAATCAACAGATATCTTCTACATCTAAACATAAGTAAACCCTGAAAGGAAAAAACATGAACTTCTGTTTTAAACTATTAATATGAATAAAACTGGAATACTTAATCTCTTCAGCAGAATCAGAAAAACTTCAGTATTGCCTGTTTCAGGTGTGCATGTCATTTTCTATGAAGATAATATTTATCTTTCAAGTTTAGAAAGATCAAACAGGGAACATAATGTCGTTATTATTTAAATAGATATACATCACTTCTGTCCGAAACAGGCGGCCATTTCAAGTTACTTTTCGTACACAAAGATGGCTTTTACTGATTAAATGGTTTTCGAACTGGATACAGAATAGATGGCCTATCAGGATAAAAAAGTGTAATAATTATCTTTATAAATACTGGGAATGTCTGAATGAAAAGCGACAGGCAACAACAGTTCAAAAGGCACGGATGTACTGAACATAAGATGTGAAGGATTAAAATGAGACTGATTCCACAGGTGAAACAATTGATACTGGCTGGGCAAAAATTTTCTCTATGTGAGGCCGAGGCTATTCACATTAATAATAGTTCTACTGATTTGCTCGGGGCTGCAAGTTTTCTTAAAGAGAGGATAAAAATATTAACCGGGATTAATATTGCTCTATCAATTGGAGATCGTGATAATATAAATGGGATTATTCTTCGGCATGATGAAGAGGATAGCGAGGAATACAGGATATTTGTAGAAAAGGATAGGATAATCCTTGAAGGCAGATCTGCATCAGCTCTGTTTTGGGCAATACAGACATTACTGCAGATCATAAGCCTTAATGGCCAGGAGATACCCTGTTTACAGATTACCGACTTCCCCGATTTTCGCCATCGTGGGTTTTATCATGATGTTACCCGGGGAAAGGTTCCTAAGCTTTCCACTCTGAAGTCTCTGATTGAGAAGCTGGCCTATTATAAGATTAATGAGCTTCAGTTATATGTGGAGCATTCTTTTGCTTTTAGAAATATACCTGAGTTGTGGGGCGGCAGGGATCCGCTTACTTCGGAAGAAATATTGGAACTGGATCACTACAGCAAGCGTTTTCATATTGATCTGATCCCATCGTTGGCTTCTTTTGGCCATCTTTACGAATTGCTTCGTTTGAAACGTTTTGAACATCTCAATGAGCTGAACATCAAGGCTTCAGAAATCCCTCAAAATCTTTGGGATCGAATGGCTCATTACACTATAGATCCCACAAACGATGAGAGCTATAAGCTGATAAAATCTATGATTGAAGAGTACCTTCCGCTTTTCTCATCTAAATACTTTAATATTTGTTGTGATGAAACGTTTGATTTGGGCAAGGGAAAAAACCTGTTGAGAGTTCAAAAGGAGGGGACAGGTACTCTGTATCTGGAGTTTGTGAGCAAATTGATAGACCTGGTAAGAAGTCATGGAAAAACACCTATGCTTTGGGGTGACATAATACTTAAGCATCCGGAGCTTATAAAGCAGGTACCCAGGGATGTGGTTTTTTTGAATTGGGGATATGGAGCCGATATCACAGATGAGAATATCAGAATTCTTGCAGATACTGGAGTCAGACAATACGTTTGTCCTGGCACTCAGGGATGGAGTCGCTTTGCTTACGATATCGGGACTGCCAGCGATAATATCCGCAAAATGGTTCAATTTGGATTTCAGTACAAAGCTGTCGGGGTTTTAAACACAGATTGGGGAGATTGTGGCCATATCAATCTTTTTGCGGGAATGTTTCATGGAATGATTTTCGGAGCAGCACTTTGCTGGAACAAAGAATCTTATTCTGATGATGATTTTGACAGGGCTGTATCTGTTTTAGAGTGGGGGGATAAAAGTGAGACACTCTATAGGTTGCTCAGGGAGTTGGGCGGACTTTGTTTTTACCATTTTGGCAATATTTATGCCTGGGTGAGTGGTACAGAAGGCTTATGGAATAAGGAGCAGAAGGTTAAAGAGATTGGAGTTGGGGAACTTCAAAACAATTATGACCGTGCAGTTGAGGTTCTTAGTAAGCTTATCAATTTACGAGCCATTGGTAATCAGAAGCGATTGGAGTTTGATGAGTTGGTTTTTGGTGCAAAAGCTACGGTGTGGACTTTGGCTTTATTATTATTTAAGAAGAGACATGAGTATAATCAGAGATTGGAAATACCTGTAGCAAAAGCTGAATTGATAAAAATGGGATATGATGTATTAGCCGAGCTGATACGTTTGTGGCGTATCAGGAATAAAGAATCGGAGTTGCAGAATGTGGTAGCTGTTTTTAGAAAAGTATTAGAGAAGGTTCAGGGTTTATAAAGAAGGTAAACCTTTGAGTGGGTTGCAGCTATTGTTTATTTTGTGGGGGCAACCCTTGTGGTTGCCTTCAATCTTATGAGGAGAATATCAATTCATGATCCTTGACTCTTTAGATGCTATGGACAGGTACACTGGAATTCATCCGGGCTTTCTGGCGGCTTTTGAATATTTGCGATCTATTGATGCAGATGCATTCAGTTCTGGAAAAAGAGAGATTATTGGGGATCGCTTGTTTGCCATAGCATCCATAACAGCAGGTGTGGGGGTATCGGCTGTGAGGTTGGAGGCGCATCGAAAGTATATCGATATTCAGTATGCGGTATCCGGGATCGATAATATTGGCTGGCGGCCTCTTTCAAGGTGCATGGGCAGAGATGGTGATTATGATGCACAGAGGGATGTTATGTTTTTCACTGATGTACCAGAGACCTGGTTTGGACTAGCACCGGGTTCATGTGCCATCTTTTTTCCTGAAGATGCACATGGGCCTTTAGGAATAAATGGAAATTTACACAAAATTGTGCTAAAGGTGTCTGTTAAATGGTAGTGTCTCTCTGAGAGGCTAGAAACCTTTTCTGCTTGTAGCGGTATGTTATTTGCTCCTTTTAATAATTGGTCTGGTAAACAGGGGGAAACCGATAAAAAGGAGAGCAGGCAGAATATAAATACCTTTTTTTGATTAAGAAATATGAAAACGACAGTTTATCAGGCAGGGGCTATTACTTTTCGTCAGGACAAGGGTGAGCTTAAGATTCTTTTAATACGTTCCAAGAAGAACCCTTCCAGGTGGATTTTTCCTAAAGGTCACATAGAGCTTAATGAGACAGAGCAGCAGGCATGTGTCCGTGAGCTTTTAGAGGAAGCTGGGGTGGAAGGGGAGATAGTGGAAAAGGCAGGTGATTTGGAATTTATGCTTAACGAAAAATCTTACAAAGTGGCTTATTATCTATGCAGGTATTTGAAAAGGTCCGGTGAGGGTGAAGCGGGCAGATCACCAAAGTGGTTTGGAGTGGAAAAAGCAATAGAAAAGCTTTATTTCGCTAACAGTCGAGAATTGCTTAGTGCATCCTTGAAGAAATTGAATTATATAACGATTAAGCAGATTTAAGGCTTTTCAGACTCTTCCAAAAATCTCTGCAACAGATTATTTTTAATTTTTTCAAAATTGAAACTGATTCAGTATCGGCATATCTCAGATATTGATAACCGGATCCGATGCTTTTAAGGACCATCCATACAGATGCTATTTCACTTCAATATTTGTTTTGGGTGGGAAACTGTTATTGGTGGACTTTAATAACGGGAGTAATGCATGAGAGATACCGGAGAAGTGGCTTTACCGGAATCTAAGAAAAGCAAATCAAGTGAATCTGAGAGATCAGAGTACCTTAGTTCGATTGTATCTGCAGCTACTTTGGCGCCTCCTGGAGTGGAGGTAAACACTATGATCAGATGTAGAAGAAGGCCTGAACGGAAAGCCTGTCATGGTTTTATCCGGCTCAAGCTTCAGGAAGAACCGGCGCAGCTAAGTTGGTGGTGTCCGGTGTGTGCTGACAGTGGACTAATACGGAACTGGAAGGGTATACCATGGAATCTCTCTCACACCAGAGGAGCCTCTTTTACAAACGGAGCCCAATTTGGCGAACTGTTGCTTACAGAGAGTGAATTCAGGTTACTCTCTGAAATTGAAATTCTTGAGCCTCAGGCCCGAAAAATTGTTCATGATGCTACGGTAATAGAAAATGGTGGTGGTATGAGTCTTTTAGGAACCATGGAAGCTATCGACGAATTGATGGGTTACATTGCTTTCGAGGCCAATCAGGAGCAGCGTAAAAAACGTCAGCAGGCTTTAAACCAACTTTTCGACAAGATTAATCATTGCATTTCAGCTAAATGGTAACATGAGTACTTGCATAAGATTGAGTTGATTGTTCAAAAAAATTCTGTTATAATGAACTTATGAGTACTCACCAGAGAACTATTCCTATTAATGACCTTCGCCCAGGCATGTTCATTTGTGATGTCTTTAATGATAAGAATGTTCTTCTTTTTTCCTCAAACACTTTTATTACCGGATTTCATCAGATTGAATATCTGAGAAAACAGGGCGTTTCTTCTGTTACTGTAATTTTTCAGGGCAAGGGAGCTGAAAAAGAGTCAGAAGATTCTTTTGAGAAGTATGTGGAGTTTAAAAAACAGGTAAAGAAGGCTGAAGCTGTTCGTAAGAGTACGCTTGATGCTGTTCGTTCCATGGCTTTGGCTGCAAAGGTGGGCAGATATTTTTCCATTAAGGAAATGATTTCCCAGTTACAGGATCTGGTAACCCAGATGTTGGAGCAACCGGATGTAACTATTGGAGTTACTCAGATAAAAAATTATAGTGAACAGTTGTATGCTCATTCAGTAAATGTCTCTGTGTTAATGATCGGTTTTGGCTCTGTCTTAGGATACTCTGAAGAGCTTTTATTGGAGGCAGGGATAGCGGGAATACTACACGATATAGGCATGATCCGATTACCGGAGGAGCTGATTCGCAGAGAGGGACTTCATACTCGTCAGGAGTTAGAATCCGTAAAAAGACATCCATTTTACGGCTTGGAGATGCTGCAGCAATTCAGAGATGATTTACCGGCTTCGGTTTTCCATGTTGTTGTACAGCACCATGAACGCTTAAATGGGGGTGGGTACCCTTGTTGTCTCAAAGGTGATCAGATTCAACAGATGTCTATGCTTTGTGCTATAGCGGATGTTTACGACAGACTTACTACTCCGGGACCTGCTCGAAGGGGTTGTCTGCCTCAGGAGGCCCTGGCATTGATATTTCAGGGTGCAGATGAGCAATATCCAAGAGAATTGGTGGAGCATTTTACCAGGCTTATGGGTATATATCCGGTGGGTAGTTTTGTGAAACTGGAGTCCGGTGAGATGGGACTGGTTATAAAAGTTAACAGGGATAATCTTTTATCCCCTCAACTGGTAATGTTGTTTGACAAAGGTGGCCAGAGAATTGAGAAACTGCAGATAAGGGATCTTTCCAGAAATGAAGAGAGTGAAAGAGAACTTTGGAAAGTATCCTGCTCGTTGGATCCTGCCAATTATGGTATCAATCCAGCAGATTTCTTTCATAATGAAGTTGCAATTTAGAAATCCGGTAATTTAATATTGTTTTGGAAAAGTGAATGAAAAGACATTTACTCTATTCTGAAGATAAACTCCGGGGTTTGCTTTATGGAACCTGGATTGGTGATGCTGCGGGAGCATCCTTTGAAGGCTATGGACCGGATTTGATTCCTTCGCTTGATTCTCACTATTTTATCTCTCATCCTCCAGTAACATATACTGATGACACCCAGATGACCATTTCGGTTTTGGAAGAGATGGTCGAAAATGGGGAGATAATTCAAGAATCTTTAAAGGAGCGTTTTCTCAAGAGGTTTTCTCCATGGCGGCATTACAGTGGAGGGATGTTGGAGGTGATTGAGCGGTGGCGAAGTGGAGAGCACATAGAGAGTGCTGCCAGAAGTTTGTATGGAGGAATGGGCAGTTTTGGTGATGGCGCAGCTATGAGAGTTGCACCGATAAGCGCTTTCTTCTCCATCAAATCAATAGAGGATTTTACAGAACAGGTAAAACTTTGCTCCAGTCTCACTCATACTCATCCTTATGGAATTTCGGGTGCAGTGTTGCAGGGCTATGCCGTGCTGTTAGCTTTAAACGAGGTTTCACCAGAAGACTGGTTTACTCATTTTTATCAATTAGAGATCGAGAGCGCTTATAAGATCAAGCTGGGTGATGTTGCCAGGGCTCTCAAACATCAGGCTTCTGCCCATGAGAGTGTGAGGATGGTTGGAAATGGCGCTGATGCCCTGGATGCAGTTTCTGCTGCAATCTACTCTTTTCTTAGAAATCCGTCATCATTTGAAGATTCCCTCACTTTCGCTATTTCCATGGGAGGAGATACCGATACAATTGCCGCGATGACTGGAGCTATTGCTGGGGCGTTTTGGGGATATAAACGTATACCCTCCTGGCTTCTTGGCAGTCTGGAAAATGGAAAAAATGGCAGAGTGCTGGTAGAAAAGCTTATTTCGAAGGCTGTTGAGAACAGAGAGAATATTCGGAGGGGAGAGGATTCGAACCTCCGGTAGGGTTACCCCTACGCAGGTTTAGCAAACCTGTGCCTTAAGCCGACTCGGCCACCCCTCCAGAATTTATTGAATGTCTAAAATAAATTGGTAAGCTGCACAAAACAAGCTTATTTATGGATTTATTTTTTTAGACCAATGTTCTTGAATAGAACTGCAAATAAGCCTTAAGTGTCATATTATTATATGCTTACTATTTTGAACTCATTATAAGCGGGAATATATTTTATAGTGCACTGTAATTAAATATGAATGTATAATTACATCGAAGCACGGTGATTTCGGCTTTATTTTTTTATTTTAAGTTACTGTCGAAACTTATGCTTTCTCTCCATTCCGGAGGATTTTCCGGAAGACAAAGATATCGAATTTAATATTCAGCTTTTTCGCCGGGAGTGCGAAACACTTCAGAGTGTATTTCGGGAGAAATATGGAAAGTAAGGACCTCAAGGATGCTTTTTACCGTTATCTCCGTTATTTTCTAGCCAAAGATGACACTTCTGCCACTTCATATGACAAATATATGGCTCTGGCTTATGCTGTCAGAAGTGAATTGGTTGATAGTTGGATCAAGACTACAAATAATTATCGTGAGCAAAATGTTAAGAGAGTGTACTACCTGTCCATGGAGTACGTTTTTGGCAAAAATCTGCGCCATAATATGGTTAACCTGGGCATTGAGTCCCCATTTACCACCGCTGTTCGTTCTTTGGGTTATTCTATAGAAGAGCTTTATGCACAGGAAGATGATTTCGAGCTGGGGTATGCGGGCAAGGGGCGTCTGGCAGTTTGTTCGCTGGAATCTCTGGCTACTTTGGGATTGCCTGCCATGGCCTATGGATTGCGCTATGATTATGCCCAATTTCAGCAGGACATCAAAAATGGAATTCAGGTGGAACGTCCTTACGATTGGCTGCATAGGGGACATCCCTGGGAAATTGTCAGACCTGAGTATTCTTGCAGTGTAGGTTTTGCGGGGGAGTGTTACCCCAAAGATCCGCTCTGTTCGCTGGGGCCTTATGAGTGGAAAGCATCTGAGCAGGTTCATGCAATACCCTATGATGTTCCTATACCTGGCTACCGCAACAATATAGTCAATACTCTGCGATTGTGGTCCGCACGTGCTTCTGAAGAGTTTCTTCCAGATTATGCCAACCACGGGGATTATGTCAGGGCTTGTGAGGAGAAGTCTCAGCTTGGCCGTATCACCAAAGTGCTTTTTCCGGAAGAAGACATACGCAGGGTGACTGAACTGCGGATGAAACAGCAGTTTTTCTTTGTCAGTGCCGCACTTCAGGATATAATTCGCCGTTACAAAATATCTAACAAGGATATTACCGAACTGGATAAAAAAGTGGTTATTCAGTTAAACGGGAGCCGTTGTGCTTTGGCTATTCCGGAGCTGATGAGAATTCTTATAGACAAAGAAAATCTCTCCTGGGATCAAGCCTGGAAAATCACCAAAAATGTTTTTGCCTACACCAGCACTGCCGTTCATAAAGAAAACCTTGAAGCCTGGCCAGTCTACAAAGTGGCTCAGATCCTGCCTCGGCACATGCAGATACTTTTTGATATAAACCAGATACACCTGGAAGATATTCGGCAGAATTATAGTGGTGATGCAGATGTAATAAGAGATTTGTCTCTTATCGAAGAAGGTGAAGTTAAAAGGATTCGTCTGGCCAATCTGGCCGTAATGGGCTCATTTTCTGTAAATGGGGTTTCCAGGGAACAGTCTGAGATTTTAAAGCGAAGACTTTTCCCGGCTTATTTTACTCATTTTCCGGAAAAATTCTGTAACAAGACTGCAGGGATAACTCACCGTCGCTGGTTAATGTGTGCTAATCCCAGGTTATCTGAGCTGATCTGCTCTGCTATTGGCCAAAGATGGATCACAGAACCTCTGGCTTTGGCGGAACTGGAGAAATTTGCGGATGATTCGCAGTATCAGCTCTCCCTTCAAAAAATTAAATTTCAGGCTAAAGAGCATTTAGCCTCCTGCCTTAATGAGGCTTCTCTGGCAAATGTTGATGATTGTTCGGTTATGTTTGATATTCAGAGTGGTAAGATTCATCCCTATAAACGTCAGGTTTTGCATGTCTTATACATTCTGCACAGATACTTGCAGATTAAATCAGGAGTAACCTTAAAGTGCAGAAGACTTCATGTGTTTGCAGGGAAGGCTTCACCGTCCGATTTTCTGGCAAAACAGGTCATTCATCTTATTAATGTTACAAAAAATCTGGTTAATAATGATCCTGAAGCAAGTAAACAGATGCAGATCGTGTTTATTCCAAATTTTGGAATGAGCTGGGCTGAAAAAATTCTCCCATCTGCTGATCTTTCAGAGCAGATTGCAACCGCATCATTTGAAGCTGGTGGCACATTCAATATGAAATTTGCTTTTAATGGTACTTATACAATTGCCAGCAGATGTGGGTCTAATCTGGAATTGGCAGAGAAAGTTGGCTCGGACAATATTTCTCTTTTTGGGAAGAGCTCTGAAGAGCTGGACAATATTGACGATTACCGGCCTCAGGAATATCTGCAGAGTGATTCTCGTTTAACCAGCATTTTTTCACTGTTGGAAAGTCTTTTACCTTCTTTATCAGATGGCTCTACAATCTATCCACTGATCTCATCTTTACGTGATAATGACAGGTATTTTGTACTGATTGATTTTGATGATTATGTGAAGAAACAGGAATCGATAGATCAACTGTTTGCTGATAAACAAATGTGGTCCAAAGCTTGTCTTCTGAATATTGCACGTTCAGGGTATTTCTCCTCGGACAGAGCCACTTTGGAATATGCGCGGGAAATCTGGAAAGTGATATGAAAAAAGAATCGAAATTAACTGGCATACCTGTGGTATCTGGCTGGGGTATGGGGTCTGCTTATTTTGTAGGAAGAGCGGTTCAACAAACTTCTACCGTTTCTATCTCAAGGCAGGATGTTGGCGATGAGATCATGCGTTTTAACGAGATCAGGGAACGGGCTAAAAAAGACTACCGGCAATACATTACTGATCTTGGTGGATCTTCCACCGTTGATGTCTCCATACTCAATATCTATGAACATATTCTGGATGATCCTGCCTTTATAGGGCAGGTTGTAGAGACCATTTCATCAAAACTCTACGATCTGGAGTCTTCTATCCGCTTGGTTTCCAATGATTTCATTAAGCGCTTTGATTCTGCCGGCACTACCTACTTTAAAGAACGAAGTAGTGATATGGTAGAAATCTGCGAAAAACTGATCTCCTATCTTTATCAGGATGATGGCAGAACCAAAACTTTCATGGAGCCGGTTGTTCTGGTTGTGCTTAGAACTTTTACACCCACAGATATTCTCTCTTACGATAAATCCAAAATTCAGGCTGTTGTTACTGCCAGTGGTGGAAAAACTTCTCACGCTGCAATCCTTGCCCGTTCTTATTCTATTCCGGTTGTATCTGGAATCAGAAACATTGCTGAAAATATCAGACCTGGAGACCACATCCTGGTTGATGCAGAAAAAGGAGTCGTTTATGTGCGACCGGCCTCTGCAGTTGTAAGCAGATACAAAAGACAGGCATTCGATGAAAAAGCCTTTGAGATGCTGAAAACCAAGTGGCGCAGGCCGGTTTATACCACCGATGGGGTTCAAATCGATGTTCTGGCAAACATCTCCTTACCAGAAGATGTGAATGACGCAAATGATTTCGGCGCTGATGGAATAGGACTGGTCCGCACCGAGTACCTCCTGTCGAACAGAAAAGAGATGCCCTCAGAGGAGGCACAATTTGAATACTACAAGAAAATTCTGGAGAAAACAAAACAGAAACACTGTGTAATCCGCCTTATGGATATCGGTGGAGATAAAGTACCTCAATTCTTTGATATGCCTGCGGAGTTTAATCCATTTATGGGCTGGAGGGCTATACGGATATTTCTGGAAAGAAGAGATATCTTTGAAACTCAGATAACTGCAATCATGAAGGCAGGTGTTGGCCACGATTATTCTATAATGATGCCTATGGTTACCACTTTGCAGGAGTGGTTGGAGGCTAAGGCAGTTATCGCTCAGGTAGCCATGAATTTAGGTATGAAAATGCCTAAGTGTGGAGTCCTTTTTGAGGTTCCACTGGCCATAATGGAAATGGAAACATTCATGAAAGAGATCGATTTCGCTTCGGTTGGTACTAACGATCTCATTCAGTATCTCAGTGCTGCAGACCGCAATAATGCAAAGGTAAACTATCTGTACAATCCTATTGAACCCGCTTTCCTGCGAATCATTCAGAATGCCATAAAGTGCGCCAATGATAATGGAATGCCTCTCTCTATCTGCGGGGAAATGGCAGGAAACCCTCTGCATACAGTGCTGCTTGTTGGTCTGGGGTTGCGCAGATTCAGTGTGATTCCACGCAGTATTCCTTTGATTAAGGAGTTGATTGCCAATATCAGTTTTGCAGAAGCTGCTGAAAGCATCTCTCATATCGAAGCAATAGAGTCTACTGAAGATATGTCCCACTGGCTTAAAAATCTCAATAAACGTCTTCTTGGTGAGGTACTTCAGAAACTGCCAGTAAGTGTCGATGTATGAAGTTTTTTCTCAGGTACGCTCCATACCAATTAATCTGAGAAATTCATTTCGTGTATCGCTTTCTGTTCTGAAGCTCCCCAACATAGCCGAAGTGATCATCTTTGAGTTCTGTTTTGATACTCCTCTCATCATCATGCAAAGATGCTGAGCTTCGATTACTACTCCTACTCCTTCTGCATCGATTGGTGCCATAATTGAAGCTGCTATCTGCTGGGTGAGGCGTTCCTGGACCTGAAGTCTTCTTGAGAAGCAGTCAACCAGCCGTGCAAGTTTGCTTACTCCGTAGATTCGATCCTGAGCTATATATCCTATGTGACATTTGCCAAAAAAAGGCAGTATATGATGCTCACACATACTGTAAACTTCAATATCCCGCACTATTATCATGTGGTTGCATTCCTCATGAAATATGGCTTTTTTTATTATCTCTTCGGGGTTTTGTGTGTATCCCTGCATGAGGTGTTTAAAAGCACTGCAGACTCTTTTTGGAGTATCCTGCAAGCCTTCTCTTTGTGGATCTTCACCAATAAATTTCAATATCTGCCGGACTGCTTCTTCCATTGATAATCACACCTTCCATTTGAGACTACAAACTCTATTACACCCAAAACCATTATGATTTTGAAGTGTTTAAAATAAACAAATTCGCAATTGATCACAACTGAGTGGCCAGAGCGCTTACGAGAATGGTTACTTTTTTATTGTGGCATTACTATTTTTAATAAAAATTTTCTCATGTTCTGATGTAATGTTTTTTTCTCCCAGTTCGTTAAATATCCAGGTCAATTCTACCGGGTAGTTACAGGAGCAAAGGATGCATACCTCAAAGAAAAGTTCCCCAAGATCATCTCTTATTAGAAGTGTGGTATTATTAGCAATTCTTTTCTGTGGCTTTTATATGGTAAGCCATTTTAGCCGTCATGGACTTCCTGCCAATATTTCCAGCTTTATTAATGCAGATGCCGATGTTACCCGACAGAAAATTGCTCAGATGAGCGAAGCCCAACAGGACAGTATCAGGAAAGAAGTTGCCGGGTTCTGGGTAAGTGAGTTTAAAAACCAAAACAGTACTGTCAGAAAGTCCGATCATCTGGAAATCCGTGATAATGGCATTATATGGCAGGTGATTAACTGGGCTGTCACATTCCCGTCTGAAGATACACTCTCCATATATCTGACTCGCAATGGCTATCTGATTCCCTATGGGAAAAGATCCGATAAAAGCGGTTATGCCTGTGATGTGAGGATTATCCGCCAGACCTTTATTGTTGGTGATGATACCTGCTATGGGGCCAGTCAAACTGATGAATTATGGTCAATGGATAAAAGTACTGATGGGCTGATATGCAATGATCGCATCTTTAATAATTATACCGGTGAACTGCAGGAGTTTTTCCCGGATGGTATGATCGATCTGGTAGATGCGCTTATTTCTATCGGTTGTGCTCCAGGCTATAATCTGCAATCCTATGCAAGGGATGCGATCTGTGCACAACTTAAGAATCTTGCCCCAATAGAATTTAATAAGGAAACAATGCATCAGTGGATCAGCCATTATTATGGTCCGCTGATAATAGATGACATTTTACATTCTCAAATGCTTTTTTCGATTCCGGAAAGCCTGACTGTTTCTTTTGGAATCTCTGTGGATGGTAAAGTAACAGAATCGCGAATTAAATCTGGTGTTTCAGGGCGGGTTAGCCAGTTGATAATGCAGAGCTTGAACCAATGGGAATTCCCCAGACATAACAAAAAAGATAAGGTACCCACAATTGAGTATACATTTCATCTTTCGGGCAATTAGCGGCACACCACATTCAGCAATATCGAATATACCGCTAATTCTTTTAAAAAAGAGGGGTTCTACAATTGAAGCAAAATGAATCAGAAGAGCAACTGCAATCCACCAGGATTGGATCGGTGCCCAAAAAGTCTTCAGTATTGGGATTGGGTTGCTGGGCAATTGGGGGGCGTGATTGGGGTATACAGAACGAAAATGATTCTCTGGATGCCATAAAGGCCAGTTATGACAGAGGTATTACCCACTTCGATACTGCTCAGGCTTACGGTAAAGGGCATTCTGAAGAGCTTTTAGGTCGTGCACTTAAAGGTGTTCGGGAGAAGGTTTTTATAGCCTCCAAAATGATGTTTACTCAAAGAGAAAAGGTGGAAGCATCAATAGCAAACTCACTTAAACGGCTCAAGACCGATTACATCGATTTGTTCTATATCCACTGGCCTAAAAAAAATGCCGATCTGGAGGGCATGATGGAGGGGTTGATCAGGGCCAGAGAAAAAGGACTGATAAAAGGTATTGGGGTCAGTAACTTTTCAATAGAGCAGATGGAAACACTTTTGCGTGTTGGACAAATCGATGCTCATCAGCTCTGCTATAATCTTCTCTGGAGATGGCCCGAATATGACATCATACCTTTCTGTATTGAAAAAAAGATTTCCATTGTAACTTACAGCTCCATAGCTCAGGGAATACTTACCGGAAAGTTTGCTAAGGAGATAGAGTTTGCCGCAGGTGATCATCGGAAATATACCGTTTTGTTTGATAAGGAACTCTGGCCTCTGGTATACGAAGGGGTTGAGAATCTTAAAAATATTGCTGAAAACTCCGGCAGGTCTCTTCTTGAACTGGCCATACGCTGGGTACTATCCAGACAAGGGGTTTCAACTGTGCTTGTTGGTGCCCGTAATGGCTCTCAGGTACAGTCAAATGTAAAATCGCTTCATGGTGAAATTGATAGTACAATTTTAGATGAACTGACCAGAGTCAGTAATCTGATAATGAAGAGCATACCTGACACGGGTAATATTTTCCGCTGGTATCCATGACTCTGGTGACAGTCATAACGACTGATCTGCCATCTCCACAGGATCCATTTTTTAGTGGACTGCCACCCCAGCAGCTTCCACAACCGCTTTGTTTTTTGGGTTACCTATATTGTTCAGAATCCATTTATATTCTTTGTACCCACCAGAGAGTCCGTTTAAAACACAGATCTTATCTTGTGCAGAGGAAAAATTATCCTGATAATGCATTCTTTTGACTGGATCGCTGACCTTAAATGAGTCCGAGTACAATTGGGTCAGGGAATCGAGAAATTCATTGGTGTTGGCCCAGGCTTTCATCTGTTGTGCTGTGATGGTAGAATCTGCTGGTGGTACAAAAGGGATAACTTTAATCTCTTCTTTTATTTCTGTTGATGGGGGAGGGGTTTGGGCCTGTTTTTTTTGTTGGCAGCCATTAAAGGCTATACCGGCAATAAAGGCAAATGTGACAAATTTGTGATCCAATGTCATCTCCTATAATGAAAATTATATACATAAGTCGTTTTTATAACTAATTTAATACCGGGGGCTGGAGTTTTGCCAGATTTAATGTTTATCTTAAACCTAAGTCGGATGGTTATAGTGAAGCGATTCACTTAGTCCCCCTTTATTGTAAGGTTTGTGGTTTTTAGTAATATCACCTTGTTGATATGCTCAGACGGTTCTTCGCAGTAGTCTGTTACGGAGGACAAAACTGCAAACCCCATAATCTAAAGGGTGCTATGCGATTTATCTCCAAAGTATCATTCGAATTAGGCTGGAAATAAGAATTATGAGGCCAAAAAAACATTTGGGACAACATTTTCTGACAGCTCCAACTTTTGCGCGCAGAATTGCCGAAGCGGTGCCAGAAAAGACTGATAAAGAAAATGTGCTGGAAATAGGTCCTGGAAAAGGGGCTTTAAGTATATACCTGAAAGAACGCTTTCCTGATTTTCATCTGGTGGAAGTCGATTCTGAGGCGATAGAGCAGTTAAGGGCAAAACTGGGGGAAGGCTCCTACACCATTCATCATGCAGATGTGCTGGAGTTTGATTTTTCCACCACAGGTTTTCCTCTTCATGTGGTAGGTAATCTTCCATACTCCATAGGAGCTATGATCATAAAAAAAACACTTCTTTTGGGAAACAATATTCTTTCCTGTACCTTTATGGTTCAAAGAGAGGTTGCAGAGAGAATCGTTTCTGCACCGCATAGTAAAACCAATGGTTTTCTCAGCATTTTCTGTTCTTTTTTCGGCACACCCCGCATACTGTTTCATGTACCACCTGGAGCATTTTTTCCCAGACCCAATGTGGAATCATCGGTTTTTCAAATAATAACAGACAAGGAGCTTGACAAAAAACTTGAGCCATCCTGTTGGGAACCGTTTTTCTCCTTTGTGAGCAAGGGCTTTTCCCAGAGACGTAAACAATTATCAAAAGTGCTGGGTAATGATCAGGCGACAAAAGAAAAAATCAGGAATCATCTGATGCAGCTTGGTCTTGACCCTCTTTCCCGACCAGAAGATCTGGGTGTAAACGAATGGCTGAGTTTGTTCAAACTAAGATAAGAAGAATTCTTCAGTTAATCTGTCTGGTTTTCTTCACGCAGCATCTTTATGCGCAAAGCAATCTATGGCCGGAGATGTTTATTGCTCCGGACAGCTCCCAGGCAGAACCGGATGATTCCTACCTGAATCTATCCAATGAATTTTCCTATTACAAAGAGCTTCGCAACAATTTTCATCTGGATTATTTGAAAAGCAGGGACAATGCAATACTTCGTCAGATATGCGAGCATTCACTTCTGCTTTATGATGATAATACCTATCAGCAATACATCGACTTGACCGGGAGTGTTGAATGGGGAAACTTGTCTTTTCTAAACAGTGATTTAGGATTTGACTATGAGCCAAAGATAAGCTATAAGCGTCGTCTGGAAGGATCCATATTGCGTTCCAACCTCAATGCTGGTCCCTATTTAAGAGTAAAACCATTAAAGATTCCGGTGAAGATCGAAGCTGGAGTTACGGCTGCTTCAAATGACCGGTTGCCGGGAGGACTTTCATCCCAGCCATTGAAAAGCTATCATGCAGATGCCGGTGTGTATGGCGGAGCTGAAATTGGAGATACTTTGCGGCCAATCGCCAATTTACCTCTTTTTGTTAATCTCCAGCTTTTTGGAAAAACAATTGAAGGAGCCGGATCAGGGCTGGTCATGGGAAACCTGCTTTTTCAGCATCAGTTGCAAACCGGTGATTCTCTCTATATTTACGGGGCGGATACCCTGTTAAATGGAAAGGATATCGAGTTCCTTTATGAAGAGACTCCATGGAGAATAAACCATTCTGTTCAGGGTGCTGCAGGATTAAAGGCAAAAGAGAGGCGATTGGGAATAGTGCCTGCTGCCTTTTACAGCTACCGGTTAAGCACAACCGAATATCCCAGTTCTGAGAATCTTATAGATATCAAAAAATCCTCACATACAGTTAATATGCAGTTGGCAACCACTGACCGTTACTTTTTCGATTATCAGGGTGGGCTGGAGCTTACCTGGGATTATGAGGATCATTACTTTAGAGATAAATCCGAAGTGAGTGATGATCTGAAAGGGTATAATGATCATCGGTCCGATCTCGCATCTTCGGATCACCTGTTAAGAATAAACTTTCCAAAAAATATTGCTGTCGAATATGAACTGCATGCATTCAAGGACTCAAGAAAATACAGTGACAGTCTCAATGAGAATGAGACAGACTATATCCGGACAAGACATCACTGGGGACTGAGAATTGACAGCGTTGCCGGAATAAGTTCAGAAATCTACGGAGAGTATGCAAAAACATATCTTTATTATTTCAGAAAAAGAAACAGTCAGCATAGTAAAATTGTAGATGACTACCGGGCCGGTTTAAACGTTTCCTTTTTCAGAAATCGTTTCAGAATTGACGAAAAGTTTTTTATCGATGCAGAAGTTACCGACTATAAATTCAAGTATTCTACCAATCTGCCACCTTATTCCCGAAGGCTCTCTTCCACTTTAAATGCCAGTTGGCTGATGCATAAAAATGTTGAAATTGCCTCTTCATGGATTCAGAAGTATAATGATCGGGGGCACTGGTACGGAAGAGATTATTTTGATTCTACTGAGGTTGATTTCAATAGTTTTTATGCTATTGACAGCAAAACCGATGACTATGCAATCCTTTTCTACACCAGATTTCTTTTTGAGAATTGGTCAGCCAATACCGGAGTTACTTATCGTAATATTATTCAAAAAAACTATGACAGCAGAACCGACTCTTACATAAAGGATAATAGAAAAGGATATACAATAGAACCGAATATGAAATTCAGTATAATGCTGGGTTTTTTAAACATCCAGGGCAAAATCGGACATATTATATTTTCCAGAAATAATTACCTGATGCAAGCAGGCAATAAATGGGATCTGTATTTAAAATTAGACGCAGCCTTTTAATTATGAAGAGAAGGATTTTAATCTTACTAATCATGGTGGTTTTTCATGGATGCGGATTATTCTCTCCTCGTGAGGATTTTGAGGAACCCCAGGGGCAGTCTGTTGACCCATACAATTTCGATGGTATCTTAAGCAGTCTGGGGGAGCATTTCATAAGCACCAATCCGGTTGAGCTTTTTGACATGGGCATGGTATATATCGATTTTAATACAGGGCCGGAACGGAAATTCAACAAAAACCAATTAGTCAACAATTTCCGAAATTTACTGGAACAGAAGTATGACTTTTCGGTGACCTGGAGCGATTCCACTGCAGATCACCAGGATGTTGGTGATTCCCTGTTTATCAACAAAGTCAGATACCAGATAACCTACAAGCAAAAAAACAGTGACAGTGCTATAACCGAATATGGTTCATCGGATTTTATATTGAAAGGAAAACCTGCCTGGAAGATATGTTTCTGGGCAGATATACCGGACAGAGTCGGGAGGCCCTCTTTTTTTGCACCCATAGGAACGGAATAATGAGGTTTTTTCTCTGTTTCATAAGTTTGTTTCTGGTGGGAATGTTTCTCTCCTGTGAGAATCCTTTTTTACCTCCAACCGGCAAACCCGATAAAACATTCAGTCTTCGTTCTACTCCTGAAGGGGTGCTCAAGCAGCTAATTGAGGCATACGAATCGAAACGGATCGATCTTTATGAAGAGCTTTTAAGTGACTCATTTCAATTTTATGTTGCCCCCACTTTCATTTCCAGCTATCAGGCAAAGTATGACTACGACTTTGAGGGTGCAGATACGATGTTAAGTTTTACCACCGGATCCAGATTCTACTATTGGACAAAAGCAGAAGAGGTGGAGAGTCACCGGAAGCTTTTTTCCAGCGATGATGGCAAGAATAAGGAGATTCGATTCCGTTATGCACCGGAACTGACCAATACCCGCTCTTATGGAGATTCGGCCTATATCGAAATGATGATCACTGGAGGCGAGCTGCTGATACAGCTCAGTACAACCGGAGCGGTAATTCAAACCGTCGAATATACCATAGCTATCGAAAAACAGGTCTTCTTATTGGAGAAAGACAGAAAAGACAAGAGTCTTTGGGTTATCCGCAAATGGTACGATCTATCTAATGCTCCCAATGATTTGTAGAAAATACGAATAACGAATATCGAAGTGAGTGCTTCCCGAATACTATCGAAGGTCACAACTTCATCCAGCCCTGAAGGGGCGCCCTAGCTCAGCACAGGGCAACGCCCTGTGAATCGGATATCAGATGTGGGATATTAGAAAGACGGTTGGTAAGGCATGCGCCCTTTATTAGTTACAGCTAGCCCTACAGTTGGACGTCAGAATGCGAACGTCCGTTGCCTTCAAATTTATAAAAGCATTTTTCTTTGCCAGGCCTTGATGAGAGTATAGTATGCCTGAAAACCGTTTGAAACATGCAATGGAGAGAGCATTGTACTCCTAGCAAAGGTGTCGGGCGTACAATGGTAAAAGCATAGTACTCCTAGCAAAGGTGCTAGGAGTACTATGGAAAGAGCATTGTATTCCTAGCAAAGATGCTAGGAGCACAATGGAGAGGGCATTGTATTCCTAGCAAAGATGCTAGGAGCACAATGGAGAGAGCATTGTATTCCTGGCAAAGGTGCTAGGAGTGCAATGGTGAGAGCATAGCATTCCTAGCAAAGGTGCTAGGAGTACAACGGTGAGAGCATTATATTCCTAGCAACGTTGCTAGGAGCACAATGGTGAGTCCATTGTGTGCTTAACAACGATGCTAGGAGTATTATGACGATTTCTTTGTTGAAATCTATCTCTCCAGGCAGGTAAATGCCAGCCCCCAAACCGAAACTCCAAAAGTTCGTCTGACTCTAAAAAAGGGGATACAAAACTTCATCTATTAATCTGCTGTAAACACATATAAGACAAGACACACATTATGCCTGAAGTAGGAAGAGACATTTTGGGTGTAGATCGCAATTCTGTTATAAAACGGACTGAGGTTGAATCTTTCCGATGTTTTTATGGCTATCGAAAGTATTCGAAGAAAAAAAGTGATGCCTTAGTTTAGAAGGCAAAAGAGCTCGCATTCTGACTTACTGACTGAACGGCTAGCTGTAACCAATAAAGGGCGCATGCCTTACCAGATTCCTCACATATATGCTTCGGAATTCGGAATGACATCCAATGGAAAAAATTCAGGTTTAGTACGATTGTCCAAGTTCAAAGCACCGTTATCGAAAGTACTGAACTTCGGTTCCGGCAATCAGTTATCACAGGAAATCGGCGAATAGAGAGAGACCTAGCAGCGTCATATCAGGAATAGCAGAATACTGGAAATCCAGAAAATCGGCAATCAGCGGTAATGCTCCTCCGGTTGCAAGTACTCTGATGTTTCCAGGCACCATTTTTTCATATCGGTGAATGATACTGTTGATGGCACCACCTGTACCATATAAAACCCCAGCCCTTATACATTCTTCAGTTGAATTGCCAGGCAGTCGATAATTGCCCTCGGCTTTTATCTCCGGAAGTGCATCGGTACCCTTATGAAGAGTTTGAAACTGCATGGCAGGTCCGGCAAGGATTGCCCCTCCCAGAAACTTTCCCTCGCATAAGAGATCTGCAGTCAACGCAGTTCCGGCACTGATCAACGCTACTATTTCTCCAGGGAACCGGAAATGTGCAAACAAGGCGTTTGCGATTCGATCCGTGCCAAGCTGAGCCGGATTATTATAATCGATTTTTATGGGAAGTTTGTCGGTGTAGCGGGCCTGTTTTGCCGATTTCTTTTCTTTTTCAAATAAAGCCATCGCTTTTTTCATGGAAGATTCGATGACACTGGAAATTACCACTGTGGAATCAACCGGAGTGCCGCTTTTCCTGTGGAGTTTATCTATACACTGAAGAATCTGCTCCTGAGGATCTTTTGAGGAGATATCGACACGGCTGAGGCATTTTAATTCTTCCATATCTATGATTCCGATATGGGTTCTGGTATTTCCGATATCGATAGATACTCTGGCTTTATTCACGGAGTTTTCCATTGAGAAATTGTGCTATGGCTTCAGTCTATCACCAGATGAATGTCGAGTGCGGCTGCGCTATGGGTAAGTGCTCCCGAAGAGATAAAATCCACTCCGGTTTTTGCCACCGATTCGATAGTCGCAAGAGTGATATTTCCGCTGGCTTCAGTTTCCACCGGAACATTTCTTTCCTTTATCAGACTTACGCATTTCTGCATATCTGCTATACTCATGTTATCCAGCATTATCCGGTCTGGTAAAAATGAAAGGGCTTCTTCGAACTCCGGAACCGACTGTACCTCGACTTCAATTTTGAGATCTTTGTTATTGCCACGGTAGAAAAGGGCTTTTTCCAGGGCATTACCTACACCACCACTTCGTTTAACGTGAGTGTCTTTAATAAGGATCATATCGAAGAGTCCGAACCGATGGTTACATCCGCCTCCATGTAAAACCGCTTTTTTTTCCAGAATTCTAAGGTTGGGAGTGGTTTTTCTGGTATCCAGAAGTCGGGCTCCGGTGTGTTTTATAGCCTGGACATATTGATTGGTCAAAGTGGCGATACCGCTTAGGCGTTGAAGAAAATTAAGGGCAATTCGTTCACCTGCAAGAATCGCTTTTACTGGTCCGGAGAGTGTACAGATAACGGTGCCTTTGTTTAATTGACCACCATCTTTTGCGAGGAGATCGATTTCGATCTGCCGATTGATTCTGGAGAAAATGGGATTGATCAGATATGCTCCTGAGAGGATCCCCGAAGATTTACTTTTAATCACGGCGCGAGCCGTGTCCTGATCTGAGAAGATGGCCTCAGAGGTGATGTCACCGGTTTGTTGAAGATCTTCAAGAAGAGCTTGTTCAATAATATGGTCGATTGTTTCTTTCTGTTGATTAGTGTTCATAGAAATCCCCACTGCATTCCTAATAAAATTTCAAAAATCAGATCCTTGCCTCCCACCGAATTATCATGGTTGCGGTCAATATACAATAATCTGCCGCCTGCTTCAAAGGACAGCCTTTTAAACAGGGGACGGGTGACAAGATTAATACCGGATTGCATTCCCCATGAAAGGAAAATGCTGGCATCTGCGGGAAACAGTCTTCCATGATACTGTTGGAAATAGATCTCCCCATATTTAATAAAGGGTACCAGGGTGTCATTTACTCTGCAATTAAGAAGAACAGTAAAATCACCGGGAACATTAAGAGCACTGTCATGGCCCTGATTCGAATGGATTAGATCCAATGTGTTTTTGCTTAGAAAGTCCTGCTTGTAGTAAATCTCTAAATCCAATCCTTTAACCGGGTTCGTTTTAAATGTAAATGCAAGCCCGGTAGACTGACGTTTCTTTGATAGATAATTATTCTGGGTGTAAACTGTATCATTGTGGAATCCGCTCTGATCTTTTTTAACCCTGTAGCGATTACTTAGATAGAAGGGACTAAAGTGGCTGCTGAGCAGTCTTTTGGTTTCTACAACCAGTGAAGCACCAAGCTGCATGCGTCTGATATCCCAGAGCATGGTGGGTATGCGGGCAACTATACCATCATTTCCACCCTGAATTTTCTGGGCAAATTCAAATAATATGTTCATTTTTAAATCATTGACAGAGAAGATTTCGGTTGCCAGGTCGATCTCATAGATGTGTGAATGTGCCGGATTGAGATGATCGGCAATGGAATCATCAACCGTTTCCATTAGTTCATAGCGGAACTCATCCGGATCATATTTTACTTTGTAGAGGTCGAAATCAAAATAATATCCCACCCCTATAGTGTGAGCCGCAGGTGAGTAACTGACATAAGTACCGCCATAAAAGGGGTTTGTCAGGTTACCCAGAAAAGCCTTGATATTCAGAACATCTGCCTTCTGGATCTGCACGTTAATTCCTGCTGAATTGAATATTCTGTTTGGATCCTGGTTACTGAAATGATCCACAATCAGTCCATATCCTAAAGAATAGTCTTCTATTTTGCCCAGGGAAATAAAAGTGGAGTCCGAAAGGTTGCCAAGTCGGAAATACTGGATTTTATCCAGAATCCCCGAAGCAGAGGAAAAACCGGAATTCATTGAGGAGGAAACGTTTTGGTTAAATGAAAACTGTAATGCAGTATGTAGAGAAGGAAGGTGAATCGATGGTATAAGAGCAAAGCCGCTATTTGCTCCCCCGGAAAAGATTCCCAGTGAATAGTGAAATTTGAGGTATCCCTTATTTGAGGTTGCATTTTGTTGTCTGGTTATTGGTTCATAGAAACGAAAATATTCCTGAGCTCGCTGGAGACTACCATAAACTTTATTCAGGCTGAAAGTTGATTTGTGCATCCCGGGATCACTGCTGTCGGCAAAAGCTGCAGAAAGTTTTGAAGATGATCCTAATCTGCTTGCTGATCCATAATCTTCTGTAGGTTCGATACCCGAGGTGTTGAGCTCGTTAGCTATGTACTCTGCACCAAAATTGTGCTTCAATACAGCAACATGACGGTGTGTAATATAGAGGGGGGCTGTAGGTTCTCTGTTAGGAAGAATCATTGTGGTTAAACCATATCGTAACGGCATACTTTTGCTTTGAGCTATGTTTCGAACCTGCACCAATCCATTAAGTACCTGAAAACCAGTTTCACCATTTTTGGTATCAGTTACCATGGAAACAGCTCCACTATCCATTTCACCAACCGCATTAGGTGAATGAAAACTGATATGACAATTGGAAATCGCTTTAGTGAAAATTCCCCCTCCAAACAGAGTTAAACGGACATCGGTAATTATTCCTTTATCAATCTCTTTGGAAGCGATGTTAAAAAGAACTTTGGTGTTAGGAGCGACTATTATCAGGTTATTATCGCCAAATCTGAGCAGTATTTTTGATTGTAAGGAAGTCTCCACCAAATCGTTGTCTGATAGTCTGGTACCGACAGTGATCGCTTCTATTTGCTGTTTTCTAGCGCGCTGAACCCTAGCTGTACCTTCAACGGAGATTGCTTCAAAAAAAACACCCTGTGCAGCAGCGGTTGTGCAGGATATCAGAAGCAGTTGAAATATCAGCCGAAATTTGCTTGCCATTACGGTTTTTTATACCTTGGAAGATTTTGCCGAAAATGGGTTCGGACTGGAAAGGGCTTTCTGAAAAGCTTTTTCCGTAGTGATTCTTTTTCCAAATAATAACACTGCGAAAGGATTTGAGCAATATTTCAGAATTTAAAGAGGTCGCTTACCGACTGATTATAATGAAGGCGGTTGATGGTAGCGGCGAATCTGGAAGCCAATGAATGGATTTTAACGAACTCCAGTTGTGATATAAGGGGGATCTGGGGAATCGAGTCGGTTGTATGCAACTCTTTGAGACCATATTCCCTATGAAGACTTATGAGTCTGGGGATGTACTGCTTGTGAAGTTTTATATGGCTTACAGCGATATAGATCTGTTGGATTCCATGAGCATGAAGCCAGAGAGTGGCATTGAAGATTGAGGTGCCGGTAACCGTTTCATCATCGGTAATAATTGCGATTTTTTTGTCCTTAATGTTTCCGATGATACCCAAAAGGTTTGCTTTATCTTTTCCGGGTCGAAATTTATTGGCGATGGCATAAGGGATATCCATCGCATCGGAATAGTGTATGGTGAATTTTGCACCACCGGCATCGGTGGAAACCGCAACTATATCGTTAAGCCCCTTAAAGCTCTGGAAGATTTTGATAAAAAGGTCAAGGCCGCTTAGTGCAACAAGCATCATATAAGGCTCGTAAAATCCATGCAGGGACAGCGCATGTGGGTGGTAGGTTAGATGAGCATCTGCACCGGCAATTTTTAACTGATCAGCGAAGAGGCTGGCGAGGGTGGCTTCCCGTTTAAGGAAGCTGGGTTTATCCTGTCTTGAATATGGGCAATATGGGGTAACTGCTGTTATGGTTTTAGCACGGTGTGCCCGAAGGGTTCTGATAACCTGCAGCAATTGTTGGATATTTTCGTTGACTGTGTTGGGAGTGGTAAACTCGTGCACACATTGAAAAACGAAAGCATTGGAGCCTGCAACATGCTGGTCGAGTCTGGGGCAGCTTTCGGTGTCTTCAAAGATTCTGGTGACCGGTTTTTCGTGGCTGCCCAAAAGGGGAATTTCTTTGAGAGAGCTACCATGGGTCTGGAGCTGTTTTTCGTATTCTTTTTTAACTGCCAGAGCGTAGTCGATTCCGGAATTGCAGGCTACAAAAAGAAGCCAGCCATTGGGGCCTGAGAGCTGTTTTTTTTTGACAGAGTCAAAATATTCAGGAGTGAAAAAGCGGTCTTTTTTTGAATCGTTGTTCATAACCGTATCCTCCTGGTTTCGACAATTTTTTGTTTCCGAACCCAAAAATTCCGAATATCCGGAATTACGAAATTTTGAAAATCCTAATTTTCCGCGTACACCGGGCGTTGCCCGGTGCTAAGCTAGTGCGCCCTTTCAGGGCTCGTTCGGATAGTGACATTCAGATATAACTCTTAACCTCCTAACGGATGAAGCTTCCACACCACCATTCGTTTTCGGTTTTCTGTTCTATAAGTTTGAAATTAAAATCAGATGCACTGGTTATGGCTTCCTCTTTTTCATTATTTAAAATTCCAGACCACACTAGAATTCCTTCATTTTTTAGTAGCTGACTGATACTGGAAAGAAGAGGTTCGGATTCTTTGATGATCATGTTCATAACCACTAAATCGAATTTTGCTGAGTTCTTTAGTGCTGACAGTGTTCCAATGAAGAAATCGATTCTGCCTTCAGGGGGATTGAGCCGGTGATTTTCTGCCAGATTTTCCTGGCAATCCTTATCGATTTCCACCCCTGTGCATCGTGCAGCTTTGCATTTATCTGCTACAAAGCACAGGATTCCTGAACCAGTGCCGATATCGAGTACCGATTTGCCGGGGAGCCACTCGTTTCTGCTCAAAATTTCCTGGGCAGCAAGGCGGGTGGTTTCGTGATGTCCGGTACCGAATGCCATCTTAGGCTCGATTTTAATCCAGACATCATTTTCTTTCATTGGAGGAGGCAGCCAGAGAGGAGAAACCCAGTAACCGGAAGCCAGTTCTGCAGGTTGCATGGATTCGCGCCATTTTCTGTTCCAGTCTTCATTTTCAACTTGTTTTATTTGGACCGGGGAAAAGGGGTTTCTGTTTTTAAGGTCCTCAGAGGCGATCTGTGCGCTATTTTGATCTTTGAAATAGACTTTTATTTCGACGCCGTTATTCACAGAATTCTCTTCACACCCCTGCATTCCCAGGGAGTACCAGATAGCTGTGGCGATCTCTTTTTGTTCTGGGGACAGGATTGTGCTGACGCAATAACTGGACATAATCAACTCTCCTGTTGAACCGATCGTGAGCGACGGATTGCGCAGAATTCGCCACACATAGAGCAGTGTGATGAGTCATCCTGCGGTGGCAGTGATTTGCGATAGCTGCGAGCTTTTTCCGGATCAATACATAATGAGAGCATTCGTTCCCAATCCAGATCGATTTTAGCTTTGGAGATTGCATTATCCCATTCGATCGCTGATGGGTTCCCCCTGGATATATCTGCAGCATGAGCAGCGATTCTGGAGGCAATCACTCCTTCCCGGACATCCTCTATTGAAGGTAGACGCAAATGTTCTGCCGGAGTGACATAGCAGAGAAAATCGGCTCCGGCCATGGCAGCTACGGCTCCTCCTATAGCTGCGCTTATGTGATCGTATCCAGGGCTGACATCGGTTACCAGGGGACCCAGTACATAAAAAGGGGCATTATCACAGAGGCTTTTTTGAATCTGGATATTGGCTGTAACCTGATGAAGAGGGACGTGCCCGGGACCTTCAACGAAAACTCCTACATTTTTTTGTTTTGCTCTTTTTACCAGATCACCAAGTACTATCAGTTCCTCGATCTGTACCCGATCGGTGGCATCGTGCAATGCTCCGGGTCTGAATCCATCCCCCAGGCTCAAGGCAACGTCGTTTTTGGCAAGAATGTCCAGGAGGCGGTCGAACTGTTCATAAAGAGGGTTTTCTTTATTGTTACGGTAGATCCATTCCATAATTATGGTTCCACCACGGCTGGTTGCTCCTGCAAGCCGGTTGACTTCTTTAAAGCGGGCGACCGTTTGAAGATTAATTCCGCAATGCAGGGTCAGAAAATCGATACCCTGTTCACAATGTTCGGTTATGATCTCAAAGAGGTCATCGGCGGTAGTTTGCAGCACAGACATACCGCGTTCACGGGCACGGATAGCCAGTTCGTAGAGGGGAACTGTGCCGATTGCGACCGGACATTCTTTAAGCAATTCCTCACGGATTTTTTTGAGATCACCACAGGTTGAGAGGTCCATGATTGCATCTGCGCCATGGTGTACTGCTATCCGCATCTTTTCCAGTTCATCTTTAATATCGGCGTGAGCTGATGAGGTGCCAATATTGGCGTTGATTTTTACCCGTGAGGGCGAACCCAATAACAGTGGCTCTATCTGGCGATTTCTGTTTTTTACCAGAACCATTGTCCCATTGGCCATTGCAGATCTGACTATTTCCGGAGATAAACCTTCCCGGATTGCAGCTTTTTGTATCTCCTCTGAAATTAATCCTGATTTGGCCTGTTCTACTCTAGTCATGAATAAAAAACTCTCCGTATTCGAATGTGAATAATAAATTTACTGTTTCTCAATGATTTAGAACACCTTCTGTAGCAATAAAAGAGATATAGAAGGAACAGGTAGAAAATATATCCTCACGGTCATTAAGTTTAAAAAAAGGTGGCATGGAAACTGCTTTTTGAAATTTATCTGAATAGCTTCATCAGCAGAATTGATGCATTTGGAAGCACAGCACAATACACCCGTTCTCCGTCCACCATTTCGTAGCAGACTACAGCGGAGGACTGCGGAGGGGAGGACCCATAACCTAAAGGGCTATGCGATTCACGAATAAGGTTAAAATAATTGGTTCAGCAGACTTGTTTTAGTGGCTGGAAAATGGTATTATTATCGTCTATAAAATATTGGCAGACTTTTATTTAAGAATCCCGCAACAGCATTATCTATTTTCTAAAACTTTAGAAAGTATCCGATGGAGGGACCTAATGAAAAAGAAACTAACACAGAAGCAACTAGATTACTTCAGGGAAAAACTGCTTGCCGAAAAGCAAAAAGTGCTTGAAGAAATGGATGAGCTTCAGCAGAGTAACTTAAAGCAGTCTATTTCTGATTCTGCAGGTGAGATTTCCCGTTACAGTTATCATCTGGGTGATGTGGCCTCTCTCTCGTATGGGCGGGAATTTTCCATGGGGCTCGCTGAACGGCAGCAGAGATATCTGGAGCAGATCGATGATGCTTTACGAAGAATCGATGATGGCAGCTATGGAATCTGCAAGGTAACCGGAGAACTTATTCCAATAGAGCGTTTGGAAGAGGTGCCTGTGGCCAAATATTCTGTGAAAGGGAAAGAAATTCTTGAGAGGCGAAAAAAACAGGGAATTTAAAAACCCTGCTTCCTCCATCAAAGAAATCGTCCGAATTAGGTTATATCTCTGTGGTTCTCTCTTGTGAGAACCACAAGTTTTTTACAGAGCATGCGGCAGAGTGGAGGGATTATCTATTTACCGTTTTGTAATCATGGGGCTTTTAACTTTTGCCCTCTTTTCCCATGCAGACAATGCTTCGTTTCTACTCCTGAATGACTCGATTGTAGGAAGTTGTGCCAGGAGATCCACTTTTAATTGCAAAGCTTTACGTTCGGTCTTAAAATCTTCAAATACCACTTCTAAATCGATTCTGATTACCCATTATCTTGATTCCCTGGGCTTTTTTAAGGCAGTCTGGGATACTCTTTCCATAGATTCCATAAAGATTACTCCTGGTCAAAGAAGCCAGATCATTTCCGAGTCTTTTGCCGGGGTTGATTCTTCTATTATCTCCTCTTTTGGTACTGAAACATTTCCTTATCCCTATGATGCAGGCAAAATAAGACAGAGGGCTGATAAGTTGAGTAGTTTGATGGCCAATAATGGTTTCCCTTTCGCCAAAGTGACCGTTAATCTTAAAAAGCATGTTGAGCAAAATGCATTAACCATTGAGTACGTCGTTTTTACTGATCAAACCTGCCACTTTGCAGCTCCTTTTTTTTATGGGCCTTTTGTAACCAAAGAGAAAATTCTGCTCAAAGATTTCTCTCCCCAGCAGGATCAGATATTTAACATGCAGAAGGTAATTGATTTTGAAAAACGGTTGAGAAGACGTCCATACATCAAAAATGTGACTCTTGACACGCCCGAGATAGATTCTTCCTCCGATTACCGGGAAGCTCTTATGGTTACTGTGCCAGTGTTTATTGAAGATCACTCGGGGGTGGGACTGGAGGGGACTGCCGGATTCACTGCCTCACAAGAATCAAAACCTGCTCTGTACGGAAATCTCATGCTGTCTCTGGTAAATGTGTTTCATAGTGGAGAAACTGCTTTGTTTGAATATGCCGGTGATAAAACCCGTCAACAGCTTAAAATTGAATTTTCCAAACCCTGGCTGTTCAACTTACCTTTAGCCCTTGATGGTGCAATGGAACTGGAAGTGCTCAAGGATCAGTACGGTTTTTTATCCGCTCAGATGGCCATTTTCAGTGAAATCGGAGCCTGGTGGCGCATAGGGGTAGGGGCAAATGTTTCAGAGGCCACTCCCAGAAATGACTCATTGGGTGAGCATGGGACTTTTTACGGGGCTGATTTTATTCTGGCAGCTCTGCCCCAGGAAATAGGCAAGGGGCTTTTTTCCAGAGAATTGGTTATTAAAAGCGGTAGTGGAGTTGCACGGAAAGACAAAAATTATTCCCGTACCCGTATTGAATTCCTTATGGGTGCTCATTTGCCCTTGTTTTCCTGGCAGGCTCTTCGGTTGCGGTTGGTTTCGAAGCATCTTATAACAAAGGAGCAGAATCTGATTACTGCGGAGAAATTCAGAACCGGGGGGTATAATTCGGTCAGGGGATATTCAGACAACGAATTCGCTTTCAGAACTTTGGTCTATGGACAGTTAGAGTATCTGATGTATTTCATCGGTACCGGGGCTGTATATATTTTTAGCGATGGCGGAGTTGGTTTTGAACAAAAAATCGAGCTAAATGGTAACTATAGTTCGATACTGGGCTATGGGGTAGGAATCCGTCTGCCATCCAGAATCGGTATTATGACTATGGAGTGGGCCAGAAATTTCAGGGACCATAAAAGTTTGGGACGTATCCATATTCGCTTTCAGAACGAGCTTGCATTAAATTCCGGCAAAATCATATCTAAATTTTGATGGTGGATCAGGTGCATAAACCTTTTCTTGTTATTATCGTTTTACTCTTCTTTTTGGGTTTAAAACCGGTTTTTTCAGGTTGTCCCGGTACCGATTCCTCCTGGCAGGGATTGGATTTCCAGTCAAGGATAAAGTTTCTTCTTGATAACTGTAACCAGATCGATTCCAACTGTTTTTATTCGGTTCTTCAATCGCTGTTAGAGCAAAAAGGCAGAAAAAGCCACCAGGACAGTGTGACTTTATTTGTAAAAAAGTGGACCGAGCAGCATAAAACTGTTACCAGCTTACTTTTTCTCGGTTATCGCTCGGATTTGATTTATTCCAGGAAGCCGGTTTGGGCTTTAATTGTTTCGGATTGGGAGAAGGATAACCAAACTCTTTACAGCGAAATTGACAACCTGGTCAAAAGAGGGCTTCATGCCAGTGCCGATACGTTGTATTCGATTTTTGATGCTGAAGGGAAGCTGGATTCGCAGGACTGGTTGAAATGGGCAAAGATAAAGGGCCTTGTGGGCGATTATAGCAAAATTGCCACGCTTTATTGTAAAGCCATTCAGAAGGAACCCATGCTCAGTGTATTTGCATTTCATCAGTTGGGACGGGAACTTAAGGATTCAGATTCGGGTACAGCGGAAAAAGTTCTGGAGCAGTTCTCAAAATGCTGCACAGAATCCCCTGGTTCTGACACTCTTTCCATTTACTCCTGGCTAGCTGATATCTATGCGGAACTTGGTTTTTACCGTCAGGAGTTGGGTGTACTGAATCTTATGAGTGCTTCGGGTGCAGCGATAGCTGCCCGAGCTTTAGAAACTGCCCGCAAAAGGTATTCGCTTCATAAATACAAAGAGGCTATAGAGGCTGCCAGAATGAGTTATCGGAGCACTGACCGTTTTTCTATCCAGTCTACGGCAGCTACCATTTGCTATCAGTCTTTTATGAAAGTGGGTCAGATCGATTCTGCTGCCGGATGGCTGAAGCGTATGGAATTGACCTCGGATAAAAACAGAATAGAGGCAATCACTTTTTATCAGAATTGTGGAGATTTTCCTAATGCTGCCCTTTTGATCGACTCCCTATCGGTGTCTGTGGCCCGGGATTCGCTTATTATCCGCCAGTTTATACTGCAGGGAGATATTCAGAAGGCATTTGCATACTTTAACAGGCCTGAGCTTAAAATCCACAAGGATCAAAAAAGTGCTTCATTGTGGAAGGCCAGAATGTTACTTTTCAGTGGTAAGTTTGAGGACTTAACTGCATTTTTAGATACTTTGGAGGTTGCACCGTTTTGGGAATGTGCAGGTGAATTGATCTTATACCAGTACTGGATTGGACAGTTTGGGTATTCCTCTGAAGCACTTGCGGCCTGGTCAAGCATCGAATATAATTTGTATTGTGGATCGTTTCACAAGATTTCTCAAGCACTTAACCATAATCGTACTGGGAATCAACTACGGGGCCTGCTGGTATTGTATACCGGCAAAGCCTTAATAAACCGGGGGCACTATAAAGAGGCTTTAATGCTTTTAGAATCTGACACCCTTAAAGAAGAATCACCTGAATTTCTTTATTACAAAGCAGAGGCGTTATATTATTGTGGAGATGCAGTGAGTGCCAGATCGGTTTTAAACAGAATAATACTGGAATATCCTGCTGATCTGTATTCAGATAAAGCAAGGGTCTTTATTAATGAACATGGTTTAGGCAATTAATAATGGGACAGAGAATCCTTATAAAAATTTTCAGGAAAGAGCATTTATGAGCATTCGATGGATCAAAAATTTGATAATCGATGGAGAGAAAAGTACTATCGAAATTCAGATTGGCGACAAAAAGATAGGTGATAAATGTTATACCAGAATCAATAACGAAGTTGAGTGCTGGTTTGAAAATATTTATGACTCTAGAAACGATATTATTGCCCAAGGTCTGGATATTCTCAAGAAAAGATTGGAATCAAAAAAAGTTACCTACCCTGACGGAAGGTTATATGACTGGCAATAAGCAATCCAGAAAAAGCAAAAAATATGTGGTGATTCATGGCCATTTTTACCAACCTCCCCGTGAAAATCCCTGGATAAATCTCATTGAGAAACAGCCTTCGGCTGCACCTCATCATGACTGGAATGAGCGGATCTACGATCAATGCTACAGACCCAACGCCTATTCGAGACTTTTGGATGGCAACGGGATGATTGTGGATATTTACAATAATTATCTCAACATGAGCTTTAATTTTGGCCCTACACTTTTTTCCTGGCTGGAAAAACATCACCCGGCAACCGCCAATCGGATTATCAGGGATGATCAGGAGAGTTGTGCAAGACTTGAGGGGCATGGCAATGCTATCGCTCAGGTTTATAATCATATAATAATGCCGCTTTCTTCTAAGCGTGACCAGTTGACTCAGATCCGCTGGGCTAAAATATTCTTCAGGAACCGTTTCGGAAGAGATCCTGAAGGGATTTGGCTGGGTGAGACTGCAATAAATGCGGTTACGATTCAGTGCCTTATAGAAGAAAAGATTAAGTTTGTCATACTTGCACCTAGCCAGGTTGAGAGTTTCAGAGCCATGGGTAGCGACGGCCAATGGACTTCTACGGCACAGCAGATAATAGATACCAGAATGGCATACAGGATTTATACAAAGGAACGAGATCCTAAAGCCTATCTGGATGCATTCTTTTTTGATGATGGGTTATCCAGAGAAATAAGTTTTGGTCAGCTTCTTACAGATGCTCACATTCTGGGGAATCGGATCAGGTCCTGTTTTGCAGAAAATTCCCAGACCGATCAGTTGGTTACAATTGCCACAGATGGAGAAACGTTTGGCCATCACAAACCGTTTGGAGATATGTGTCTGGCTTACTTTTTCAAGAATGTGGCACCTGAGCTGGATATCGTTCCAGTGAATTTTGGTTATTTTCTGGCCAAAAATCCTCCACGCTATGAAGTTATTCTGAAAAATGCAAATGGGGAGGGGACTGCCTGGAGCTGTGCGCATGGGGTTGGGCGTTGGGCCAGGGATTGTGGGTGCAAGACTGGTGGTGATAGTTCCTGGAAACAGATGTGGCGTGCCCCATTAAGAAGTGCTCTGGAAAAATTACAGAAAAAAATCGATGCCGAATATGAGCTGGCTTTTTCCAAATTCAATGTGGATCCATGGATGGTACGGGACAGGTATATTGCTTTTGAAAACTGCTCCTGGAAAAAGTTCAGATGGTTTCTGGAGAAGCAGTGCGGTATCGGTTCGCTTGATCGGCAGATGGTTTTGAGTTTCAAACGGTTGCTGGAGGCACAGAAATATTCTCTTTTTTCATTTACTTCCTGCGGATGGTTTTTCTCAGATATAAGTGGGATTGAAACCGTGCAGAATCTGGCTTATGCATGCAGGGCATTACAATTGGGTACTCCAGAATCAAAGCGCAGCCAGATTTTGGATGATTTTCTCAAAGATCTTGAGAGTGCCAAAAGCAATCTGCCCAATATTAATGGACGTACCCTGATCGAACAGCATATAATGACATTTTTAGATCACCAGATGATTCTGGCATTTACTGCATCTATCCTTAAAACCCTGGGAATACAGAGACTGTCTTCATTTGATATTTACGAATACTCTGTTAAACTTCAGCAGGTTCTGACCTCTCAGAACGACTCTCCTGCATTTAGCGGGTATCTGGTACAGTTGGAGAATGAGTTATCGGGAGAGGAGGGGACTTGGGCTGTTCTGGTTGCATTGCGGAAAAATTCCGATATTACCGGGTGGATAATTCCTGGTGATGAGTTTGAGCAGGGATTTATAGAGCAGCCTGAAGCCTGGATGGGTCACAAGAGGGCCAAGGTTTTCAGTCTGACAGATATATTTCAGACTTCGCAGCAGCAGATAACCAGTCACTTTCTTCATAGAATCTCCAAAGACACCAATCAGAGATTTGGTGTCTGGCGAAATAAGCATCTAAGGGAGTTGGATATTCTCTCCAGGCTTAATCAGCCTCTTCCGTCCTATTGCACTGCCCCCCTTTCTTTTGTGTTTCAGGATCAATGGGACAGCACTATAAAGAAGGTGGCTACACCTGGGTTTGAGGATCAGCTCTTTTCTGAGCTTCTGGAGATGTTCAGAACGATGAACCGTTTTCAGGTCAGTATCGATCTCAGTAGCGGTGCAGAAGTGTTGGAAAAAATCCTTGTGGATGAGCTTGAGGCTCTGCAGGAAAACTTATCTGTTGAAAAATGTGACCGGATCCGTTATTTGCTTAATCTTGTAGACCGGTTCAGCATTCCAGTTTCCAAGCATAAGCTTGAAGACATGTTTCATCCGGTTCTCAAAACCAAGGTACAGCAGTTGTATGATAAATTAATGATGCTTGGTGCTCAAAAAAAAGATGACGGCGAAACCAGGGATCTGTTTCTTAAACTGGTTAATTTCGCACGCAGAATGAATTTTAATACAGATAAATTTCGTCTCGGTTGATTCGTATTTTTTAACTCTGAGAAGACTTTAATTTATTGGATTGCTTTCGTAGCCAACCTGAGATATATTTAGAGTATATTACTTGTCGCATGAAAATAACCCTGTTTTTGAGGTATAAATTTGATGGCTGAGGGTTTACTGTTTTTTTATTTAATTCAGGTATTTATTCTGCTTCTGGGAATTTCGGTGGGGCATAGCGTACTGCTTTTAAAGATCCGCCATGAAGAGAACCGGAAAAAAGAGCTGGAGCTTGCTCTTTTGGAGAAAAGGGAAGATATTTTGCAGCAGGGTAAAAAAATTGCTCATGACCTGGAAGAAGTTCTTTATAAGGCTAAAGTTCAACAGGAAATCGATGATATCATCAGGAAAAATGGTAATCCCTGATTTTACAGATTTACTTCAGTTCCGACACACTCAATCTTATTTAAATCAGCTATTTACTGCAATTGTGCAGAGCAAAAAAACAAGCTGCAATATTTCGTTTTCAAGTCCGTACTCTCCGGAAAATAACACAGGTTTAAAAAAAACAAAAAAAATATTGACATCGTTATTAGAATTCATTATTATTTGATCTGCGATTTACAGTAACATACCGCCCTGGGAGCGGAAGGAGGTGATAGCCAGTGATACTCGATGAACAATTCGACGCTGATGAGATTCTGCGCGATGTTGACGAAAGATATATCGATGATGAATCTGATATGGACGACGACATGCGAGAGCTGAATTTTGGTAACATTCATGATGAGAATGCTAATTTCAGCGATATGGCTAGCGATCTGGATAACGCAGATGATCTCTGGGAATAAATATCTGAAAATGAGATGGCTGCCCATTTCCGGTTGTCTATTTCCAGGGCGGACAGTATATGTTCGCCTTTTCTTTTTAAATTTCCGGACCTTTTTTAATGAGCAACCATACGGTTTTTTTTATTTCAGACGCACATTTCGGAATCCCTGTTGAAGGCGGTGAAGAAAGAGAAAAGCATTTTGAAGATCTCTTAAATAATGCCCCCCAGAATCTGACCGACCTTTACATTATTGGGGATCTTTTCGACTTCTGGATAGAATATCGTTATACTATCCGATCAGATTACTTCTCAGTACTCTGTAATTTGAAAAGGCTTATTGACCGTGGCGTAAAAGTTCACTATCTTGCCGGTAACCACGATTTTGCTTTAGGGCCTTTCCTGAGTGAAAGCATTGGTATCAACATTTACCACAATTCATTAGAAGTTGAGATCCAGGGGAAAAAAGTATATCTGTTTCATGGTGATGGGCTCATTAAGAGAGACTTTGGTTATAGAATTCTAAAAAAAATTCTGCGGAATCCTCTTAACCAGCGCATCTATAAGCTTCTTCATCCGGACTGGGGTGTGACAATCGGGTCTTTTTGCTCCGGATCAAGCAGAAAGTATCTGCGTAAGACTCTCTCCGAATCGATAATAAAAGAATACAGGGAACATGCCAGAATGCTTTTGGAAGCCGGAAATGACATAGTGGTTTTTGCCCATACTCATCATGCAGAATTATGTCACTTCGATTGCGGAATCTATCTGAATACCGGTTCCTGGCTGATTAATTATGACTATGCATCCATGACCGATGGTGAAATCACCCTACGAAAATTTAAGATTTAAGAATTAAGAATGTGATATTGGTTGCTGAAATTAAGTCCGGTGAAACCTTAACCCGGATAAGCCCATTAAGCAGTTAAACATTTCCGGTTCTTCGTTTATATATTCTATTCAGATTAATTCTTATTAGATATTGTTTTAATATTAATTCCTATTTTTTTTCATATTGAATATTATAGCCCTTCAGGGTTGTCAGTAGACAATATTTGAGTAGTAACTTTAATAATAGAATTTCCAATCAACTAAAAATGTGGTTTAAGCGCATCGTAAGTATCTGAGATTGCTTGTGAGATTACCTTGGTTCCTGCGATCACCGGCATGAAATTACTGTCCCCATTCCATCGGGGAACTATGTGTATATGAATATGCTGATCTATTCCCGCGCCACTTACTCTTCCCAGATTCATACCTATATTGAACCCTTCGGGATTGAAACTTTTTGAAAGAGCTTTTTTGCTTTGGCAGATAAGAGACCAGAGTTCGGACACGCTTTCTGGTTCTAAAGAAAGAATATCGGATGTGTGTTTATAGGGAATGACCATCAGATGCCCGTTGTTGTAAGGGAACAGGTTCATCATTACAAAGCAGTTGGTGCCTCTGTAGAGGATAAGATTTTTACGGTCATCTGTTTCTGCTGGCTTATTGCAGAAGATGCAACCATCTTCTTTATTATCGACATTCTGTATGTACTGCATACGCCAGGGTGCCCATAAACGATCCATGGTATAAAAATCTCCCAGGGGGTTAAAATTAAAGATTGAGGTTGATCTTTAAAATACATTGAAGCACCAGCTTTGTGGGAGTGCTAATTAAAGTGAATCATTGCAAAAGTATTGATACATTTCCAGAAGAATAATTGCAAATTATCTGTAGGTATGTTAGTATTGAAGATACAGCTTATATACAAAGCAAGGTCATCCAGAACACAGGAAGAATACCGGATCGATATGAGTATAATGCAAGATTATTGCCGGCGCAATAAAATGTGTGAGTGTATCATATCTTCTCTGCTAAATTTACAATTGGAAGAAGATGATGCCGATCGGATAATTGATCGATGCTTTGCGGAGCTTTCAAAGCTCTATCACCCCAGAAGATGCTTTCTTTTTCTCTTTTGCAGTCTTCAGGAAAAACTTGAATTAACCCATGAATGGTGTGAAAGCGGTACCTTTGCCCAGAAAGGAAAGCTTTCTGATTTTTCTATTAGCCAAAATCCCTGGTTAAATGTCAGATTGGAAAACAATGAAATAGTGGAGATTTCTGATTCCGAAGATCTATCGCCGGAAATCACTCATGTTCGAGAATGTCTGGGACTTCAGGGAAATCTGACCTTTATTGTGCCGATTAAGTCCAGATCAGAAGTCGAAGGCTTTTTGGGTATTGATATTATCGGTAATAATGAATTGTATAGCGAATACAAAGAGATCCTGCATAAAATTGCTGATGTAATCGGAAATACCTTAAGCAATCAAAGAAGGACAGCTCTTCTGGAAAGTAAAAAGAAAGATGCAGAAAGGCGTGCGCAACAAAAAACTGATTTTGCCAATTACATATCTCATGAAGTCAGAAATCCATTGACTTCAATTCAATCGATCATTGAGGTAATCGAGAGAAGCAACCTGGATAATTTGCAAATGGAATATGTCGGCATTCTAAAGCAGGCTGTAACTTCATTATTGTGGGTGGTTAATCAGGCTTTAGAGTACTCCAGATCTGAGTGCGGCGCAATAGTTCTGCAAGAGATTCCTTTTAACCTCAAATCAGTCATAACCGGCTGTTTTGATGTCTATAAGGAAAAGGCGCGTCAGAAGGGATTGAGTCTGACATACGGAGTTTCGGAGAATATTCCTGCTGAATTAATAGGTGATCCCGGTCGCCTCTGTCAGATAATAGGAAATCTGGTTGATAATTCAATAAAATTTACACAGCAAGGTGGTATAGATCTGCATGTGAGCCTTGAACATGAGGATGAAAAGGATCTTGTCCTTCATTTCGATGTTGTTGATACTGGGATAGGTATTCCACCAGAGTGTATTGGACGTCTGTTTGAAAGATTCTCTCAGGTAAATACTCCCGGGCCATGTAAATGCAAAGGATCTGGTCTGGGATTATCTATATGTAAAAATCTGGTCGAAATAATGGGTGGTAGGATTTTTGCAGAATCTGCTCCTGATAAGGGTAGCAGATTCAGCTTTTTGATTAAGTTCAGAAAATGAAAATGCGTTCTTAAATCTAAGGGAAAATTGACTATGGTTGAGAAGGCCAAAAAATTACTTAGTGAAAAAGTCAACCAACTTCACGACTTGAATCTAAGAATTCGCATCTTTTTGGTGCTGCATCTGATGGTGATTCAGTTCTTGATTCTGTTTTTTCTGAACTATTTCAATAACATTAATATCACTGTCACCATGATTAATTCTCTCGTTTTGTGTTTTATTTTAGCTTCCTTTGTGATGATGGCTTTCAGAAGAACATTCAAATTTGGAATATGGATTTTTATAATAGCTACTGTTTTTTCAGTCTTTTTTATTTCTCTTTCAGGGAGTTTTGACATTAAGGATGGGATCTGCTTAACAGTATATCCTTTGATTGCTTTGGCTATTCTGGTAGCACATATAACAAAAAGGAGGATAGTTTTTCAAAATCAATTATATGGTGAACTGTTTGAAAATGTACCCATAGGTATTTATCAGGCGTCTATGGTTGGCGAGATTATAAAAGTAAACAAAAAAATGGTCTCCATATTTGAATATGATTCCTCGGAATCATTTTTAAAGGCCTGCAGCAGAACAGAAATTTTCAGACCGGCATTGCTAATGGATCAGGTTGCTGAAATTATTCGGGAAAAAGGTTTTATTAATGGTTTTGAGAGGAAAGTAATCACAAAGAGCGGCCGGGAAATAACTTTAAGGGAGAATATCCGCAGAACGATAAATTACACGTTATCTAAAGGTAAGATAGTCTTTTATGAAGGAACGATTGAAGATATTTCGGACTTGAAAGAAACTGAGGAACAGCAGAGTGTAATCCAGAATGATCTGGCTGTTCTTTCCACCAGTGCAATAAAGATTGCTGCTTCTGAGAGTAATGATGAAATTCTTAAGGTTATGCTGGAACAATTGTCGGTAATTCTCAATGATGCATTGATTTTTGTAAGTGATATAAACGTAGATACTTTGATTAGTACAGTACGGTTCTGTTCTAAACGAGCTGATCTCAAAGAGAGTGAGATATTTGGACAGGATGAGCGCTTCTTAAGCAAGAAATACAATGTACCAGGTGAAGTGGCCCAGAATCTGTTAACAGGTGAAATAATCACTTTAGATACAGAACAGAGCAGAACGATAAATGAAAGTATTTTTGATAATAATCTTTCTGTATTAAACAAAATCTCTCCGGCTATAAATTACCTGATGAGCATAACCTGGAATAAAAAAGTGTTTGCCATAGTCTGCATTATTATGACTCGTGATAATAAGCTGAGCAGAAAAAAAATGGATGTAATCGAAACTTTAGGCCGGCAGATTGCAGTTACCATGGATCGTAATGGTTACATGAAAGGCATTAAAAGACAAGCAGAGTTTATTGAACTGCTCAATGACACCTTACCTGTGCCGCTGTTCTATAGAGATCGTGATGGTAAATTCCTGGGATGCAACAGGTATTTTGAAGAATTTACAGGACGTAAAAGGGAAAATTTGATCGGTAAATATGATGCAGATATCCTTTTTATCGAAAATACCACTCAAAATGAAAAGTGGGATAAGGAATCTTTTCAAAAAGGGGGAAAAAAAGTTTTTGATTCGAAAATAAGAAGAGCTGATGGAATGATCCGAACTGCCACTTTCTTTGAATCAGTCTATTTTAATGCCAGCAATGCCACCTATGGAACAATAGCTGCATTTGTGGACAAAACCGAAGAAAAGGAGTTAGTGGAAAGACTGTCAAAAGCAAGAGCCGATGCTGAGGCGGTTGCCAGGTTAAAAAGTGAATTTCTTACCATTGTGTCTCATGAGATGAGAACACCTCTGACTACTATTCTTGTGATCAGTGAGATGATGCAGAAAAATAGCTTTAACAATATCAGTGAATTTAAAGAAATCCTGGCTGAAGCTACCGAAAGACTCTTTGAACTGATCGATAACATAATCGATGCCAGTCTGATGCAGGATGGAAAGTTCTTTATTGAAGAACAGCAGTTCTGTCCTCAGGATGTATACAATGACCTGTTCAACATTTTTAAAAATGTAGCTGCCAATAAGAATTTGAAATTCACCATGGATGTAAGTAAAGATTTCCCTCAGATGATCTTAGGGGATAGATACAGGTTTTTCCAGATTTTAAAGCAAATCATTTCAAATGCCATAAAGTTTACCCACAAGGGTGAGGTAATTGTTAAAGCTTGTATGGACAGAAGTGAAAAAGAAGAATCAAAAATTTATCTTGTGACTACCGTTACTGATACTGGTATTGGCATACCAGTGGAAAAACAAAGTTCACTGTTTGAATTTTTTAACCAGGCAGATGGTTCGCTTACCAGGGGATTTAATGGTTCCGGAATCGGTCTGGCATTGGCAAAAAGGATAACGGAATTGATGGATGGATGGTTTAAACTATACAGTAAACCGGATCAGGGCAGTAATGTAACTATTTCGATTCCTTTCAGATTGCCATTAAATAAAGTAAATAAATCATATAGTTGAATTGGGGAATAAAATATGGAAAGCAAGAAAAAAATATTAATTATCGATGACGAGCAGCTTATACTGAAAACTACTGCTTTATTATTAAAATGTGAAGGGTACATTCCATTGTGTGCCAGTGATGGAAAACAGGGCTTGGCTGTAACTCTTAAAGAAAAACCAGATATGATATTACTGGATATAATGATGCCTGGGATGGATGGATGGGAGGTGCTAAGTAACTTGAGAAGCAAAAAATATAACGTTAACACACCTGTAGTAATCTTTACTGCTGTTGATTTTGTGGCATCAGAGAAGATGGCTAAAGAAAAAGGGGCAAAAGCAATTCTTCGAAAGCCCTTTCAGCTTCATCAGCTTAAAACCGTGATTGGGGCGTGTTTATGAATGACTTTCTTGACGAAATTGAATTGGGTGTTCTGGAAGTTGTTCCAATTGCTTTGTTAATATTTAACGGATCTGGAAAAGTAAAGAGAGCCAATTCACAGTGGAAATTACTGGCTAGGCAGATAGGATTAAATGATGAAATAAAAGACATGAAAGAAATCATGGATTTCCTGAATATGCGACCAATGACTGTCGAAAATCAGACAAGCATCCATGAACTTAACATTGCAGACAGAACAATTATTGTAAAGCAGAATGCAATTTCTATACAGAATTCCAGTTTTTTATTGTTGTCTTTTGAAGACATCACCAGATATAAATCACATATAAAGATGGTGCACAGTCAGGTTTCCGACACTCTATGGAAGTTCCGCTCAAGAACTGCTGCAATTCAGAATGCTCTCAGCATCTTAATCGACTATGATTCAGAGTTTACCGAAGCTGATAGAAAAAATCTTCTCAATGAATCACTGTTTGAAACATGGCAGATTTCCAGATATGCTGATAACCTCAGGGATATATCGCTGCTTAACGCAAGACTGCTTGCAGATCAGCTTGAGATGGAGCCGATTTCAATAAAAGAAGTAATTTCTGAGTCTATTCAGAATCTTAAAATGATTATTGAGTATTATCGGAAAGATTGTGAAATTAATGATGAAACCGAAAAATCGATAACGGTTATGGCAGACCGCAACCGGCTGGTAAGGATATTTGAATCCATTATTATAAATGCCATAGTTTTTTCTGCTGAAAGTATAAAAATTTCAATAAGTGTTATTTGTTCGGATACCGAGATTATCGTGTCGATTAAGGATAATGGCAGGGGAGTCGATGATGAAGACCTTGCGAAAATATTCGATTATGGTTATAAAAGCAAAACTGCTATGAAATCGGGATATAATGGCATGGGTATCGAACTATACCTGGCAAGAGAGATTCTTTCAAAAATGAATGGTTCGATTTCAATTGAGAGTGGGGAAAACATCGGGACCACTGTCGAAATGTTACTTTTGCGGGGAAAAGATAATGAGTAATGAGGTCATTGAGAGAAAGCTGGGTACCATTGAGAATCTCCCCACATTGCCTATAGTTCTTAGGCAGGTTCAAAAGGTATTGGACAATCCGCACAGTAACATGAACCAGATTGCTGCTGTTGTAGCCAAAGATCAGGCTTTGGCATCTAAAACCATCCGACTGGTAAATTCAGCCTATTATGGATTAAGAACAAGAATTCCTTCTATATGTCAGGCGATTGTGATATTGGGGCTTAATACATTACATAATCTTATGTTAGGTTTGAGTGTTATAAAAACATTTGATACAACACGGCTTCTTGGATTCGATCCTCAGAAGTTTTGGGAGCATTGTTTTGGGACCGCTCTTCTTTCAAAGAAACTGGCTGAAAAGATAGGTTATTCAGATCCGGAAGAGTGTTTTATTGCCGGACTTCTTCATGATATAGGTAGACTGGTTCTTCAGCAGTTTTTGAACAACGAATTTGAACAGGTGCTTTTAAAATCGGAATCGGATAAGAAATCATTGTTACTGGCGGAAAGGGAAGTAATTGGTTTTGATCATTCGCAGGTAGGCATGTGGTTGGCGGAAAAGTGGAGCCTTCCTGAAATGCTAAAAGTGGTCATGAGATACCATCATGAACCCAGGATTCTTCCTGGGGAGTTTAAGCGCTATTCACAGGTGCTTTCCATCATTGCTTATGCCAATTATCTGTGTGGCATTGCTTCCATTGGTAATAGTGGAGATAATAATTATCAGAAACCAGTTTTACCGGATTTAAAGCTGCCACCAGAAAGTATTTGCAGAAAACTCACTGAAGAAGTTAAGGTCGAAATTGTTTCTGTTATAGCTCAATGGACTCAAAATTGAAAAATCCTGAAAAACATTATGAATACCAATAAAGAAAATAATAGGGAGGGAAAAAGAAAGCAGGAGCAAACTGCGGCAGATCTTGATAAGATGATCTCTGAAATGGAGAAAAGAATTTCTGAGATCGAGATGGAAGAGATGCTGTCAGGTTATACCGCAGAAGAACTTGCGGAAATGGGGTTTATAGGTGATAACTCGATAAATATTGAACATAGTAAATATTTAAAGAACAAATTTGCAGAAGGGTATGATTTTCCGGAGGACATAAATTACCTGAAATATTACCCGGTTAAATCGGTGGAACAGATCGAATCGATCGATTTGTCAAATATTACCGTTATACATCCTGATACTGCAGTAATTAAACTTACTATCGCACCTAATAAGGTAGACTATTACAATAAAGAATTCAATGATGAACAGTATCAGAAGGAATGTAATCTCAACTTTAAAAGAGAAAATAACAAGTTTATTATTACTCCCAAGGTTTCCGGCAGGCTTGTTCTGGCTGGACACCGCTTGTATCTGATTCCCTCTGACAGGGATGGAAAGTGTGTCATCAGGATATCTGATGATAGTATGGCGGTCTATGTTGATCTTATTCAGGCAACAGGAAATGGCGCTAAACTTACAGAAGAGATGATTTTGAATGAACTGCAGCTCTCCGGTGTAAAAGCTGGGATAAAAATGGAGGCGATACGGGATTCCTTGGAGAGGATAAAGACAAGTAAAAGTGAAAAGAACATCCTGGTAGCTCAGGGAATGCCTGCCAAAGATGGAAGAGATGCTCCAGTTCAATTCCTCTTTGATCCAGAACCGGTGGTTGAGGAATTCAGAGTTCTTCCAGATGGACGGGTCGATTATCGCAAACAGGCAAATATCCGCATGACCAAAAAAGGTGAAATTCTGGCAGTTGTAGGAAAAGCCGAACCGGGTATTGATGGGTATAATGTTCTGGGAAAAATGATTAAAGCCATCAACGGTGAAAGCAATGTGCTATGTGCAGGACAAAATGTGGTTGTTACAGATGATGGCAAGTTTAAAGCAGTCTGCGATGGACAAATATCGCTTAATGGTAAAGTGTTAAGCGTTTTTCTGCATTATATGGTGGAAGGTGATGTCGATTATGGATGTGGAAATATCAGCTTTAATGGAAATGTCACCATCAAGGGAAGTGTTTTGCCTGGTTTTGAAGTGAAGGCGGAAGGGGATATAGTGGTGATGAAAAATGTGGATCGCGCAACTCTGAAAGCCGGAAGAGATATAAAGATAAACAGCGGAATAATTGGCAGTAAAGATACTGTTGTCACCTGCGGACGGAATCTGAGTGCACAGTACCTTCAGAACGCAATAGTTGAGGCTCAGGGTGATGTAACTATAGGAAATTCCGTAATGCAAAGTGAAATTTTCAGTGCCGGAAATGTAGTGGTAAATGGTATAAAGGGAATGATAGTCGGTGGTTATGTTTGTGCGTTGAATGGAATTGACGCTCGCATTATAGGTTCACAGTATGGGACCAAAACAACAGTGGAGGTGGGTAAGGATTATCTTGTACAGAAGAAAATAATTGAAATAGATAAAGCAATTCAGTTCTGTGAAGATAATGTCAAGAAAATAGATACTTCAATGCTCTCAGTTTATTCCAGTGTGAAAAAAGGCCTGGCCATGGGTGATGATAAGATGCAGAAAATCAGGGCAGTGCAACAGAAACGAGCTGAATTAGTAAAACACAGGGAAATAATGCAATGGAAAAAAACGGAGCTGGAGAAAAAAGCTATTACTAATCCTTTTGCAGCTATCAATATAGAAGATACCATTTTTGCAGATGTCGTCATCAAAATCGCCTCGCAGGTCTCTACAATCAAAATGAAAGCCAACCATGTAAAATATCATCTCGATAACAAAAAAGAGAAGATTGTCGGTAACAGGATGTAGATAGGGACAATGAAATCAGTGAAGGTTTTATCAGTTTATGATAAACCTTGCAGAACTTAAAAAAATATTCACAGTAAAAACTATTGTCAATTTACTGTCAGTGTTGGTTAAAAAGAAAGACTGACTCCGGTATTGAGCAGGAATCCAAATCCGCCCAGGTCAGTATATTTGTCCACATTATCAAAGGGGATCATAAGTTTGCCATCAAGGTAGAATCCGATTGGAATTACAGGCAACTTGACCATGGTTCCTGCAACGATGTGGCATCCCCAGTGTGGAATCATCAGATTGCGGGTGATTTTCTTCATTATCTTTTTTGTGAGCTGATCGTTCTCGAAGACATTCCCTGATAAAAAACTAAGCGGTTTTTCTCCCTGAATAGCCTCACCGAGTGCTTCCTCGATGAGTTCCTTATTTAAAACAGGGGTGGCAAAATGCAAGCTTGCCCCTGCACCTGCATAGATTCTTAAGACTTTTGCTGGTGCTTCGAACAGGTTTTTCCTTATGGTCAGATCAAAATGAGAGCTGCTTTCTGGAAACGTCATCCATATTTAAAGAAAAGTCGTTTCCCCAGTGGATTCCGAATCCGATAATTGCATAAGACTGAATTGGAAGAATCAGGAGAAGAGCTGTAAGAGACACAATGGTGCGCAAGTTATTCATAAAATCTCCCGGGTAATGATCCGATTAATGGTGGTATAAACCAGGTTATAACTAATTATACAAAACGGGAACGTTAGATTCTGGAATTTTTTTGATTATTTTCAATCCTTCGCGAGGAGGCTACGGATTGCAGGCAATAGTAGCTTCGCGAGGAGGCTACGGATTGCAGGCAATAGTAGCTTCGCGAGGAGGCTACGGATTGCAGGCAATAGTAGCTTCGCGAGGAGGCTACGGATTGCAGGCAATAGTACTTTTGCGGGGATGCTACGAGCTGCCGTGCACACAGATTCTATCGCAGATCTGGGCTTTTGGAACATCCAGACTTTCCAATGATGGAAAAAAATTACTACGCAGACTGACTTTTCTGAAAAAAAAAATACAATATGGTGTGTAAGCCTATTATATTGATAATATGGAGCTTGCTTGCAGAAAAAACGGAGCCAAAGGTAAACATATATGAGCACAACCAGTCAATATGTTGAAGCGACGCAAAGAAAAGCAAAAAAATCAGAAATTATGTCTTTTAGAAATCACAGACCTCACCTTTATAAGAAGATATTTACTTCCATCGGTGAAATCGATACTTACTACAAACTGCAAAAAAGAAGATACCTGAACGGAATAATGAGGATGCAATTACCGGATATAAGTGTGGAATTGCACCATAGTACCAAAGGACATCCTAGACATCTGGAAATTGCTAAAAACATAGAGAAGTCATTAAAGAAGAATCGTTTCCAAAGCAAAAACTTCAAAATACCTGTTTCAATAAATGCAATTTTTACTACATTTCTTCCTCTTCATATGCTGGCCAAGAAAAATTCTGATCATAAGCTGGAGTGGATAAAACAGTTCTTTGATAGAATACAGCTTATATTCAAGGAAGATATCGTCCAAATATGTTATGAGTTTTTTGTGGCAATCGATGAGCCTATCGCTCCTGTTTCAGACTTCAGGAGCACACTTTTCTACTTCACCATCGATGTAGGTCATAATGATGAAGAGAAACCGTTTATTAAAATTAACCTGAAAGCGGAACGTGCTCAGTTAAAAGAGTTTACCATTGCAAATTGTAACAGGAAAGCATTCCGGGTAGGTTATTTAAAAGGTTCATCCAGATTGGAGTGGCCTTGCATTACTTTAAACGGAAAGGAATATCCGGTATTTATTCAGAGCCATGCAATTGAAGCTTTAGAGAAAAGAGTTGATTGTTTTGATTTCAATATTTCCATGTACTTTATTGCAAAATCGATAGAGAAAAATGACATGGTGACTTTCTCAGGGTCAAATTTACTTGGCTATTACTGGTTTGATATCAAACTCGGTTACTTCGTCTGTTGCTTCGTATCCGGATGCCTTTTAATAAAAACATTCCTGTTTATAACAATGGATGGAACACCAGAGGGGGAGAAGATCAACGAAAAGTTTGGTCTGGAGAAAAAGGGGAAAAGGTACCTGGATATTGATAAATTGAGTTCCTTTTTGCATACAGATCTTGAGAGTGATGCCCGAATAAAAGAGTTATTCAGCGAACTTGGAATAGGACAATTGTTTGAGATTGAAAAGGATGATGCTGTTGTGGAAAAGAAACAAAGGGCAGAAGAGTTGAAAAGAATACTTTGTCTTTTCTGAATAAAGGTGGAAGCAGGGAGAATCCGAAACAGGAATAGGAGCAGGCTTGCTTTTACCGAAATCATTATTGATGTGAGCAAAAGCATACTAATAAATTGGGAACTGGGCAGAAGAGAGCCAGAGACCATAAGACACCATTTCATTTGGACATTTTCTGATATCCATCAATCTATGCTTTTATGGTGATCCTTTTAATAAATTTACTGCTAATTTTCTCTGTACAGTTCTTCTGAGTTTAAACCTTGCTCTATCCCTTCTTTTCGACCTTCTTCTTTGAAATATTCTTTAATTGAAGACATTCTATTCTCTCCGGTAATTATTGCTGTTTTAATCTTTTTTCGGACTTTTTCTTTTAAATCCAAAGGTGCTGCAGAATTGATATAAATTGTCCCAACTGACAGGCCCTACGGATTGCGAGCCTTCCCATTTTCGCCACCGTTTTTCATTAATCGTTCATGAAGAGAAGAAACTTTTTCTTTAGACAAACCGGTATAGAGAACTACTTTTTCTGTGGATTCTCCAATTTTTAGCTCCCATTTGGACGAGAAACACTACTGAAGACATTTCAAATCGAAAAAAAACCAACAACATATCGTTCCTGACGAGACGTGGAATGTTTGTTCGATGTCATTTTTCCTATACTATTTCTGTAAAATGTTCCGCATAACCAAAAGAAATAGAAAATTTCCACTACACATATAATCACATACACTAAAAAAAACAATTTTCCTTAAAAAAAGTCTTGCCAACCCTGCAGTAAATCAAATATTTTGATTAAAAGACTTCCCGTTTGCAATGTCCTGATTGCTTTTTTTGTTTCTTGTTCCTTATTTTTGTCCTTTGTTTCTTATTTTCTTGTCCTTTGTTTCTGTTACTTGTTCCTTGTTTCTTTCTCTAAAAGCTTCCGGTCACTTTTCAGTAACAACTGAAAAGTTACAGGTTGCAAAAAGCTCGGTCCTTCTTGTACAGGATTATGCACGGGTTTTAACAAACATATAAAATCTGTCCAAAGGAGGTTTACCATGACAGATGTCCCTCTCAGTCCTATTGAAGTGACACCACAACAGAAGGCGTATTACGAGAAGTTACTTCCACAAATTTCTGCCATAACCGATTATGCTGTACCAAAAATTCCTCCCGAAGAGATAGTGGGTGAAGCAAACCGGGTAAACGCACTTATCAAAGAAGACCGGTCAAGGCTTGAACGTTCCGGAATTGAACTTCACTATCTGGACTGCTTTGAAGAACGCGCTGGTGCAATGAGCTGGGCCGCAGCAGATATGGTGACCTACATAAACATGGAGTCAACTGCCAAAAAAGAGTGGGATGCTTTGCAACCAGAAGCAGATGTGGTAAGGAGAAAATTACTGAAAACACTCAAAAGGGCTTTCAGAAAGAACAAAGATTTGTCTGTAGCGGTAGAAAGAATAAAAGACGGAAAAGGTAATCTTGATCAGGTTCTTGATTTCCTTTCCATGAGTAAATTGGCGCAGGAAAATAAGGAGATGCTTGAGAAGGTTTTTGCAGATCTGTCTCTTATAGACCGATCTTCAGAACTTCACACGAAACTCTCGGGTATCCATTCTCGAATGGTAACTGATCCAAAGAAGTTGGATCAGGCCAAAGTTACTTTTTACAAGGCCTGGACCTATCTCAATGAAGCACTAAAAGAGGTATATGAAGCTGGTCAGTACGTATTTGATGAAGATGACCAGAGGCATAGTCTCTACTACAGCGACTACCATGTACGGCTTGGGAAAGCTTCAGCCAAAGCGAAGCGTAGTCAAGATTCCGCAAAAGAAGCTGAGAACAGTACAAAAGATACAGAGGTGGTTGGTGCATGATACCCATTAGCCATGGGGAACTCCTTGAAGAGCCGGGTTAAAACATAGCCCGGCTTTTTTGTTTTTAATTCAAGATAATTGATACTCCGCACTACCAATTACACTGTCAACTCAAATTTCTAAATTAAGCCAATCAAATATCCAATTTCGGAGCCTGGTTAAAAAATATAGAAATCCATCCGATAATTTTTCTGCCTTCATCCGGGTAAATATTCATTTTTACGACAAATTTTTGTTATTAAACCGTTTTATCACATTTTTAATCCAGAAAATTTATGAATTTATACGATTTATCTAATTATTTATACGATCTAAACTTAGCTTTTACCAAAATTTCTTTGATTTTAGCCGATTAATTCTTCTTTTTCAACCGAATAAATTTTATTTCAGCCGGTTATAAATCTTGATGTCTGCAAAAATGCAGTAGTAATTTTCCGTTTTTTTCCGGTGGAGCAGTTGAAAATGACAGCTAATTATGGATTTTTATTCCTTAAGGTCCTTATTTGTTCTTTTGTGCTGTGAAGAAAGGATAGCAGTGGCCTGTTTGCCGTCTTTCTGGCGGCAGTTTTATGAAGACAGTAAACAGA
>Ga0209723_1000195_pt1 | contig 120412 bp, 104 predicted proteins | sample BiotimSIPDNA_2_FD_185750 | JGI IMG/M metagenome (GOLD analysis project Ga0209723, IMG submission 185750) | Anaerobic biogas reactor microbial communites from Washington, USA - Biogas_R2 time_0 SIP DNA (SPAdes) (version 2) | ecosystem: Engineered > Bioreactor > Anaerobic > Unclassified | place... | reverse complement strand
TGATGAATCAAACGCCCAGACCAGCAAAAAAGCAGTATTTGCCGGAGGAGATATCGTGACCGGGGCTGCCACTGTCATCCAGGCCATGGGAGCCGGGAAGAAGGCGGCGAAAGCGATCCATGAATACTTAAAGGGGCTATGATATATCAGCCCCTTGACCAGGGCAAAGGTTAACCGTTTTACTCGTGGCCGGCAGCATCCAGTTCAAACCAGAAGGATACTCCGCCCTCCCGGTTTTTCACCCCGTACCGGTTATGATCCTTTTCCTGGATGGCTTTAACCACTGCCAGGCCGATGCCGCTGCCCCCGTCGCTCCTGGTACGGGCCTGATCCACTTTATAGAAGCTGGTGAATAATTTATCCAGCGATTCTTCCGGGACAGGCTCACCGGAATTAAACAGGGAAATATGGATTTTATCGCCCTGCTGCGTGATCATCAGCTTTAACTGCTTCCTGTCATCCACGTGTGCCAGAGCATTATTGATATAGTTGATGAGGATCTGCTCGGTACGGACCATGTCCGCATTGACCATGATTTCTTCAGGCTTGATGATCTCAGGCTTAACTTGCTTTTCCTCAAAAATCGGCCGGTACTTGGCAGTTATTTTATCAACCAGCACCGCCAGATCGAAAGGACTTTTCACCAGCTTAAAGTTTCCGGTTTCCACTTGCGAAAGGTCCAGCAATTCCCTGACCAGTTTATTCATTTTATCGGCTTCATCAATGATCACACTGCAATAATAATCTTTTTCACTTTCCTCCTGGACCACATTTACCTTCAATCCTTCGGCATAACCCTGAATCAGGGAGATAGGTGTCTTTAACTCATGGGAGACATTGGAGATGAATTGTCTGCGCATCTCATCAATCTGTCTTTCTTTCTCGATATCCTTCTGCAGCCGGGCATTGGCTTCCTGCAATTCCTGAATGGTCTGGCTAAGCTGCGCCGACATGGAGTTGATACTTTGTCCCAGATCTCCCAGCTCATCTTTGGAAGTGACTTGATAGTTCTGGGAAAAATCCAGGTGTGCCATATGCTGGGCGATATTCTGCAGTTCCAGGATGGGGCGGGTGAAACGTCGGCTGAATGCAAAAATGAAAAGCAGTGCCAGCAGCAGGGTAGCGATACCGGTGTAAAGGAAAAAAGCATTGGCGATGGAAGCACTCTCCTGGATAGGAGCCAGCGGAGTACTCAGCAGCAGGTAATCACCGCTTTTCATCAGCATGGCCAGATTCAGTGAGCGGTTCTCACTGAAAGGGTCAAGTGCGATTTCTTCAATGTAATCAGAACCTTTCAGCTGCTGTATCCGGCCCAGAACCATTTCTATGCGCAGGCCGGGACCTCTGCGGCTGAAGGTGGCGTATTTCAATTCCAGGGAATTGTTTAAAACCAGGATGTTGAGATTGTCATAACGCTCCATCAATTCAAGCTGCAGAAACAAATCCTCCGGCTGCTGATTAATAAGTGTCTCGATTTCCCTGGCATAATCATGGAGTTGGGCACTCTTTTGTGACACATAATAGCGTTCCAGGTAATGGGTGTTTAAAACCCACGAAAATACCACGAAGAAAATGATCAGCAAGCTGATACTTAAAAACAATTTTTGCCGGATGGAATGAATCATGACCCAACCTCGAACCGGTAGCCGATACCGCGTACCGTTTGTATATACTCTCCCCGCCGGCCCATTTTAAGCCGCAGTTTTTTAACATGGGTGTCAACGGTGCGGGGATCACCATAAAAATTGTAATCCCATACGGCATTTAAAATCTGGTCTCTGCTTAAAGCCCTTCCGGTGTTTTCCGCCATGTAAACCAGCAGTTCAAATTCTTTGGGACTCAAGGGAATCAGCTCTCCGTCTACCCATACATGGCGGGCGTCGGTGTCAATTTCCAGCCCGGGCCAGGACTGTAGTATGTGCCCTCCTGCATTGACCCGGCGTAATAAAGCATTTACCCGCGCCACTAAAATTTGTGGACTGAAGGGTTTGCTGATATATTCATCCGCGCCCAGCTCAAAGCCGAATAGTTCGTCGGTTTCTTCGCCCCGGGCAGTGAGCATGATGACAGGCAGGGCAGAGTTTTTACGGATCTCCCGGCATACCGCCCAGCCGTCATATTCGGGCATCATTACATCCAGGATTACCAGGCAGATGGCAGGGTCAGCTTCGATGGCTGCCAGTGCTTCCCGGCCATTGGAAGCTTCCGTTGTCTGATAGCCTTCTCTTTTTAGGAAGTCACAGACCAGTCTGCGCATACGCTCTTCATCATCAGCCACCAGTATCTTCTTCATTCCCGGTTACTCCTTTGCAGTTTCTACCATTATTATAAGCATAACAGAGAATAAAACCATTTTTTGTTCACGCCGTTGTCTTTTGATTCTCCCCGCATCAAGGAATTTACCAGGGAAGGCCTTGTGTAATCGCAAGGCCTTCGCAGTGTAAAAGAGGAGCTGTACAAAAAGAAGAGGAGTTTACTAAGTTTTACAAGGCCAGTTTAAATAAGTTTTGTGTCTTTTTCGTGTATAAAAAGTGAAACTTATATGGAGAAGGGGAATGCCCCACAGGGTTTTCAAAAAGTAAAAATATTTCAAAAATATAAACTTCTATTGCGTAATATTAATTTTGGTAATATCATGATATGATAAAATCAACACAATAAATTTACGAAAGGCGGGGGACAATGGGATTTCAGAAGGAATATCAGGAGAAATTGACAACAGCAGAAGCCATAGCCGCACAGGTTAAGTCAGGGGAATCAATCAAGCTGGGCTATTTCACTGCAAAACCTGTGGTATTAATTCAAGAAGTGGCCAAAAGGCACGAAGAGTTGAAGGACATACTATTCGTAGCCTGTAGCACGGCTCCTCCCATTCCAGAAGTAATCCAGTTCGGCGACAGTTTTGCCTGGCAGGATTGGCACTGGAGTGCGCTGACCAGGATTCTTGCTAATTATTACAACAACATTGTTTATGCTCCGATTGTCTATCATATGTGCTGTGAATTTGTCCGCAATCAGACGGTCAACCTGGGCAAACAGACCGATTGGGTCTGGCAGCAGGTAGGGCCTATGGATAAAAACGGATATTTTAATTTTGGGCCCATCAATTCCGAGTCCATTACCAGCTTTGAAGTGGCGAAACGTAAAGTGGTAGAAGTCAACAAGAATATGCCCAGGTGTCTGGGTGGTTACCAGGAAGGTGTTCATATTTCGCAGGTCGATTTTATCGTAGAAGCACCGGACGACCAGATGCTATTTGCTGCCCCTGAGATTCCGGAACCTACCGAAGTTGAGACCCAGATCGCCAATCACCTGGTGGAATATATCCATGATGGCAGCTGCCTGCAGTTGGGCATCGGCGGATTACCCAATGCTTTGGGACATGTGATCAAGAAAACGGATCTTAAAGATTTGGGGATCCATTCCGAGATGTTCGTCGACGCCTATATCGATATGATCGATTCCGGGCAGGCAAACGGCTGCAAAAAAAATATCGACAGATATAAAGCTGCCTACACATTTGCTGTAGGAACCCAGAGACTTTACGACTGGATGAATGAGAATACAGGTATAGCAAGCTATCCGGTGGATTATGTCAATGATCCCCGGATCATATCCAAACTGGATAACATGGTTTCCATCAATCAATGCATGCAGGTGGACTTATATACCCAGATCAGCGCTGAAACCAATGGGACCAGGCAGATCACCGGACATGGAGGCATGACCGATTTTATCCTGGGCGCTCAGTGGTCCAATGGCGGCAAGAGTTTTATTTGTCTGCCTTCAACTCATAAGACGAAAGAAGGACAATTGGTTTCCAGAATTGTTCCTACTTTTGATCCGGGGACCTGTGTTTCTGTTTCCCGCCACCTGGTGGATTATATCGTAACTGAATACGGGGTCAGAAAAATGAAAGCCCAGAATCAATGGGTACGTACGGAAAGGATCATTGAAATTGCTCATCCGGATTTCCGCGATGAATTAGTGCAGAAGGCTAATGAACTGAAGATTTGGACCAGAACCAATAAGATTGACGCCTAAAAAAAGGCAGCATAGTTAAGTATTTAATAAGCTGGCATCAGGAAAATCTGGTGCCAGCTTTTGCGTGGGTTGTATTTTGCCACTCGCTTCAAAGCATTTATCTTTTTATTGAGGCGATATCCTCGTAAAGTTCTATGATGGGTTCAGCGTCTAACAAAGCGGCAATTCTGCTGAAAAATTCCTGGAAATAAGGGGTGGAACTATGGTGCTGGAAAGCTTCTTTATCTTTATAAGCTTCATAGAACATGAACATGCCTTGTTTGTCCCTGCCTTTAGCCCGATGCACAGTATACATCAGGGTATCTGTTTCATCCTGCACTTTCGGCACAAAAGCGGCCAGCATATCTTCCAACTCCTGTTCCATCCCGGATCTAGCTTTAAACTTAGCTATGCAAATCAACATAAAAGCACCTCCTAATTATATGTCCTGTATCGATTGTAGAGGAAAAATTTTCTAAATGTCAATAAGAATCACCTCCAACAAAATGTAGAGGAATGTATCACGGTAATGTTATAGGGCCGTCAGGACACAAAATGTGCGGGAACGTATCATGTTCCCGCGGCATACCAGAAATTAATTGCTTCATAGCCGGCAGGATGCTATCCTCCTCTACAATTAACAATTGCGCCCAGAATCGCAAAACATAAAAAAGACAGATTTCTCTGCCTTTTTTATGTTTGTGATTCTGTTAAACAGTTTTTCTTCTAATTGCTATGCCCAGAATCAGCAAGCCTAAGCTCGCCAGATATAAGGGGATGCTGTTTCCACCCGTACGGGGGAGCGGTTTACCAGTACCATCATCACCGAAACCGATTGGTTCTTCTCCAGGCTGTCCCGCAGATGGGTCTTCACCATCAAAAGGAACTCCCGGTGAAGGGTCTTCCGGGCCTATCCGCTGTTTCGGTTCTCCCGGCTCTTCTGGAACCTCAGGATTTACTGGAACTTCTGGCTGGTCTGGCTTACTATTTTTAAATTCATAGGTTATATCCCTTTGATTGGAGCTACTAGGTACGGTGAATTCATACAGTTCAGTACTGAGCTGATAGCCTGCCGGTGCAATTTTTTCCCGGACAAAATAAGTGGTATTAAGCTTCAGCTGGTTAAAAACAACAATTCCATTATATATAGTGGGTGAAGATTCTTTAATTACATTTTTGTTGGCGTCCAGTAATTCAAAAACTGCTCCGGAGAGTTTCAGGTTGGAGTCTTCCGCATCTACTTTTACAACTTGGATGCTCCCGGTTTTCTCACTACTGCTGGGAATTTTAACATTCTCAAACGTATATTCAATGTCCAGCTCCCCTTCACTGTTTTTCACCTGAAACTCATATATTTCATCACTTAGCCTATAGCCGGAAGGTGGAGTTTTTTCCTTTATGAAGTAGGTGGTATTGATTTTCAGCTCGTCAAACACAGCTACTCCATTTGTGTCGGCAGTAATGGTTTTAATAAATTCCTGGTCAGCGTCCAGCAATTCGAATACGGCCCCGGGAAGTTGCCGATCAGTGTTGACAGAATCTACTTTAATTATGGTTATGCTGCCAGTCACTTCCTGGTTTTTAAATTCATAGGTTATATTTTTCCCATCGCTGCTATTGGCTAGTTGGAACTCGTATAGTTCATCACTTGGCACATAATCCTTGGGAGCGGTGATTTCCTGAATATAATAAGTAACGCCGAATTTCAGTTTGTCAAACACAGCTTTTCCATCTTCGACGGTCGGAAGAGATTCCTTAAGCTTGTTTTTGTACTGGTCGAGTAAAGCGAAAATCGCTCCGGAAAGGGTTTTAGTATCATCTTTATCATCTACTTTGATTACGGTAATGCTGCCGGTTTCTCCAATTGCCCAACCACCGCCGCTCTGAGTTCTGATGGTGACTTTTTCATCATTTGAGCTTTCTTCGGTTTCACTGCCGCTGAAAGAAATGGTATTGGTAAAAGGAGACTTACTCTCATCTACCACATCGGTACGGAATTTCAGCAGATAAGCACCTAGATATTCTCCTTCAGCGGGAGCAGGCATGGTGAAGATGAATTCTCCGGTAGCGCCGTTATAGGAGATATTGTCAGCGTTCAGTGCGACTTCACTGCCTTGAGTCAGAGAGCCGTCTGAATTTAAGGTAAGTTTATAAAGCTTCACTGAGGAAGTATCCAGGGCTAATCCTTCCTGTAGCTCATCAACTAACTCGGCTTCGGTCAGGGGAAGCAGGTTCTGATTGATGGTAACTAGCCAGTCGATATACAGATTGCCACGCTCATAGTCACCCACCTTGCCTACTAAAGTGTTTTTCACCGTAATCGACCCGGTGCTGGAAACAACAGGGCCAAAGTTATTGGTCAATTTAGCCGTATTCTGCAGTTGCTTGTCACCGTTAGTCTCAAAAATGGAGAGGTCGGTGATTTTAGTTTTAAAGGTAATGGTTTGTTCGGCATTAATATCCCCCAGATTGAAGGTTAAAGTTTCTTTATTGCTGTCATCTGTGTGATAACTAAAAATGCCTGCTGCTGGCTCAGCGCCGTTTAATTGGAACGAATCTACCACATATTCCTGACCTGCCTCAATAATATCAGTCACTACTGCATTAGGCAGAGGCATTTTATTCTGGTTGACCACGATCTTCCAGGAAAGTTCCCGGCTGGTATAGTCATAAATCCCCCCGGTTTTTTTGATTACTTCACTGGTGACTTTTTGGGTCCCCTGAGAAGTAGAAGCGGTTATATTTTCACCGATTAATTTGGCAGTATTTTTATAATCTTTGCTGCCATTGGCGGCAGTAACCGTTGGGTCAGGTACTTTGGTTTTAAAGGTAATTGTCTGTTCTGAATTAATATCCCCCAGATTAAAGGTTAAGGTTTCTTTATTGCTGTCATTCTTGCTGTAACTAAAGCTGCCGACTGATTGAGTAACCGAATTTGCTACAAACACCTGTCCATCTGGGATAGTATCAGTTACCACAGCATTTGTGATCGCAATCTTATTGGAGTTCACGGTGATTCTCCAGGTAATTTCCTGAGTTGTGCGGTTATATCCGGCGCCTGCTTTAGTGATAACACTATTGCCTACTCCTATGCCTTTTCCAGCTTCAAAATCAACGCCGGGAATGTTATCGGTAGTTAACACCACCTTATTGGTAAAGGTCTTGCTGGCGTCATTATATTGATAATAATACCCATCCGGCACGGAGGTGGAGTAAGTTATTTGATAAGTATCGCTGATGGTATCAGGGAAATTGTATTCAAATACATTGGTCTCAGTATTATAGGTTTAATCAGAAGCCGTAAGTTGAGTTTTAACTTTAGGAGAAGTCTGATTCTCCAAATATACCGTGTCAGTCATAAGGGCAAGTTTGGCTGGTTCAGTAGGTATAATATCGCTTACTGTGACATTTTCCAGATTCGGCAGTTTATCAGGATTGACGGTGATGATCCAGTCAATCTTTTTATCAGTTTGCTTGTAGCTGCCATTTTTGCTGATTAAATCTACCGATACGACAACCTTAGCGTTATTGGAATAAGTTGGCCCATTATCATGGGTCAACCAGGCTTGATTATACTGGTCTAGATCCGCTCCCTTAAAAGCAGTGACTTTCGTTTCAAAGGAAATGATATATCTATCCTTGATTAAAGTGGGGAAGGTATAGGTTAAAGTGCCGGATTTCTCCTCGTTGCTGGCGGCGGTATAGTCAAAGGTGCCTGCCGGATCAGGGGTAGGAGTAATACTAAATGAATTATTCACATATTCCTGCCCGGTATTGATGACATCTTTAAATATGGCATTTTCAATCGTGACTTCTTCGGGATTTATTTCTGCCGTCCAGGTGATGGTATTGGTTGCCGGGTCATAAGTACCTTTTTTGCTGATTGTGGGGTCAGGCTGCTCGAAGTTTATTTTTACTGTAAACGGCTCGGATTCACCTTCCACCTCAAATTTTATTTCTACCGGATTGGCATTGCCGATTTCATCTTCATCGAATTGGGTTTAAATGTAGAAAGAACCGGTTACATTGGAATGTTGTGAAGCATATTCAGTAAAGGTGATAATTACCTCCCCGTTGGTCTTAATAGCCACATCAGCGACGGTTACGTCACCATTATTTAGAGGGATATTCATTTCACCTATTATTTCTATTTCGGCTGGCAGTGTCATACCATAGGTAGCACCATCAGGTACAGTTGTCTCATCATTATCAGGAATTTTCCAGTCGAAGTGAATACGAACAGTAGCGCTTTTATCCACTTCATTCCCTAATTCTAAATCAATATCATTCTCGTCTGTAATTCTAACACCGGTAATAAAGGGAAAAGGTTCTGGCTCGCCCAGCAGTTCCATCAGCATGCCCATAATATTCAGTGGGGCAATTACCGAGCTGTCTTTGGTATCTCCTGCCGGTATTTCACTATCATCTGTTGCTTGTTCATCGTTTTTCGGATTGGCTCCCGGTTTGCCATCCTGATCATTTCCTGGTAAACCTTCCGGTGGAGTTAAGTCTCCAGTATCCGGCTGTTTTTCTTCCGGGTCGGTTACCTTCCCAGCATCTTGCTGATCTGCCGGCATAATTATGTTTTCAACCGGATTATCTACTAAATCAGTATCAGCATTGGCTGAAAATCCAGCTAAAGGTATTTGCAGCAGGAAAGCCAACAGCATAATCAGCCCTATCCGATATTTGCTTTTACCATAAAAAAGTCTCATAAAAAAACTCCTTCACTTAAAATGGTTTTTACTATAACCCGAATTACTCTTTTCCTGATGATTGCAGGTCAAAAGTCGCATCTTTTAGTATAGTAATTTTCCATTTAATTTACAGTAAAGTATTTGCTGAAATGCTTTGCTTATTTTGCTGTATTGCTTAAAAACCATGTGGCAGAAGTTTGACCGGAAAAAGTAGAAAGGTTTATTTGGAAGCTGTATCTTCCTCCGTGAGATAGCTGAAAAGATATCTTAAAGCAGTTTGCTGGTTCACATCCTGATAGGTTCGGCTTAAGGCAGCAGCAGAAGCAGCGGAAGGAAAAACATTATTATCGACGCGAGTATTGCTATTATTAGTCAATTCCAATTTATCAGGCTTGTATTTCATGTAACGTTTAAAAAATAAAGTCCGGTATTCGTTAGGTGATATTCCCAATTCTTTTTTGAAGTTTTTGTTAAAGGCTGTTGCACTGGCAAAACCGACTTCCTCTGCGATAACACTCATACTTTTATCGCTAAAGAGCATCAGTTCAATGGCTTTATCCAATCTGACCTGGGTTAAGTATTTCTGGAAGGAAATACCTAGTTTATCCTGAATGAAATGCGACAGGTAGTAATAGCTCAGATGCTCTGACTGGGCTATTTCCTTGAGGGTCAGCCTTTGCTGCAAGTTTTGGCTGATATATTCAATAATTCTCTGTAGTCTAGCCAGATCTGCATCAGAGTTTTTGTCTTTTATATCTGCCATTTTATAAAAAGGGAAGTAAAGAATTTCGCCCATCAATAAAAATAAACAACTGCCAAGGCGGGAGCGATAACCTAATCCTTGCCGATTCAGTTCCCGGATTAATCGGGCTAAAAGTTTTCTGATCGTATTACAATTTTCTGCCAGTTCTTCACCATGAGCATAAGAATTACAGTCGAAATATACGTTGGTGATGCCAAAATGTATACTGGTGTAAAAATCCAGATTTATATGCACTGCCAGCAATAAATTATGCTCATCAGTTTTGGTTGTCTTATGGATTTCATTGCTGTTGATTAAAATAAAATCGCCTTGCTTTAAAGTAGTTGAAGAACTGCTGTTGCTGATAGATATTGAGCCTTCCAGCACCATTATTAGTTCAATAAACTTATGCCAATGCAGCTCAATTTCATTAACACTATATATGCGCACATTTACCGGTAATGCATCACTCGACCTGACAATCTCGTAATTATAATCTATGTTATTTCCCCTCCGTTTTTCTGTTCTCCGTTCAGCAAGCCATTTTCTGCCGTTGTAAGAACAGGTTAAAATCCTTGTCACTGATGCTGCTTTAATGCGATTATTCGACTATTATAGACAATTGTCCTGCAATCTATAGGATTATTATCTTATTTTGCTGTTTTATTTGCCTGACGAGAGCTAAAAGCCCCGATGAAAATTACCACCGGGGCCAACAAGTTTTCATTCGATTAAATTTTAAAATAGCTGCTATTTCATCAATTCACAAATATGATTGCTGAATTCCACCGGGTCTTCCAATGGCAGCCCTTCGATCAGCAAGGCCTGATTATAAAGCAGACTGGTGTACAGATCCAGTTTTTCCTTGTTATTTTCCAGTGCATCTATTAAAGCATTGAATACTTCATGCCTGGTATTGATCTCCAGTACTTTATCGGCTTTGATGGTCTGGTCTGTAGGCATGGCATTGAGCACCTTCTCCATCTCGATGGAGATGGCGCCTTCATTGGACAAACAGACCGGGTGGGTTTTTAGTCTTTTGGAAGCCCGCACATCCTTTACCTTGTCCGCCAGTTTCTCTTTCATGTAGGTGAACAGTTCCTCTTCTTTCTTTTCTTTGGCCGGCTCGGTTTCTTCGGTATCGATTCCCAGATCACCGCTGGACACGGATTTAAATTCCTTGTCTTTATAATTCATAAGGATGTTGAGGGCAAATTCATCAACATCGTCGGTCAGGTACAAAATTTCGTAACCTTTTTCAGCCACCAGCTCAGTCTGCGGCATTTTGGCTATACGCTCATTGCTTTCACCGCTGGCATAGTAAATGAATTTCTGCTCTTCGGGCATGCGGGCGATATACTCGTCCAGTGTCACCAGCTTTTTCTCGGTAGATGAATAAAACATCAGCAGGTCTTGCAAGATTCCCTTATCCACGCCGAAATTATCATAGACGCCGAATTTCAACTGGCGGCCAAAAGACTGGTAGAATTTCTCATATTTTTCCCGTTCGTTATTGAGCATGGCCAGCAATTCGCTTTTGATCTTGTTTTTGATATTTTTGGCGATGATCTTGAGCTGCCGGTCATGCTGCAGCATTTCACGGGAAATGTTCAAGGACAGGTCTTCCGAGTCCACCGTGCCTTTGATAAAACCGAAATAATCCGGCAGCAGATCAGCACATTTATTCATGATCAGGACACCGTTGGAATAAAGCTCCAGGCCCTTCTCATATTCGCGGGTATAATAGTTATAAGGGATTTTTTCAGGGATAAACAGGATAGCATTATAGCTCACTGCTCCGGCCACGCTGACATGAACATATTTTAAAGGCTTGTCAAACCCGAAACGTTTTTCCATATAAAAATTTTCGTAGTCTTCAGGGCTTAATTCGTTTTTGTTCTTGCGCCAGATCGGTACCATGCTGTTAATGGTCTTTTCTTCGGTATAATGCTCATACTCATCTTCACTGCCTTCTTTCAGCCGGGAAACGGTGGTATCCATTTTGATCGGATAACGGATAAAATCGGAATACTTTTTAATCAGGAAGCGCAGGCGGTATTCGTCCAGGTACTGGTCGAAGTTTTCCTCCTCCCCGGATGCCTTGATCTTGATGATGATATCGGTGCCGGTGTTGTCCTTTTCCGCGGCCTCGATGATATAACCGTCCGGACCTTTGGACTCCCACTTGTATGCCTGATCGCTGCCCAGGGCTTTGCTGATAACCGTTACCTGATCAGCCACCATAAAAGCAGAATAAAAGCCAACGCCAAACTGACCGATTATATCATAGTCTTCTGCCATTTCATTTTCCTTTTTAAAGGAAAGGGATCCGCTGCGGGCGATGACTCCCAGGTTATCTTCCAGTTCTTCTTTGGTCATGCCTATACCGGTATCGGAAATGGTCAATGTGCGGTTTTCCTTATCGGGCGTTATTTTTATATAATAACTTTCTTTGCTAAAGCTGATATTTTCATCCGTTAAAGCCCGATAATAGACTTTGTCGATGGCATCACTGGCATTGGAAATAAGTTCCCGCAAAAAGATCTCCTTGTTGGTGTAAATCGAATTGATCATCAGATCCAAAAGCCTTTTGGACTCAGCCTTAAATTGTTTTTTTGCCATTTACCTGTACCTCCGCAATATTACTGTAATGATTTGTTCTGGTATTACTTTAGCACTCTTACCCTGCGAGTGCTAATTTATTATCTATATATAACAATTCTTTTTTAGTGTCAACCCCCTGTAAATACACCTATTAAAGAAAAGAAACCTTTGCAGTGTTTTCTCAAAACTGATCTGCCGGGTAACCTTTCAGAAATATATACCATATGATGTACTATCTGTTATGGAAGGAGGTTAATGGTATGAAATGCAAAAATCCCAGATGTAAAACTTGTTACCCGGATTATGAGCCGGAAAGACCGGAGAGAGATTACTATGACTGCTATCCTCCCGACGAAAAATTACCGCCGGAAATGGAAACCATCCAGACGCATAATCACGAATTTGCCGGCAGCGTTATGATCGCCGGCAGCATACCCCATAACCATCGTTTTGCTGGCGTCACCAGTCAGGAAATACCGGAAGGGGACAGCCATGTTCATGCGATCCTGGTCAGCACCGATTTCTTTTTTAATCATTATCATGAACTGGGTGTAACCACTGGCCCGGCTATTCCGGTACCGGGAGGCAAGCACATTCATTTTGCCAAAGGGGAAACAACCGAAAACTTCGACCATTATCATGACTTTATTTTTACCACTTTTATAGAAAACCCGCTGCGTAAGTAATTTGTTGTAATGGTATAAAAAATATACGCCCTTTGCTGAATTTTAGTAAGGGGCGTATTGCATAATGGCGTATTGCATAAGATTAATGTGATGCGGAAGTTTAAATTCTCAAATTTATTGCCACAGTTCCCTGCGGGGTACAGGACTTTCATACAGACACAATCACTGACTTGCGTGGACAGGATAATATCAGTTAATATGCTTGCAATGTAATATAAAAATACAGCTTATTTGGAGGTATGAACATGGCAGGAAATGTAAAAGTATTAATTTCTCCAAGCCGTTATGTACAGGGAGAAGGGGCGATTTTTGAAATTGGGCGGCATTTAAGAAAATTGGGCAAAAAAGCGCTGGTAATCGGCGGGACAAGAGGATTGGCTGTGACCCGGGAAGGGAGGGAAAAAAGCTTCGGAGAAAATGGTTTAAGCCAGATTGAAGAAATCTTCAACGGAGAGTGCAGCACAGCTGAAATTGATCGACTCACTGCCATTGCCGTACAAAATGATTGTGACATCATTATTGGAAGCGGCGGCGGGAAAGTGATCGATACCGCCAAGGCAGTGGCGGTATATGCCAAAGCGGTTACCGTTATAATCCCAACCATTGCTTCCAGTGATGCGCCCTGCAGTGCCATGTCTGTCATTTACAAAGATGATGGGACGATTGAGCGCTTCCTTGTTACCCCCAGGAACCCGGATGTGGTGCTGGTAGATACCGGAATTATAGCAAAATCTCCTGCAAGAATGCTGGTGGCTGGGATGGGAGATGCTCTGGCAACATTCTTTGAGGCGGATGCATGTGCAGGTTCGGGATCTCCTAATGTAGCCAGGGGACAGGCTACTGTTGCTGCTATGACCTGTGCCCGTCTTTGTTTTGATATTCTGATGGAATACGGTTTACAGGCCAAAATTGCTAATGAAGCACAGGTGGTCACTCCCGCCCTGGAAAAGGTTATTGAGGCCAATACCCTTTTAAGCGGAATAGGCTTTGAAAGCGGAGGAGTTGCTGCTGCACATTCCCTGCAGGATGGACTAAATATACTGAAGGAATGTCATGGTTTCTATCATGGCGAGAAGATAGGGTTCCTCACTCTGGTTCAGTTGATCCTGGAGGGCCGGCCCCGCGAAACATTGCATCAGGTCTTTACTTTCAATCATCAGGTTGGACTTCCCATCACCCTGGCAGATTTAAAAATAGACGGCATTGGCGAGCAGCGCCTTAGGGAAGCAGTTGCAGTTTCATGCAAGCCAAAGGCAAGTGTGCATAACCATGCATTCCCCATTACTGAAGAGTTGGTATATAATGCTATGATAACAGCTGATGCGATGGGACGCAGGATAAAATCCGGATTGCCGATTGTGTAAATAATATAATTAATGTAATAATTGCCGGGGATTCTTTCTAGCATCCCCGGCAATTTTTGTTATATACGGCCTTTCAAATCGTTGATGAACTGGCGGGCGCTGCGGCCTGAACGTCCATGATAGCTTAATTCCCATTGCAAGGCCAGACGGTCCAGCAGCTCCGGATCGATTTTAAGTCCTTCGTTTTGAGCCATAACACGGACCATTTGCAGATACTCATCCTGCAAGGGCGAGGTGTAGGTCAAGGTGAGACCGAAACGATCAGCAAAGGACAGTTTCTCCTGCTGGGCCTCCCTGGCGTGTACTTCTCCAGCCTGGCGCTCACTCCAGTTTTCGCGGATCAAATGGCGCCGGTTGGAAGTAACATAAAAGCGGATGTTTTCTGCCGGTGCCTGCAGGCTTCCCTCAATGTGGCTCTTTAAATACTTGTATTCCACTTCGAAATCTTCAAAGGAAAGATCATCAATAAAGATAATATAAAAACCGCTGCGTTGCCGCAGCAAATCAATGATCGTATTTATTTCCGCCAGCTGTTGGCGCTGCAGCTCGATCATATGCAAGGATTTATCAGTATATTCATTCAATAATGCTTTCACTGAAGAAGATTTGCCGGTGCCCTTGTCACCGAACAGCAGCACATGATTACCGCCCCGCCCTGCCAAAAAGGCTTCCGTATTCTCACGCAGTGCTTGCTTCTGGCTTTCGTATCCGATCAAATCACTCAAATGCACCGGGTCAGGATAGGCAATCCCCTTCAGTTTGCCATCCCAGCTGAAAGCCCGGTAGACGGCAATATCACCGCAGGCATTATGATGATAAAAAGAGTAAAACAAACCCAAAAGGTCATCTGTTTCAGACAATTTTATGGCCAGATGTTTCAAGGCGGATGCATAGCCTTGATTGGCATCCTTGCCGGCATTATCATCTTGTTGGGAATGAAACCAACTTTCAGCAGCCAACTGCTGAGATTGTCCCAAAGCGATCCAATCAAAATGGTAAAGCTGAGTCAGCAGATCAAGATCATGCCTGGCGGCATCCAGAAGAGCAGGACTGATGCTGCCTGGTTCCATCCGTTCACAGGCCAGGGAAAAAGGGTTCTCATCGGCTATGATTCGTCCCAGAATATAATTTTGCCAGAGGTTTTTAAGTACCGGAATCCGGTCAAAATAATCAAAAAGATGATAAGATGCTTCGCAGTATAAAGCGGATTTTTCAGCAAGGGGCAGCTCATCTTCAGTCATCTCCCGGCAGAGGTTGATCACCGGATCCGTTAAAAGTTTGCGGTACAGAATCAGCTGGTCTAATGCTTTAAAAACAGTAAGCAAGCAAGTCACTCCTTATTCATACACTAAAAATACTTTACACCAGTTTTCTGCCCCTGAAAAGTCACGCAGATTTATATATTTGGTGAATAGCACCAAAAACAATGCAGTTGCAAAAGCACTGATGCAAGCAGGCTTTCAACGCGGCTGCCGAACCTTTCTCCTGACAATGATCTTTGCTTCTTTTGTTCGGCCTGTCAAAATTCTATAAAAGACACGCAGTGTTTATTTGTAATTACGTGGCAGGGAATTATATCCAGATAGTCGAAATATAGCTGAAAGCATTATGAGGTGATGTGAGTATGTTAACCTATTTTTATAACATGGCAAAGAGAATGGAAAAACTTCTTGCAGCAGTGATAGAAATGAATAGAAAGTATGATTTGATGCTGGAGAAGATGGATCGAATAGAAACGTTGCTGCGGGAAAAGGATTGATCAAACCTATGGTATGGAAGGAAGGTTACGATGGCGGACATTAAATTTGACATCAAAGAGGAATTCGGGATTTTATCGGAAGGTTCCAGGGGGTGGAAAAAAGAAATCAATTTGGTCAGCTGGAATGACCGTAAACCGAAAATGGATATCCGTGATTGGGATGAGAATCGAGGCAAGATGGGAAAGGGGATCACCTTGAACAAGGCGGAACTGCTGAAATTAAAAGAGATTTTAAACAGCATGGATCTGGAGGCAATGGAAATCGAGTAGTATTGGCAATCTAATTGCCGTTACACAAGGAAAAGGAGTAGATCCGGAATGATCAGCAAAGAAATGCTGGAATTACTTTTCCGCCCGGCCAGTATCCAGCGCTGGAACGATCATATCAGACCCCATACCGGTTTCAGTGAACTGGACAAGCAAGCGCACAAGATGGTGTTCGCTTATATCCTGGCCCGTACGGAAGAGCATCAGGAGAGCACGACCGTTGATTGGCAGCAGCTGATTGAAGGGGGTTTGTTTGAGTTCCTGCAGCGCAGTATCCTCACTGATTTAAAACCCGACATCTTCCATCAATTGATGGAACATAAAAGCCGGGAACTCAATGCCTGGGTGACAGAACAGCTTAAACCCAGTGTGGAAGGGATCCGAGGCGGCTTCTGGCAGAAACTGAATGACTATTTGAATGATCCCGCGTACTCTGCCCGGGAGAAGCGGATTTTAAGGGCGGCTCATTATCTGGCTACCAGTTGGGAATTTAGTATCATCGAGCATATGAACCAGGGGATCTATGGACTGGAGGAGACCCGCGGCAATATAACCAGTGAAGTAGAAGAATTCTATGATTTATCCGGAGTGCAAAAGTATGTGCTGGGGCAGAAAAACCGGAATTTCATGGATCTGGTGGGGCAGCTCCGTTTCCAGCAAAGATGGGCACAATCCCCCCGGGTTCCTCAAACTTCTGTATTAGGACACATGCTGATCGTGGCAGTGTTGGCTTACTTGTTTTCTGTGGAAACCGGGGCCTGCGGAAAACGCATTTATAATAATTATTTTGCCGGCCTGTTTCATGACCTGCCGGAAGTGCTGACCCGGGATATCGTTTCCCCGGTAAAACGTTCGGTTCAGGGACTGGATGCCATCATCAAAGAAATTGAAAAAAAGCAGTTCGATGAAAAGATCCTGCCCCTTTTGCCACAGGAATGGCATGAAGAGATGCTGTATTTTCTGGAGGATGAATTTAAAAACAAAGTGACTGTGGATGCCAAAGTGCTACTTTGCCCGCCGGAGGGAATCAATCCGCACTATAACCAGGATCAGTTTTCTCCCCTTGATGGGGAACTGGTCAGGGCCTGCGACCAGTTGGCTGCCTATATTGAAGCCGCGCTGTCCATCGAGTATGGCATTAAAGCTCCGGATCTATTGCGGGGCAAAGAAAAGATCTATGCCGGATACGCCCATCAGAAGCATGCTGGCCTGGACTTTAAGGTATATTTTGATTACTTCTGTTGACAGATGATTCTATCAAAAAAAGAATAATATTGGATATAATGAAAGCAGGAGGTGTAGATAATGGCAGATACATTCAAAATAGTTGCTTTTACCGGCAGTTTACGCCGCGGTTCCTATAACAAGGCTGCACTGCGGGCTGCGCAAAAATTGGCGCCGGAAGGTGTAAGTATCGAGATCGTTGATTTAGCCCCGCTGCCTTTTTTCAATGAAGATGTGGAAGCAGAAGGTGTACCAGCGGTGGTGGAAGAATTCAAGGCCAAAATCGTTGCCGCCGATGCGCTGTTGATCAGTACTCCTGAATATAATTTTTCCATTCCGCCGGTTCTGAAAAACGCACTGGATTGGGCTTCCCGCGGGGATGTAACGCCGGTGAACGGCAAACCACTGGCAATCATGAGTGCATCACCGGGCATGCTGGGAGGGGCCAGAGTGCAATACCATCTGCGTCAGGTCTGTACTTCCCTCAATCTGCTGGTTATAAACCGGCCGGAGGTGTTCATTGCCCAGGCCCACACCAAATTCGATGAAGAGGGAAATCTTACCGATGAAAGAACAGCCCAGTCCATTACCCGGCTATTAAAAGCATTGGTGGAATGGACCAATAAGCTTAAAGCATAGAAAGCTGCGACAGAGAAATTTTTCGGGACATAAAAGGGGCTTCCTTTGAGGAAGCCCCTTTCGCATTCTTTTCAGGTTAAAAAGATCAGGCAAATGCTGCCTTTAAGACTGCCCGGATCACATCATCGGGCAAGGGATAAAACAATCCGGCAGGATCGAATTTTATTGCCCAATACATTAAATCGGTGGTATTTTCATCCATGGACTGGGTGAAATTCTGGCCTATGCCGCATTTCTTCTGCAGATCCCGCACCCGCTCCGCAGCCTGGGCGATGATTTCCTCCGCGGTTTTGTCATGGCTGTGGAAACCGAAAGCATCGGCCAGGACTTCCACACAGTTCAGATAATGTTTGGGATATTGATCCATCAGGATCGGGATCAAAACGGCATTGGCTTCTCCATGGGCAATTCGCAGCTGTCCGCCTACTGCGTGGGCTACGTTATGGATGGGATAAAAGAGGCCTGACATGGAAAAGGCCATAATGGCCATATTGCTGGCTACCAGCATTTTGGTCCGGGCTTCCAGGTTTTTGCCGTCAGCTACTGCGATAGGCAGGTATTTTAAAATGAGTTTTACGGATTGGACAGCAATAGCGTCAATCATGCAGTTGGCGCCAGGGGAACTGATGGCCTCAACCGCATGGGACAAGGCGTCAAATCCGGTAAATGCGGTCATTTTAGGCGGCAGTCCCACGGTATAATCCGGATCCAAAAAGGCATAATCTGCCGGCAGATAAGGATGCAGCAGATCACCTTTTATTTTTGCTTCGGCATTATAAATAACCGCGATGGGGGAAGACTCTGAACCGGTCCCGGCAGTGGTGGGGACAGCAATGTGAGGTATGTTCAGCGGTTTTCCCATGGGGCGCATATAAGGCCCGATATTGCCGGGCATGATCTCGGTGATATCAGTGATCCCCATACCCAGCATGGCTTTTACGCCTTTTACCGAATCCAGGACGCTGCCGCCGCCTACGGCCAGCAGTCCGTCCACGGCCAGTTCCCGGCACCAGCGGGCACAATCATTGATCCTGGTATTCACCGCATCGGGTTCGATTTCATCGTATACCCCTACGATTTTAGGATGAGCCTGCAGTTCAAAGATGGTTTTCATATCATCAATCAGACCGGCAGCCACTATCCCCTTATCAGTAATGAGGCCGATCCGTTTACATCCCATATCTACAAATCTTTGGGGAATAAAGGTGCGGCACCCTGCCCCTGCTTCTACAATGCTCCTGTAATCCCACAGGAAATATTTCGGTGTAGTCATAGTATAGCCTCCTTTCTCTCCCTCTATTTATTGGAACCGATCAGCACGTTCATCAGTTTGTCATTGCCGTCCGGGGTCAGGTCCTGACAAATGTGTTTGACTTCACTATAGGCCAGCAGGGAATGATAGCAGCATTCCCGTCCGTAACCGCTTTGCTTGTAGCCGCCAAAAGGAGCATCAGGACGCAGTACATGCCAGGTATTGATCCACACGGTGCCAGTACGCAGACGTCCGGCGATACGCTGTGCCCGGGCAACATTTTTGCTGCAGATCCCGCCGCCCAGGCCGTAAAGACTGTCATTGGCAATGGCGATAGCTTCTTCTTCGTCATCATAAGGGATCACACATTGTACCGGACCGAAGATTTCTTCCCGTGCATGGGTCATCCGGTTATTGCAGTTGATGAAAATGGTAGGTTCGAAGAAAAAGCCTTTTTCATAGATGCCCTGGGTCAGGCGGCTGCCGCCGTAAGCCAGCTGGGCTCCTTCCTCTTTGCCTATCCTGACGTAATCCATAATGGTGTTTAACTGTTCGTTACTGGCAATGGGGCCTAAATCGGTAGCGATATCCATTTGGTCACCAATGATCATTTTCTTGATTTTTTCGATCATGCGCTCCACCAGTTCATCCTGCAGATGACGGGGAACCAGTAAACGGGTGCCGGATTCGCATACCTGGCCTGAATGGAATAAAAAGGCCAGCAGACACATGTTAGTGGCTACTTCCATATCGGCGTCATCCAGGATCAGTATGGGAGACTTGCCCCCCAGTTCCAGGGTGGTCCGCTTGATGGAGTCGGCAGCCAGGTGAGCGATGGATTTGCCAACGGCGGTTGAACCGGTAAAGGCAATCTTATCGACCTCCGGATGCCCGGCCATATAATTGCCCACCGCCGAACCGGGGCCGGTGATGACATTGAAAACACCAGCAGGAACGCCGGCATCATAAAGCAGTTTGCCCAGTTCCAGTGTAGTCACCGGGGTTATACTGGCAGGTTTCATTACCAGGCTGTTGCCCATTACCAGGGCTGGGGCGATTTTAAATATGGCTAAGATCAAAGGAAAGTTCCAGGGAGTAATACCGGCGCACACACCTATGGGTTCACGCCGCCAGAAAGTATGCATCGGGGCGACCCAGGGAGGAGAGAAGAAGGAATGTTCCACCAAAGGCAGTTCCTTGGCGATCATGGCACTCAGCAACAGGGTTGCTCCTACTTCTGCAGCATCGACTGTAGAAGTTCGGCGGATGGTGGCCCCCGAGGTGATCGACTCCAGGTAAGCCAGCTTATCTTTGTTGGCTACAGCCAACATGGCAGCATTCATCAGTACCGCTGCCCGTTCTTCAATAGGCTTGTTCGACCATACCCCGGATTCAAAGGTTTCCCTGGCATACCCCAAAGCATCGTCCACGTCTTGCTTGGTAGCCCGGGGAACGGTAGCTACGACTTCCTGGGTACAGGGGTTGATTACTTCCATCTTTTCCCCTGCATGCCCGGATGTCCACTGACCATTGATAAACATCTGGTATTCCATGACCTGACTCATCGATGATACCTCCTTATTATATAATTTAGGACATTAGGGGATGTCGATTATTTTAACATCCCCTTACAACAACAAGCTGTAATGGTTGGCAAAAATATATCGTCCTCTTACCAATATTCGGATTAAAATATTTTATTCCTTGTTTTTAAATAAAGGATATTTTAATGAAATGATAAACTGACTAAGCCTTGTGGAAGGGATAAAAAATCAGTCCCGGGAAGGTTTTTTATTACTGCGGCTGGCTTTCCAGGCAGCAAATATGGCCGGCAGCATACTGGCAAAAAGAATGCCGAAGATACATAAGGTAAAGTTTTTTTCCACCTGGGGGATATTGCCGAAAGTATAACCGCCCAGCAGGAATACCAGGACCCAGCATATACTGCCTGCACCATTAAAGATGGAGAAGGTGCGTTTGTCCATCTCTCCGACACCGGCTACAAAAGGGGCAAAGGTTCGGATGATGGGAAAAAAACGGGCGATAAAAATGGTTTTATTACCGTGACGAGAGAAAAAATCCCGCGTACGGTACAGATATTCTTTTTTCAGGAAACGGATATCCTTCTCAAACACAATGGGGCCGATATATCTGCCGATACGGAAATTGACTTCATTGCCTAATACAGCAGCAGCCATCATCAGGGCTGCGATCGCCAAAAGATTGATTTCACCGTTGGCACCTAATGCACCGATGATAAAGATCATGGAATCACCAGGGAGAAACGGGAACACCACCAGGCCTGTCTCGCAAAAAATGATCAGAAAGATGATCAGATAAGCGATATTCCCATAATTCTGGATCAATAAAATCAGGTAGTCATTTAAATGCAATATGATATCCCAAATCAAGGGCCAGGTTATTTCCAATGGTCTTTCCTCACACAAAAATTCTTCATAACAGTATACAACAAACTTTGAGTTCAGTCGAATAAAGCAGTTATATGTTGCAGGGTCAAATTTGCTTCCAGTTACGTATGTTTGCAGTTGGAAAGTCAAATAATAAAGGCATGGCATAGCCTTTGACCAGCCAACAGCAAGTAAAAGAAGGAGGATTCATTATGGCCTTGCTTGGAACCCCGTTTATCGCCAATGTACCAAAACAGATGAATACCAGTGAATTGATCCAGGCGCTCAGGGTAGATATCGTCGGAGAAGTAGAAGCCATTATAGGCTACGAAGCTCATGCCCAGGCTGCCCAGGATGAAAGAGTAAAGAAGATCCTTTACCATATTGCTGATGAAGAAAGGCGTCATGTGGGGGAACTGCAGCAACTGTTGTTTATGCTAAATCCCACTGATCAGCAGTTCTTTGATCAGGGGATGCAGAAGATCCAGCAGCAGATTAATATGAACTTCCAGCAGCCCCTGCAATAATCTTAAGCCATAAAAACGGCCAATCATAGTTTTCCAGCCACGCAGGGGTTGATCTTACTCGGTATCCTTATCGGGCAGCAAGTTGGCCCGGCTAATGGCGTTGGCTCCAAAGCGGTTCCTTATTTCATCCATGAGCAGGTCAATTTCTTTATGATCAGCGTTAGACTGAGGTTCGAAAAGATTTCCCTGCTCCAGGTCAGCAGCCGGTGACAAATGCCCCAGCGATAAGCCGAAAAGGCGCAGGGGGCGTTTGCCATTATAGGCATGATGCAATAATTCGCCGGCTACCTGGGTTACGATCATATCGGAATTGCAGGGATATATAGTTTTACTGCGGGTGATGGTTTTAAAATCACTATAGCGCAGCTTAATGGTGACGCTGGCAGTCTGGAGCCCGGCCTGGCGTAATTTCCTGCACAACTCAGCAGCAAATTGGGCGATGAGTTTTTCCAGATAAGCAGTATCATTGATATCCTCGGGGAAGGTTTCTTCCCGTCCCAGAGACTTTCGTTCCTGTTCCGGCTCCAAAGCCCTTTGATCGATTCCATGGGCCAGTTCCCAGAACAAGCGACCCGCTGAACCGATTCTGGCTTCCAGCCATCCGGCTGGCAAGGCTTGAATATCGCCGATGGTTTTTATCCCCAGTTTGTTCAAGCTCTCTTCAGTCTTCTGTCCTACTCCCCAGATCCGCGATACCGGCAATGGTTTTAATACTTCCATTGCCTGACTTTCAGTAATAATACGCAAGCTATCCGGTTTATCCATATCGGAAGCCAATTTGGCCAGGAATTTGTTATAGGAAATACCAATTGAAATAACGAGCCCCAGTTCGGAATAAACCTGCTCCTTGATCAGACGGCCGATTTCTTCCGCACTGCCGTATAGACGGGAACAGCCGCTGATGTCCAGAAAAGCTTCATCAATAGAAAGAACCTCCATGATAGGAGAAAACCGGCTGAGAATGGCAAAGACCTGTCTCGACATTTCCTGATAGCGGGGCATATTGACCGGGAGGAACACGGCCTGAGGGCAAAGCCGGTATGCTTGAGCAGCAGGCATAGCCGATCTTATGCCAAACTTTCTGGCTTCGTAGGAGCAAGTGGATACTACGCCGCGGGAATGCCGGCTTCCACCTACTACAACGGGTTTACCCCGCAGGGAGGGGTTATCCAATTGTTCAACTGAAGCAAAAAAGGCATCCAGATCAGCGTGCAGGATATTCGTAAGTTCTGCCATTGATCGCCCTCCGGAAAAGCAAATATATATTAATTATAGCAGAAGCCAACTGTCCCCTAACCAACTAACCAACTAACCAACCAACTACTAATTCCGCATTTGCCAGGCGACCTTTTGCTTCCCATTGACTTAAATTGCAAAAGCCATTATTATAATAGAACAAATGTTCGTCAAAGAGGAGCCCTTAAACCATGGAGCGGGTTATTTTGCACGCAGATCTCAATAACTTCTATGCTTCAGTAGAGTGCCTGTATAATCCGGAGATACGCAATAAACCGGTGGCGGTATGCGGTGACCCGGAGGCGCGTCACGGGATCGTGTTGGCCAAAAATTATCCGGCCAAAGCCACCGGCATCAAGACCGGGGAAGCCATCTGGCAGGCACGGCAAAAATGCCCCGGGCTAATTGTGATCACGCCTAATTTTCCGCTGTATTTGCGTTTTTCCCGCCTGGCCCGGGGGATCTATGCGGATTATACCAATCAGATCGAACCTTTTGGCCTGGATGAAGCCTGGCTGGATGTGGCCCACAGTGGTATATGCGGAAACGGTATTCAAATCGCCGATGAAATCAGGGAGAGGATTAAGACGGAAATGGGCGTTACTGCATCGGTGGGGGTCAGTTATAATAAAATATTTGCCAAACTGGGCAGTGATATGAAAAAGCCCGATGCTACCACGGTCATTACCAGGGATAATTATAAAGATACTGTCTGGCCCCTGCCGGCTGAGGATCTGCTCTATGTGGGCCGGGCTACCCAGCGCAAGCTTTTCCGCTATGGGATCAAAACTATTGGCGACATTGCCAATGCCAGCCCCCGGTTGCTGCGCTCCATGCTGGGCAAGTGGGGAGAAGTTCTGTGGTCCTTTGCCAATGGGCAGGACGCTTCGCCGGTGACCCGCCTGGGGGAGGAAGGGGTGATCAAAAGCGTGGGCAACAGCATTACCACTCCCCGGGATTTAAGAAATAATAACGATGTGCAGATGATCTTTTATGTTTTAAGTGAAAGCGTGGCAGCACGTATGCGGGAACACGGATTCAAGTGCCGCACGGTCCAGATCCATATCCGGGACAATACCTTGTTCAGCTTTGAAGCCCAGGGGAAGCTTTCTCAGCCCACCAATGTTTCTTCAGCGCTGGCGGAAAAGGCCATGCAGATTTTCTCCGCCAAATATGACTGGGAAAGACCAATCCGCAGTGCGGGGGTACGCGGGTGCGACTTGATACCCGCCCACGGGGAAGAGCAGCTTTCACTGTTCGAAGATGAAGAAAGACGGATGAAACAAGAAAAATTGGAAGAAACGGTGGACGTATTGCGCCGCCGTTTCGGCCATTTTTCCGTGCAGCGGGCGGTGCTGTTAAGGGATGTTGATTTAGGCCTCATCAATCCCAAGGAAGATCATGTGATCCATCCGGTAGCATTTTTTAAGGGAGGGAAATTATCCTGATGAAAGAAAAAAGCTATAATAATCCTAATAAAATATATGTCAGCGTCAAGGCTGTTTTTTATCCCGACGGCGGGTTTAAGCCCATCTCGTTGGTATGGGAAGACGGGCGGGAGTATGAAATAGACCGGGTCACGGATATCCGCCGGGCTGCCAGCCTCAAGGCAGGGGGCACAGGGATCCGCTATACCTGTAAAGTAGCAGGCAAAGAGGTGTATCTTTTCCTGGAAGAAGACCGCTGGTTTATGGAAAGGAAGGGTGGTTAACATGTGCGGCCGTTATTTGATTTCCATGGAAGAAGAAATCATTGAGATGCGGGAAATCATCCGCGAGATCAATCGCCGATATGCCGGCAGACCTGAACTGAGCCAAATGAAAACCGGTGAAATTTTCCCCACCGATATGGTGCCGGTGATTGCCCTGGAAGCAGAAGCGCCCCGGCCCTATATATTTACCTGGGGTTTCCCCCGCTGGCAGGGAAGCGGAGTCATAATCAATGCCCGCCGTGAAACAGCGGCAGAAAAGGGGATGTTCCGCCAGGCTTTGCAGGAGCGGCGCTGTATCATACCGGCCAGTGGTTTTTATGAATGGCGCCATGAGGGAAACAAGAAGTACAAAGACAAATATATCTTCCGCCGGGCTGAAAGCCCCATGCTCTATATGGCCGGGTTATATTCGGTGTATAAAAAGGAAGGTGTCACTATACCGGCCTTTGTGATCCTGACTACTGATGCCAACCGGTGGGTGCAGCCGGTTCATGACCGGATGCCGGTGATCCTGGACGGGGATGAGCAGGAAATGTGGCTTAAGGACGAAATCTTTGCCCGCCATGTCCTGGAGCGGGAAGGCCCTCCGCTGGAAATGATCCGGCAATAAAGCATTTTCTCCCATAAAATAGTAAAGGGCCAACAACTATATAAATAGGTTGGCCCTTCACTCAGGTGTGGTACTGATCACTAAGCAGTACCTCCTTTTTTTATTACCCCGTGTCCTGATTCGATTTGCCGCAAACTCTAGCGTCAGCTTTTGGCCTGCCTGGCAGTTAACCGTAAGGGTGGGGTAACCAGTGGAACAGCTTTGCTATTTCCTGGTAACATCATTATATGTTGACATGCTATGAAAAGCAATCATAGTGATCGTTTTCTTTTTCTTAATCACAGTAGCTGCTACCGCCAGGTTGTGGAAGAATGCTGGAGAAAAACCCGCCGGAGCAAAAACGCACCCGGCGCAATCATAACCGAAAGCCTGGATGGCCCTATCCTTTCGCGACTGCGGCAAAATTTTGACTGAATACTTATCAAACATTGGTGCAAGCTATGGATATAAATTTGCTGCGCAAGGAGGAAAAGCATGCATTCAAATCATAATGAGTTTAAGGGCCATACCAGCTCATACTGGCTGGATTCAGTCAAAGAAACGGAATATCCGAGTCTTCAGGAAGATATCAAGACTGACGTAGTAATAGTGGGCGGCGGTATGGCAGGGATTACCACCGCTTTTCTTTTAAAAGAAAAGGGTTTAAAGGCAGCGGTGTTGGAAGCAGATCGCATTCTGTACGGAACCACCGGGCATACTACTGCAAAAGTAACTTCTCAGCATTCTCTGATCTATGCCCGAATCAAAAATCAAATGGGGGAGGAACTGACCCATCAGTATGCTGATGCCAATGAAAGTGCCATTGATTTGGTTGCCAGCCTGGTCCAGGAACACAAAATTGACTGCGATTTTTCCTGGCAGCCTGCTTATATGTACACCAATGATCCCAAATACATCAAGGATCTGGAAGATGAATATCAGGCGGCATCGGGATTTGGTATCAAAGCTTCCCTGAATGATAGAATTGATACGCCTTTCACCATAAAACGGGCTTTAAAATTTGACCGCCAGGCCCAGTTCCACCCGGTTAAATATCTGCAGGTGCTGGCGGAAAAAATATCGGGTGACGGCAGCGCTATTTATGAAAACACACCGGCAGTAAATATTGATAAAGAAAAGGGACAGGTGATCACCCGCCATGGTCATACCGTTACCGCCGATAAGATTGTGATCGCCAGCCACTACCCTTTCTTTGACGGAGGGGGGCTGTATTTTTCCCGTGTCTATGCTGATAAATCCTATATCATAGGAATTAAAGCGGAAGAAAAATTCCCGGAAGGAATGTATATAAACGCTGAAACTCCTACCCGGTCACTGCGATCCCAAAGATATAAAGACGGGGAAATGATACTGATCGGCGGAGAACACCACAAAACCGGCGACGGAACCAATCTGAACCAGCATTATCAAAATCTGATCGATTTTGCCCATCAGAATTACGAGGTACAGGAAGTGCTGTACCGGTGGTCCACCCAGGATTGCATGACTGCAGACGGATTGCCGTACACCGGGGTCCTGACAGGGAACTGCCCGAATATCTATGTTGCTACCGGATTTGGTAAATGGGGCATGACCAACTCGACAGCTTCTGCGATGATCATCAGCGATTTGATCACTACCGGAGACAGCCCCTGGGCGCCGGTCTATAATCCTTCCCGGTTCAATTTGTCCGCGTTCAAAAAAGTTTTCATTGAAGGCGTGGATTTTACCAAAGAATATATAAGCGGAAAATTCACTAAAGATCCGGAAGATATTGAGCTTGCCAAAGGAGAAGCCAAAGAAGTTTTGATTGACGGTCAACGGGTCGGAGCTTACCGGGATGACCAGGGGGAACTGCATATGGTAGATATAACCTGTACTCACCTGGGCTGTGAACTGAAGTGGAATGATGCGGAAATAAGCTGGGATTGCCCCTGCCACGGGTCCCGGTTCAGTCCGGATGGAGATATCATCGAAGGGCCGGCATTTAATCATTTGCAGGAACCTGGTGCGGGAGAAAATCATGTAGAACTCCGCATTTTTAAATAGAAGAGCGATTAAAAAAGGATAATTGCTTCTGAACCTCAAAAACCAAGCGGCAGTTTAGGCTGCCGCTGGCATATTTTTTCCTGTGTAATACCCGGGTGGTTATTTAGGTACGTAATAACACCGTTTAGGGGAGTCCAGTTTCTCTTCCTTTTTCAGTTTCTTTATGATTTTGTCCACTTCTTTTTTATCCAGGCCTGAAATTTCTGCAACATCCCCGGCGCTTAAAGCGATTCCAGCTTCTTTAAAAGTTTTCATTACAATTTCTTCATTGCTCATGGTCATACTCCTTTCTGCCTGTTTTGATTAAGTTTTCCCTAATATATGCAATCAATGCAGCCCTGTCAAGGATATCGGTATTGCAGCAACAGGATTTATGCTTTGGGTACAGGCAGCAGGTGAAATAAAGGATTTGGCTTATTGGTGAGCGAATATTTTTGGCAAACCGGAACGACAGGAAACGGGGGATCATTATGAATTATTGGTGGCAGTTGAAATATATCCGCCGGCGTCGTGAGATCGTGGGAACCTTTGCCCGTCACGGGCTGGGCTATTTTCTGCAGCGAGCGGGATTGGGTGATCCGGCTATTACTGCCCTGGGCAGCACCCTGCGGCGGGATAATAAAACCGACAGCTATCTTTTAGCGGTAAACCTGCGGGAAGCGCTCATGGAACTGGGGCCGACTTTTGTCAAACTGGGCCAGCTTTTAAGCACCCGTTCTGATATTTTGCCGCCCATCTTCCTTGAAGAACTGGAGAAACTCCAGGACAAAGTGACTCCTATCAGTTATGAAGATATCAAACAAGTTGTAACCGATGAATTAGGCCCCCTGGAAGATACCTTTGCTTTTTTTGACCCTGAACCCCTGGCGGCAGCTTCTATCGGACAGGTCCATCGCGCCACACTTAAAAGCGGCGAAGATGTGATCGTCAAGATCCAGCGCCCGGCCATTGAGGAGATTGTCAGAAATGATCTGGAGATCATCAAAGGCCTGGCGCGGATTTCTGAACGCCGTTCAGCCGAAGCGGCACAAATCGGCGTGAATGACATAGTCGAAGATTTTGCCAAAACGCTGCTGCGGGAACTGGACTATGAGCGGGAAGCCCGTAATACGGAGAAGGTCTTCAATAATTTTGCCGGAGACAAGCGGGTAATCATCCCCCATGTCTACAGGCAATACAGCACCCCGCGGGTTCTCGTCGAAGATTATATCAAAGGATACAAATTAAGTGACATTGAAAATATAGACCGGCAGGGCTGGAGCCGGCGTAAACTCTCGCAGCTTGGGACAGAAGCTTTTCTTTCTCAGATTTTGCTGCATGGCTTTTTCCAGGCTGACCCTCACCCGGGCAATATTCTGGCGGTCAATGAAGATACCATCGCTTTTTTGGATTTCGGCGAAATAGGATATCTGGGGGAAAGACGGCTGATGTTTATCGGTGAACTGCTGATGGCTATCAGTAAAAAGGACCCTTACCGCGCAACATCGGTTTTAAGAGATATGGGCGTTCTGGAGAGAATCGAGAACATCGAAGCCTTTTCAGAGGATCTGGGTGAATTATTGGATGGCTTAATGACAGGTACGATTGGAGATATAGACATAAAAACACTGCGCACCGATGTCATGACTTTGGCCTACAAATACCATCTCAAGATGCCCTCTTATCTTACTTCTTTAATGAAGGCTCTGATCACGGTGGAAGGACTGGGAAAAAAGCTGGATCCTGATTTTAATTTCAGCGAAGTAGCCGGGCCGCTGGCCAAGAAAGTATATGTTGAACGCATGAAGCCTCAGAGCATCGTCCGCTATATCCAGAACCATTATTACCAGGATATCAAGCCCTTGAAAGAACTGCCCATGAATTTCAACCAACTGCTGAAAAAGACTGGTGATGGCCGGCTGACAGTAAAACTGGAAATGGAGCTGACCCCCAGGGCTAATCGCAAGATCACGCAGCTGGTGAGCCGCCTGGGTTTTGCGGTAATTACCACCGGTGCGTTGATCGGTTCTGCTCTGGTATTACAGACCAACCATTCCCAAAGGGTTGAAGAATTCGCTTTTCTTGGCATCATCGGATTTTCAGCGGGAATTATCGGATTGATTGTGTTTTTGATCAGTTCACTGAGAAATTAGCAGTGATTACCTGCCGGTGATTTCAAGCAGCGCCCTTATTTTACCCAGGATCCCTTTGCCTACCATCTGTGGGGCAGCCCTGAGGATGCGCTGCACTAACAGCAAAATATCCTCTTCCCCTGCCCAGTGCCGCCTGATCAAGTCCGGATCCGTTTTGTTGAACAGGATGTCAATGACCAGTGCGGTTATCACGATATCATCTGTAAAGCCCAGCGGGCCAAGGAACATTTCCGGGATCAGATCTACCGGGCTTATGAAATATGCCAGGGCTACTCCTAATTTCGCCTTGTTTTTCAGTGGCATTTCCGGATCCCGAATCAGCTTATACAAAAGGTAAAAAAGATCCGGAACGATTAAAATATACTCTGCCCATTTGTTCTTCTGCCCTTCAGGTGACCCTGCCCACTGCACGATTTTCTCACGCAGCTTATAGTAAAAACTTAATTGCTCATCATCCATAGCCATACTCCTCTGCTTATATTGCCATCAATTTTATCATACCGGTTTTCCTGACTTTTGGCTATTTTATGCAGCAAAGTCAAGCTTTAAACCTGGTTCACCAATGATGTAAGGATACTGGCTTCCTCCACATCACATGCGCGACCGGTCCTCTGCTGGATGCACACGGGCAGACAGGGTCGTCTGCCCCTACCCTGCATGAGCTTGATGCATTGCTAACCAGCCTGGGCTACAGAGTCGCCGCCCCCTACCATCGCTTGACAATTGTTCAACCATTGCTTAACTATCGTTTAACGATCGCCTGCTTCCAACTTTCCACTAACCAACTAACCAACTAGCCAACTGATAATAGTTATGGTTTGAAGATAAAATATATGGTTAAATGATGGAAAGCAGACTGCACCTTTAGAAAGAGGGAATAACATGGACATCACCAAAGAAAAGGAATTAAGAGTTTTTGAACAGGGTAAATGGTCGATTCGCAAAGATCAGCTGGTGATAGAAGCCACCCTTAAGATTATCTTAAACGGGATCGAACTGGTAAATATAGCTTGTTCCCCGAAAGATACCATCCAACTGGCGATAGGTTATCTGCTCAGTGAAGGGTACCTGGAATCACCCGCAGATATAAGGTCCATCAATAATGACGATCCTTGCTGCATACAGGTTGAAACCGGATCAGAAATTGATCTATCCGGCGATTCCATCAGAATCAATACCTGCCTGGGGAGGGGGCGGACCAATGCCTCTTTGCAGCCTTTGCCGGCGGAGGCCGAACCGGTTTGTTATTCTCCGGCCCATTTACTTAAGGTCATCAATGAACTTGATGCGACTTCCTATACTTTTCAGCAGACTGGAGGAGTTCATAGTGCGGGGCTGGCAGACAACCGGCAGCTGCTCTTTCGTTATGAAGACATCGGCCGTCATAATGCGGTTGACAAAGTGATCGGTCAGGCTTTTTTGCAGCAGATCGACCTCAGTGATAAATGCCTGCTCTTAAGCGGGCGGATCGCAGCAGAGATTTTGATGAAAACTGCCCGCAACGGAATACCGCTCATTTTGTCCCGCTCGGCACCTACCATGATGGCGGTGGAAACAGCTGAAAAATTGGGATTGACCGTGGTCGGATTTGCCCGCGGGCAGCGGTTTAATCTTTATTGCCAGAGTGAACGGATCAGGTTTGACTGATCACATGGGAGATGGGACAAATAAGGAAATAAGGTGAAGATGATGAAAGCATTGGTTTTAGCCGAAAAACCCAGCGTAGGCCGTGAAATTGCACGGGTACTGAAATGCCAGTCAAAAGGTCAGGGTTATATTGAAGGTCCTGACTATATCGTTACCTGGGCATTGGGCCATTTAGTTACGTTATGCGAACCCCATGAATATGATGAGAAGTACAAACAGTGGCGCCTGGAAGATTTGCCGATGCTGCCTGAGAAGATGAAACTAAAGACCATTAAGCAAACCAGCCATCAATATCGGATCGTCAAAGGCCTGATGGGCCGCAAAGATGTAAGTGAACTCATCATTGCCACTGATGCAGGCCGGGAAGGGGAACTGGTGGCACGCTGGATTATTGAAAAAGCCAACTTCCGCAAACCATTAAAACGTCTGTGGATTTCCTCTCAGACCGACGGTGCCATCAGGGAAGGGTTCGCCAGGCTTAAACCGGGTGCGGAGTATAACAATTTGTATGCGGCAGCTGTTTGCCGGGCGGAAGCGGATTGGCTGATCGGCTTGAATGTGACCCGGGCCCTGGCGTGCAAATATAATGCTCAGTTGACTGCCGGTCGGGTGCAGACACCTACCCTGGCTTTGATTGTTAATCGGGAAAAAGAGATACAGTCCTTTAAGCCCGTTGACTACTGGACACTGCGAGCCGATTTTGGCGATTATTTCGGCGACTGGAGGGATAAAAAAGGGCAAGGCCGCATTTTTAATGAGACCCAGGCCAGGGATATAGCCGCCCGTTTACAGGGAAAGAGCGGAATCATCACCGTGATGAACATCAGCAGTAAAAGCGAAGCGCCGCCTTTGGCTTATGATTTGACCGAACTGCAGAGGGATGCGAACCGGAGCCTGAATTTTTCAGCACAAATGACCTTGTCTGTCCTGCAGGATCTCTATGAAAAACATAAAATCGTCAGCTATCCCCGAACGGATTCAAGATATATCAGTACTGACATCGTTCCCACTTTGCCGGCTCGTTTAAAAGCGATGGGAGTCGGACCTTATGCGGAATTTGCCAGAGTGCTGCTGCAGAAACCATTAAATCCCGGCAAACGCCTGGTGGATAACAGCAAAGTGACTGATCATCATGCGATTATTCCTACCGAACAACCTTTAAACCTGGCCGCATTATCAGTGGAAGAGAAAAAACTTTATGATTTGATCGCCAGGCGGTTTCTGGCGGTTTTATATCCGCCTCATCTTTATGAACAGGTGACTCTGGTTACTGTAGTGGATCAGGAAGAATTCCATTCCCGGGGCAGGCGCACCAAAGATCCGGGCTGGAAAGCGGTTGCCAGGGTGATGGCTGAAAAAACTGATAAAGAAGAGGAAGAAATCCCTGAACAAAACTTGACCGATCAAAAGAAAGGCGACCATAAGGAACTGAAATCAGTCAGAGTCAATAAAGCGAAAACCAATCCGCCGCCTCGATATACTGAGGCTAGTTTGCTGACTGCCATGGAATCCCCGGGGAAATATATCGAGGATGAAGAATTGCGCGAGTCCATCAAGGGGAGGGGCTTGGGGACGCCCGCTACCCGGGCGGAAATCATCGAGAAACTGATCAATTCCTTTTATATCGAACGCCAGGGAAAATCCCTGGTGCCCACTGACAAGGGCATTCAATTGATCACGCTGGCACCGGATTCCCTACGGTCACCGGAAATGACTGCTGATTGGGAACAGCGTTTAAACCATATCGCCAGCGGCAAAGGCAGCCGCAGGGAATTCATTGCCGATATCCGCAGCAGTGCTCTGGAAATGGTGCAAAAGGTGATTGCTGATGAAGCCAGCTATAAGGCGACCAATGTCAGCCGCAGCAAATGTCCCTCCTGCGGGAAAAATATGCTGCTGGTCAATGGAAAAAAAGGGAAAATGCTGGTTTGTCCGGATCGAAGCTGCGGGCACCGCCAACCGGAAAAGGCCAAAGATACAGATCTGTTTAGCAAGGGGCGTGGCAGCAACCGTTATGATCAGCAATTGATCGCCAGATATAGTGATAAGGAAGAGATCGGAACCAATCTGGGCGATGTCTTTAAAGCGGCAATGGCTAAAAAAGAACAACAATCCCCGGATAAAAAATAGCTGTATGTATAATGACCGGCAGCCCAGGCTGCCGGTCATTTGGTTTTGATTCCGCTTAATGCAGGCTGTTTTTTAACGGCCTGCTGTGGTTTTATTTATTTTTAATGCTTTTTCGCACAGAGTATTTGCTGATGCAGATGGCGTCTTCATCCAAATAGGCTATTTCCGGAACGGGATTTTTCACATTATCACCGGAGGAGCGGGATATTTTATCGGCTATGCGGATCTGACTGGGAGCCAGATTCAGTGCAAATACCACACTGTCCTTCCGGCCAAAGCACCCGGCATGAGCGATCCCTGCCAGTTTACCCAATACGATTATGTCACCCCCGGCAGTTATTTCAGCGCTTTCATTCACATCTCCCCAGACCACCAGACAACCGTCAGCGTGTACTTTTTGTCCGCTGCGGATATGACGATGAATAAAAACATCCTGTCCGGCCGGCGGTTCAGGAAGGTGCCTGCTCTTGGCGGTTTCGGTTTTGGAGACAGTCTTTTCCGGTTCGTTATTATTTAAAATCAGGCCGTTTTCCAGACATAATTTTTGCAGAGCAGCGATTTCCTGATGGGAAAGATCCTTTAAACCTTCTCCTCTGAAGTAAACGGTAGAGCCGGCAAAAAGAGCATTGTTCTGCGCTAAATGGCTGGAAAGATAAGTCAGGTATTCGGTGCAGGTTCCCGGTCCGAAAACGAAAACCAGGTTGCCGTTGATTCCTTTAATTTTAATCATGCAGCAAATTACCTTCCTTTGATCGGTATATTTATGTCAAGGGCAGCATTGCGCCCTTCACTGACCACATTCACTTCAGGAGTGCCATCGATATCGAAATGGCGGGCAATGACCTGGATGATTTCTGTTTTCAGTTGATTGATGACCTCGGAGGAAACATTCATCCGGTCATGGGTTAAAACCACGCGCAAACGTTCATTGGCCTGATTACGGCTGGTAGGTTCGGATTGAAAGAGTCTTTTAATTAATTCAAACATTTTACTGCCTCCTCCTTACATCGTGGAAAAAAATTTGCGTCCAAACGTTTTCAGCTTCTGCAACACAGATTCTTCCTGAAAGGTAGGTATTTCAACTTCTTTGCCGCTTATGCGCATGGCGATATTATTCAAGGCGGCGGCTGCCGCAGATTTCTCGTTTAATATGATGGGTTCCCCTTTGTTAGTGGATATCACCACGTTTTTATCCTCGGGGATCACTCCTAAGAGGTCGATGGATAAGTGCTCAACCAGGTCATCGATGGAGAGCATGTTGCCGTCTTTTACCATTTCCGGCCGCAGACGATTTACCACCAGGCCGATATCATCATCATCAAACTGGGCAGAAAGCAGCATGCCGATAATACGGTCAGCATCCCTCACGGCTGAAATTTCAGGATTGGTGACCACAATTGCCTGATCAGCAGCGGCAATGGCGTTTTGAAAGCCTTGTTCAATGCCGGCAGGACAGTCAATAAATATAAAATCATAATCAGGTCTAAGCTGCTCACACACATCTTTTACCTGTTCCGGGGTAATGTCAGCTTTGTTTCTGGTCTGGGCGGCAGGCAGCATATGTAAACAGGGAAATCGTTTGTCTTTGACCATCGCTTTTTTTAGTTCGATTTCTCCTTCAATCACCTGGACAATATCATAGATAACCCGGTTTTCCAGGCCCAGCAGGAGATCCAGTTTTTTCAGTCCGATATCCAGATCCAGTACCGCTACTTTATAACCAACCCTGGCTAAAGCAGAACTGACATTGGCGACAGTAGTGGTTTTGCCCACTCCGCCTTTACCAGACGTTACCACGATTACCTTGCTTTCCGGCAGCTTTTTATCCATTTTTCACGATCCTCCCCAATTTAGACATAATTACAGGACATAATTAGACATCTATTTTTATATTGTAAAGCAAATAATAATGTTTATAAACTCCTAATTAAGGTAAAAAAAGAATTGACAAAGAAAAAATCCCAGAAACTGTACATGAGCCCGGGGCGGGCTCATGTGGAGAGGGAATGTGATGGAATATTAACTATATGTTTGGGGGTGAAGGTTAATATTATTATGCCATGGAAAATACGTTTTGACAATAGTCTGAATATTAAAAATATTAATTTTTATAAAAAATATTTTTACATACTTCGACACAGAATATTTGATTTCATCATTTGAGCGACGCCTTTATAGAAATACATCAATATTTTGGCAGTAACCGTGGTCTATAAAGGCAATTTCCCCGAACGGATACTTGTAAAATAAAGTGAAAGAGTAATACTCTTTATAATGTATAAAAAGAAAAATCAATAAGAGGGCATGATTATGAAGGGGTTATTCAATACAATCGGATTGGTTATCGGCGGCATAATTTTGTTTTTCGTTTTTTTTGCCGTTGGAGCAACCATTACTAATGTCACACCGAAAATCCTTCTTTATGCAACCGGTATCAATGATTGGGAATACCAGCCACGCGGGCAGACAGTAGTATATTACAGCGATGGGCAGGAGATGACCCGGCTTGGTTATCAGCGTATTTACAGCGAAGATTTCCCGCAATTTATAAAAGAAGCTGTAGTTGCCGTTGAAGACCGGCGTTTCTACCAACATGCCGGTTTTGATGCGAAAGGGATCGGCCGCGCTATATGGGTCAATCTCAAAGCTGGATCCAAAGCGGAAGGCGGCAGTACGATAACCCAGCAGCTGGCCAGAACACTGTTTCTAGGCAATGAGAAAACCTATACCCGCAAGATCAAAGAGGTGCTGGTGGCCACAGCCATAGAAGAAAAATATAGTAAAGACGCAATTTTAAATATGTATCTGAATGAAGTGTTTATGGGACGAGGTTCATCAGGGATCGCCACGGCAGCGCGGCTCTATTTCAATAAGAATGTAATGGAGCTCAATGAGGCTGAAATGTCTTTATTGGCAGGGATGATCCAGTCGCCGGAGTTTTACTCACCGGATACCAATTATACCGGCCTGAAACAGAGACAGGAGACAGTTCTTGATTCCCTGGTGGAACAAGGTATCATTGATCAGGCCCGGGCAGAAGAGATCCAAAACCGGACGGTTTATTTCCGCCCTTATAAACCGGAGTACGGAAAACACCCCTATTTGATCACCTATTTAACCTATCTGCTGGAGAAACAATTGGGAGCAAAATACCTCTATATGGGGGGACTAAGTATTCATACCACTGTTGACCGTCATATGCAGAATGCAGCTGAAAATACGGTGGCATCCCATGTAAAATCTCTGGGTTACCGTGGCATTGCCGCCAGAGATGCCGCGCTGGTCTCAGTTGAGCCTGCCACAGGTGCCATCAGAGCCTATGTGGGCGGCGTCGATTTTGAACGGAATCAGATCAATATGGCCAATCAGCCGCGCCAGCCGGGATCTGCCATTAAACCATTATATTATGCAGGAGCTTTAAATGAAGGCATCATTTATCCTGATACCAAAATAAATAATAAACCCCGCCGGTTTGGTGATTACCAGCCGGAGAACGATTCTGCTTCGTCGCCGGCAGCAACCGACATGCGTTCTGCCTTGATCAATTCTTACAATGTGGCATCGGTGGAAATTCTAAACCTGCTGGGGGTGGATGAAGGGGTTGATTATATTGAAAATTTTGGTGTGACCACCATTACGGATGCAGATAAAAACCTGACACTTGCTCTGGGAGGAATGAGCAAGGGCATATCACCACTGCAAATGGCGGCGGCCTTTGCGGTGTTTCCCAACCAGGGGGTATATCAGGAACCTTATCTGGTCCAGACCATAACGGATGTCAATGACCGAATAATCTATAAGTCTGAGCAGGAAAACCATCGCGTCATTACCAGAACAGTAGCCGGACTTATGACTGATATTTTGCAGCAGGCAGTACGTTACGGCACCGGTACCAGTGCTGCCATAGCCATCACCAGTGCCGGTAAGACAGGTACAACCACTGACAGCCGGGATTTGTGGTATGTTGGTTATATAGATGAACTGGCCACGGCTGTTTGGGTAGGCAACAGTGATAATACACCGGTTACGGGTTACCGCAGCTATGGAGGCGCAGTTGCCGCACCGATCTGGCGTGATTATATGAATAAACTTTTTTACAACAACCGGCTGCAACAAAAACCAGTGCCGCAGGAAGTGGCAGAACCGGAGGTTGAAGAAGAGGAAGCGACAGAAGAGATCCCGGAAGAAAATCAGGAGACGCCAGAGGAAACCGAAGAAAACCCGGCACAGCCACCCGGCAGCACTGAACCTGGAATTCCGGGTGAGTCTGACCAGGCGGAAGAAGAACCGCCTGCGGAGGAAACAGAGTCCAATACTGATCAATTTGCAGAAGGACTGTTCACACCGGAAGCAGTTGGCTTCTAAAGCATATTTTTATCATCGGCATTTGGTATAATAAATGGAAGTTTAAAAAAGTGAGGAAATATCTAATGCGCTATGAAGGCAATATATTCAGGCCATTCAGTGAAGCCAACAGTTATCTGCTGCAATGCACCATTGGCTGTTCCCATAATAAATGTACTTTTTGCGGTATGTATAAGGACAAAAAATATCGTTTACGCAGTCTGGCTGAAATCAAAGAAGATATCAAAATGGCCGGGGATTACTATCATGACGTGGAAAAAGTGTTCCTGTGCGATGGAGATGCCATCGCTATCGAAACAGAAATACTGCTGGAGATCCTGGATGAGTTATTCCGCACTTTCCCTTCATTAAGGCATGTCGGTACCTATGCCGGACCGATCAGTACCCTGAATAAAAGTATTTCAGAACTGACTGCGCTTAGAGCGGCAGGACTCACCAAAGCTTATCTGGGAGTAGAAACCGGAGATGAACAGTTGCTGCAGGATATCAAAAAAGGGGTCAGTTACAGCCAAATGTTGGAGGCCGGGCAAAATCTGATCATGGCCGGAATGAATTTATCTGCTATGGTTTTACTGGGATTGGCAGGACCGGGACCCAGATCAACAGAACATGCACTGGCTACGGCTAAATTGTGCAGTGAGATGAGACCGCAATATCTGGCAGCCCTCACTGTAACACCAGTGCCGGGAACCAAACTGTACCAGCAGGTGCAAAACGGCGTTTTTAAATTACTTACTCCCATGGAAACATTAATGGAGATGAAGGTATTAATTGAGAACATAAAAGTAGACAAACTGAAATTCGTTGGTACTCATGCCTCCAACTACTTGCCGGTGACCGGTGAAATACCAAAAGATCAACAGAAAATGCTGGATTTGATCGATTATGCTTTGAGAACACAAGATCCGCACGTCTTAAGAAATGAGAAAATGCGAGGACTATAAACCGATAGAAGTCATGATCACATCTTGTCCCACCAGTTGTTGCTATTAAATAAAAATACACCAATAACAGCAGCTATTAAACCTACCCCAAGACATATTAACAAAACTAATGCCAGAACATCACTTTCCTGCATAAACCATTCACCTCATTATCCCCCTATACTAATAATAGCTAAATCCAGTCAATTGGTCAATTTTTTTAGCGTCTCTCAGGTTGCCGGCAGCAGTTATTTTCTCAGATTGTCAACAAATCACTTCTGCCTGCTTAATATAGAGCAGGGAGAGGTGATATTATGAGACGATTTGGTCATGGTACTGGTGCAGTTTATAATCAAACCCTGTCGGAAAAACCATGGGCACCGCCAGGTGTGTCACTGATCGCTGCACGCAAAATGTGGCCTGTTACAAAGGGAGAACAGGTGGTTGTGGCAGTGTTGGATACCGGTATCGATTATACCCATCCGGATTTGGCCGGGAATGTAATTGATGGTAAAAGCATGATTGCGGGAGAAAAAGATTATCTTGATGAAAATGGGCATGGCACTCATGTGGCAGGGACGATCGCTGCCAATGGAAAATTGCTGGGTGTCGCTCCCCATGCCAAATTGCTGGCAGTCAAAGTGCTGGATAAAGACGGCGCCGGCAGTTATGCCAGCATCAGCCAGGGCATAGCCTGGGCTCGCAAATGGCAGGGCCCAAAAGGGGAAAAGGTAAATGTGATCAATATGAGTTTGGGGGGGCCGGTACCGGATAACAGTATGCATAAAGAAATTGTGCAGGCGGTTCAGGATGGCATATCGGTAGTATGTGCTGCAGGCAATTCGGGTGACGGTGATCCGAATACGCCGGAGTTGTCCTTCCCGGCTTATTATGAGGAAAGCCTTGCCGTGGGAGCGGTTGATCTGCAGATGGGGCTTGCCAACTTCAGCAACTCCAACGAGCATATCGATATTGTAGCTCCGGGAGTAGCCACTTACTCCACTTATCCTGATAACAGGTATGTGGAACTGTCCGGCACATCCATGGCAGCCCCCCACATAAGCGGTGCTCTGGCCCTGATTTATTCGCGGTTTTTCAAAAGATTTGGTATGTATCCGACACCGGAACAAATCAAAAACCTTTTGCATTACCAGGCGATCGATCTGGAAATAGAAGGCTTCGACAATTTATCAGGCTATGGTTTATTCAGTTTCAACATCGATGGCGGCAAATCGATACAGCTTTTCTTAAATCAGAAGACATATCAGGTCAATACCCATGAGAAAATTTTGACCAGCGCCCCATTTGTTAATAATGACATCCCTTGTGGTTCAGTCTGCGAGATAAGCGAGATATTGGCAACAGATGCTTTGTATGTCCCAGCCGGCCAGCATCAGCAGGGAAAAATTCTGATCTGGAGTTAATCATTTCCTTAGCCTCTCTGCGAAAAAAAAAGGAAATGTATTTGGATTTGTAGAATAATAGTTATAGATACGTTGGATGTATAATAGTTTCAGTAGAGGGGATGGTTTTAGATGGCGGATAAATTGCATATATTTGCTGTATCAGATTCAGTTGGGGAAACTGCTGAAAAAATAGCAGTTGCATCTGTACTGCAATTTCCCATAGAAAGAAGTATTACTCGTTTTTCGAGGGTGACGAAAGAAGAGCAAATCGTTAGAATTGTTGAACAAGCGGTTAAGGAAAATGCAATCATAATATATACCATAGTAAAACCTGAATTAAGCAGGTTTCTGGACGAAAAAGCCGGCGATAATGGAATTGTTGCAGTAAATGTTCTGGCTCCTTTGTTCAATGCGATCCAGAAAAAAACCGGATTAAATCCCCAGGGGATAACCGGTCTCACACACAAAATGGATGAACAGTATTTTAACCGGATGACAGCAATCGAATTCACCCTGGATCATGATAATGGACAGAACCTGGATACCATACATGAAGCGGATCTGATCATATTCGGACTGCCCCGGACTTCCAAGACGCCATTATCAATGCATCTGGCCAACCTTGGGATCAAAGTGGCCAATTATCCGATTATGCTGAATACTGAAATTCCGGAAGAGATCATGGCGCTGCAAGGGAAAGTCCCTATGGTAGGTCTGACCATTGATATGGAGACCTTGCTCAATCTGAGGCGGGAAAGAATGCGCAGCTTCGATCTGCCGGAAGATTTTGAAACCATCGATGATCTGGTGGCGGAAGAAATTGATAACGCTTACCGGATTTTTGCCCGGCTGAAATGCCTGGTCATCGATGTTACCGTGGAAAATATTGAAGAAGTCGGCAACACCATAACCCATAAGTTTAATCTGCCGCTGCGGGTGACCCATCACAGATTTTAATGTGCTTGAAATAAGCTTTCAAGAAACCTATAACCATATAAAACGGGGCATGTCCCCGTTTTTTATTGGAAGGAGAAGCGCTATGCCTTTTGTTTATATTTTAGAATGCAGTGACAAAACTTTATATACCGGTTATGCATTGGATATAGAAAAGAGGCTTAAGCAGCATAATCAGGGGCTGGCCAGCAAATATACCCGGGCCAGGCTGCCGGTTAGATGTGTTTACCAGGAAGAAAAAGAAAGCGTCAGTGCAGCTTTGAAAAGAGAAATGGAAATTAAAAAAATGACCAGAGAACAAAAACTCGATCTGATTAAAAGTTGCGATTAAACTTTTACATAAACCGACTATATGCAGGAGACAATAAATTAAGCGGTATATAGGAGGTGGTTTAATTGCAGGTAAAAAAAGGACAGATCGTCGATAAAGGAGCCATCATCAAACAAGGTGAATTCAGCAGGGAAGAATATGAAGGGTTGATAGCGGCATCGGATACGGAAAATGGAATCTATAATATCGCCTTACAACTAAGTGAAAATACAGTATTGATTGTTGACCAGGTCAAAGACAGCCAGGTGCATGACCGTTATCACCAGTTAACTTCCCAGATCCAGGATATGCAAAAGCAGCACCAGAATGATGGAAAAAGTTTTATGTGATTGATAGGAGGAAACAAAACATGGGCGATAGAGTCAGCTACGAAACTCCTATCATGAGTATGGATGAATTCAATATCGGACTGCTGGAAAAAGACCAGATCCATGGGTTGATGATCCGCTCCGATGAAAATGGTTACTATACCATTGGTATTCAAATCAATGACACCGAAGTGCTAAAAGTTGATTCAGCTGCGGAAGATGATGCAGTGAAAAAAATGCAATACTGGGCTGAAAGAGTTTCCTCTATCCAGGAAATGTATAAAGAACGCCAACCACATCTGGATAAATTCGGGGGAGAATGATCTCCCCCAGTATTTAAAAACCAAAATCATTGTTATACTACCAGCCCCGCCAGGTCATTGAGTACGGTGAATGGCGGGACTTTCTAATCTCCAATTTTTATCCGGCTGCAAATCGGCATTGTACGAATGCGGACAATATCCTGTCTTATCTTTTTCGAAAGACATAACTCACTTTCTTCCGTATATAATTGTTTTGAGGAGGGATTTAAGTTATGGATTTGGCTGATTTTATAAAATTTCCCCTGTCAGACAAGGATTGGGTTAAGAAAATAATCATTGGCTGTGTGGTATCACTGGTGCCGGTATTGAATCTGCTTACTCTAGGGTATTTTTTAAATTGTCTGCAACTGGGGATGCAGGGCCGGACCCAATTACCGGAATGGGAGGACTGGGGAGAACTCTTTAAGGATGGTTTTTTTGCCCTGCTGATCATTGTTTTTTATCTGGCCGTTCCTATCATCCTTTTTCCCGTATTAAGCTTTATACCTATCATTGGAACCATTATTGCCTCGATACTATTGTTGCTGGCCGGATTAATGCTGCCTGCCGCATTGGCAAGCTACAGTTTCAGACGCAATTTCGAAGATGTTTTAAAGATCAAACTTATATTTGAACAGACCATGGCAGTGATGCAGTATTATTTGCCTGCCTATGTGACCATGGTAGTAGTTGGTTCATTCAGTATTCTGATCATGTCCTTTCTGCCGGTGGTATCATTTATCGGAGTTTTGCTGCTGTTTTATGCATCTGTGGTTTTTTTTCAATCTGGTGGGACAATTGTTCCATCGGTATAACTAAAATTTTCTTTATTGATTCTCAGTTGATTTTTTGCTATTATATTACATGCGCGTCGGGATGTGGCTCAGCTTGGTAGAGCGCCTGGTTCGGGACCAGGAGGCCGCAGGTTCAAATCCTGTCATCCCGACCATTTCGAATAAAAAAAGCCCAATTCGGGCTTTTCTTTTTTTAATGAGCTGATTTTGAAGTAAAAAACCATTGATAGTATCAACAACTTATTTGGGTCGAAAGTACCTATAGAGACCCGGCATAATTGATTTGAGAGCTTTTATGCAGAACTGCAAATCGGTATGCTGATGATGGAGTGGTTTTAATCATGCCGCCCGGAGAAAAAAAGGGAATTGGTCAATCTTAGAAATGGAAATTCATTCGCAGAGATGAAAATTATTTTTACTGATAATAGGTAAGATCTATATGAAATGGGATATGCTATACTTTATATGTAGATGGTGTAATGAACATAATAGAAAGGATGATTTCTATGCAACTTAGTGCCCGCAACGCTTTAAAAGGGAAAGTCGTAAAAGTAGTACAAGGAGCAGTGAATTGCGAAATTCATATCGAACTGGCCGGAGGAGAGACGATCGTATCCGTTATTACCAAGGAATCTGCTGAAAAGATGGGCCTTGCATCCGGCAAGGAGGCCTATGCCGTAATAAAAGCTTCCAATGTTATGGTAGCCATTGATTAAATCCGATATTATAAGCGGGATCATTGATGAACTGGTTTTTGGTTCACCAATATCCCGCTTTTTTTATGCTCGGGTATTATTGAGGATCAATTTTGCTTTTACGTTTATTTCTTATTGCGCGGACGATAAAATATATAACTGCCAGTACCGCCAGCCAGGGCAGGAGGGTAACCAGAAAGACGATCAGGTTACTGCCAAAATCGATCAGGCTGTTAATACTGTTGATCAGTCCTTGCCAGGCTTTGCCGGTGGTGCCTTGAGGGGCTTTGATCTGGCCGGGGACCGCTTGTGTCAGGTTTATATTAATGGTGCTGAATGAGGTAGCATTGGTCAAGTATTGCAGCCGCCCTTTGAGAACTTCAATATCGCTGCGTACTTTGGCCAGTTCATTTTCGATGGCTACGATATCTGTGATACTGGCAGCTTTATCCAGCAAAGCGATGAGCCGGGTTTCTTTTGCTTCCAGTACTGTAAGTCTTGCCTGGGAATCATAGTACTCTTCCGTCACATCTTCGGTATAGGTATCATGGTTGACCACTTCACCGAGTTCATTAATGGAGTGGACCGCTTCATTTAATTTTTCCCGGGGTATTTTGACCGTCAGTGATGCCCGGAAATGGTTTTCTTCTTCCTTGTAAATGCTGCTGTTCACTATGTAGCCGCCTTTTTGGCCGGTCAGTGCAATAATTTTATCCATCACCGACTGTACATCATCGACCTGCATTCTAAGATCGACATTCTGGATGATTTTCCTTTCCACATCATTGGGGATGGCTGGAGTAGTTCCCATCCCACCGTCCTGGTCCCGGGCCACTTCTGACTGACTGGTGCTCTTCTGACTTACATAATCCGCAGTGCTCTTGTTGCTGCTGCCGCAGCCTGTCGCGATCTGCAACGCCAGAATCAGAAGCAATACCGCAGTAATTAAGGATACTTTCCTGCTGCGGGTAAACATGCTTTTAAACATTATGACATCATCCCCCTTGTCAATGATTTATCAATTATTACATAGAATCTTTGCTGATTTTGCTTGTTAACCAATTATACAATAATTCAATATTTTTCTTGCAAATTGACTGGAGTTTTCCATTGGCTCATCACACAGATGTTTTATTGAGGATTTGTCAACATATAAATTAATACCGGGAAGGTATATAATCAAATCAAGAAAGTTCTGAATACTCTCAAAGGTGTTGTTTTTGAAAGCATGAATAATGGGAGGAGAGCAATGGAAATAAAGTGGTATGGAACTGCTGCTGTTTCTATGACTTCTGCGGATGAAAGGATTCTCTTTGACCCGTTTTTTTCACTCAACAACCCGGAAAAATACATCTCAATGCAGGAAATTTTAGATACCAGGCATATTTTTATCACCCACGGCCATTTTGATCATACCTTGCATGTTCCGGAACTGCTGAAAGCAGGTCAGGCAAAAGTTTACTGTCATGAGATCGTGGCTGCAAAATTAAAAAAGCAGAACGTGGCTGCTGAGCGCATCGTCTGTATAAAGCCCGGAGATATCATTGAACTGGAGAATTTCGAGATCATGGTTTTTCCCGGCGAACATATTTCTTTTGACCGGCGACTGATCATACAGACCTTGTTTAACCGGCGTGTTTTTAAGTGGATGAAAAACCTGGGGAAGATCATCAACGGATTCTTGCATTATCCCAAAAAACAGGTACTCATCTACAATATCAAAGCTGAAGGAAAGCAAATCCTTCATTTGGGTAGTTTGGGAATGTGTTTTACTGAAATGTATCCGGAAGCGGTGGACCTGATGACGCTGCCTTTTCAGGGCCGGTCGGATATGGAAGAGTATGCCCTTCATTTTATCAGGCGTATTAAACCGCACGCCGTTTTTCTTCAGCATTTCGATGATTCATTTCCGCCGGTTTCAAGCGAGGTGGATACCACCCGGTTCCAGCGCATTATGGCTGATTTGTTTCCTGATATAAAAATAATCAAGCCGGATCCTATGAAAAGTTTGCAGTTAAATCCAAAGTAAACAAGGAAAAAGATCATAAATGAGTCGACCAGATTGCGGGTTTCAAGAAGGAGGAGGGGAAGTTAAAAGCAGATGCCAGGTTTGCGTATGCTGCCGGAGGTATTATACAATATCAACCAAGGGGACTAGCATTAGCCAAATATATTTTGTATAATACCCGTACAGGGTATAAAAAGGAATAAAGGAGGGAAATCATGCCGGCATTGAAAATCAAAGAGGATATTTTTTTCGTGGGAGTTCAAAACCCGGATCTGAGAATATTTGATATTGTTATGGTCACCGAATATGGAACCAGTTATAACGCTTATCTGGTCAAAGGGCAGGACAAGACTGTATTGATTGAAACAGTCAAGGAGAAATTCTTCGACGAATACCTGCAGAAGATCCAGGAAGTGGTTAAATTAAGTGAGATCGACTATTTGATTATGAATCATACCGAACCTGACCATGCAGGTTCCGTTGAAATGCTGCTGGACAAGATCCCGGGACTGACGGTGCTGGGCAGCGCAACTGCTTTGGACTTTCTTAAGGAAATCGCCAACCGTACATTTAAATCCCGGGCGGTGGAACATGGTGAAGAACTGGATCTGGGCGGCAGGACACTGCGTTTTATCAGTGCCCCATTCCTGCATTGGCCGGATTCCATGTATACTTATGCAGTAGAAGACAAGGTTTTATTTACCTGTGATTCTTTTGGCAGCCATTATGCTGATGAAAGGGTTTTCAATGATATCATCGGCGGGGATTTTTATGATTCCTACAAGTATTACTTTGACATGATCATGGGCCCGTTCAAGCCATATGTGCAGGAAGCTCTTGAAAAAATCAAAGATCTGCCGATTGAAATTATCTGTCCCGGTCATGGTCCGGTTTTGCGTGAAAAGCTGGATTATTACATGAACCTGTATAAGGAATGGTCTGCACCCCCGGTAAAGCAGCACGATAAACCCGTAATCATCATGGCTTACGTGAGTGCCTATGGATATACCGCCACTTTGGCCGATGCCATTGCAGAAGGGATCACTGCGATGGGGGATTTCGAGCTGAAACAGTATGACCTGGTTTATACACCGGTTGAAGAAGTACTGCCGGAAATATTATATGCAGACGGGTTATTGGTCGGGTCACCGACTCTTAATGGTGATGCCCTGCCGCCTATATGGCAGTTGATCACTTCTCTGTCACCTATCATTCATGCCGGTAAAACCGCCATGGCTTTTGGCGCTTATGGCTGGAGCGGGGAAGCAGTGCCGGCGATCGAAAACCGTCTGCGTTCTTTGCGTATGCAGGTTTTGCCTGGTTTGAAAGTGAGATTCAAACCTTCCCAGCGCAGTCTGGACGATGCATTTACTGCCGGCAACGATTTTGCCCGGGCTATACTTGATAAGAGGCAGGATAAAGCCAAAAAGAAATGGAAATGCTTGATTTGCGGCTATGAACATACCGGGGAAGAAGCTCCGGATATCTGTCCGGCCTGCGGAGTGGGCAAGGAAAATTTCGTACCAGTCATAGCGGAAGACGAATTTATCAATGATACCAATGAGAAGTTCATCATCATTGGCAGCGGGATCGCAGCCCTTTCAGCAGCAGAAGCGATCCGCAAACGGAATCGCAGCGGTGAGATCGTGATGCTGACTGAAGAAGAGTATCTGCCCTACTTCCGTCCGGCCTTGTCCGATTTCCTGGGTGAGGATCTAAGCGATGACCGTCTTTATGTCCACCCGGCTCCGTGGTATGAGGAACAAAAGATCACAATCAGGACCGGATGCAAAGTAACGGCAATAGTCCCCGGGGAAAAACTGGTCAAAGCCGGTGATGAAGCATATAAATATGATAAGCTGATCATTGCCAATGGTGCGCGCAGCAATATTCCCCCCATTCCGGGAGCCGATAAAGCAGGTGTTTATGCGCTGAGAAATTTAAAGGATGCAATTACCCTTAAAGCAGCCATGAAAAATGCTAAGAAAGCAATTGTAATAGGCGGCGGAGTGTTGGGCCTGGAGGCGGTTTGGGAAATGGTCTGCTCCGGTTTACAGGTCACAGTGGTAGAGTTCAGCGACCGTCTCATGCCCAGGCAGCTTGATGCTTCCTCATCACAGCGCCTGCAGGAAATCATCCGTTCTAAAGGAGTGGAACTGCTGTTAGGCGAAGCAACGGAAGAAATCATAGGCGCCGAACAGGCAAATGCTGTGAAACTAAAAAGCGGCAAAATTGTTGAAGGCGATTTGATCCTGCTCTCTACAGGAGTAAAGCCAAATGTTGAATTGGCTGCGGAAGCCGGACTGGAAATCAAACAAGGCATTGCCGTCGATAGTCAGATGCGGACCAGCATTTCAAACATTTATGCAGCCGGTGATAGTGCACAATTCGGAGAAAGGATGATAGGATTGTGGCCGGTATCCACCGAAATGGGAAGGATCGCCGGAGCTGCTGCTGCCGGTGACTGGATCGAGTATTCTCCTCCGGCCATTACCACGATGCTGGCAGCCTTTGATCAGGAGATTTTCTCCATGGGTGATGTTAATGTAAATCCTGATGAATGCCGGGTCACAGAAATTAACGATCCGGGCGAGGGTTATTTTAAGAAGAGCTTCCATAAGAATGGTGTTCTGGTCGGAGAAGTGATCATCGCCAAAAAGGCTGATGCGGGCAATACTATGGGACAAATGGGACGTGACCAGTCGGGTAATAAGCAGTATAGTAAGTGGGAGTGCCGGGTTTGCGGCTATGTTCATGAAGGGCCGGAGCCGCCGGATGAATGTCCGGTATGCGGAGCCGCCAAAGATATGTTTGACCCTGTCGAATAGATAATTTATTAACTTCCGGCAGCAGTTAAACTGCCGGAAGTTCATTTTATTAAGGAATAAGTATGATAGATTTATTGAGTGTATTGATTGGAATATTGGCAGGTATTTTAGGTGCTGTTTTAGGAATTGGCGGCGGGGTGATCATGTTGCCCCTGTCTGGTTTACTGCTGGGTTTTGACGCGGCCACCGCAGTGTCAACTACTCTTTTTGCCGTATTTTTTACTGCAGTCTCCGGTGCATATGGCCATTTCAAAAGCGGTCATGTAAAAATCAAAGAAGGTTTATTGGTAGGTGCAGGCGGTATTATTGGAATGGTGCCTGCTTCCTGGTTATTTAAACAGTATCTCAGCACCAATATTGAACTGCTGGAAAGTTTACTGGGTTTTTTATTTTTGTTCTTTGCCCTGCGTATGACGGTAAACCTTATTAAGGAATGGCAGGGAAAAGCCAACCAGCATGAGAAAGTCGCCGCGCAGCGGTATAGTTATGTCAAACCCATTTTTTTAGGGACCATCACCGGTATGTTTTCTGGTATTTTGGGCATTGGCGGAGGCTTTATCATGGTGCCCGGTTTAATGCTGTTCTTTGGTATCACACCCATACAGGCAGTGGGTACTTCATTATTTGCCATGATAGCTATCAGCGGCGTAGGCGGGTTGATCAAATTAAGCCAGGGATTTGTGGTGCTGCGAGCGGGAATACTTTTAGGAGTGGGAACGATTATGGGAGCCCAGCTGGGAGTAATGATTTCCAACCGGATCAAACCGTTGGTCTTTAAGGCTTTATTTACCCTGCTGTTTTTCTACCTGGCTGTAACGTACCTTGTTTAGACTGAACTTCGTTGGTTTATTATTCCATCAAAGGAGAGCAAAGCTATGATTCCACTGCGGGACAGCACCCCGGGAGAGTCTTTTCCCATCGTGACCGTAACCATAATTCTGATCAATCTGTTGATATTCTACTATACTTCACAGCTTAATGAACAAGGAATGCAGCATCTGTTTTATCTGTTCGGTCTGGTTCCCGGATATTATCTGGAATATGACCCCCTTCCTCTGGATTACCTGCCCTTTCTTTCTTCTATGTTTTTACATGGGAGCTGGATACATGTCATCAGCAATATGTGGATTTTATGGCTTTTTGGGGATAATGTTGAAGATAGAATGGGCAAAGTGAAGTTTCTGCTGTTTTACCTTCTCTGTGGCATTATTGCTGCCATGGTGCATTTTTTCATTTATCCTTATTCCAACGTGCCGGTAGTAGGGGCTTCAGGTGCAGTGGCCGGGATCATGGGAGCGTACTTCATCATGTTTCGAAATGCCCAGGTGCTGACATTCATTCCACCTTTTTTCCTGTTGAATCTTTCTGCCTGGATCTATCTGGGCTTCTGGGTCATCACCCAGTTTTGGGGCGGGGCAGTAGATCTGTTTATCTCCGATTCTTCAGAACAGATCGCTTTTTGGGCTCATGTGGGAGGGTTTGCTGCCGGTGCCTTGCTGTATCGATTTTTTCTGCAGCCCCGGCAGGCAAACTCACAGTATACTGATTAACTTTTTACAGCTTTACGCTTACGAAAATCAGTTTTAAGGAAGGTATTTACCTCTTCACTTAACGTATCCGTATCCACTCCATCTTTTCGCAATAAATGGATGGTATTTTCGATCCTTGCCTGGCTTTCTTTTATTTCTGCCCAATGACGTTCTTCTTCGTAAAGATTCATACATTCCTGAATTTCAGAGGCACGTCCGGTTTCCAGGTAATATTTAAACAGCACCAATGACTCGTGTTTTTGATAATCAGCGTGAACGCAAGACTTGTTTAATATATTTTTATAAATCACTAAACCTGCCTTGGCTGTTTTGAGCTTGGATTCCAGTACTGCTATATCCTCGAAACACTTGTCGGTTAAGTTCCATTTATGATTGTTCCATTCCGCCAGCACTTTTTTGAAACGTTCCAGGGATTTTTCAAATTCCCGGTAACGGATCAAATAAACTTTTGTGTCATGGCTGAAGTGGCCAAAAGCGTCATCGTATTTTTTTCTCCAGGCATTGGGTAGTATGAAGCTGACTAAATTATTATTTTCATGAGAGGAGAGATTCATTTTTTCCGGTTTCTCTGGCTGATTATCCGGTTCCTGGGGATAAAAATCTTCCTGCTCCACGATTTGATAACGCTGCTCCAGACATTTTCCCAGGTAATCGATATGCTTTTCCAGTTTGTCTATTTCGGTTAAAGCAGCAAGGCTCATGGAGATATCTTTGACTAGTTCTTCTATGTTTTTGGGCTTTTTATTATCTTTCCGGCTTTTCGAGTAACTTAAAATTTCCCGGCTGATAGGCAGGGAAGTGTCCAATTCGAGCAGCCTGTTCATATCAGCTGCGGTGATCACTTCCGAAGGTGATGGGGCTTTGGTGAAATAGAAACGGCTGTTTGTACAGGGGTAGTAATAAGGGCCGATGGTATGTAAAAACTTTGATTCTGATAAACCAAGAATATCCGCAGTCACCTGCAGGTGATCCTCAAAAAGCTCCAACCAGGAAAAAAGAGGTGCTTGCAGATCCCTCTCTTTTTTAGCCAGCTGGGTCAATTCAACGTATACGGTGAGAGGTATTTTAAGATAGGAATTATAATAATAGAATAGAATTTGCTCCGGATTAAAGGATAATAATGCACTCAAATCGAGAAAGTGCCACTCTGTTTTATTCAAAAAAGTATTAAACATGTGAATAATCATCCTCCCTAAAAAATATTGTCAGTATAAATTCTATATATTTCCAAATAATCCTGCTTTTATAACGCCGAATTAAATTTACTTTCTTTTCTAGGTAAAGCGGGTTAAAATTTTATTTAATGTTCTCACCAAATAATTGGACAAAGGACAAGGAGAAAGAATGTTTAAGGCAGTATTATTTGATCTGGACGGGACTTTGCTCGACATTGACATGCAGCAGTTTCTGCCCCATTATTTTCGCCAAATGGTGCTTATGGCAAACAGTGAAGGAGTTGCTGACGGTCACCGGTTAGTGGAACAGGTATATAAATCTACCGAGATAATGATTGCTGATAAAGACCCGGAAACAACCAATGAGCAAGCTTTTATGAGAGATTTTTTTGCTGCAACCGGTTGGGAAGAGGATCCCATCAAGGAATTCTTCAACAAGTTTTATGCGGAAGGTTTTCCAGTCCTGCAAAAGTATAGCAAGCCCTTTGCGGGGATCCCTCAAATGATGGAAAGACTGCAAGCCCGGGATATCAGAGTGGTGATTGCCACCAATGCTGTATTCCCATTGACAGCATTGAAACAACGATTGGCCTGGGCTGGGTTGGAGCATTTTGAATTTGAATTGATAACTTCTTATGAGATCATGCATTTTTGCAAACCTCACCCTGAATATTATGAGGAAATCCTGGATTATCTCAATGTGAAAGCTGAGGAATGTCTGATGGTGGGGAATGATATCGGAGAAGATTTGCCAGCCGGAACCATCGGGATGAAGACGTTTTTAGTGGAAAATTTGCTGATCGATAACGGGGCAGATTATACACCTGATTGGCGTGGAGATCTAAATGCGTTCTACCGCTTTATTGAAAGTTTTAAATAATAGTATGACGCTTCTGCGGGCATAGTAAGGTAAATAATGAGGAGGTATCTTACTATGACGCCTGTGAAAAGGAAACAGCGGAAAACCCCCAAGTTGCTTTCGGAGAAGGATCTGCTGAAAATTGAAATTGCCAAAGAACTGGGTATATGGGAACAGGTACAAGCGGAAGGATGGGGAGCTTTGACCAATGAAGTCTGCGGCCGGATCGGTGGATTAGTGCATAAAAGGCTGAAAGAACAACGAAAAACATTGAGCCCGTAAATAATTTTCTCAAATCGGTCTTTTTTTAGGACCGATTTTATTTATTCAACAGATAAAACAACAGAAGAAAGTTATAATGGAAGAGATAATTTATGAGCAAAATGAGGTGGGTTTAGGTGGACAAGATCGAAAAAGTGAGAACATTTTTAAATAGCCGCAATCCGGAACTAAAAATCATCGTTCTGGAGGAAGATACCAGCACTTCATATCTGGCTGCCCAGGCATTGGGAACCGAAGTGGGGCAAATCGCCAAATCGATTTTATTTAAAACTAAAAATGACGATTATTTACTGATCGTTTCCGCCGGCGACGTCAAAATTGACAACAAGGCGGTGAAGGAGTTGGTTGGCTCGCGGGTACGAATGGCGAATGCTGAAGAGGTGGAGCAGGTCACCGGTTTTTCAATCGGCGGGGTCTGTCCCTTTGCCTTGAAGCAGGAAGTGCCGGTGTTTTTAGATGAAAGCCTGAGACGCTATGATGTGGTCTATGCAGCTGCCGGCACCAGTAATACGGCGCTGCCCATAAGTTTTGAGGAACTTTGCCGGATAACAGGAGGACAGCCTTGTCAGGTATCACTCATTGCTTAAGTCTGGTAGAATTTTATTGCAGGGGAGAGAAATATGGGGCAGGGATTTGTACATTTACATAACCACTCGGAATACAGCTTGTTAGACGGTGCCTGCCGGGTCGATGAAATGATTGCTCATTGTGCTGATCAGGGGATGCCGGCAGTGGCAATTACTGATCATGGGGTTTTATATGGGGTCATAGATTTTTATCGCTCGGCTAAAAAAAGAGGGATTAAGCCTGTCATAGGCTGTGAAATATATATAGCACCCCGCAGCCGCTTTGATAAACAACCTAAAATTGATGACAATCTGGCCCATTTTATATTACTGGCTAAAGATGAGCAAGGGTATCAGAATCTGGTTAAGATCGTGAGTCTTGCTTTTATCGATGGATTCTATTATAAACCCCGGGTGGACAAGGAATTGCTGGAAAAATACCATCAAGGCCTGATCGCAATGTCCAGCTGCCTGGCAGGAGAAATACCCCAATTGCTCCTGGCGGGAAATTATTCAGCAGCAGTAGAAATGGCCCGCTATTATGATGAATTGTTTGGACGGGGCAATTTTTATTTGGAATTGCAGGATCACGGAATCCCTGAAGAAAAAACGGTGTGTAAGCTCTTAAGTAAAATCAGCGATGAAACAGGGATACCGGTGGTGGCAGCCAATGATGCGCATTATATCAATCAAAGCGACGCGGCGGTCCATGACGTCTTGTTGTGTATTCAGACTGGAACAGTAGTTTCCGATGAGCAGAGAATGCGGTTTCCGGGTAATGAGTTTTATCTGAAAAGCACCGAGGAAATGTCGCAGCTCTTTGCCTGGCGCCCTGATGCGATAACCAACAGCCTGCGCATTGCTGAACAATGTAATGTTGAGTTTGACTTTAGTAAATTCTACCTGCCTTATTTTAATCTGCCGCCCGGGGATACGGAGGAAATTTACCTGCGCCGGCTTGTAGAGGATAAATTTGCAGAAAAATATCCCGATCCGGCACCCGAAGTTAAAGTTCGAGTCGAGTATGAATTGCAGACTATCATTGATATGGGCTTTGCTGCCTATTTTTTAATTGTATGGGATCTGGTCCGCTGGGCTAAGGAGAATAAAGTTCCGGTAGGTCCGGGCCGGGGTTCGGCAGCCGGCAGTTTGGTTTCGTATTTGCTGGGGATCACCACCATTGATCCTTTGCGCTATAATTTGCTGTTTGAACGTTTTTTAAATCCGGAAAGAGTAAGCATGCCCGATATAGATATAGATTTTTGTTTCGAAAAAAGAGATCGGGTGATCGAATATATTATTGAAACATACGGCAATGACAAAGTGGCACAGATCATTACTTTCGGGACTTTAGCAGCCCGGGCTGCCATTCGCGATGTGGGCCGGGCACTGGATATTCCTTACGGAGAAGTGGACAAGATCGCCAAGATGATCCCTGAACAAATCGGGGTCACCATCGATAACTCCCTGAAGATATCTGCAGAGCTCAGTGAATTTTACCGCAGCGATTATAATGCCCGCAAAATAATCGATATAGCCAGGGCTATCGAAGGTATGCCCCGTCATTCATCCATTCATGCCGCCGGCGTAGTGATAGGGCAGGAAACACTGACCAACCTGCTTCCATTGGCCAAGACCGTTGACGGGCATGTGATCACCCAGTTTACGAAAGAAACTGTGGAAGATATCGGACTCTTAAAAATGGATATATTAGGTCTGCGTACATTGACCGTCATCGACCGTGCCGTTGAAATTATTGCCAAAAGCCGCGGAATAACTGTGGATATCGATAACCTGTCCCTGGATGACAAAGCGGTATATGATCTCCTGTCAGCAGGAGAGACCATCGGTGTCTTCCAGCTGGAAAGTGACGGGCTGCGCCGCATCCTAAGTGAAATGAAACCAAACTGTTTTGAAGATATTATTGCGGTTATTGCTTTATATCGGCCCGGACCACTAGGCAGCGGTATGGTGGAGGATTTTATCAGCCGCAAACATAATAAACAGAAAATAGAATATATGCATTCTTCTTTGGAACCGATCCTGAAAGAAACTTACGGGGTTATCCTATATCAGGAACAGGTCATGAGCATTGCCAGTGTGATCGCATCTTTTACCATGGGAGAAGCAGATGTCCTGCGCCGGGCGATGGGCAAGAAAAAGCTGCAGGAATTGATAGCTCAGCGGGAAAAATTTATCAGCGGAGCGGAAAAAAATCAGGTGGATGCCAATATCAGTGCTAGGTTATTCGATTTAATGGAAAGCTTTGCCGGATACGGATTCAATAAGAGCCATTCAGCAGCTTATGCAATGATATCTTATCAGACCGCCTGGCTGAAGGCTCATTATCCGGCGGAATTTATGTGTGCCTTTTTGACCAGTGTGATCGATAATCAGGATAAGGTTGTTTTTTACCTGCGGGAATGTCTGCGCCTGGGGATCGAATTCCTTCCTCCTGATATCAATGAAAGCTATGAAAACTTTACGGTTGCCAGTCAAGGCATCCGTTTCGGCCTGGGAGCAATAAAAAATGTGGGTCTGGCTGCAGTCAAAACCATCGTTCAGGAGAGAAAATCAGCCCCGTTTACGTCACTGTTTGATTTTTGCTGCCGGGTCGATCTGACGCAGATCAATAAACGGGTGGTGGAGAATCTGATCCTTGCCGGGTGTTTTGATTCGCTTGATATGACCCGCAAAGAATGTCTGTCAGTTATGGATGAATGTATAAACCTGGCGGCACAGATAAAAATAAATGCCAACAGTAATCAATTATCCTTGTTTGGTGATGATGAAATCAGGATCGAAGAGCCGGTTCCCGGCGTTCAAGGCGAAATGGATATTGCTGATTTATTGCGGCTGGAAAAAGAAGTCCTGGGATTTTACGTTTCAGCCAACCCCCTGGATGAGTTCGAGAAAGTGCTGCCCCTGGTCACCACCTGGAATTTATGCGATCTTACACCGGCAGCCGATGAAGAATACGTAAGGGTAGCAGGAACCGTGATCAATCTGGAAAAGAAACGCAGCCGTAAAGGAGAGCTTTATGCCCGCTTTTCCCTGGAGGATCATGGAGGCAGAATGGAAATGATGCTGTTTCCCTCTGCCTTCAACAGCAATATTGATACGCTGCAAGCTCAAAGAGCGGTGATCGTGGAAGGGTATTTTGACAACCGGGAGGATCAGCCGAAAATCATCGTACGCAAGGTATTCCCCCTAAATAAAAATATTGAAGAGCTGCATATCCGTCTGACCGGTCAAAAGAGCGATCCGGAACGGGCAAAATTACTGCAAGTATTAAAGAAGTATCCGGGAGAGGTGGACGTGGTTTTACATTTACCGGACAGAAGGACCATTGTTTTAAATGATGAATATAAAGTGGAAGCAGGAACTGCTATAAAAAAGGAGCTGTCGGCCATACTGCACAAACACAATATATGGTTCCATTAAATTAATAAGGCTTATAACTGCATGATTGCAAGTTGTTTGGGAGAAGACTATAAAATAAATGATCCCTTCGTGACAGGACATGTAATCAGCAGGAGGTAAAGGTGAAGAAAGTAGCAGTGTTGACCAGCGGCGGAGATGCGCCCGGCATGAATGCAGCCATCAGGGCGGTAGTCAGAACCGGCATTTACAGAGACATGCAGGTTTTTGGTGTAAGCCATGGATTTGAGGGGCTGATCGCCGGACAGCTGACCAAAATGTCGCTTGGTTCTGTAGCAGATATTATTCATCGTGGGGGAACTGTTTTAAAAACGTCACGCTCCCAGGCATTTATGACTGACGAGGGGCGCCGGGCTGCATTTGAGAATTTGCATAACAAAGGCATTGGAAATCTGGTAGTGATCGGCGGCAATGGCAGCATCAAGGGAGCCTATGAATTTTCCAAATTAGGAATCAATTCAATTGCTATTCCGGCTACCATCGATAATGATATTGTCTATACAAAATCCATTGGTTTTGATACGGCAGTAAACACTGCTCTGGAAGCAATCAATCGAATTCGTGATACAGCAACCAGTCACGGGCGTATTTTTATTATTGAAGTAATGGGAAGGGATTGCGGGGAAATAGCTCTGACAGCAGGTGTAGCCGGGGGGGCGGAATCCATTCTCATCCCTGAGATCGAGCCTGATTTGAAACAAGTGATAGAAAAAATTGAAATGGGAATTGATCGGGGCAAACTTCATAGTATTATTATTGTAGCAGAAGGAGTCTACCCGGTTATGGAACTAAAAGATTTTATCCAGAAGAATACCGGGCATGAAACCCGGGTCAGTATTCTGGGGCATATGCAAAGGGGTGGTATGCCTACGGCAGTTGACCGGATATTAGCCTCCTGCATGGGGAAAGCAGCCGTTGATTATATAGCCGAAGGCAGGAGTAATGCGATGATGGCAGGTTATGATATCAGGATACGACCGGTCCCGCTGCAGGAAATTATACGTGGCAGCAAGACTTTGGAACTGGATCTTTTCGAAATAGCCCGAATACTGGCAAGATAAGTAATCGAGGTGAATGGATTGAGAAAAACAAAAATCATTTGTACAATAGGCCCGGCCAGTGAGCAGCCGGAAGTTCTGGATAAAATGATTGAAGCCGGTATGAATGTAGCCCGGCTGAACTTTTCCCACGGCACGTATGAAGAACACCAGAGGCGGATTGATAATCTCCGCCAGGCTGCAGCAAGAAGCGGGCGCCCGCTGGCCATCATGCTGGATACAAAAGGGCCGGAAATCAGGACAGGCCTCCTAAAAGAAGGAAAAGTTCTGCTTAAGTCCGGGCAGCGTTTTGTGTTGACCATCCGGGAAGCTGCGGGGGATAACCGGGAAGTCTTCGTGAACTATCCCAATTTACCGCGGGAGGTAAAAAAAGGTACAACCATCTTGCTGGCAGACGGTTTAATCAGCTTAATGGTTGAAGAGACCACAGACACTGACATTATATGTACGGTAATAAATGGCGGTGAACTGGGGGAGAAAAAGGGGATCAATGTTCCGGGAGTCAGGATCAATATGCCATTCTTAAGCCAAAAGGATATAGATGATATTAATTTTGGGATTGACCATAAAGTTGATTTCATTGCGGCTTCTTTTACAACCAAAGCCGAGGATATTCTGGATATAAGGCGGCTGCTGGAAAAGCGCCAGGCTGATGTTGAAATAATTGCCAAGATCGAAAGCCAGTCAGGCGTTGATAACCTGGATGACATTATCCAGATCGCGGATGGGATAATGGTAGCCAGAGGCGATTTGGGAGTGGAAATTCCCGCTGAAGATGTGCCGCTGGTGCAGAAGACCATTATGGGAAAATGCCATCCGGTTGGTAAAATGGTGATCATAGCTACCCAGATGTTGGATTCCATGATCGTAAATCCCCGCCCAACCCGGGCAGAAGTTTCTGACGTGGCCAATGCTATTTTTGACGGGGCAGATGCGATCATGTTATCCGGTGAAACAGCTGCCGGGAAATATCCGGTAGAAGTTGTGCAGACTATGGCTCGTATAGCGAAACGGGCAGAAGAAGCGCTTCCTTATGAAGAGATTTTACGCAAGAAAAAAACCTGGGGTGACATATCGGTAACCGACGCCATCAGTTATGCTACCTGCGCTACCGCCATGAGCCTGGAAGCAGCAGCTATTATTTCAGCCACCCGTTCCGGATACACAGCCAAGATGGTGGCCAAATACCGGCCTTATTCTACTATCATTGCGGCTACTCCCGATCCCGGGATCTATAATAAACTGGCATTGGTCTGGGGGGTTTATCCCATACTGATTCCAGATACCTCGGGCACAGATGCGTTGTTCGACATATCGGTAAAAAACGCCGTTGAAGCGGGGTTTATTAAATACGGCGATCTGGTCGTACTTACCGCCGGGGTCCCCACAGGATTTTCCGGCGCCACCAATTTATTAAAAGTGCATGTGGTAGGGAAAATTTTGACCAGGGGAATGGGAATTGGCGTGGCGCCGGTTTCCGGAAGGGTCAAAGTCATAAAAACGGCTGATGACTTGCACAAGATCAAGCCCGCAGACATCATTGTTACCCATGGAGCTGACAGCAGTTTGGCGCCATATCTGCAGAACATTACAGCGATTATAGCTGAAGAAGGCGGTCTTACTTCTGATGCAGCCATTATGGGGTTAAATGCTAAAATTCCGGTTATCGTCGGGGCAAAAGAAGCGACCAGTCTGATGGTTGATGATATGGAGATCACCTTGGATGTACAGCGGGGGATCGTATATGAAGGGAAGGCTATGGTTCGCTGATCAGAGCGGCAAAAATGGCTAATAACTGCGTTAACCGGAAGTCCCATTCAATCGCCGTACCTTATGTACGCCTCAATCATGGAACTTCCGGTTGCCTTGTTCTTAGCCATTTTTGCTCGCTCTGAAAAGAACTGCGTTAACATTATGCGATATGTAACCGTATGTCAGGATTTTAACATGATAAGGGGGAGTTTTGACTCCCCCTTTTTTGTTAATCATTATTTTCTCAAGACTTAAAACATTTGGTATGAAATTGCTAAGTGTAGGATAAGTGAGTGGTTATCCCAAGCCATACTTATGTATTTAAGTCTGATCAAACGGTTTAATTAAAATTGGGTAAAGGTAGCTTTTCTCTTCTCAATAAAAGCATACATGCCTTCCTTCTGGTCAGTACCTGAGAACAGCATTGACCAGGATTTTTGCTCTGCCTGGCAGCCGGCTTTAATATCTACATTCATTGAATTATTGATGTTTTGTTTTGCAAAACGCATAGCTACTGGTGATTTGCGGGCTAATTTCTTAGCCATTTTGCGTGCCTGATCCATTACTTCCGCCGGAGGTACGATCATATTGATAAGGCCTATCTTTTCAGCAACGGCGGCCCCAAAGAATTCACCAGTGAAGATATGCAGTTTTGCCTGGCAAATGGAAGCATTGCGCGGGAACCTTTGGGTTCCGCCTGCACCTGGGAATATGCCGAGATTGATTTCCGGCATGCCGAAGGTTGCCGCTTCCCCAGCAATCCTGATATCGCAAGCCATAACCAGCTCCAGGCCGCCGCCCAGTGCCAGACCGTTTATAGCAGCAATGATTGGTTTGCTGTTGTCTTCCATCATGAATAAGACTTTATGAACTTTATCAATATATGCATGTGCCTGGAAAGCGTTAAAGTCTTTCACTGCCATGATGTCAGCACCGGCAGCAAAAGCATTTTCATTACCGGTAATAATGATAGCTCTGACTTCCGGGTCAAGATGCATGCCTTCAAGCACGCCATAAGTCTCATCCAAAAGTGTTTCATTGACCGCATTGAATGCTTTTGGACGGTTGATTTGGATGATACCAATGTTGGGTTCTTCAAAAGTAACAATAATGGTTTTGTACTCCTGGTCTCTATATGACATACCCGTTCTCCCCCTTATACACAATTATTTTTTGCTGTAATCATAAAATCCACGGCCGGTTTTTCTTCCCAGCCAGCCAGCACGATAGTATTGTTTCAGAATTCCAGCCGGACGATATTTGGGATCTCCAGTTTCTCTGAACAGAACGTTACAGACTTCCAGGCCGATATCAATACCTACCATGTCACACAGTGTGAAGGGACCCATCGGCCAGCCTGCACCCAGTTTCATCGCTTTGTCGATATCTTCCACTGTTGCCAGGCCTTCCATTAGTATGAAGGCTGCTTCATTCATGCCCGGGATCAGGATCCGGTTGACAACAAAGCCGGGACCTTCTTTTACTTTAATGGGTTTTTTGCCAAGCGCCTTGGAAAGTTCCATTACGGTTTCAACAGTTTCTTCTGAAGTTTGGATTGCCGGGATAACTTCAATCAATGCCATAACCATAGCCGGATTGAAGAAATGCATTCCCACAACCTTGGTCGGATCAGGGTAAACAGCAGCAATTTCAGTAACGGAAAGTGAAGAGGTGTTGGAAGCTACTATAACTTCAGGTTTTAATACCTTGGAGAGATTCGCATAGACTTGTTTTTTGATGTCCATATTTTCTACAACAGACTCAATTACAAAATCTACATCAGCCAGGTCTTCCATTTTTTCAGTTCCGGTTATTTTACCCAGGACGAAATCCTTTGCGCCGGCCGGGGCTTGCCCCTTTTCTTCGGCTTTGGCGAGCCCTTTGCCGATTCTGGCTATTGTTTTATCAACGATCTCTTGTTTGATATCATAAAGAACTACTTCTTTACCTGCTCCGGCTACTGCCCAGGCTATCCCCATGCCCATTGTGCCGGCTCCCAGAACTGCAATCTTATTGATCTCCATGTTTTATATACCTCCTGTCTTAGTTAAAATCTTATAAAATGCTGCGATTATGATATTGAATTGTTTCCGTATCACCTCCCGTAACTTTGCCTATGTGACCTTCACCGCTAACTTTAGATGACGTGAGTTTGATGTGTAGAATATCTTAGACTATTACCATACATTAGATATTTAACTTTTGATCACCAAAATCCTCTTTCTAAAAAAAATATCCTGTTCAATATTTTAAATTTAAAATATCAAACAGGATGAGAACTGCATAAATTTAATGTTTAGTGTCCTTAATGATGGTTACATCAGTGGATTTAAAAAGCGTAAAAACTTCATCCCCTTTATGCAGATCCAGAGCTTCGGCAGCTCCTGCAGTAATCGTAGCAGTAACCGGACGGTCACCAATATCGATAATTACTTCCGTTAGTTCTGAGCCGGTTTTGATTTCCATAACTTTTCCCACCAATTTATTGGGATCGCTAATTCTCATAGCTTGCCTCCTTTCATGATATAGGTTTTAACAAAATTGATTAAATTATTACGAAAAAACCTTCAGCAACCGCTGAAGGTTCATATAAAATCAATTAAAGAGGGGTTCAAGAAGCAGATGATTCATCCTTTTGGTGTTCTTCCAGCATTTCAATGAACTGCTCAAGTACAAAAGGATCAAATTGTATGCCAGAACAGCGTTTTAATTCGGCTATCGCTTCCTCCTTGGAAATCGCATGACGATAAGGGCGGTTGCTGGTCATGGCGTCATAAGCATCTGCCACTGATAATATACGGCATTCCAGCGGAATATCATATCGCACCAAACCCAAAGGATAACCGGAACCGTTCCACCACTCATGGTGCTTTAAGATCCAGTCAGCGATATGGACTAAATCAGGAGCGGATAAGGCGATCCTGTGACCAATTTCTGAATGGCGCTGCATTTCCTTGCGCTCCTCTTGCGTTAACGGTTTCGGTTTAAACAGGATTCTGTCGGGTAAACCTACTTTACCGATATCATGAAATTGAGCAAAAAGTCTCAGGTCTACTATATTCCTTTCGGTCAGTCCCAGTTTATTGCCTAAATCAGCGACCATGACCTGCAGCCTTTCCGCATGACCTTCGGTAATGAAATCCCGCGCCTCCAGAGCTTTCATCAAAGTCTGGACAATCGCGCTGCGGGCACTCTGACTGCGGTATAGCTTCTGGCGGTACATATTATTATCAGCTTCTTTATAGATTTCGGTCAACGGAACGGAAGGATCAGTCCGTAAAGCGGTACCGATTGATAAACTTAAGGGGAGTCCCTGCCAGGATAGCTCGGATTGATTGGCTGACTTCTGAAGGCGGTTATAAGCATTTTCCAAAAGTTCTGCTGAACAATTCGGCAGGAGCACAGCGAATTCGTCTCCGCCGACTCGCGCTACAATATCAGAGGATCGGAAGCATTTCTTGATTAGATTGGCAGTAGCGACTAATAAAGAATCGCCATTATCATGTCCCATCGAATCATTGATGAGTTTTAAACCATCCACATCACACATGATCAATCCCACTTTGCCCATACGGTTATCAGATAAACGGCGCATCTCTTGTTCGAAAAATGTACGATTATATAAACCGGTCAATGCGTCATGTAAACTGAAATATGCCATTTTTTCTTCGGCGGTTTTTCTTTCTATGACCTCAGCCTTTAATTCCTCGTTGGCCGCAGCAAGGGCAGCAGTTCTTTCAATTACTCTTCTTTCCATCTCAGCCTTTTGCTCTTCAACTGTTTTTCTTGATACGAAATCACGAACCCGCAAACGGTAAAAGACTACTGTAACAGCATAAGCCAGTAGAACTGAAATGGTGCCATTTATAAACTGGGATACCATTCTCTCAGAATCACTTTGGAAATAATTAATCCCTGTTAAAAAGACCACCAACGAAATAGTATATGCCACTAAATGTTGTACCGGAGAAAAACGAAATGAAGTTGCCACCGCAAAACAACCTATAATATAAACAATTATATCTCCATGTATTATTTGGTCTACTCCTGAAATAGCTGCTGACCAAGAGAGCAAAAAAACTAATTCACACATTAATACTGCTTTATGCGTAAAAGTAAACTTTTTCGCCATATTTTTTTTCTGCCAGCGGCAGTAAATTAAAAAGGTAAATTGTATCGGTAATAGAACGTAATATAAATAATTTCGATATAGATAACCGAGATGTAATTGCTCATTTGAAGAAGAAAAATTCCATAAAATGACAAGAATTAGACCAGCAGTGAATAAAAGACCGGCAAAGACCTGTAAAATTATTAAACTGGCGGCATACTGTTCCTGTTTAAAATCTTCCTTATTTATTTTATATAATTCGTTTTTTTCTGAAGCCCAAAAACTAAGTAGGTCCATTATTCATTTCTCCCGAATAAAAATAAAAATAAGTACAATTATTCTTTACTGCAATCTCGACTCTTTTCATTGTCGATAAAACCAACAAATTCCATATACTTTAATATTCTTACCAGATAAGGAATATCCTGCTTTGGCCATTTAAACCCCAATTTATGCAAATATTTTTGTGTTTTAGCTGAAGTTATTACAGGAAAGTCAGATATACCCATGGTTTTATTCATATTTACATCATTTATTATCCCAGTTAAAAAAGTCCTTTTTACAGGATCAAGAAAGAGTTTTTGCATATGCTCATCATATGAGTTGCCTTTTTTTACGTCTACCTGATATCCGCATATTGCGGCGGCTTTAATCAACTGCGGCAGTTGAAAAGTGTTGTGATTAAAAAGATGGAATATTTGCCCCTGCTCAAAGTTTGCACCCGATAACAGAACAATGGCTTTACTGCAATAGTCAATCGGGGTCAGTTCGATTTCCATGTCTATAAAATCATGTGGTATGATCCCGGTGAGAATTATCGATCTGATTCTATTATACATTGCATTATCCTTAATATTTATCTGAAAATGACCATCAGAATAACGGCCAGCCAATACGCCAAGCCTGTATATATTAACCCTTAATCCCAACTGCATAGCTTTCAGGATGAAGTTTTCCGCTTCAAACTTGCTGCGTACATATACGTTTTCATAATAATGCTGCCCAATATATAAGTCGTTTTCACTGAATTCAGCGTTTGGTCTGTCTTGTGTAACTAAATATTTACCGGAAATACTGGTTGAAGAAATATAATGCAGCATTTTATTATTATTCAGACAAAAATCCACTATGTTTTGTGTAGCCCAAACATTGACTTTTTCGAATTCGCTGTAACTACCATAATGTGATACTTTGGCCGCTGTATGAAAAACGCTGTCAATTATTTTTTGCAGATGATTATATTTTTTAACCGATAAACCCCACATTTCAAGAGTGATATCACCATTGACGATTTTTATACGTTTACCGATTTCATCAGCCATTTGGCCGGGAAAGTGAAAATCGAGAACCTTTTTCAGACGTGTTCTGGCCCTAGCTGCAGAACTGCCCCTGATGATGCAATAAATACTAGCATTCGTGCTTTGCAGTAATTCTTTCAATAAATGAGCACCAAGAAAACCTGTTGCACCGGTTAAAAGAATGTTCTGCATATTGACCGTTCCGGGATAATAATTATCAGGATTATTTGAGAGCTTTGGAACTGAAGCAATATCTTGAATAGGATTGACATCATCGTCTCCGTTAACGGACTCGCCAGTTATCTTTTCCGATAGTTTTCTGATTGTCTGGTATTTATAGAAATCACGGGCAGTCAAATTCCATTTATAGGGTAACATAGCCACCAGTATTTTTACTATTTTCAGAGAGTCCCCGCCCAAATCAAAAAAGTTATCATCTATGCCTATCATATCCCGGTTAAGGATTTTGCCCCATTCATCGGCCAGAATGGATTCTTTTTCATTGCGAGGCGCAACGTAGGTGGTTTTTGCTGCTATGATATTTTCCTGAAGTGTTGCCAAATGACGACGGTCAATTTTACCATTGAAATTAAGCGGCATCTCATCTAGAAAAACATAAGCAGTGGGAATCATGTAATCGGGCAGTACTTTACCGGCAAAAAAACGAATATCACTGATATCCAAATCGCCATTGATCTTAAGATAAGCGAACAGAGACTGGTCATGATTCTCATCTTCCTTAACGATTACTACCGCTTCTTCTATCTGGTTATGCTGCATAAGGACGCTTTCAATTTCTCCCAGTTCAATGCGATAACCGCGAATTTTTACCTGGTAATCAGCGCGCCCTATGAATTCGATTTCCCAACTGTTGTTTAATTTAGCCAGATCGCCAGTACGATATAGCCTCTGACCCGGATCAAAAGGAGAAGGGATAAACATTTCCCGGGTTAATTCTTCCTGATTAAGGTAACCTCGAGCCAATCCGGCGCCGCCGATATATAATTCTCCTGTTATATTGACAGGTAACAGATTGTGCTTTTTATCCAATATATAAGCCTGAATATTGGCAAGTGGCTTGCCAATCGTTATTTTGTTTTCGCTGGTTAAATCTTTGAAAGTGGAATAGACTGTAGCCTCGGTAGGACCATAACCATTAATAATACGTGCATTGGTGATTTTTTTCAGCTGTTTTAAAAGACTCAGCGGAAAAGCTTCACCACCCAATATAATATCGGTAATATTAGCAAATGAGATCTGTGCGCTGTCATCCATTAGTAAGATCTGCATACGGGAAGGGGTAGTCTGAATAATATTAATATTCTTTTCAGCAATTAATTTGTTAAGTTCCATAGGAACCAATTGCTGGTTCTTGTCGGCAATAATTACCGTATTGCCATTTACCAGAGGATAGAAAAATTCAAAGACAAAAATATCAAAACAAACAGTGGTTACTGATAAAACCCTTTTATTGCCTAAGTCTACCTGCTGGGCCATGGCGGTAAAAAAATTGCACACTGATTTATGTTCGATCATGACTCCCTTGGGTTTTCCGGTAGAACCGGAAGTATAAAGCACATAGGCCAGATCAGAGGAAGTTTGCGGTACAGATAGATTAGTGTCATCCAGAGTGTCAATAATCATTTTATCGACCAGAAGGGATGGATAACCTTTAACTTTTTCTTGCAGGAATTCGTCGGTTACGACCAGCAGAGATTTACTGTCATCTAAAATATATTTGATCCTGTCAGGGGGATAATCAGGATCAAGCGGCAGATAAGCCCCCCCTGCCTTTAAAATTGCCCATATGCTTATTGCCAAATCGCAGGAACGCTCGAGTAGTAAGCTCACAATGCTGCCGGGTTTCACCCCTTGTGACTGGAGAAAGCGAGCCAAACGGTTTGCCTTCTTATTTAACTCCTGAAAAGATAATTTTTGTTGGTTAAACTCAACTGCGATTTTGTTAGGAGTTTTTAATACTTGCTCTTCAAATAATGAATGAACTAAAACGTCACCGCGAAAACTTATTTCAGTCTTATTGAAATGATCGAGCAAATAATTTATTTCTTCATTACTGACAAGAGAAATATCACCAATCTGTACGGTAGGGTTGTCGAGAGCAGTTACTAATAAATTGTAGACACAGTTATACAGAGTTTCGATTTCCGCTTCTTCAAATAAGTCAATTTGGTAGTCAATATCAACATATAATTCGCCGACATTATCTCTGTCACTGATGTGGAAACAAATAGAATTAGCTTCACTGCCACTGGCAGAATAAAAGGTTTCAAAACCAAGATTTAAATCAAAGTGTGCATTTTGGAAGCTCAGCATAATATCATAAAGATTGGAAATCAATTTATGTTCTTTTCTAATATCTTCAAGCAACAGATTATAAGGATATCTGTGGTTTCTCATTTCTCGCCAATCCTTTGCAACCTGAAGAATAAATGCTTCGAAAGTTAAACTATTATCAACTTTCAGACGAACAGGTATAGTTTCAATAAACATACCTATAGTAGTCTTTTCTTTGATAGTTGGACGGTTTAAGAGGGGAGTGCCAATTATGATATCATCGCAATCCAATATTTTATTAAGGCAGATCGTTAATGCCGAAAGGAACAAAACAAATAGTGAGACGCTCAAATCCTCTGAAAACTGGGTAAGCCGGATAGTAAATTCCCGTGAAATAGTAAACGTTTTTCGATTTGCCTCGCAGGAACCAAATGCTTGTTTATTAGGGCGCAAAGTAGTTAACTCAGGAATCGTCTTAAATAAATTATTCCAGAATCTGCGGTTTATTTCAAAATCTTCTGAAACACAAAACTTTTGTTCACTTTCAATATAATCAATATAAGATGAATAATTTGATACGATAGGTCCGGTACCTTTCAATAATCTGAAGTAATAATCATTTATTTGATTGACTGATAGTATCATTCCCCAGCCATCTGCTATTGTGTGGTGCGCTTTAATAAAAAGGCCTCCGTCACCTTCTCCCAGCTTAAAGATAACAAATTCAAACAAATCGGAATCGTTAACCTGAAAAGGAATACGCCTTTTTTTATCTAACCAACGCAAAAAGCTGGCCATACAATCTTCAGCATCACTAAAATCCACCGTTTTGATTTCGCGGTCGAAATGATTCGAAACATATTGCACAGGTCCCGTTGGTGTTTCGCAAATTCTGATACGCAAAGCATCATTATTGGCTATATGATAGTTAACTGCTTTATTCAGAATATCAAAATTTAGTTCTTGTGCGAGTCGTATAAAACCAACTATATTAGCAATACCCGTGCCGGGATAAAACTTTTCCGTATACCATATTCCTTTTTGTGGATGTGTGAGAGGATAAAATACCTTGTTTGTCATTATCTACTCCTGATATTTGGAAAATTATGATATCTCGCTAAAATTTCGACAATAGATGCTTAAATCCTTTATATTTTTCATTTCTAATTAGTTTTCAAATCATTTAATTTATGAAAAGGCAAGCCGCTGATAAATATATTCCTCATTTACCAGCGTAATAGAGGGAGAAAATGAGTCCTCCCTGGCACAAACGGCTAATTTATAATTGCTTTGAATATCGAACTGCCGGAAAAAAACCGGCGAAAAAGACCCGGAAGACAGACGGGGAAAATTATCACATAATTCTATGCTGAAAGAATTCAAATCCTCAGATAGACCCAGACCGGTCATTTTAGTGAAACTTTCTTTCAATGTCCAAATCTGAAAAAAATGATCCAGCTTTGAATGGTCCGGGACTTTTTTCAGCTGCTGGTATTCTGAAGCGGAGAAGAAATGCCGGGCGATTTCCATATCAAGGGGAACGACCTGCTCAATGTCAATACCGGTTTCCGAGCAGGATAATGCCATAACCACCCAGTCACCTGCATGGGAGAGATTAAAATGGAAATCTTCCCTGCTGATCAGCGCGGGTTTGCCAAACTCGTTGTAACAATATTCTATTTGATGGTTTTTCCATCCTAATCTATCACAGATAACGGCGCGGGCCAAAAGATCACTGGCAAGAATCTGCCGGGCTGAAGCCGGGTCTTTTATGCGGCTCAGTTTCTTTTGTTTGGCTGGTGTCACCAAATGGATCAGGTGATCCAGTTTTGAAATACCTGTAAGATTCAAGGCAATAACCTCAACCATGATCGAACCCCTTTAAAGCTTCTGGCGGAAAAATTCATATCATCATTCTATATTAAATAATGATCGGAAGGTAAAAAAACGAATGAGTTACTCTAATTTTCCATTGATAAATGATATAAAAGTGATATCATAATAATAACAACTCAATTACCATTTATTAAGAGGAGGGATCTTCATGTCGGAAAAATCAGCCTGGAAAATCAATGGTTTTGGTGGCATATTCATAATGATACTTTTGGTTGTCCTAATGATTTATGCTTTCTCTGTTTTATCTGTTGCTTTATCATCCATAATTGCGGTGATCATTTCTCTTGCAATCTGCATTATGGCCAGCGGTCTTACTATCGTGCAGCCAAATGAAGCTAAAGTCTTGACCTTTTTTGGACGTTATGTAGGAACGATCCTGGAAGACGGGTTATGGCTTTCAGTGCCTATTACAGTCAGAAGGCGGGTATCCTTGAAGGTCAGAAATTTTAACAGCAAAATGCTGAAAGTTAATGATGTGGACGGTAATCCGGTGGAAATAGCTGCAGTTATCGTTTTCAAAGTTATCAGTTCAGCCAAAGCAGTTTTTGACGTTGATGATTATGAAACTTTTGTCGAAATCCAAAGTGAAACAGCTTTACGGCATGTTGCTACCAAATATCCTTATGACATTTTTGAAAAAGAAGGGTATTCATTGCGGGGCAATGCAGAAGAAGTTGCCGCTGAATTGGCCCGTGAACTTCAGGAACGTCTTGCAGTAGCCGGAGTTGAAGTGATTGAAGCCCGTCTGACTCACCTGGCATACGCCACTGAAATTGCCAGCGCAATGTTGCAGCGGCAGCAGGCATCAGCCATTTTGGCTGCCAGGCAGATCATTGTTGAAGGTGCAGTGGGGATGGCGCAGATGGCGATTGCCAAACTGCAGCAAGATAATACAGTCGATCTTGACGATGAACGCAAAGTGGCCATGATCAATAATCTGTTGGTAAGTATCGTATCTGACAGATCAGCACAACCGGTAATAAATGCAGGAACAATTTATTAGGGGATGACGTGATGGCAGGGAAAAAATCCTTTTTGCTGCGCATGAATCCTGAGTTATATGAAGTAATGGAAAAGTGGGCCGCGGATGAACTTCGCAGCGTCAACGGGCATATTGAGTATCTGCTGCGCGATGCGGCCTTGCGCAGCGGAAGACTGGGGAGAAAAGGCCAGCAATCTGTGAACAAAGACCCGAAGAGGAGTCCGGGTGAAGATATATAAATCCGACAGCCAAAGTTGCCGATCCTATCTATTAACTTTATAATGAAATCACTTTAGAAAAGGGGGATCATATAATGGATGTGAAAGACATAATCGAAAAAATTGTACCGATGCTTTCAAAAGATAAGAATTTGCTGAAAGACTTTGAGAATAATCCGGCCAAAACCATCGAAGCCATTACCAAGAAAGATCTTCCAGATGATGTGGTCAATATGGTTGTTAAAGGTGTAAAAGCAGCATTGACCGGTGATAAAGCAGGCGGCATTTTGGACAGTGTTAAAAAAATGTTTTAAACAACAATTTATTCAATAAATCAGGAGTAAGTATTGGTCTTACTCCTTTTTTTCTTTGCATATCGGAATGATTTTTCCTTTTTAATATTTAACTTCTTCTTTAACTTCTTAAAGTTGGTCTTTTCATTTTGCCTTTTGTTAATACCTTAATAATCCGGCGCTTTCTCTGCCTTTCTGATAAATCTGCTGCATTCCTTTTTGAGTTTTAGAAAATAATTCCAAAAATATTTCCAAATATTAGGGGATATATGTTACTATATTATCATTATCTGCATCCTGTTAACAGTTTGATGAGGGGGGATAAATCATTGCTGCTGTGCTGATGGAATTAAACAATGTTTCCCGGACTTACTTAATGGGGGAAGTGAAAGTACAGGCGCTGTTTCCGGTCAATTTGGAAATTTATCAGGGAGAACTTCTGGTGATCCTGGGACCCAGTGGTTCCGGTAAAAGCACAATGTTAAATATTTTGGGGGGGATGGACACACCTGACACTGGTTGTGCCATATTTAGAGGATTAGACCTGGCCCAAGCCAATGATCATATACTGACTGAATATAGACGTCGGGAAGTAGGGTTTGTATTTCAGTTTTACAATCTGATTCCAGATTTGACTGCCAGGGAAAATGTGGAATTGGCAGCAAATTTGGTTGAAAGTCCTTTGCCGGCAGAACGAGTTTTGGAACAATTCGGTCTGGGCGACAGAATCGATCATTTTCCGTCACAGATGAGCGGTGGTGAACAGCAGCGGGTATCCATTGCCCGGGCGTTGGTAAAGAATCCCAAATTGTTGCTTTGTGATGAACCGACCGGAGCGTTGGACTTTGAAACCGGAAAAAATGTTTTGTCACTTCTGAAAATGGTGAATCAGGAATGGGATACGACTGTAGTCATAGTGACCCATAATACACCTTTGGCTGATATGGCAGACCGGGTGATTAAAATGCGCAGCGGCAATATTATCGATATTATTAAGAATCCGGTACCGCTAAATCCCGAGTTGATCGAATGGTGAACCAGGCACTGTTTCATAAATTGATGCGCACTATATGGAATACCCGCGGACAATTTATTTCGCTGGTGTTAGTAGTATCTTTAGGTATTATGACTTTTATCTGTATGTCTGCTACTTATTTTAACCTGGAGAATAACATGGCCAGGTTTTACCGCGAATGTAATTTTGCCGACCACTATTTCCAGGTTGCGAGCGCCCCGGAGCAAATTATTGATCAGATCGCAGCGGTTCCGGGTGTTGCAGCAGTGAATGGCAGATTGATCAAGGATGTCAAAGTGATCAAGGGCAAACAAGAGCAAGCCACAGTTCGAATCGTGGGCTACCCGTTAACATCAGGTACGATCATTAACCGAATGTATATATATGAAGGTCGGATGTTTGAAGATGATTCTCAAATGAATGGGATGGAGACGATTCTCGATCCTCAATTCCTGGAAGCAAATCATCTGACTGCGGGAGATAAATTAGTGGTGGCAGTCAACGGTAAAGAGGTGCCGCTTACTGTCCGGGGATCTGCCACTACCCCGGAGTTCTCTTACCCGGTAAAAAACATTACCACCATGTTAAATGATCCTGTCAGCTTTGGCATAGCAATAATGCCTCAATATCAAGCCCAAAAGTTATTGAATATGGGGGGGCAGATCAATAGCATCATTATCAGAATATCTCCGGGCAGCAATGAGAGGTATATCAAGGAAGAAATCAAAACCATCTTAAAACCTTACGGCTATCAGGGGGATTATCCGAAAAAAGACCAAAACAGCAATTCTTTTCTCAAGGACCAGCTGCGGCAATTGCGAGCAGAGACCCGGGTGATACCAACCATATTTTTGCTGGCAGCCATCGCAATTCAGTTTGTTATGCTGGGGAGGATGATCAAAACCCAGCGGCTGCAGATCGGTATCATGAAAGCGCTGGGCTACAAAAGCAGTCAGATCATTTGGCATTACACCAGCTATGCTCTTGTTATAGGATTAACCGGGACGTTGATCGGTATTTTGGCAGGGCTGTTTCTCTCCCAATTTCTCACCGATCTTTACTTATCTTTTTATAATCTGCCGCATTATGCAAATAAGATCAGCAGCGAGGTTATTTTCATTGCTTTGCTGCTGGGAGTCGGAGTCGGATTATTATCGGGTTGGCTTGCAGCCAGACGTATCGTATTCATAAATCCCTCAGAATCCATGCGGCCGGAACCGCCGATCCAGGGAAGAAAAGTTTTCTTTGAAGATTGGTCTGCCTTTTGGAGCAGGATAAATTCTTCCTGGAAAATGTCCCTGCGCGGAATTGGCCGCCATCCTACCCGCTTCTGGGTGACGGTAATGGGTGTAGCTTTTGCTGCCGCATTGCTGGTCGTGTCAATGTTTTTCCACGATTCGATCGGGTACATCGAGCAAAAGGCATATTATACCGATCAAAAATTTGACATGCTGGCCAGCTTTGATACGCCCCAGGACAGGAATAGCCTGGATTTGTTCACCAGTATCCAGGGGGTCATTATGGCTGAACCAATTGTTGAGATCCCGATAAAGATCGGCCATGATCAGAAGTCTTCCAATGTTATTTTGCAGGGGATTCCCTCAGACAGTCGGATGAAGACGGTGGAAGGCATACATGGCCAAATTTTACCTATACCATCTCAGGGAATCATAGTTGGTCTCAAAACAGCTGAAAAGTTGGGGATTCGTGTTGGGGATCCGGTGAGAATCGAAACGGAACTGGGGATCGGGCCCAATCAGGAATCCGTAATTCCGGTAGTGGGGATTGCCCGTCAGGTCGCCGGGAAAAATTCCTTTGCATCAATGGAAACCGCCAACCAATTATTAAGCGAGCATAATCTGATAAGCGGGGTGATGATGAAAATTGATCCCGTTTTTTCTCAGGCGGCGGAAGTCGAATTGATCGAAATGCCTGGTGTGGCTGATATTGTCAGCCGGGAAAAAGAAATTAACAATTTCAACCGGAATATGGACAGCCTTGAGGTTGCCATGCAAGTCTTAACTTTGTTTGCGATTCTGCTGGGGTGTGCTATTTCCTATAACGCATCGGTCATTAGTTTTGGAGAAAGATTAAGAGAATTTGCCACATTGAGGGTGATCGGTATGAAAAACTCTGAGATCGCCGGAATACTTGGGAAAGAAACCATTTTACAAGGGGGATTGGGATTGTGCATGGGACTGCCTCTGGGCAGGTTGTTGGCCGGAGGGGTAGCTGGTATGGTCAGCAGTGAAGTTTACGAATTCAGAGCCATTGTTTATCCCGAAACCTTCATGACCAGCATCATACTTACAATATTTTTTGTTCTGGCCGGATATCTTATTGCTATCCGTGGCATAAGCAGATTGAATCATCTGGAAATCCTGAAAAATCGTGATTAATGGGGGTGGAAGTTTTGAAATGGAACAAAAAAAACCTGTGGCGCGGAGCAATCGTTGCTGCACTGTTATTGGGAGGATTCATGTGTCTGGGCTTGATGAACCGGCCTTTGCTGGAAGTTTATCAGGTAAAGGAAGGAAACCTGATATCTGTTGTTGAGGAGACAGGAGAAGTGAGGGCTTGTAACAGCTCGGATGTATACGCACTTTTGTCAGGCCGCATTGCATCAGTACCGGTAACAGTAGGGCAGTTGGTTGAACAGGGGCAGATCCTGATAACCATGGAAAGCATAGATCTGCAGATCGAAATGGAGAATGTCCGTTCACAAATGGCCCAGGCCGCCGCAGCAGCCGACGGGGTACGTGAAGTAATGGTCAACACCAGATACGAGATCGAACAAGCACAAAACGATTTAAAACGAATCACTGCTTTATATGATGCCGGGGCAGCATCAGCTTCAGAAGTTGACAACATCAAGGCGCGGCTCAATGCAGCACAGAAACTGCTCAATCAGCAGAATGCCAGTCTGGAAAGCTACAATGCGCAAATCTCCAGTGCTGGCAGTTTGATCAACCAGTTGACAAGGAAAGATGAACAATTGAGTCAGGTCAGTCCGGTTTCCGGCATTGTGCTTGACCTTCAGGTCAAACCCAATCAGGTCGTAGCTTTTGGGACCCGTCTTTGTTCAGTGGGCGATCCTGAATTTATGGAGATCAGGGCTGAAATAATAGAAGATGATATGCGCGATATAAAGATCGGTCAGAATGTAGCCATTACCTCTCCGGTATTGGAGCAGGATTTTCTTAAGGGACGGGTCAAGGAGATATACCCACAGGCAGAGGAGACTGCTTCAGCACTGGGAGTCGTGCAGAGGCGTGTTCCTGTCATCATCAGTCTGGAAAACACAGGCAATCTAAAACCTGGCTATGAAGTCAGGGCAGCCATAGAAACCATGCGGCAGAATAAAGTATTGCTGGTACCTGTAGAAGCAGTTCGAACTTTGGAAAATGGGGATCAGCAAGTTGCTGTGGTACAAGACGGGCGCGTTCAATTCCGCAAAATTGAAACCGGTATCAGGGATAAATACCAGGTGGAAGCAGTGAAAGGTTTAAAGGCAGGAGAAATCATTATTCGTGATGCTTCCCAGAACATAACCGAGGGACAAAGAGTCAGGATCAACCAGTGATTAGAAGATGACTACATAGTGCTAAGCTGGTCTGCTGTTCTGCGTAAAACACTTTCCAGGCGCCCGCCATTGGCTAACTTGTTAGCCATGCCCATAATAAGCTCAGTCCGGTTAGTAGTGCCGATTATCCCTAAAAAGAAGGGGATATTCTCCATGCCTATCGGTAACCCGAAAATATTGGTTGTACGAAACCCGCCGCCTTCATACTTATCTATCTGAATAACGCCTACATTGGAAATAATGCCAGAATTCCTGTAAAGTCCGGTTTGATATTTGGCTTGGATTTCTTTTTTTATGGAACTTTCAATCAAGAAGAGGGGGAAATACCTTATAAACCGGTCCCCCCAGTAAAGCATACCATCACGTTTATCGGTCAGCTGTGCTTTTAGATCTTCACTGATTTTTTCGGGGGATGAATCAGGGGTAATATCCAGGTAAACAAGATTGCTCAAGTTACCGGTGGAAAGGATGTTTTGGCCACGGGGACGCATATTTACCGGCACGGCAAACCTGACCGGGCAGCCCGGGTAATTGGATCGCCATATTTCGTTAGCCAGGATCCAGGCAACTTTGGGCAGAATTTTTCGGATATGACCTTCTATCGTGATCCTGAGCCATCGGAAACCAGGCTCATCATCGATGACCTTTCCGGTTAGCGCAGGAAAATGATGCGGGGCAGGAATACGTCCTTTTTTTTGGAAGCTTCTGGCCAGACGGAATTCTGTCAATCGGGAAGGATATCCAACCAAAGGCTCACCCCGCAAAGCGTTGAATATTTCCTGCATCCACAAAATCGTTCCCATTCCATCCATAACAGCATGATGAGACCTGAAAGCGACCCTTAAAGGGCGGCCTTTTATGAGTACCACTTCACAGGTCGGTCCTTCCTCCACACTCAGGGGTTTTTGCAGAAATAGAGCGTTTTCCGGCGAATAGCCCGACCAGGACGATCCATCTGCGACTGTCACTGCCGGAGGCTTGCCCGAATCGACCCAATGCCCCAAAAAGAGCGGCCCTTTCATGATCAAACGGGAACCAGGATTGACTTCTGCCGCTCTGCTGACCGCATCTACCCATTCCTTTTGTTTAAACCGGCCGGTTCCCTCCAGAATTATGGTATTGACACAAGGCGGGGAGATATGATCACTGGCTACATATATCTTCTCAGTTGAAGTAAGTTGGCGGGAATATGTCATACTAAAACCTCCTTAGAATTTTCCAAGCTTTTGAGCCAAATGACTGGCAGCTTTATTTAATCTGCCGCCCGTTGCCAGCCTTCTTGGGGCTGCAAGCATTACTGATATTTCGTCATAATAACCGGTTAAGACCATGGAAAAGGGGGCATACTCAATGCTGGGGGGGATCGCCCAGACTTTATGTACTTCAAACTCTTTATCGGGAAATCTTTCCACCGGTATTTTCCCCAGATTTGACAAAAATCCCGATATGCTGTAGGACTCGCTGGCGTGTCTGGCATTGATTATTTTAAGAGCCTGACGGATGATCAATTTAAGGGGAATAAAATGATAGAGATCATCTTCCCATGAAAGCATCCCTTCCCGTTTCTCCTGCAGCTGCCGCTGAATATCGTCAGCGATCTGCCCGGGGCTGGCCCCCGGACTGACTTCAATATAGATACTATATGAAAGGTTGGCAGTGGAAGTAAGATCCGTCCGGTGACGGCGCAGATCGACAGGGATGCCGAAAAGCACAGGTCCGGATTTATAGCTCCAGGCTTCCTCGGCTAAGATGACTGCCGATCGGGCTAAAATCTGGGGAACAGGTCCGGGAATTTCAAATCTGCACCATTGCACTCCTGGCTCATGCCCAATGGCTTTTCCAGTAGGTGCGATAAATTTCTTGTTGATCGGCCGGCGAAATTTTTTCTGTATGCTCCGGGCCAGTTGAGAATCGGTAATAGCAGAATGGGAACCGATTGGTTCCAGATCAGCCAGAGCCCGTAAAATATCCTCCATCCAGAATAAGGTGCCACGTCCGTCCATAACCGCATGGTGGGTTCGAAAGATCACTCGTACTGTATTGCTGCCAGTGGCAGGATGCCCTTTTACCAATAAAATTTCACAGGTCGGCCCTTGTTCAGCATTTAGGGCATTATCAAGGAAGGGGGCTCCTTCAGGTCCCTTGCCATCCCACTTCGAACCGTCTACTTGCCGGACCGGAGGACTGATCCCGGAATCCTGCCAACGGCACAATCCTAAAGAACCTTTTAGCACTACGCGGCTTCCGGGGTTAGCCATGGAAGCTGCGTCAACAGCGGACTGCCAGGCAGACAAATTATCAGTTCCGTTACCTTCAACTACGATCTGGTTTGCAACGGGGGACAAAGAAGCCGAAGCCAAAAACATCCTTTCGTTAATCGAAAGCTTACGTTGATAAACACTTTGCATTGCTTTTCCATCCTTCAAACTATTAATAAATCAAACCTGATAAGGAATCACACCGTTCAGCCCGCTGACGATATAATCAATGATTTCTTCGATTTTGCCTCCAGCTGCAAAACCTTTCGGCATACTCAAAACATAATCGATCATGTCATGATAACCGCTCATGGTCAGGAAAAACGGAAGGGACACAATTGAAACGGGGAATAAGAAAAAAGATGCTGCCTGGAAACTCCTGGTGGAAAAGCGGCTTAAGTCCACCTTTCCAAGGTTGGATATAAATCCGGTGCAGCGATAGCGATTGCGGCTAAAATTTCGCTGCTCATCCGCAGCAAGGATCCTGCGCATAATACTTATAGGTACATATGGAATCAGGAGGTCCTCCAGGTTCAGCTTACCGTCATCTTTTTCCCGCAAACGGCGCTGGATCTCATCAGCGATCTGTTCAATGGTAGATTCCCGGTCCACCTGTATATACACAGCATTGGTCAGATTTCCGGTGGATCGCATACCCGGTCTTCGGGAGCGAAGATCCACCGGAATGCCGAACCTGACAGGACCTTCTTCCTGCTGACGTGCTGCTTTGGCAGTTAAAAACATGATTTTAGCCAATAATTTTGAATGAGGACCTTTCACTCTAAACCTTTTCCAGATGCGTTCATTATCATTCCCAATTGGCCTGCCCACCGGAGATATAAAATTACAGTATGCAGGCTGATAAATGGTTTTGTCCGGCAAATGCAGCAGATCATTTTCCACCATGGTATAATCTGAGCCTAAAGGTTCTTGCCCGTTTAAAGCCCGGAAAATATCTTCGATCCATGTTATGAGGCCGCGCCCATCCATAACTGCATGATGAGCGCGAAATATCATGCGCAGCGGTTCGCCGTAAAAAATCAACACCTCAGCAGTGGGCCCGCGATAAACATCATGTGTTTTTAACAGTGACTTAAGACCATCCGAACTCATGCCATCCCAGTCACTGTTTTCGATTTCGGTTAATAAAGGAGAGGTACCTGAATCGACCCAGCGAGACCAGGCAAGATTTCCCCTTAGCACCAGTCGGCTGCCTGGATTGGCCTGGGATGCTATTTTAATTGCATTTCTTAATCTTTGAGTATCTATAAGACCATGACCTTCAACTGCAATCGTAGTCCAAACCGGAGGGTTGACCAAATCCCATGCAATCCATATACGGGATGCAATAGAGAGAGGACGGCTGGAAGGTTTGGATTCTGTTTCGGGCATGGATGCGGTGCTTTGCTTATGATAATTAACCAACATGGAATTCCTTTCTGTCAGGTGATTTAAAGGGATTCAATTGATCCGGCTTCACCGATTGAGGATCACAAGTGTCAAAAACAATCGCAAATAAGTCATCATAAATTGTTCATCATTCTACTATATTTATTTGACTGGATTAAAATAGGAGATGGCAACAAGAAATAACAATAAATGGAAATAACATGAGATAATTTATTCAAAACAAATCAAATCGTTCGTGGGCGTTTATTTTCCGATTAGGGGTTCGATAGATTAAAATGTAAAATATTGGATATGAGTAATTTTATTTTTAATTTGGCAATCTCGGTCATACAAGTTCATATCAATAATTTGCTTTCTCACCGGACCATATTAAGAAATGCGGAAAGGAGAGTAATTAAAGAGGTACAAATGGCCTATGCCAATGTGCCTTACTATCGGCATAAGTACGATCAGTATGGGGTCGATATGAAGAGTATCAAAACTTTAGCTGATCTGCAAAAGCTGCCTGTGATAACAAAAGATGAAATACGGGAACAGTTTCCTGAAGGAATCATTTCGAAACAATATGATATTAACCAATGCCATTATTCTGCAACAACTGGCTCTACCGGAAGATCGCTGCCATTTATTTTCAGTAAAGCCACCTTTGCTTTTTATATTGCCACCGGTGTCCGTCTATACACCATGATAGGTTACCGGCCCTGGCACAAGCTGGTGTATATCAAATATACGCCTTTGGAATATCCACGGTTCGGTCCCTTTTTCCGTACGGAGCATATTCCTTCTACCATTCCGGTAGACGAGCAGATCGCAATGCTGCGAAAAATGAAACCTGATTTGCTGATTGGATATGCATCTTTGATTTATGAAATAGCCATGCGAATGACCCCGGAAGATCTAAAATCGATCCGGCCAAAATTTATCGGATTAAATTCTGAACTATCCAATAAGGACCAGCGTGAATTAATTTCTCAAATCTTTAACTGCCCGGTCTATGATGAATACTCAACGGAAGAAACCTGGATGGTGGCGTCCCAGTGCAAAAAAGGCAAGTATCATGTATTTATTGATAATGTCTGGGTTGAATACCTGGATAAAAGCGGCAATCCCGTAAAACCAGGGGAAGAAGGAGAAATATATTTAACTACCACCAGAAGTCCGGCTATGCCCTTTATCCGCTATCGTATCGGAGACTTGGGAAGAGAAAGCACGCAGACTTGCTCCTGCGGTTTGCCTTATCCCATTATAGAAGAATTCAACGGAAGAGCCGATGATAGTTTCATTCTCCCCAGCGGAAAATATTTATCATCATTAAAGATCTTGAATACCTTTACCAAAAATATTAAAAAGCATCTGCATTTAATGGAGGAGTTTAAAGTCATTCAAGAGGAACCGGGATTGATCGTGATCAAGTTCGTAAAAGGCAAGGAGTACCAGGAAAAGCATCTGACAGAACTGGTGGATGCTTTGAAAAAAGTTTTTGGCGAACCAGTTACCATCAGGGTCGATTTTGTGGATGAGATCAAAACCAACAGTATCAAACGCAAAGCAATCGAATCACGGGTAGGTAAAAAGCAAGTTGGATAAGATTATTACGGGTCATGAAATGATCGCCCGGGAAGTAAACACCGGGAAGAAAAAAAACATATTTTCAAAATCGATCCCCTGGATAATCGGCAGTTCTGTTTTAGTTTACCTGATATGGCGAATAGAACCCCAGTCATTGATCAAAGCTCTGTCAAATGCCCAGTTGCTGGTCTATATACCTGCTTTATTGATTTTTGTTTATTTCTCTTTTCTGATAGATACGCAAAATCTTCAAGCCCTGATGAAACATTTTGGTCATATGTTTTCCTTTGCTGAAAGCATGGTCATCAGAGGAGCTTCTTACCTGATTTTGGTGGTTGATTACACCCTGGGTATGGGGAGTGTGATCTATTTCCTGAAAGAAACCAGAAAGATCCCCTTGTTGCAGGGTACTGCCATTATGATCTATTACAATTACATCAATCAGATCGCATTGCTGCTTTTAGCCGCGGCAGGTTACATCTTACTGGGAATGTCCCTGCCCTGGTTAAGCAAAGGCCTGATTCTATGTATCTTGTTGCTTTGTCTTACCATTCTGGCCATAGGGGTGGTCAAGCATTCCAATATTAGTTTTATAAACCGGTTAAAAAAAGCCGCTCTTATGCAATCATTTGTAGACTCTTCCCTGCAGGTTTATCTGCTTAATACCATCTACCGAACCGGCTACTATTTTACATATGTTTTGTTTTTTTATGCCGCAGTGAAAGCTTTCGGTATGGATATTCCGTTTATTACATTAATTGCCTATGTGCCACTCATTCTACTGATCATCAGTATTCCGGTTTCTCCTTTTGGGTTGGGAACCTCACAGGCAGCCATGCTGTTTCTTTTTAAGGATTACGGCTCACAACCGCAAATCCTTGCTTTCAGTTTGGCATATTCAGTATCCGTACTTCTGCTGCGTGCTCTTATAGGTGCTTATTATTATTGGATCATGGCGGGCAGGATCACTTTGAATAAAGGATTAAAAGAGGGAGGTTAGAGGACTGAAAGAAAAGCCGATTGTGAAAAAACTTGAGAGAAAGCTGGGTGATCTCATCCCAATCAAGCATTTTCTGATAACTGGGTTTTCAAGAAATGCATTTTTTCTCCTCATCAAAGCATACGGATGGGAAAAACCGGCCGAAATTATTATCCCGGCTTATACCTGCCCCGTTATAAAACATACTGTTGAAGCGGCAAATGCGATTCCGGTACCGGTTGACGCAGAGGCAGCCGGTCTGAATATAGATCCGGATCTGATCGTAAAGGCAATAACGAAGAATACGCGTGCTATTTATGTTGTTCATACCTATGGCACGCCCGCACAGATCCAAAGGATATGCAGTATTGCAAGAGAATACGATTTGATTGTTATCGAAGATCTGGCCCATTCTCTTTTTACCACTTATCAGGGAAAACAACTGGGCACTTTCGGCGATTATGCTATTTTAAGCTTTACCAAGCAGATCGTGGATTTTGAAGGGGGCGCTATTGCCACCAATCATACCGCCATCTACCGGAAGATGATGAAGCTTCGGGAACAGTACCAGCAAGAGAGCAGGTTTTCCTTCAACTGGCTGATCGACAGTTATGTCCGTTTAATTGGTTCCTGTTGGGAATCAAGCTTTTCCCGGTCAGCATTATGCTTCATGCTGCTAAACGATTGGATCAACAAAACCTACTATAAAGGCTCATATGGAATTCGGATCGATCCTTCCAAATTCTATGCCAGTTCCATGGGAAGCCGTTTAGCTTTGCTGCAATTGGAGAGACTTTATGAAAAGAAAAGGAAAATGATTGCAGATTGGAATGATACCAGGCATTTACCAGGCCAGATGGAAAAGAATTCTTCCTTCATTTCACCTTACAATACCAAATTGGTTTCAGATCTGGATTATTTTGTCCGATACCATTCCTTCCGGACCTGGCACAATCCCCATGAGCTTGGGCTTTATCCCAGATCAGACTGCCTATTCCGGCAACTCAGGATCTTTTCACGATCGAAATCCCATTTTCGGGAAGCACCTGGAGTAATTCCCGAAGTTGAATAAAAAGAAATAAGGAGGAGTGTGTACATTGAGTCAAGTAAGGAATCAAACACGGCAAATACCCGTCAATGCAAAAGAAAACCTGATTCTATCCAATAAGGGTTTTAATTATTACGCTGTCGATTTCAGGAAGGTGAATCCCCAGCGAACTTATGATTTGGTCGCAGGGCTTGAAGCAGTTGAAAAAGACACATGGATCCCGCAGGAGGACTTCTGGGAGTACATAGGTAAGTGTGACTTCGTGGTATATGCTGAGAAAAATGGCCAGATCGTCGGTTTTAATTTGATTTCCATTATGTATAAGGATGAATTCTGTATTTACACCATAGAAGAAGCAATGGTGCTGAGAGCTTTTCAGGGTAATAACATCGCACGTAATGTTGTTGTCATAGGTTTATGGTGGTTCATGAAGACGTCCTGTTTTGACGAAAAAATAAAAAGGTTTGTTTTAGTCTCAACATCATGTAACCCGAAAGTAGTTAATAATTACTTCAAAAATAAATATGTCACAAAAATCCTGGATAATTCGTTTAAGCCTTCACAGGAACTGATCGCTGTTCATAATGAATATGTAAAAAAATATAATTATCAATTGGTTCACAAGGACTATCCGTTTTGTCTGAAAAACATGTTTCCGGGCTCAAACCAATTCGATAAATATGAAAAGGTTCCCCAATACCTCGAAGGAGTGAAAAGTAAAATGCCGCCGGATTTCGATTACATTACACGGGGTGATGCATGGGCTTTTATGGTGAACGCCAGTAAAGCAGCATATTATACATTTGCTGTTGCTACTGCCCTAACGTATCTTGGCAGTGAAGTGCTGTTTAATGAAAAAATCGGACTGTTAAAGAGAAAACAACCAGAACCCATTCAACAACCAACCCATTTGCCGGAAAAGGCATCCAGCTATTTTCAACCAAAACCATTTTAGGCAGGCAGTATTCCCTTTGAAATGGGCTGCATTTAGGTTATAATGGATTCAGAAAACAACGAAAGGGGCGTAAAGCCCCTATTTTTTTGTTGGTGCCAGAGGTGGGACTCGAACCCACACGCCAAAGGCACACGATTTTGAGTCGCGCTCGTCTGCCAATTCCGACACTCTGGCATAAAACTGCCTCAAGTTAGCAAACATAATTATAAATAGCGGCGGGGTAATTGTCAAGACCGCCTCTGAGGAGGCCAGGAGGCGACAATAATGGAAACCGTGCTAATAAATTGCAGTAGTGTTATTATAAGGCGGCATGCAATCAAAAGGATTTTTAAGGAACAATAGCGAATTATTTTTAGGATAAATGCTGAACAATTATAATGAAGGGAGATTCTCACTTAAAAGCAGGGGAGAGAATTTTTTATGCTTGCCGAAGAAATACTGGTAAAGCAAAGTCTGCAGGGAGACACTTTGGCTTTCGAAGAATTGATTTTGCCTTATCAAAACAAAATATATGCACTGGCTTATCGTTATATGGGCAATGAAGAAGATGCTTATGATATGACCCAGGAAGCCTTTTTAAAAGCTTTCCGGTCTTTGCGAACATTTAAAGGAGATTCCAGTTTTGGGACCTGGATTTATCGTGTGGCGACCAATGTCTGCCTGGATGAATTAAGGAGGCGAAAGCGAAGGATCATACCTTTATCTCTGGATGAACCGCTGGCCACCAGGGACGGCGATTCAGTAGAGAAAGAAATAGCTGATATGAATCCCACCCAGGACATAATTATCGAACAAGAAGAATTTGCTCAATACATACAGAATCTGGTAAGCCAAATGAAACCTGAACATAAAAACGTAATTATTCTAAGAGATATGATGCAGTTATCCTACGAGGAAATCGCAAATGTGCTTGATACCTCGGTCGGTACGGTAAAATCCCGCCTCAGCAGAGCGCGAAATATATTGCGAAAAAAACTAAATGGCAGGGAACATTTTCCTTAAGCCGCGCGTCTAAGCAAACAAGGAGGTATGGTGTGCTATGAAATGTGAGCAAATAAAAGAATTATTATCGCCATATATGGATCAAATGACAGATCCAAAAGAGAACAATGCGATTGAAGCTCACTTAGCATCATGCCCAAATTGCCGTGAGGAACTAAAGCAGCTTAAAGCAATGGCAGAAATGATGAACGGGCTCTATACCCCGCAGCTCCCAGAAACTTTTGCTCAGGACCTCAGACAGCGACTCAATGATGAAAAGATATCCATTCTTAAGCCCAAAGATTTAAAAACACCCAGTAAAGCTGGCTGGATCGCCGCTGCTGTTGCCTTAGTCGCATTGGGAGCAGGCATTTTCACCAGCAGTTATTTACCAGCAGATAATATTATTGCCTATCATGAAAAACAGACAGAAGCAACAGATAAAAAGCCTTCCATGTCAGTAAATGATATCCTTAATAAAATCAAGATCTGGGACAATGACAATCAGGACAAAGACGATGTAAACGTTGATGTTGCAAATAATGACAATCAAACCAAAGCTCCGGGGAAGGAACCCGCAACGTCTGCTTCTGATGGAAAGCCAGTGGAAGAAATACCAGCTGATACAACGGAAACAAGTCCGGCTGTAAAAATTGCTGACATCTATTCTACACAGATCAAAGTAGATAGTACGGAGCAAGCAGTCGAGAAAGTCATTCAGATTGCTGAGGCCAACCAGGCCGGGTATGATGTAAATGCCACCAGCAGCATGGTGCAAGCCTTTTCCGCCGGCAGTTCGCAGATGATAGAAATGAAAGCATCTGCTGATAAGGTAGACGGGATCATTAAAGAGCTGGAATCTATGGGTATGATAGCCGCACCTATGCATGAGGAAACTGTTTTGACAGACGAATATGCAGAAGCACTCAAGCAGATACAGGATTTAAATGAGAAAATAGAAGCGGCCAAGGCCAATAATGATGAAGAACAGCTGAAACAGTTAAATAAGGATCTATTTTCCTGGACTTCCCGCAAGAAGGTCATCGATCAGGAAGTTGGGCAGGCAACCATCAGGGTTTATCTGATTGAGGAAATAAAACCATAAGACCAATAAAAAAATGACATAAGGTATAAAATAATCAGCAGGAGCCTATCCTGCTTTTTTGTTGGAAAAGCTAACTGTCAAGATAGGTTCATGGTATTATTAAAAAATAATATTAAAAAAATTGGGTGGTTGGATCATGTTTGATGTAGAGCAGAAGCTAATGCTGGTGGATGGCAACAGCTTGTTATTCAGGGCTTTTTATGCGCTGCCATTGCTTCATACCAGGGAAGGCATTTATACGAACGGAGTTTATGGATTTCAGACCATGTTGAACCGGGCTCTGGAAAATGAGAAGCCAACTCATTTGATCGTGGCCTTCGATATGGATAAAAAGACTTTCCGTACTGACCTCTATACTGAATATAAAGCCAACCGTTCTGCACCCCCTGACGAATTGATCGGGCAATTTGCTCTGGTCCGGGAGCTGCTGCGGGCACAAAATATAGATTATTTGGAAATACCGGGCTATGAAGCCGATGATATAATCGGCACCATGAGCAAACTGGCGGAAGAAGAAGGAATACCCGTAATCATTTTGACCGGTGATGGTGATGCGCTGCAGTTGGTGTCTGAGAACACCAGGGTATTGATGACCAAAAAAGGGATTTCGGAGATAGAAATCTATGATCCGGAAAAAGTGAAAGAAAAATGGGAAGTGTGCCCACAGCAGATGGTGGAAATCAAAGCATTGATGGGAGATTCTTCTGATAATATTCCCGGGGTTCCGGGAATCGGCCCTAAAACCGCTATGAAGCTGGTAAAACAATTTAATGATATCAATACCTTGTACGCTAATCTTGAGGCAGTGGAAAATCAAAAACTCAGGGAAAAACTAATTGAGTACCGGGAACAGGCTTTTTTAAGCCGGGAACTGGCAACCATCGACCGTCAAATGGATATACCCTGTCAGTTCAATGATTATATCAGGAAAGATCCGCATCGTGAACAACTGCTTGATTTATATCATCGTCTGGAATTCAATAACTTTTTTAAGGCCTTGCAGGCTCAAGGGGACAGCGCACCGGAAACTCCGGAAGCAGATATCGAGATAATCCAATTGAGCAGGGAAGAAGAAACAGCAGCTTTTATTAACGGGTTGGAGCCCGATTTGCCTACAGCACTTTATTTGGATGCAGATTACCACCATCCCATGTGGGCCAAATTAAGAGGCATCTACCTGGAAGCCCGGAACAAAGTATACCATTTGCCCATCAGTGAGACTGCCAGTTTCAAACTGGAATGGCTCAGGCCATTTCTGGAAGGGGCTGATTACAAAAAATATCTTCACAATGCCAAGTTTGCTCAGGTGGTCCTGCTTCGATACGGCATTGAACTGCGGGGTATAGCAGGTGATACCTTGCTGCTTACCTATGTTAATGACCCCGCTTTTGAAGGAGAAGCATTAAATAAACTTATGTTTAAATACTTAAACATGAGTATTCAACAAAATGATCATGCTTTACTCACAGCTAATCTCAGCCAGCTCTATACGCATCTATGGCAGCAGACTCCGGAGGAATTAAAGGAGTTGTATCAGGAAGTCGAAATGCCTCTTTCCAATGTTTTAGCCCATATGGAATTCAGCGGTATCCAGGTGGAAAAACCAGTATTGGCAGTGATATCAACTGAATTGACACAACGCATCGCTAAAGATGAAGATCAAATCTATCATTTAGCCGGCCAAACTTTCAATATCAATTCTCCCAAACAATTAGGAAAAGTGTTGTTTGAAGATTTAGACCTGCGCATCGTAAAAAAAACCAAAACCGGATATGCCACCGGAATTGAGGTATTGGAAGAATTATATGATGAGCATGAGATTATTCCGCTTATTATGGATTATCGTCAATTGACCAAACTGAAATCAACTTATGTGGATGCTTTGCAGGAGCTGATCCATCCCGATACCGGCCGAGTGCATACCATATTTAAACAAGCCCAGACTTCAACGGGAAGGCTTTCCAGTGTGGAACCAAACTTGCAAAACATACCGATCAAGGTCGAGGAAGGGCGACGTATCCGCAAAGCTTTTACGGCCCGCAGCCCGAAATATTGTTTGGTTTCCGCCGACTATTCCCAGATCGATTTAAGAAGCCTGGCTCATATCAGTAAAGATAAAACACTGATCGAAACCTTCCTAAAGGGAGTCGATATTCATACCCGCACAGCAGCGGAGATTTTTAAAGTGCCTCTGGATAAAGTAGACAGTAAACTGCGGAGCCGGGCAAAAGCAGTTAATTTTGGCATCATTTACGGGATCAGTGATTTTGGCCTGGCCAGGGATACAGGGGTATCACGCAAAGAGGCGCGTCAGTATATAGATAACTATCTGGACAGTTATCCGGGTGTACGGCAGTATATGCATGACATTGTCGAGTTCGGCAAAGCAGCCGGTTACGTGGAAACCATATTAAAGCGGCGACGTTATCTGCCGGATTTGAATGCCAAAAACAAAATGGTTCAGTCTTTTGCAGTGCGAATGGCATTAAATACACCGATCCAGGGAACATCTGCTGATATTATAAAATTGGCAATGCTCAAAGTTTATGAAAAGTTAGAGCAACAGGGTCTGAGGGCAGAGATGCTATTGCAGGTCCATGACGAATTGGTGCTGGAAGTACCGACAGCAGAATTGGAACAGGTTATCGAATTACTTAAAGATTGCATGGAAAATTGCTACCAGTTGACGGTGCCTTTGGAAGTATCGATAAAATACGGCCGCGACTGGTATGACATGATGCCATGGGTGAAACAGACCGAATTGTTTTAGGAGAGGAAGAAACTTATTTGCCTGAATTGCCAGAGGTCGAATCAGTCAGAAGATCACTCATAGCCAACCAGGGGGCAAAAATAAAAGCAATCGAATTAAACCGCGAAGATATCGTACGCCGGCACGACTTTGCCATCGATCGATTACAGGACAAAAATATCAGGGAATTCAGCCGGCGGGGTAAGTACCTGATCTTGAACCTGGGGCCCGGATACAATCTGATCATCCACCTGGGTATGAGCGGCAGGTTTTATCAACTTAACGAAGACAGTGACATTACAGCCAAACACGTGCATGCTGTGATCTGGCTGGATAACGGGAAAAAACTGGTCTATGAAGATCCGAGGCGTTTTGGCGGCCTTTATCTGATCAAAAACAGAAAACAGTTTTTTAACCGGATGGGGGTTGAACCGCTTACGAAAGAGTTTACACCTGCGTATTTGCATAAAATTACCCGCAACCGGAAAATTGCTATAAAGAGCTTTCTTTTAAGCCAAAACCAGGTTTGCGGGATCGGTAATATTTATGCAGATGAATCTTTACATTTGGCGGGGATAAGGCCCGATCGCCCGGCTGGGTCCTTAACCGCCGGCGAGGCTGAAAGGCTGTGCCAGGCGATCAAAAAGGTGCTGCAGCAAAGTATCGACTCACAGGGGACTACATTTCGTGATTACCGCAATGGATTAAATCAGGAGGGCGGCAATCAAAGCAACCTGCAGGTATACGGCAAGGACAAAGAGCAATGCCCAAACTGCGGGGAAGTTATATGCAAACAAACCATCGGCGGCAGAGGCACCCACTTCTGCGAAAAATGCCAGAAGTAGGTTAGCGGTGAAATAATACAAGCGGTCACACTTGATAAGTTCTATCCATATAGTAGGTATATAACTACGAACAAAGGATAGGACAATATTTTGCAGGTATTACCGGTACTTTTCTTTGCGCTGGCAGTGAGTACAGACGGCTTTATCGCCGGTCTGGCTTATGGTATAAATAGAATCCGGATCTCTTTTATACCGCTTTTGGTCATTGCAGCAGCATCCGCAATGGCGGTGAGCTGCTCGATGCTGCTGGGACGCGGGATTGCTGCTGTGTTACCGGCCGGGAGTGCAGGCAAGGCTGGTTCATTATTATTGGTGATAATGGGTTTTGTTTTTCTGTGTAAAGCTTTGCGGGATCTGCTTCATAGTTTACCGGCTGATGAGGATCAGCCGCTGGTGACCCTGAAATTAAAATCGCTGGGGATTGTTATTAATATATTAAAAGAGCCGGTGGCGGCAGATATGGATGCATCAGGTGAAATCAGCCGCAAAGAGGCTTTCTTTTTAGGTTTGGCTTTGGCAGTCGATGCTATGGGTGCCGGAATCGGCATAGCCATGGCTGGATATAATATTTTGTTTACAGCCCTTACAGTAGGTGTGTTAAAATTTATATTAGTAAGCAGCGGCATTGAATTAGGAAAACACATGAAAAATGAGATCGTACGAGGTATCGCATCATTTATTCCCGGCTTTATATTTATCATGATCGGTATTTTAGAATTTATATAGGTCGGTGATACCAATGAAAATTATTGGCTTAACGGGCGGAATTGCAAGCGGTAAAAGTACCGTGACCAAGACCCTGGAAAAACTGGGGGCGATCATTATTGATTCCGATGAGCTGGCTCATAGTATTATGCAGCCTTATAAACCAGCCTGGAATGATATCGTCAAACTTTTTGGGACTGAGATTCTAAACAGTGATGAGACGATAAACCGTGATCTTTTAGGGCAAATCGTTTTCAATGATGCGAAAAAGCTGAAGGAGCTTAACCAAATTACCCACTGGCGGATCGCAGAAAGATATAAAGAAGACCTGCGAGTCATAAAAAAAGAGAATCCGAATGCAATTGTGGTAATGGAAATCCCGTTGCTTTACGAAACGCATGCCGAAAGGATCTGCGATGAGGTATGGGTGGTATGGGTAGACCGTGAAACCCAGATCGAAAGACTTATGAAACGTGACAACATCAGTCAGGAAGATGCCATTAAAAGAATCGAAGCGCAAATGGATCTGGACGAAAAAGCCAGTATGGCTGACGTAGTCATCGACAATCGCCACAGTATTGAAACAACAATTGAAGCAGCAACCAGAAATTACATCGAAAGAATGCAAACATAGCCCACATATATATTAAATACCTTATTGCTGTGGGGGTTTTTGACTTGGTATTAATAACTAGAAAAAAGCTGATAAAAATAGCCTGGTTATTTATACTGGTCTTTTTAATGATCGTTGTTACCTTCCCAAAATGGATAGCCGTATTTTATCCGCAGCCACACCGCGATCTGATCATTCAGGCCGCTTATGATAATGAAGTCGATCCTTACCTTGTCTTTGCCATCATCAGGGCAGAAAGCAAATACCAGACTACAGCTGAGTCGCCATTGGGGGCCAAAGGGCTTATGCAGATCATGCCTGAAACCGCTGCCTGGATTGCCGAGCAGCAGGGGATAGAAGGCTTCACCCCTGAAATGCTGCACCAGCCGGATATTAATATTCAATACGGATGCTGGTATTTAAACAGTCTCAACAAGGAATTTGAAGGACGTCTCCCGGTTATGATTGCCGCATATAATGCCGGCAGAGGGCAGGTCAGGCAATGGATCGTCGATGGCACCTGGGACGGAAGCCTGGAACAGCTTGATCATATACCCTTTGAAGAAACAAAGATATATACGAAAAATGTCATGAAAAATTACCAGGCTTATCTGGCCATATATCAATAGGACCGTAAAGATGCGGGCGAAAGCCTGTATTTTTTTGTTCCTCCAACAGCCTTTCACCCAAATTCAGGAATATATTCAATGCCTGTCTAATATAACTTAAAGGGAAAGTTATAAACGGGGGGTGTTTGAATGTATCTCACATTTCGCAAGATCGCATTAACAGGTTCTATCGCAGGACTGCTGGTTCTGATTGCCATTCTTATATATTCGTATAATACAGCTGTCTACACAGCCAATATTGATTCCCGGTGTTTTAGAGCCGGTTTGGTCGGTTCCATCGATGTACTTGATCCTGCCCTCGTCACCCAGCAGGAAGAAAAACTCATCGGATCTGCATTGTACGAAGGACTGGTTTATTTCGATGAGAAAAGCGGCGATATTAAACCATTGCTGGCTAAAAGCTGGAAGTACTCAAAGGATGGCAAAACACTGACCATCAAACTCAAAAAAGGTGTAAAGTTTCATAATGGCCAGCCAGTAACCGCACAAAAGATCAAAGAAGCCTGGGAAAGAAGTTTTTCCTCGGCCAAGGATTGGAGTGCCATCAATTTATTCCTGTCGATCAAAGGGGTCACGGAGAGATTAAATGGCAGCCAGGGACCCATCGGCATTGAAGCAATTGACGATTCAACACTGAAAATATCTTTTGCCAAACCAAATTCTGCGTTTCCATATATGCTTACCAACCCGATCTTCTGGGTCTATGATGTGAAGCAGGAAACAGAAGCACCGTACTCCGGAACCGGACCATTTACCCTGATCAACAACGAGGACAACAAGAAGATTTTATTGACACGCAATACCAATTATCATCGCGGGACTCCCAATCTATCCGCAATAGAGTTTTCCATTTTTGAAGATGGTAAGACCGCATGGGACAGCTATATAAAAGGGGAACTTGATTATTTGGATACCGTACCACTGGCAGAAATCAAAAACATTAAGGCTGACCAGAAGCTATACAGCCTGTTTATTGAGACACCCCTGCTGGAAATCTACGCACTGGGGTTAAACATGAATAAAGAACCTTTTAATGATAATTACATGCTGCGCCGTGCGATAAACTACGCCATGGATCGTAATCAGATCGTGGAGAGTGTTTTCGGTGACGGGCATCGTACCAATAAAGCCATCATACCTCCTGAAGTCAAAGGGTATAACAGTGAAATGACCGGTTACATCTTTGACCCGGCCAAAGCTGCCAAGCTACTGGAGGAAGCAGGGTATCCTGCCGGAAAGGGTTTGCCAACCATAACCTTAAGCTATAACAGCGATGAAGGGCATCAGATGGTAGCAGAAAACATCATGCAGCAACTGTCGCCTCTGGGGATAAACATACAACTGCAGCCAATGAATTGGGATTATTACAAAAAGCAAATGGAACAGGGAGCACTGACATGCTTCAGAATAGGGTGGGCAGCGGATTATCCCGATGCGGACAGTTTATTATATGGATTATTCCACAGTTCCATGGCAGGTCACGGTAATTATACCGGGTATCACAATCCCCAGGTTGATAAAATCCTGGATGAGGCTCGGGCTGCAACCAAAAGTAACAGAGAGAGGCTAAAGCTGCTTAAAAAAGCCGAAGAGATCGTCATTGATGATGCTCCCATGGTATGGCTGTTCCAAAAGAAAACAGCTGCCATAACCGGAAATCAGACCCGGGAGTTAAAGATCGACCGAATGGGAATGGTTGACTGGTATGCAGCGCAGTTGATCAAACCTGACTTATCTGCCGAAAACATCGGCCAGTAGCCAAAAAATGCCGGGGCTCTAATACAATTGACACCACCGCGAGAACTATTGTATAATTCCAATTGTCGGAATGGACGATCCATCTGATATACAATGCGGCGGTGGTGGAACAGGCAGACACGTACGTTTGAGGGGCGTATCCGCGAGGGTGGGGGTTCAAGTCCCCCCCGCCGCACCATGAAAAAGCCTTTTACTGAGGATTGCGACTTCTGTTGTTTTTTAGAATACGCAGTCCTTTTTTTGTGAGGACGTATCTAGGTTGCGTATCGCATAAAAGCGTATCTGGTGAGGCGTATCTGATGTATCCTTAGTTGAGTCATTAGCCATTTTAAAACTCAATCTTTGATACGTACAAATATAAGTCCGAACCCTGGACAAAAGTCTGTACCAGTGATGACTGGACAAAAGCGGCTCTTGACATTCTTGGAGGAAGAAAAGGCATTACTGGCGAGTTCAAGTATTCAACGCTTGGGATTCAGATACTGTCAGGTGTGATAGCAAAAGCAAGCGGTATGAATGTGATTGAGTTTGCCAACGCCTGTCTCTTTGAACCGATTGGGATTCCACGTCATACCAATAAGGAAGACAGATCGAAAGAGGATCAGTTTAACTTTTTAATGAGCAAGGAACCGAAGGGTAATGTATGGTATGCGGATCCGCAGGATGTGAATACTGCTGGCTGGGGACTTGCTCTGTCGGCTAACGATCTTGCTGCAATAGGTCTTATGTGCCTTCAGAAAGGGATATATCATGGAAAAAGGATCGTAACAGAAGAATGGGTTGATGCGTTTTCAACTCCGTATATCGATTTGGATGAAAGGTTCGGGAAAATGTCATACGGCTTTCTGTGGTGGATCATAGACGCAGGCAAACGAATCTATGCAGCCATAGGTGATGGAGGAAATGTCATCTATGTCAACGAGGCAAAAGGCATTTGCATCGGAATCGCAGGTACCTTCAAACCCCGGATCTTTGACCGCGTCCTGTTTATTCAAAATAAAATTGAACCACTGCTTTAATGATTGTGACGCCGATTTAGATGTAGTTGTGATATTGGATAAGCTAACAATAGATGATATAAAAACATAACATATAGAAATATGATTGATACCCCTCCTCACCAAGAGTTGATTTGTGTATTCCTTTGAACAGGCGGCCGTAGTTGGTTATGATGTAATTATAATATTTGGAAACCGAATAATAATGTCCTTAGATTGTTCTGCAGGGAAGGAAGTTAATAATGAGCATTGACCTCAGAATGTTATTGGCTTTTGCCGAGGTTATGGGTGATAAATTATGGAACACAGATTTATAAAATCAGAATCAGGAACGGTACATTATTGGATAAATAGAAATCAGAACAAAAGTGCAAGATGTATTGTTTTTACTCATGGTTTAACCGCTAACCATATTATGTTTGAAAAACAGGTAAATTACTTTTCAGACGATTACACAGTTATAACCTGGGACGTTCCTTTACATGGAGAATCTCGTCCATATAAAGACTTTTCATATAAAAACTGTGCCGCAGATTTAAAAGAGATACTTGACACGGAGAATATCAGCCAGGTTATTTTGGTTGGGATGTCGATGGGCGGATACCCGAGCCAGGAGTTTGCCGTGCAATACCCGGATAGAGTAATGGCATTCATCGCCGTGGATACCACTCCATTCGGTCTGGATTACTATTCACCTTGTGACCGATGGTGGCTTAAGCGAGTTGGAACAATAGCAAAATGGTTTCCGGAAATAATCTTGAAAAAGAGTATAGCAAAATCGGTTTCTAAAACTCAATATGCTTACGATTTGATGCTGAAGATGCTTGAATCCTCAAGTAAAGCAGACATTATTGAACAAATGGAAATTGCATATGCAGGCTTTCTCAAAGAAAATAAAAATGTCAGATTCACTTTTCCTGTGCTGATCCTGCTTGGTCAATATGACAGAACAGGTAAAGTGAGTCAATACTGCAAAGCATGGTCGAAAAAAGAAGGTTATCCTCTGCATATCATTAAACGTGCTGCACATTTTTCTAATGCCGATAATTATATTGATGTTAACAATGAAATAAAGGAGTTCATTCGCTCATTGTGACTATGTATCTGGTGAGGCGTACCGGATTGATACTGGCAAATTTGCCATAAGCAGAGATAAAAAAATATTGACAGAAAAATAGCAGGTTAAGTATAATAGTTTCAATATACTGAAATTACGATGACAGGGAATAGTAAGCTGATTCTTGGGAGATAGAGAGCCGCTGTTTGGTGCAAGGCGGCCGAAGAGGACAGCAGAACTCACCCTCGAGATGCCGACCGAAATCACTTTGAAAGTAGGCTCGGACGGAACTTCCACCGTTAGAAGGAAGCGGATATCAGGTATTGTGACCTGGCATCCTGATCGAGTGAACGGCAGCAGCTGTTAATTTGAGTGGTACCGCGGAGTTAAACTCTTCGTCTCAGAATTTTGAGATGAAGAGTTTTATTTTTTTCACGGGGGCAGCATTGATAGAAGATGCTCCTTATGAATATATATTAGAAATTCGTCGGGTGACAGAAGCAGAGGAAATAATCTGGTTTCAGGCAAAATTCCAATAATATGTATTCTGTCAGCACCAGGAAGAATGGAGGAGTAACATGTTAGAACTGAGAATCAACGGATTTGGCGGACAGGGTTCAGTTACACTGGCTCATTTGCTGGCGCAGGCTGCGCTGGAAAACGGTGAGCAAGGGCAGGCTCTGCCTTTCTTTGGGGTGGAACGGCGCGGAGCACCGGTAAGGGCAGCAGTGCGTATGTCTCCCACTACAATTCATGCGCATAGTCAATGTGAACTGCCGGATTATGTGGTCGTGATGAGTGAAAAGTTGACCGAGGCGGCAATTATGGAAGGCATCAATGAGCGCGGGACCGTGATCATCAATGCGCCATTTGCTGCAGGGGTAAAGAAGCACCCTACATGGCACGTAGATGCCGATACCATTGCTCGTGAAGCCGGATTGTTTTCCGCGGACGGGCCTTTTATCAATATTCCTCTATTTGGAGCGGTATGCCGGGTGCTTAATATCCCACAGCAGATTATGGAACAAACCATCATGAATAAATGGCCGGGAGTATCCGGACAACGCAATTTGGGCGCCGCTGGCAAGGCTTACAACACGGTGACTAAGATCGGTTCCTAGGGCAAATTTTATTTGGATAAGGGAAAGGAATGGAAATAAATGAAATCAGTAACCAAAGCGTACCGGCCTATTTCCTGGCCAATGAAGGGAGCCGGCGGTGAAACCGGTTCCTGGAGAACTCACCGTCCGGTCGTTGACAAAAATATATGCAATAAATGTCAGATCTGCTGGGTATATTGCCCGGAAGCGGTTATTGACCGTCATGAAACGATCATTGATTACCGCTACTGTAAAGGCTGCGGGGTGTGTGCTCTGGAATGCCCTACTGGCGCCATCAGCATGGAAATGGAGGAGTAGCATGAAAACAACACAGGTTATAATGGATACCGGTGCCCATGCCGCGGCACTGGCTGTAAAATATGCCCGGGTCGACGTAGTCCCCGGTTATCCTATTACTCCCCAGACCAGTATTATGGAAGCGGTGGCCAGTATGGTCGAAAATGGAGAACTGCACGCCCGCTTCATTCCGGTGGAAGGCGAACATAGTGCCATGGCCGCTGCTGTAGCTGCATCTGCTGCCGGCGCCCGGGTTTTCACTGCCACCTCAGCCAACGGCTTGCTTTATATGCACGAGGTCTTACATATGGCTTCCGGCGGACGTCTGCCGGTGGTAATGTGCAATGTGAATCGCGGAATTTTTGCCCCCTGGACCCTGTGGGCAGATCATCAGGATTCATTTTCCCAGCGCGACACTGGCTGGATCCAATATCACTGCTCTTCCAATCAGGAAGTATTCAACACTCTTCTGCAAGCCTTCCGGGTGGCTGAACAGATCAATATTCCTGTGATGGTCAACTTTGACGGCTTTGCAATTTCCCATTGTCTTATGCCCCTTACGCTTCCGAGCCAGGAGGATATTGACCGTTTTCTGCCAACCCATGAACCGGAATGGCGGCTGGACCCGGCCAATCCGTCTTCCTTCAGCAATGTCACCAATGCGCCTGAATATGCACCTTTCCGGCAGATGCTTTCCGAAGATATCATGTCGGCTATCCCGCTGGTAAAGCAGGCAGCACAGGAATATAAAGAGGCCACCGGTATGTGGGATGGAGACACCATCGATACTTACCGGCTGGAAGATGCGGAAGTGGTGGCTTTTGCCGTTAACAGTATGGCAGCAGAATTGAGGCTTTCCATTGATATCCTTCGTGAACTGGGCATCAAAGCCGGGCTGCTAAGACCGCGCTTATACCTTCCTTTCCCTACTGAGGATATAATAAATGCCTTGCCGAAAAATGCGCAGGTGATGGTACTTGACCGGAATTATAACTTCGGACACCCCGGCGGTATTCTGGCACAGGAACTAAAAAGCGTGTGCTTTGGGAGACGTAATGACCTGACCATCAAAAACCGGGTCATGGGGATCGGCGGCATCGATCTTACCCGCCGTTTCATGGCAGACGAGATACGGGCCATGATAGAGGAATAATAAGTTTAGACCATGAAAGGAATGGATTAGATATGACTACCAGCATTAAAAAATTACCTGATAATGAGCAGGTATTAAGCGGAAACGGGGCATGCGGAGGCTGTCCTTCCACCATGGCACTGCGGATGGTAGGCAAGGCTTTGGGGCCTAATGCCATCATGCTTTTGACCCCGGCCTGTGCGGTTGCCAGCATGGGCATGACTCCCAAGCTGGGTTACGACTGGCCCTGTATCAATATTTGCTTTGCTACTGCCGGCTCATCAGCCTCCGGTATCACCCATGCCCTTGAAATTTTGAAAGAAAAAGGACGCCTGCAGGGTGAAGTACCAACTGTGTTCAATTGGGTCGGTGATGGCGGCACTTATGATATCGGCTTTCAGGCTCTTTCAGCCGCGGCCGAGCGTAATGAAAATATCATTCATTTTTGCTATAACAATGAAGCTTACAGCAATACCGGTGTGCAGCGCAGCGGTGCCACGCCCCGCGGAACCTTTACCACTACCACTCCCACCGGCAAGCGACAGCCCAAGAAAAACATGCCGCTGCTGATGCTGGAGCACAATATTCCTTATGTAGCTACTGCCACGGTGGCATATCCTGCAGATTTGTACGACAAAGTGGTAAAGGCCAAGAGCATCCCCGGCATGAAATATATTGAGATCCTGTCTCCCTGCTATTTGGGCTGGCAGTTCGATATGGCGGAAACCGTTAAGATGAGCCGCATGGCTGTTCATAGTGGTGCCTGGTTGTTATGGGAAGCGGAAAACGGCAAGATCACCTTTAACAGCCCCAGTTCACAGATCATAAGCGGTAAAAAGGCAGCTCAGCCAATCGATGAATATTTAAAGCAGCAAGGCCGCTTCAGCCGATTGCTTAAAGGTCCTGACGCAGAGCAGCGCATTGCGGAAATTCAAGGTGATATTGATCGCGAGATCGCTTTCATGCGGGAACGGGCGAAAATTACGATTTAGCTTTTTCATTCCTGATATAATAGTAACTGAAGCATTGAAGGTATTATTATCGTTGGCAGGTATTGCGGGAGGTGTTATAAGATGAGTGAAAAGGATCCCGTTAACAGAGCGAGCAAAGCTGATAAGGTAGCACTGGGAGTAGGTGCAGCAGTTACGATCGCCTTTGCGGCTGGACTTCATATTGCCAGAAAGTCGGGGGAAACTCTCCGAAGATTCACCACTGGGGATGGCAGCAAACTGGCAAAAGAATACTGGCAGGTTGATTACATTAAGGACGGGTTACCGCAAACCCGTTTTTTCCATGGTACCGAATCTGCAATTCGCCGCCGGCTAAAACACCTGAAAGGCGAAATGCAGATCATAAAGAAGCTTAGTGAGACCGAAGCACAAAAAGTTACAACGGATAACCAGGCGCATGTGATCGAATTATGATTTGAAGACTTACCAGATTTGATTACGCTCCGCTTCACTGCGCAGAAAGTCTCTGAAGTTGGGGTGTGCTATATTTACCAATTCTTTGATCCGTTCTTTAATGGATCGTCCTCTCAGACTGGCTACACCATATTCAGTTACTACATAATCAACGTCGACACGCGAAGTCGTGACCGCTGCGCCGTGTGTCAATATAGGGACGATATGGGAAATCGTATCATTACGGGCGGTGGAAAGAAAAGCGATAATTGATTTGCCGCCCGGTGAGTATTGGACTCCCTGAACGAACTCCTTCTGCCCGCCGGTTCCGCTATAATGTCTGAAACCAATGGATTCAGCACAGCATTGTCCGGTCAGGTCAATTTCCAATGCCGAGTTTATAGCCACCATTTTGTGGTTTCGCCCGATGATCATTGGGTCATTGACGATACTGCCGCGCTGAAATTCAACGGCCATATTATTATCAAGAAAGTCATAAAGACGTTTGCTTCCAATAGCACAATCAGCCACGAATTTATCCTTCCAGATGGTCTTTTTCCGATTGGTTATCGCTCCGGCTTCATATAGATCCAACAGTCCTTCACTGAACAGCTCTGAATGGACTCCCAGGTCCTTCTTATTCTTCAGGCATGAGGTGACCGCCAGCGGAATGTTGCCAAAGCCGATTTGCAGCGTAGATTCATCCTCGATCAGATCTGCAACATATTCTCCGATCACCTTTTCCTTCTCACTGAAAGTTGCTTCCGGAATCACCGGGAGTTCGCGATCTGTTTCAATAATATAATCGATTTCAGAAATGTGGATATGGGTGTCGCCAAAGGAACGGGGGAAGTTTGGATTTACTTCGATGATTACTGTATCCGCCAGTTCTGCCAATTCTTTTTCACAGACAGAATCGATTGAAAGAGAAAGATAACCGTGCTGATCCATAGGGCTGGCACAACCCAGAAATATGTCAGGTTTACGGAAAGCAGTCCGGCAGGAAATGGCGCGATGCAGTTCCAGGGGGATAAAGGAAACAGTCCCATTTGCATGAGCTTTACGGGCGCCAGTGGTATAAAACCAGCTATTCAGGGTAAAATGTCCTCGCATTTCCGGGTTCATGAAGAATTCATATTCATTGGAAAGCAGGGCAGTAAACACGGATACATCTTGTACCCGGTCTTTGATGGTGTGCAGTTGACTGAGCATTGTTACCGGTTCACAACCGATCAGGGAGCACCCGATTTCCTGTCCGCTTTTGATTTGATTTAGTGCTTCATCTACAGTAACTACTTTTCTTTGGTACATTTCACGAAAATTCATTAACTCACCCCGAATTAAAATTTGAGCGGCACTTCGATATTATGCCATATATTTTCTTCCTCTGACAATACCCCAAAAGAAATGCTGCCAGCAAAAATATATGTCATGATTATCTTTATATAAATCGGCCATTGGCTTAGAATAATATAAATGTAATTTCAAAAGTGAGGGCATCATGGAAAAGATTGAAAAAGTATCGATCATTGGCTTGGGCGCCATGGGCAGTGCTTATGCTTCTCAAATGGCAAAATTTTTGCCGCGGGAAAATATCAGAGTGATTGCCGGTGGGACAAGGGGCGAAAAATATAAGACCGAAGGTATTGAAATCAATGGCAGTATCTATCAATTTGATGTGCTCGATCCGGCTGAAAAATGCCAGGCAGCAGATCTATTGATCTTTGCGGTGAAATTTAACCAGCTGGAAGATGCGATCAAGCAGGCCCGCAACCATATCGGAGATGATACCATCATTATTTCCGTTCTAAATGGTATAACCAGCGAAGAGATGATTGGAGAAACCTATGGCATGGAAAAGCTTCTCTACTCGGTCTGCTTTGGGATCGATTCTGTGAGAACAGGCAATTCTGTCCATTTTAAAAATATGGGTTCCATTGCATTTGGGGAAAAGGAAAACCCGCCAGGGCATTATTCAGATAAGGTCAAAAGGCTGCAGGACTTTTTCACCAGGGTGCAGATAGATTATTCTGTGCCGGAAGATATGTTGCGCACCTTATGGTGGAAATTTCTTCTCAATGTTGGTATCAATCAGGTATCAGCAGTGTTACGGGCGCCATATGGAGTATTTCAGCATGTTGAAGCAGCCAGAAACATTATGATCGCCGCCATGCAGGAAGTGATCAGCATTTCGGCAAAGGCTGGCATTCATCTGGGAGAGAAGGATATTGAGGAGTTGTTGGGAGTGATCAGCCGCCTTTCTCCTACGGGCAAAACTTCCATGCTGCAGGATATTGAAGCTCATCGCCAGACCGAAGTCAATATTTTTGCCGGTACAGTGGTGGAATTGGGAAAAAAATATGGAGTTTCCACCCCCATCAACCAAATGCTGTTTGATATCATCAGAGCGGAAGAAGAAATGTTCAAATACCTTGAGGCAAACGATTGAATACGATGCAAGTATTTGTCTTATAAATTTTCCATAATCGTCAGATAGGCCTGGTGGATCGCTTCCCTGATGCCTGCCGGGTTTACACTGTCACCGATCACCGAAAAGGGGATGCCAGTTTGCTTTAATAAATCAGCCACTCTTCGCACCGGCTTTGAACCAGTCGCGATGATCACCGAATCGAAAGGTAAACTTTGTTGACCATCTTTTTCATACCGGATTTCCCCGTGGTCGATTTTCAGGATCCTGGCATCGGTAATGATTTTGATTCCGTACCGGGCAATATTATCCATTACTACCCATTTAGTGCTTTTTCCTAATCCTTTTCCAACTGTGGATTGCGTCTCGAATACCGTAATTTCGTGCACACCCTTATAGACGAGTTCCCTTAGTCTGTCCGGGCTTTCTGCTTCATATCTGAATAAAAAGTGGAGGGTCTCTGCTGAGATGGTGCCTTTAGCCGCCAGGAAAAGTGCTGTTTCAAGCCCGGTCGCTCCACCGCCGATAATGGCAGCTCTTTTGCCCACATCCGCCTTGCCGGATAGAACCTCCCAGGCGGAAAACACCTGGGAGCTATCGAGTCCGTCGATGGCGGGGAAGGAACTTTCTGCGCCTTCTGCCGCAATAATATAATCGGGATTTCTTTTAATGATAAGGTCCAGATCTGCTTCGCAGTTCAGAAACACTTTGACACCGGAAGCGGCCAGCACTTTTTCGTAATAATGTATAAGCTCCCAGAACTCCTGCTTGTGAGGAGGAGTCCCTGCCAGCCACAGCTGCCCGCCGATCTTTTCGCCTTTTTCATAAAGTTCCACCTGATGGCCGGCTTGCGCAGCACGGATGGCAGATTCCATTCCGGCAGGTCCCCCGCCGATAACCATGACCCGCCTGGGCAGCGGGGAAACTCTTATTTGCCGTTGTCCTTCAAAACCAGTGCGCGGATTTACTGAGCAAATGGCTGGTCTCAGGTTAAAGAGTTCATCCATGCATCCCTGCAGGCAGGCAATGCAGGGTCGAATTTCCTGCGGCCTTTCTTCCAAAGCTTTGACCGGCCAATCAGGATCGGCCATCAACACCCGAGCCAGGTTGATCATGTCAGCAGATCGATTCTGTAAGATCTTTTCCGCCAGCCAGGGATCAGATATACGGTTGGAAGCCATCACAGGAATGGAGACTGCTTCTTTTATAGAGCGGGCCAGATAGGCAAAACCACCCCGGGGGAGATCACCGGGAAGCTGCGGAATATGGGATTCATGCCAGCCGCCGGTAACACTGATGGCATTCACTCCGGCCTTTTCGTAGACTCTGGCAAACTCTGGAGTATCAGCATCTGTGCAGCTTCCGGGCACAAAATCATTACCGGCCATACGAATGGTTATCGGGAAATCCGGACCTAGCCTCACGCGCATCTTTTCAATGATCTCCCGGGCAAACCGTGTCCGGTTTTCGAAACTGCCTCCATATTGGTCGGTACGCTGGTTGGTCAGAGGGGAGAGGAACTGGCAAATCAAATAACCGGCGGAAGCAATAATTTCTACGCCGTCAAAACCTGCCTGCTTCGCTCTTTCTGCACAGCTTATAAACGCATTCTGCACATTTTGTATATCTTCAAGGCTCATTGCCCGGGGGACCTCCCCGGTGAAATTGGAATAAACAGCAGAAGGAGCAATGGCCTTTTTACCGCCTATCTGCAGCGAACGCACATAAGCGCCGCCATGATATAACTGTACCCATGCTTTGGCTCCGGCTGCCTGGATACTGCCGGCAAGCGCTGCAAAAGCAGGGATGGCCTGGTCGTTTTCCAGCGAAGGCCCCAGGGGGCCCATTCCCAGTTGACCGATACCCACCGGACCCACCGTTACGATACCCGCTCCGCCACGGGCTCTTTCCAGGTAAAAATTCACATAGCGGTCATTTAATTTTTCATCATAGGAATAAAACAATCCCATGGCCGGGAAAACGATTCGGTTTTTTATTATGGTTTTGTTAATGGTAATGGGGCTGAATAGTTGTTTGAACATAAAAATCTCCTCCGTTTATCCTCAGCTTTATTGCTATATATAATGAAAGTTTTAATGAATTATGCAGAATATGACAGGCTGAAAAAGGAATGAATCTGACTAAAGCTGACTAAAATTTGACTAAAAAGTCTTCGCAACTTACAAATATAAAGAATGATTCGTTCATTGGAGTCCGATATCCTGCTAACAATTTCTATAAAATAAAATCAATAATATTTATAGCAGCGGCTATTATATACTTGAGTTCAATCGCGATCATCCATTACGGCACAGAAATTTATTCTTTGACTAATATTGACTAATAAAATATAGGGCACTATAATTAATAACAGGAAGCAATTAATGTGTGATTCATAATTTTGAGAACAAAGAAATCAGCTGTATTAGCTGGATCAAGTTAGATCAACAAGGAGGTAATCAAAATGGCAAAAGCTTTAGGTATCGACTTAGGAACCACAAATTCAGTTGTGGCGATTATGGAAGCTGGCAGCCCTGAAGTTATAACCAATGCTGAGGGAGGCAGAACCACTCCTTCCGTGGTGGCATTTAAAGGAGAAGAAAGACTGGTAGGGCAGATCGCCAAACGTCAGGGCGCGTTAAACCCGGAAAATACCTTTTATTCAGTAAAAAGATTTATCGGCCGGAGATATTCAGAAGTTGCCGACGAAAGAACTTTGGTTCCGTATAAAGTCGCAGCCGGGAAAGATGATGCAGTCAAATTTGTAGTCCAGGACAAACAGTATGCTCCGGAAGAAATATCAGCTATGGTTCTGAAGAAACTGGTTGAGGACGCATCCCGTTATATCGGAGAAAAAATTACTGATGTAGTAATCACTGTGCCTGCCTATTTTAACGATGCCCAACGGCAGTCTACCAAGGATGCCGGCAGAATTGCGGGATTAAATGTAATGCGTATTATAAATGAGCCTACAGCAGCTGCGTTAGCCTACGGGCTGGACAACAAAGGCAATCAGACCATCCTGGTCTTTGACCTGGGAGGCGGTACCTTTGACGTATCCATTCTGGAAGTGGGAGATGGCGTTTTTGAAGTGAAATCGACCAATGGCAATACCCATTTAGGCGGGGATAATTTTGACAAACGGCTCGTGGATTGGCTGGCGGAAGAATTCAAAAAGGATTATGGCATCGATCTGAGAAAAGACAAACAAGCTTTGCAGCGTTTAACTGAAGCGGCTGAAAAAGCCAAGGTGGAACTGTCGAGTGTGATGGAAACACAGATCAGTCTGCCCTTTATTACCGCTGATGCTGAAGGTCCCAAACATTTGGAAATGAAAGTTTCAAGGGCCAAGTTTGAAAACCTGATCCATGATCTGGTGGAGGGATTAAGAGCCCCGGTTGAAAATGCCTTAAAGGATGCCCGTTTAACCAAACAGGATATTGATGAAGTGATTTTAGTGGGTGGTTCCACCAGGGTGCCGGTAGTGCAGAAGTTGGTCAGGGATCTGACCGGAAAAGAGCCCAACCTGGGTGTTAACCCTGACGAAGTTGTGGCAGTGGGAGCAGCTATCCAGGCCGGCGTATTATCCGGGGAAGTAAAAGATGTGGTGCTACTGGATGTAACGCCTCTTTCCCTGGGCGTTGAAACCATGGGCGGAATCATGACCAAAATCATTGAAAGAAATACCACCATCCCGGTACGCAGGAGTGAAGTATTCTCCACGGCCGAGGACAATCAACCGGCAGTTGATATCAATGTGCTGCAAGGGGAAAGAGAATTAGCTCGTGATAACCGTTCATTAGGCCAGTTTAAGCTGGATGGAATTCCTGCAGCAATGAGGGGGATCCCGCAAATTGAAGTGACCTTTGATATTGATGCCAACGGGATTTTGAAAGTGAGCGCCCGGGATAAATCCACCGGCAAGGAACAAACTGTAACCATCAGCAATTCATCCAATCTGGATAAGGCAGAAATTGACCGCATGATAGATGAAGCTAAAAGATACAGCGCGGAAGACCGCCAGAGAAGACAGGAAGCCGAGGCCCGCAACAATGCTGATTCGGTATGTTACAATGCCGCTCATCAATTGGATGGAATGGGAGAATCTGCTGATAAGGAAAACGCCCGTGCAGCAGTGAACGAGCTGCGCAGGTTATTGGATGAAAAAGCACCGATCCCGCAAATTGAAGAAAAGGTAAGAGAATTGGAAGCCATCATGCAGAGCCTGGGCAATGCCGGTACTGGCGGAGGTCACGGCGAGTCTGCCGAAGCTGAAGTGATCGATGCCGAATTTGATGAGAATTAATGCAGTGACAGGTTAGGAGGCTTACATTATGGCAGTAACCTTTCGGGATTATTATGAAATACTAGGTGTCCCTCGTGATGCGGATGCCAAAAAGATTAAGGCTGCATACCGGAAGCTGGCTCGTAAATGGCACCCTGACCTTCATTCGGGTAAGGACAAGGAGCAGGCGGAAGAAAAATTCAAGGAAATAAATGAAGCATACGAAGTATTAAGTGATGCCGAGAAGCGGTCAAAATATGACCGCCTCGGCAGCAACTGGAAAAATGGCGACCAATTTGATCCAGGCGACATGGGCAGTACCTATTATTACAGCGGGGATTTTAATCCAGCTGATTTTCAGGGATTCAGTGATTTTTTTGCCAGTATTTTCGGCAGCAAGCCCGGCGGCCGCAGAACCGGCAATTTTTATGAAGGGCCCCTTAAGGGACAGGACGTTGAAAGTGAAATCGAACTGACCCTGGAAGAAGCCTATCACGGCGTTACCAAATCATTGCGCCTTACTGCCGGCAGCATATGCAGTGAATGCCATGGACGCGGGATCAGCAGGCGAACGGTATGCACGCGCTGTGGAGGCACCGGCTCGATTCCCGGGCAAAAAAATATTGAAGTAAAAATACCAGCCGGAGCAACGGAAGGAAGTACGATCAGGCTTAAAGGACAGGGCGGCGAAGGTTCCGGCGGCGGAGAACGCGGTGATCTGTACCTGAAAGTAAAGCTGCTTCCGCATCCGGTGTTTACTGTTAAGGGTAAGGATGTTGAAAATGTTTTAACTATCAGGCCCGATCAGGCTGTCCTGGGCGACAAAGTATCCGTTCCTACCCTGGATAAAAATGTGATCGTAACCATACCGCCTGGGACTTCCAGCGGTAAAAGGCTGAGGTTGAAGGAGCTCGGACTGCCGGGCCGGGGCGGACAAAAAGGTGATCAATTCGTGAGGATCAATATTGATATAAAACCCAATAGTACTGAAGAAGAAAAAGAACTGTACAAAAAAATCAGGTCTATTTACGAAAAGTAGGGGTGTTTAAATATGAAAATGGTTCGCGTAGTATTCCCTGCTGAAGAAGATTGGCTGCCGGTGTCAACGCTTTCTATCCACCCCGGACTTCTTGAGATCCTGGAGGAGTTGGGTGTGGTTGAAGTTGTAAATGATAAAGTAGAAAGCCGGGATCTTCACAGGATAAATAAAATAACCAGGCTGCGGGATTCGCTGGGTATCAATCTCAGCGGGGCGATTTTGATTTGTGACTTATTGGAAAGAATTTCGGAACTGGAAAATGAAGTTCGCCAGTTAAAGGAAAAGAGGTAAGAGAATATGGATATGGAGAGATTCACGCAAAAATCCCGCCAGGCTTTGCTGGATGCCCAGAAGCTGGCGGCAGAACATCATCACCAGGAAGTTGGCGGAAAACACTTGATGATGGCCTTGCTGGAACAGGAAGGCGGAGTAACGTTACGTCTTCTGGAACAAGCGGGAATTGCGGTATCTTCATTTAAAGACGGACTGCAGCGCCTGCTTGAAAAAATACCTTCAGTATATGGTTATGAAGGTACCGTATATATGAGCGGTTCTGTCTCCCGCATTATAGCCCGGGCAGAAAAAGAAGCCCAAAGCTTAAAAGACGAATACGTAAGTGCAGAACACCTGATATTAGGTATTATCAGTGAAGGAGAAAACGATCTGAAAGAGTTTTTGGCGCGTATGGGCCTGACCCGGGAAAACCTGCTGGGTGCCATGCGCAATGTGCGGGGTTCCCAGCGGGTAACCAGTGATAATCCGGAAGACAGTTATGAAGCACTGGAGAAATACGGGCGTGACCTGACTAAAATGGCCGCTGAAGGCAAACTGGATCCGGTGATAGGCCGGGATGAGGAAATCCGACGGGTGATGGAGATACTATCCCGGCGCACCAAAAACAATCCGGTGTTAATCGGGGAGCCTGGTGTAGGGAAAACTGCCATTGTAGAAGGCCTGGCCCGCCGCATTACCGCCGGTGATGTGCCTGAAGGTTTAAAAGGAAAGCAATGTATCGCACTGGATATGGGCTCCCTTGTAGCCGGTGCCAAGTACCGCGGTGAGTTTGAAGAGCGGTTGAAAGCTGTATTAAAGGAAGTTGAAAAGTCCAATGGACGGATCATACTTTTTATTGATGAATTGCATACAGTGGTAGGAGCGGGGGCGGCTGAAGGAGCAATGGATGCCAGTAACCTGTTAAAGCCGATGCTGGCAAGGGGAGAACTGCGCGCCATTGGAGCAACCACTCTGGATGAATACCGCAAACATATTGAAAAAGATGCAGCCCTGGAAAGAAGATTCCAGCCGGTCATGGTCAATCAGCCTTCCGTGGAAGATACGATATCGATCCTGCGCGGCTTGAAAGAACGTTACGAAGTCCATCATGGAGTAAGGATCCAGGATGCAGCTCTGGTGGCGGCGGCGGTTTTATCAGACCGCTATATATCTGACCGGTTTCTGCCCGATAAAGCTATTGATTTGGTAGATGAGGCAGCCGCCAAATTAAGGACTGAAATTGACAGCATGCCGGCGGAGCTGGATGAAATAACCCGACGGATCATGCAATTGGAGATCGAAGCAGCGGCCCTGGAAAAGGAAAAGGACAATGCTTCCAGAGAGCGGCTTAACCAGCTGCTGAAAGAACTGCAGGATCTGCGCAGTGAATCGGACGCCATGCAAGCAGGATGGCAGGCGGAAAAACAATCTATTGGAAGAGTGCAGAAGATCAAACGGGAAATTGAAGAATGCCGTATGGAAATAGAACGGGCTGAGAGGGAATATGATTTAAACCGCATCGCCGAGTTGAAATATGGCCGTTTAAATGATCTGGAACGTAAGCTTAAGGCAGAAGAAGAACACTTGGCCGGCAAGCATCAAGCCAGCCGCTTGTTAAAAGAAGAAGTTGATGATGAAGATATTGCGAAAGTTGTCAGCCGCTGGACCGGTATCCAGGTAAGCCGGTTAATGGCAGGCGAAAGGGAAAAATTAATGCATTTGAGCGATATCCTGCATCAACGGGTGGTTGGACAAGGCGAAGCAGTCCAGGCAGTGGTGGATGCTGTAATAAGATCGCGTTCAGGATTGAAAGATCCCAATCGCCCGGTAGGCAGTTTCATTTTTCTCGGTCCCACCGGGGTGGGGAAAACCGAGTTGGGCAAGGCGCTGGCCGAAGCACTTTTTGATGATGAAAGAAGCATGATCAGAATCGATATGACCGAGTATATGGAAAAGCACAGTATCGCCCGTTTGATAGGTGCCCCTCCCGGTTATGTCGGTTATGATGAGGGCGGACAGCTCACTGAAGCGGTAAGGCGCAAGCCCTATAGTGTGATCCTATTTGATGAAATAGAAAAAGCCCATAATGATGTATTCAACCTGTTGCTGCAGATTTTAGATGATGGCCGGCTGACCGACGGCAAAGGCCGGACGGTGGATTTCCGCAATACCATCATTATTATGACTTCGAATATTGGCAGCCATGAGATCCTGAATTACCAGGAGACCGGCGGGGACTATGAGGAAATGAAGGTCAGGGTGACAGGTATGCTGAAAAGCTATTTCCGTCCTGAATTCTTAAATCGTGTCGATGAAATCATTGTATTCCATGCACTTGATCAGCAGCAGATCCAGGCCATAGCTGAAGTGCTCCTGAAAAATCTGGCCCTGCGCTTCCGTAAAAATATTGGTGCCCACCTGCGCTGGGATCATGATGCTTTGCAGTATATGGCGGAGAAAGGCTACGATCCGGCTTACGGTGCCAGGCCTTTAAAACGGCTGGTACAGCATGAAATCGAGACCATGTTGTCGAGATATATCATCAAGGGAGAGATCGAGCCGGATGACACAGTCACTTTAAGTGCTTCAGGCGGGGAACTGACCGTAAACATTGAGAAACAATTATAACAGCATAACATGTAAATAATTTGACAACCAACCCAGGATGAATTACAATAAATTTGCCTTGTTCTTAGTATGCCTCCTTTGCGGGGAAAAATAAGTCCAAGAGTTTACTCCTACAAAGGGGATGTTTATTAGTGGCCGAAGACAAATACCTTACATGTAAAGACTGCGGAGCCGAATTCTTATTTTCAGCTTCAGAACAAGACTTCTATGCAGAGAAGGGTTTCGAAAATGAACCTGGACGTTGCCCGGACTGCAGAAGAGCCCGCAAACAACAGCGCGCCGGATACGGCGGCGGAAACCGCAGAGAAGAACGCGTAATGCACAGTGCAGTATGTGCTTCCTGTGGCGTTGAAACTACGGTTCCTTTCGAACCCACTGGCGAAAGACCGATCTATTGCAGAGATTGTTTCCAGGCAAGGAGAAGCAACTACAGATAATTGATGTGAATGACAGGGATCAGTACAAAACTGATCCCTTTTTATTTTGGTTAGAAATAAGAAAGCAAATCAATTGGAACAGTAATACTTTATCCAGATCTTATTCAAACAGGGACAAATATTTGCCGTAACCTTCCTGATCAAGCTTTTCTTTGGGGATAAAACGCAGTGATGCCGAATTGATGCAATAGCGAAGACCGGTGGGTGCAGGACCATCGTCAAATACATGCCCCAGGTGTGAATCCCCCTTACGGCTTCTTACTTCCGTTCTGATCATAAAATGGCTGGTGTCTTTTTTTTCTTTTATATTGGCATCCTCCAAAGGCCGGGTAAAGCTTGGCCAACCGCATCCCGATTCAAACTTATCCAAAGAACTAAACAAAGGCTCACCGGAAACAATATCAACATAGATCCCTTCACCGTTATAGTTCCAGTATTCATTGTCAAAAGGCGCTTCAGTGGCATTGTTCTGGGTCACTTCATACTGTATTTTTGTTAATTGATTGCGCAGATTCTTTTTGTCATCGCCCCAGTGACGCTTGATGAAATAATCCCGCCCTGATGCTTCGCGGTAACGCTGATAATGATACGGTTCTTTATGATGGTAATCCTGGTGGTATTCTTCTGCCGGATAAAAAACCGATGCCGGTAGAATCCTGGTTGCGATGGGCTTTTTAAAACGGCCGCTTTTTTGCAGCTGCTCGCGGGAACTTTCAGCTTCAAGGCGCTGTTCTTCATCATGATAGAATATTGCCGTCTGATAGGAAGTACCGCGGTCATGAAATTGCCCGCCTTCATCAGTGGGATCTATCTGCCGCCAGAATACTTCCAGAAGATCCCGGTAATAAATGATCCTGGGGTAATAAGTGATCTGTACTGCTTCCAGGTGTCCGGTATTCCCGCCGCATACTTCCTGATAAGTAGGAAATGGTTTAGTTCCGCCGGTATACCCGGATACCACTTTAGTTACGCCGGGCAGTTCTTCGAAAGGGGCTGTCATACACCAAAAACATCCTCCGGCAAAGGTTGCCAGCTTTGTTTCTTCCTTTTGTTCCATATTAAAACCTCCTATTGAAATCATCATGCCATTTATATTAAGCATTATGCAATATTTTATGATATGCGAATTTCTACAAAATATCGTGATTTTTATTCAAAATAATTTTATAGTGTTATAATAGAAGAAATATTTTAAATTTTTTAAATTGCCACAAAAGCAATAATAAGGGGGGTATTGGATGAGTACTTATATGGAGGAGTATAAAAGAAAGCTCATTACACCGGAACAGGCAGCAAGGCTGGTGGAGTCCAACACGATCGTTGACTATGGTGCCTTTGCCTGCAAACCAATTGATTTTGATGTAGCACTTGGTGACCGGGCCGGTGAAGAAGGTTTTGAGAATGTATCGGTTCGATTTATCGGGACCGTTCTGCCGGTACCGCAGGTTTTGCTTAAAGACCCTGAGCAAAAGACTTTTCAGTGTTTCAGCTGGTATTTTACTGCCCTGGACCGCAAAGCCGGGGATTTCGGTCTGGTCACTCACCTGCCATTCAACTATCATGAAGCCACTATGATGGCTTATAGTTCTGATTATAAAAAAATCTGGCCGGATGTATGGGTTTGCCAGACAACACCTATGGATAACAGCGGGTGTTTTAATTTCGGTCTGGGAAACTCCCATTTGCGAGGGATCGCTTTAGACGCAAAAATAGTTATCGTAGAAGTAAATGAAAATTTGCCCCTATGCCTGGGTGGCAGTGATGAGTATCTACATATTGATGAGATCGATTATATTATTGAAGGAAGTAATTCACCTGTCTTTGCACTTCCCCCGGTTCCTGAAGCCACACCTGAAGAAAAAAAGATTGCTGAACTGATCGTGAGTGAAATACCCAATGGTGCCTGCCTGCAGTTAGGAATCGGCAGTCTTCCCAATACCATCGGCACATTGATTGCGGATTCAGATCTAAAAGACCTGGGAGTACAAAGCGAAATGTTTTGTGACGCTTATACGAAACTGTATAAAGCCGGGAAAATAACCAATGCTAAAAAAGCCCGGGATATAAACAAGAGCGCCTATTCCTTCTGCCTGGGGACCCAGGAAACCTATGATTTCATAAACGGAAATCCCCGCTGCGCGTCATATACCGTAGATTATACCAATAATCCTGCAAATGTAGCTTTAAATGACAATATGATCGCCATCAACAATATCATGGAAGTTGACTTGCTTTCGCAGGTATGTTCGGAAACCTCAGGATTAAGACAGATATCTGGAACCGGAGGCCAATTGGATTTTGTTATGGGAGCTTTCCATTCCAAAGGAGGCAAGGCCTTTTTAGCCTTTACATCCACTTTTAAAGACAAGGAAGGCCAGTTGCACTCCCGCATTAAACCAACACTTTCTCCGGGTTCTGTTGTTACCGTTCCCCGGACAGTTGTTCAATATCTGGTGACTGAATACGGGATTGCAAGCATGAAAGCCCAATCGGTGTGGGGCAGGGCAGAAGCGCTGATAAACATAGCCCATCCCGATTTTAGAGATGATCTGCTCAAGGCCGCCAAAGAAATGAAAATCTGGTCCAAAACAAATCGAATCCCCTTTTAATAGTACATTTTTCAAGAGCTGCCGCGGGCAGCTCTTCCAGACCGTCAAAAAAGGCTAATAGCCGCGTTGACCTAGTAAGCCCGTTCAATCGACGTACCTCATGTACGCCTCAATCACGGGCTTACTGGTCGCCTTGCTCTTAACCTTTTTTGCTCGCTCTGGTATCCGCCGACTTTATAGAAATTCTTTTTGCTATATTGGTTTTAAAAGTATTTTTAGTTGTGATATATTAGGCTACATAGAAATATAGTTAAAAGGGGTGCTGGATTATGAGTAAGTACCAATCCTATAAAGAAACAGTTTTGGAATACAGTCGGCTGTTATCACAAAAAGGCTATACCATCGGAACCGGAGGCAATACTTCCATGCTGATCGATGGGGAAAACCTGATCGCTGTTACTCCCACCAGCATGGACTATTTTGGAATTCACGTCGAGGATATTTGTATTGTTGATTTTAATGGGAATGTCCTGGAAGGCAAGTTCAAACCTTCCATTGAAACCGAAATGCATATAGAAATATACAAACATCGCCTGGATGTTAACGCCATCATGCATACCCATCAGATTTATGCCAGTATTTACGCCCTGATCAATGAACCCATCCCGGCCATATTTGACGAAGTCACTTTTAATATCGGGCATACCATAGATGTCATACCTTACGGGTTATCAGGAAGCCATCTGCTATCGCAAAATGTGATACATCAATTGAGTAACCGCTGCAACAGCTATATTGTCCAGAATCATGGAGCAATAAGTATGGGAATTTCAATGGAAAATGCATTTCGTAATGTTGAATTGCTGGAAAAGGCTGCCCGTACCTACTATTATGCTTTAACCACCGGCCGGACAATAACCAGATTGCCGGAAATGGTAGTCAACGGTTTATGTGAAAAACTGTATGAGCGGCAGGACAATGAAATAGCCCGCAAGAAAGGTCTGAAGCTGGGGTAGAATAGAAAGTTGAAAGTGGGTTCCTGTGTTCATACGTCGTAACTGTAGGGGCAGACGACCCTGTCTGCCCACCACATGAAATTGGGGAAGACAGTATCTTCCCTCGGTTTGAACCAAAGAATTATTTAATGGGCGGTTGATCGCCCGGAAAAAGGTGCGGGCGGATGATATCCGCCCTTAAGGCTTTTAAGCATAAATCACGGCCGTTCCTCTTTTAACTTTCCACTTTCTGCTTTCCAGCTATCCAACCATAATCCTGCCTTCAGCATACCTGATGTCTACCGGCTTTTTGCCATAAACCATCGAATAGGCGATGGTTAATGGACCTACCCGTCCTAAAAACATTGCAACAATGATCAGTAACTGTCCGATGGTATCCAAATGAGGAGTAAGTCCCAGACTGAGGCCTACCGTACCGACGGCAGAAATCACTTCAAATGCGATCACATTCAGAGGATAGTCATGACCAATGGAAATAAGAAAAATCAAAAGGCTTATGAATACGAAGGCCAGGCTGAAAACAGTAATGGCCTTCTGATAATCACCAAATGCGATCCTTCTTTCGAAAACCTCGATATCATTTTTCCCGCGCATATTGCTGATCACGGCGAAAAACAGGATTGCCAGCGTAGTAACTTTTATACCTCCGGCAGTAGAACCCGGTGCTCCTCCGATAAACATCATGAACATCATGAGGATCTGTGTGGGCAGCGATGAATCCGCCATATTTACCATGGTGAAACCGCAGGTGCGGGTTGCAGACTGTAAAAATGAAGTAGAAAGCTTTTCTCCTATGGTTAATCCATGAAGCAGTAGGTTGTTTTCCAAAGCCCAGAAGAGAAAAGTTCCGCCAATCACCAGGATGGCTGTGGTAATAAGGACGATGCGTGAATGAAGCGAAAGGCTGTGCTCTTTCGGATAATTGATCAATTCATAAACCACAATAAAGCCCAACCCGCCAATCAACAGTAAAGCAGAAAAGGTGATGACCAGCATCGTGTCACCGGCATAACCGGTCAGACTGGCAAAATTACCGAACAAATCAAATCCTGCATTATTAAAAGCTGAAATCGAATGAAAAATCCCATACCACAATGCCTTTTTTATACCCATAGATGGGAACCAATAGATAAAAAGCGCCATCGCACCAATGAACTCTATAATGAATGAAAAGATCAGCAGATATTTAAAGACATTTACAATGCCGCCCAGTGACGACTTATTTAAGGAATACTGCATAGTGAGACGTTCTTTCAAATTGATTTTCCGCCCCATGATAAAAGCCAGAAAAGCGGCAAAAGACATAATGCCCAGGCCGCCGACCTGAAAAAGCAGCAGGATCACTACCTGGCCGAAAGCAGTCCAGTGAGTCCCCGTATCCACTAGCACTAATCCCGTCACACAAAGAGCAGACGTAGCAGTAAAAAAGGAAGTTAAGAAATTGACCTCGCCATTGCTTACGGCAATAGGAAGGGACAAAAGAATACTGCCTATTAATATGATTACAGAAAAACCGGCCACTAATGTTTGGGCCGGGTTCAGCTTCGCTAGCATAACAAGCTCCTATTCACGTAAATCAGCAATGTTGTTAATATTTTTGTTTTCCCCGGCGATGACTAAGATATCACGGGCCTGGATAATTTGATCCGGATCAGGGGGGACAGAGATCACATCATCATGTTTAATAGCGATGACCGCGATGTTGGTTTTGGTTCTCAAATCCATCTGCCGCAAGCTTTTATTGACAAATTCACTGGGGGCTAAAATCTCCACAATACTGTATTCTGAAGACAAATCAATTTGATTCATAACATTATGCACAAACGAGTGCGCCAGCTTGATAGCCATATCACGCTCAGGATAAATTACTACATCAGTACCGATTTTTTCTAAAACTTTTCCATGCAGAGCAGTTTGGGCCTTGGCGATGACTTTTTTAACTCCCATTTCTTTAAGGGTAATAGCGGTTAAGATATTTGCCTGAAGGTTTTGCCCGATCGACACCACTACCACGTCAAAATTCGTAATGCCCAATTTCCGCAGTACCGCTTCATCGGTAGAATCAGCCTGCACCGCATGGGTAGCTATATCAACAAAATCTTCGATTTTTTCCTCATCGGTATCAATAGCCAGAACTTCATGGCCCATAGCTATAAGTTCTTTGATTAGACTTCCGCCAAATCTGCCCAGGCCAATCACTGCAAACAGTCTTTTTCTATTCTTCATCACATCTGCTCCTATATGTTTTTACAACCATATCTTAGCATAATATAATCAGCGTAAATAGCAAAAAAACAGGTAAAAAAAGAGGGCATACCTTAAATAAAATTTAAGGAAGCCCTTATGCTTTTTTATCCGCAGGAAGTGCAGGAATCGCAACCGCCTCCGCCGGTATCCTGAACACTCTTTATGTCCAAATAAGTCCGGTTTCCGCTTTTAAATGAAGTCATTCTAAACGGTCCATATCTGTCAACTATTTTGCTTTCGGCAATAAAGCTGAGTCCTTCATGTTCTTCCACAGTATCAAGTTTCCCCGGTTCATCCAGAACCAGATCAAATGACATACCCCCTCAGCCAATTCTGGCAGTGATCCGCAGGTTAGTCGTATTGATATTCTGCTCTTTCATGATTTGTTTTAAATCAGCAACTGTTTCAGGAGTTATTTGCAGCATCGTCATATTATCACCTCATCTATAATATTTGCGGGGCAGCAAGAATTCATTCTTTCAAATACCCTCTATGGGTATAATAACACGACTGCCATCAATTAACAATAAGAAAATATTTTGCGGTAAAAAGTAAAAAAAGCGGCCTTTCATTATTCCCTATGGTCCTAATTTAAAAAAAATTAAAATTTTTTGTAGGGTTTTAAACTCATATGGAGAATATTACTAGTTTAGGAGTCTTATTGGCTACAAACGAATCAGCAAAAATAGTTTAAACATAGTATTTGAAATTGTAATGAGCGGAAGCATCATCGGATGATTGAAGGGAGGTTTCATTAACACATAAAAGCTTTTGAGAGGAGTGATGAAAAATAATGAAAAAAAGATTCAATAAGAAGCGAACCGCATGGGTTTTAATAGCCTTTTTTATAGGGTTTGTTTTTGCGCCGGTGAATTATGCAGCTGCAGAACCTATTGATGATATTGTAGCTCAGATGCAGGAAATTTACGGGTTTATGGATGAAAATGACAAGGATAATATCAGCAATGCCCGAGAAGCATTGCAGAATTTTACGGATGCAGATGTTGAGGAGGATTGGGATGATGTTCTGGGGGTGAATGATCCCGAGAATAACCTCTTGACAGAGCAGGTTATTGCAAAGTTTGGAGATGAAGCAACTGCCCGGGCAGCGGCTAAGGATATATTATCCGGCCTGGGAGAAATTTATTACTCCACTGATGCGGCCGAATTAAGGACAACACTGGAAACGTATAAAGCAGAGTATATAGATGAGTTTCAATTGCTGTTCGGTGATGACATCACCATGGATAAGTTTTATTCATTATTCCTTGATGCTCGTACAGCATTGCCAGGGGTTATAGATACAACCGAAGCTGGACAGCTGGCCAACGATCCAAACGAAGATTTAATAGCATCAATGCCCATTTACCTTGACAGAGCCATGGATGCTGCGCTGGAAAGTAATCCAACCTTCAGCGGCAGGCTGTCAGCAATTGGCTGGTCCACTGAAAAACTGATTGCCCAGCAGGAAGTTCTGGCAGGATTTATTGATGAGGAAGGAAAGGCAAGATTGTCCTTGGCCTTAGCTGTCATCCGCTCGGAAACGAAATTGGCGGCAGGTGATACAACCTTGCAAGTAGGTGATTTACCTGAGTATACGATTCATATCATGGAGCGTAATGCAACCAGCTTAGTGGCCTGGGCCAGTGCTGCCCCGGCATTTATGAAAGTGAGTAATGACAGCGAAACCGGTAATTTCGTCATCGAAGCCATTGCACCGGGGACAACCCAGTTGATCGTTTATCGTGACTATAGTGGCGCCGACCCGGCTAAAGACTGGCTGCTCAAGTTCGATGTAACTGTTTCTAAGAAGCCAGGAAGTGGCAGTCCCGGCGGTGGTGGCGGAGGAGGAGCCTTGCCGGGTTATCCAATTCGCGTGCAAGGTTCCACAGTTCAAGAATCCGGAATGGTGGTAGAAATCCCCAAGGATGCGGTAAAATATGATACCAGAGGAGATATTGATCGACTTGATAAAAATACGATCAATGCACCAGCAAACAGCTTTATACCAGGCTACATATACGATTTTACAAAGATAGCAGAAGGGGACTTCCTGAAACCTATCACCGTTACCTTGCCATATAAACAATCAGCAGTAGACTTTGAAAAATATGATCTATCGATCTACTGGTATGATGAAGATGCTGACGAATGGGTAGAACTGGATGATGTAGAAATTGATGAAGATGATCTGACCGTAAGCGGTGAAACCAAAAAAACCGGGTACTTTGCACTGATCGCTGCCAAGAAAGCAGTTCCGCCGGTTGAACCTCCTGTAGAACCTGAACTTCCGGTACTGACTGATATCAGCGGACACTGGGCAAAGGCCAACATTGAGTATTTGGTTCAAATGGGTGCAATTTCAGGCTATCCTGATAACACCTTCAAACCCGATAACCCAATTACCCGGGCTGAATTTGCCGTAGTCCTGGTGAAAGCTTTTGATTTAGAAGCTGCAACCGGAAAAGTATTCGATGATACTGCAAGCCATTGGGCTAAAGACTATATCGCAACAGCAGCAGCAAATGGAATCGTCACAGGTTACAGTGAAACGGAATTCGGACCGGATGATTTGATTACCCGTGAACAGATGGCGGTCATGATCGTTAAGGCAGCCAAAATGAGTTTATTGACTGGAGAATTGAACTTCAGTGATGCAGAAGATATCTCTGACTGGGCAACCAGTTATGTAGTAACGGCAGTGCAGAATGAACTCATGAAAGGTTATCTGGACAATTCCTTCAAGCCGCTGGGCAATGCCACCAGAGCTGAAGCAGCTACGGTGATCTATAATGTACTAATGAAATAAGTTGATTAACAGCCAAAAGACTCTCTGGAGCGATTGGCTCCAGAGAGTCTTTTCTCTATCTTTATCAATGAAAGGGAATCATGATGAATAAATTGAAAAGAGCCACCCTGATTATTCTCACATTCTTCATACTGAGCACTCTGGCAGGACCATTGGCATCTCCAGTTTCTGCTGACTTTTTGTCAGCTTATCAGGTGCTGAAGCAAGATTATGGCTTTGTAGTTGACCGCATCGTAACTGGCGGCGCGACAGAAGCTGAAATAGAAGCCTTCCTGATGGATCTGGAAATGGATGTGAGTGCGCGGGGCGAACTTACCAAAGAGAATTTTAACTCATTGATGTATCAGTCATTTGAAGAAGTTATTCAGTGGCGAGTCCATCGTAATGTATTTCGTGCTTTACTGGAAAGCTACGGAGACGAGATCGAGTATACCCTTGATAACGAAGAACTTCATCCGGATCTTGTTCCGATCCGCAATGCTGTCATGGAAGCGCTGCTGGGAAAAGATGAGGAACCGGCTTCCGGTGGCGGAGGAGGGGGCGGAGGGGTACCCGCTGTACCCAACAACGAGATAAATCTGGCGATCTCCGCTGCATTGAGCAGTGCAGAAAAAACTATTTATGTAGATGCATCCTCGTATAATGAATTGATTTTACCAGGCAGTCTGCTGAATCAAGTGAGCCAGAAGGGCAAGACGATTTCTTTACAATGGAGCGGTGTAAATCTGTCTTTACAGCCGGGGGCGGTGGCGATCCCAGGCAGCGACCGACTAACGATCAGTATTAATAAACTTAGTCAGGCCAAAAAGGCGGAAGCCGCACAAAAAGCAGGAGCGTCCTTAAAATTGGTTGGAGAGATCTATGATATCAAGGCAGCCACATTGGAAAATCCGCAAGGCATACTATTTAATAAACCAATTGATATAACTTTAACCTATAGTTATGAAGAAAATACTGAGGTACAAAAGTCGCTGGCCTTATATTATTTTAACGAAAAGAATCAGAGTTGGGAAAAGCTTACCGGTGAGCATGCATTAAGTGCCAGATATATTCGAATCAGTACCAACCAGCCGGGTAATTATGCATTGTTTACTGATGCTGTAACAGTTGCTACGACGGATCCTGAACTTATCAGCAACTTCATCGATATTAAAGGGCACTGGGCTGAGCAGGATATCAACACCTTATATCAAAAAGGCTTGATCAGCGGTGTTACAACATTTCAGTTTGAACCTGAACGACCTATAACCAGAGCGGAATTTGCTGCTATTATGCTCAGATCTTTAGGAGAAAGTCCGGGCTCTTACATGACAGGGAGATTTTATGATGTCCCGGCCGATGCCTGGTATTTTAATGTAGTCAACAAGGCGGCGGAAATGGGGATCATATCAGGTTATTCCATTACCCGTTTTGGCCCGCAGGATTCAATCACCCGTGAACAGATCGCCGCCATTATCAGCCGGGCTATGCAGCTTAAAGGGAAAGGCACAAGTGTGACGAGCGATAATATAGAAGCGCGACTATCAGGATTCGCCGACCAACGTAATATCTCTGTCTGGGCCAGAAACGGTGTAGCTTTTGCACTGGAAAATAAAATCGTTATGGGGCGGACCACCACGCAGTTTGCTCCTCTGGTAACGGCAACCCGTGCTGAAGCTGCAGCCATGATCCTGAGAATGCATAACCAGCTATAAAACCGCAGCGCTTAAGGTTTATCCTCTGATTAAAACTATTCATTTCATCAAGCAGACTGAGAAGAGCAAAGGCAAGCCTTTGCTCTTTTTAACGCTGTACTTAAACATTTTTCCAAAGCCTTCAATTTTGTTGCCCGTCATATCTTCCCATCCTTTTTTTCACTCTCCCAACGGTTCATACTCATACCATTTTATGTAACGAGTATTATTCCGCTGGAATATTATGCAGTAAGTGTTAGTAAAGGAGGAATTATATGTTTTTTTAAGATAAAATAAATCATTTTACTTATTGATTCAATAGGATAAAGGTCTGGTTGGCCTATGGAAGGAGGAAATTAACTTGGATAATAAAAGGTACTGTGACCCTGAACTTGCCAGAGCTCATATTGTAATTCAGAAATTGGATGAGACTTTCTCCCCGATGGAGGCACTGGAGAAGGGG
>Ga0209723_1000191_pt1 | contig 121862 bp, 88 predicted proteins | sample BiotimSIPDNA_2_FD_185750 | JGI IMG/M metagenome (GOLD analysis project Ga0209723, IMG submission 185750) | Anaerobic biogas reactor microbial communites from Washington, USA - Biogas_R2 time_0 SIP DNA (SPAdes) (version 2) | ecosystem: Engineered > Bioreactor > Anaerobic > Unclassified | place... | reverse complement strand
CCTGGCGGGATGTCATCGCCAAGCTCAGCCAGTCCAGCCAGGTAGACGTGTCAAATCTGGCCAGTTTCTTGGAAGCTATTCACCAAAGACGGAAGTTTTTTATCCAACTGGGGGCAACCGCCTGTGATATCAGCGTACCTTCCACCTGCGCCGAACCCCTGTCCCCTGGGGAAGCGGATGAGATCTTCGCCAGGGCCTTGAACGGCATGGTAGTATCAAGCGTCGAGGAAAGTCGATTTATTGCCCACATGCTGTTCGAAAGCGCACGCATGTGTTGTGAAGATGGACTGGTGATGCAACTGCATGCTGGTGTACAGCGTAACAACAACCTAAATGCCTATGCGCAATTTGGTCCGGATTTGGGATATGACCTGCCCCTTCAGGTTGAATATGTGCGCAACCTGATGCCCCTGCTGCGGGCATTTGGCGAAGAACCCAACTTCAGCCTGCTGCTTTTCACCCTTGACGAGCCAAGCCTGACCCGCGAACTGGCACCCCTGGCAGGCGTTTATCCATGCCTGCGCCTGGGTCCGCCCTGGTGGTTCCTTGACTCATGGCATGGCATGCGAAATTACCTGGAACGCGTCCCGGAGATCGCCGGGATCTACAATACAGCCGGTTTTATTGACGATGGACGCAACCTATTAACCATCCCCTCCCGGCATGACCTGTGGCGCAGGGCGGTTGCCAACTGGCTGGGCGGACAGGTTGCCCGCCACGTGGTACAGGTTGACGAAGCGTTGGAGATCGCTCAGCTGATGAGCTATGACCTGGCAAAAAAAGTCTACCACCTGTAAACAGGTTGTCCCGGAATAAATATTCTTTTTACACAAAGGATCGATCATGACAACTAAACAAAGAATTGCTAAACCAGGAGAACAGATTTCTGACGATCAGGTCAATCAGGTGCTCCAGGAAAGCCTGGCAGGGTATTTGAACGGCAAGAAAGTACTTGTCCTGGTGCCCGATCACACCCGTACCCTGCCCCTGCCCAAACTGGCCATCATGCTGATCGAGACCTTGCGCTCAGCAAAAATAGTGGATTTCATGATCGCACTGGGGACGCATCCCCCGCTTTCCGAACAGGCGATCAATCAACTTTTCGGTTTGAACCAGGAGATTAAAGAACATTACTACACGAAATCAAGGATATTTAACCATGTATGGGATGATCCTCGTGAACTGATCTCGCTTGGTGAACTGTCCTCTGACGATATCCAAAACATCGCTGGTGATCTCTGGCATCCGTCCTTGCCTGAAAAGGTAGATATCCGCATCAACCGGGTAGTGATGGATTACGATCATGTACTCATCCTGGGACCTGTCTTCCCTCATGAAGTGGTCGGCTTTTCCGGCGGTGAAAAATACCTCTTCCCGGGTATTTCCGGCCCGGACATGATCAATGCCACCCACTGGCTGGGAGCGCTGGCTGGCGTGGTGGGTACCATTGGTATTAAAGACACCCCCGTCAGGCGCATGATCCATGCCGCAGCCAGTCACCTGCACGTTGCAACATCCCTGGTCGCCTGCGTGATGCAGGGACATGAGCTGCAAGGTGTCTTTGTTGGTGATACACAGTCCGCCTGGCAGGCTGCCACAGACCTTTCGGCTGAACGCAACATCACCTGGCTTGAAAGACCAGTCCGTAAGGTGTTATCCTGCGCACCAGCCATGTATGATGAATTATGGACTGCGGCCAAGGCCATGTACAAGTTGGAGCCGGCAGTTGAGACCGGGGGCGAAGTGATCATCTATGCACCTCACCTGGATGTGGTCAGCCATGTCCATGGCAAGTACATTTACGAGGTGGGATACCACACACTGGGGTATTTCCTGCAAAATTGGGAACGCTATAAGCACATACCCCTGGGCGTACTGGCACACAGTACGCATGTACGCGGTTCCGGTGTAATGGAAAACGGGGTTGAAAAACCGAATGTGCGGGTTACCCTGGCCAGCAAGCTCCCGGCTGAAGATTGCGCACGCCTGAACCTGGGCTATATGGACCCGGCGAAGATCGATATCCATGATTTTGAAGAGCGTATGGATAAAGGCGTGCTGGTTGTGCCCCGTGCTGGAGAAATGTTGTACCGCGTAAAGCAGGACTCAAAGAATTAACTCACTATTTTAGATGTTTATCCAGGAATGCAAACACCCGGGCCATATTTTCCGGTGTATCAAATGCTTCGGTCCCATGCCCTGTACCTTCTATGATATCAAACTCAAAGCGACCTGCCGGTACAATCCGGGTTAGCTTTTCCACAAATTTTATCGATTGCTGCACCGGTACCAGGGCATCCAGCCTGCCATGCTGGATCAATAAGGGCGGCATATCCTTGTGGATATAGGTCATGGGGTTTGCCAGGATAACTTTCAGGGGAACATCTGCAAGCCTGCCGCCCAGATAGCGCGATTCCGGCGAATCTGGCAGGCCGTGTTCAGCGGGTCCATAACCATTCGCAAGCAATTGTTCGTCCATGGTCAAAAAATCGATCGGACCGAACCAATCCACAGCGGCCTGCACACTGCACGAAAATATTGGGTTGCCCAGCGAATCATCATTAAATAGTGCCACATGGTCTGTCAGGCAGACCATGGCAGCATAATTTCCACCGGATGACCCACCACAGGCAGCAATGCGCTCAGTATCAAGCTGGTACTTATCCTTATTCGCCCGTAGCCAGCGAATTGCCGCTTTGATATCCTGCAGTCCAGCAGGAAAAACCGCCTCTCCACTCAGGCGGTAATTGACAGCAACCAGCGCATAACCATACTGTAAGGCCTTCAGGTAGGTCAGAACGTGCAAATCGCGCTTATCTCCCCCGGCGAACCCGCCACCATGGATATAAAAGACCACCGGGAAGGGACCATTGCCTTCAGAAGGTAGATAAATATCCAACTCTTGTGATGAGGAGAGATGAGAATAGGGCAGATCAAGCCATTTTCGCTCAACCTGGGAGACATCGGCTGGTGGTGTTTCGAAGCTTACCTGTATTTTGGGTTGGTATTGATGATCCACTCTATTCTTCCCTGCTTTTCTCAGAAATACCTGTCCTTAATTTGAACAAACCTCACCAGGCACCATATCACAGGATGATCAGGACCTCTTTAGATGGCCATCGAGAAAATCAAGCACCCTGGTCACATTAAGCGGTGAATCGAATCGCTGATCGCCATGTCCTAGCCCCTCAAGCACTTCAAGTGTCACCCGGTCTTCCCCACAAGCTGCCCGTATCTTTTGTGCCAATTCGACAGACTGCAAAACCGGAACCGTGGCATCCATCGATCCGTGTTGGATCAGGAAAGGCGGTAGATCCTGGTGAATATACGTTTCCGGGTTGGCAGCAGCCACTTTTTCAGGCAGATCGGTGATCTTTCCCCCGATCAACCAGGATTCAGGAGAGTCTTCAGCGCTGTGTTCTGTGCCTTTAAAAGGCGGTAAACCCGCAGAAGCCAACTGTTCGTCCATCTTGAGGAAATTAGTCGGTCCGAACCAGTCCACGACTGCCTGGACATCACACGCCTGGTCCGGGCAGCCCAGGCTCAGATCCTCAAGTTCAGGCACTCCGGCTGATACGCCAAGCATGATTGAAAGGTAACCGCCAGCTGACCCACCCCAGGCAGCGATCCTGGTTGGATCAAGATGATACCATTTCGCATTCGCCCGCACCCAGCGCACAGCCGCCTTGACATCGTGCACCAGAGCCGGGAATGTGGCTTCCCAGCTAAGGCGGTAATTCACAGCGACAACGGCATATCCACGCTGCAAGCCTTCCAGCGCTGGTAAAACCTGCATATCTGCCTTATCACACCCCATGAAAGCGCCACCATGGATCGATAGGATAACCGGGAAGGGTCCTTGGCCACTTTCTGGTAAATAAATGTCAAGTGCCTGGGATAATGAAAGGGCGGCATAGGGAATGTTCTGGTAACGCCTTTTGATATGATGGGTATAAGCTGATGGAGCTTGCACTTGAATCGCATAATGTGTCTTGGGGTCAAAGCGCCGGTAAATATCCATATTATTTCCTATAAAGTACTATTATCTTAACCCATCTTTAGGAATTCGACGTGAAGCAAATTACTCTGCCAGGGTGACTTTTTCAACAGTCTTCTTAGCTTTTCGACTTTTCTGGTACACATCAAAGGCGACAGCGATCAAGAGCACCGTTCCCTTGACCACGGTCTGGGAAAAATCAGGAAAGCTGGCCAATTGCATGGCGTTATTAAGCACTCCGATGATGATGATGCCAACTATCAAACCAAAGATCGTACCTTCGCCACCCTTGAAGCTGACACCGCCCAAAAGCGCAGCGGTTAGGCAGTCAAACTCAAGACCCTGCCCGGTGATGGTCTGACCCGCAAAAACCCGTGACAGCAGTAAAACCGTGGTGATCGAGGTGACAAAACCGCAGATCATGAACAATATTACCTTCATTTTATTGAGGTTGACCCCCGCCAGGCGCGCTGCTTCTTCATTACCACCCAAAGCAAAGACCTTTCTGCCAAAGTATGTTTTGGTCAGGATGAAGGACCCGATCAATGCAACAACAATCATCACAATGACCGGAACAGGGATGCCCCATACATACCCCTGACCGAACCAGCGGAAAGAATCTGGGAAGCCCATGATATTTCTTGACCTGTTGATGATGTAGCCGAAGCATTTGAATATCTGGGATGTGCCCAGGGTAATAATGAGTGGATGGATCTTCAGCTTAATGCAGAGAAATCCATTGATTGCGCCCAATCCTGTTCCCACCAACAAAATGAGTGGAATAGCCACACCAATGGGCAACTGCCAATCAACCATCATGATCGCCAGGAGGACATTGCTGAACACGATCTGGGAGCCCAGGGAAAGGTCAATCCCACCACTGATCATCACAAACATAAGGCCGACGGCACTGATCCCTGAAAACGATACCTGGCGGATCAATGTCCGCATGTTGCCAAATGTCATGAAATTAGGTGCCATAAATGAGAAAAGGATCAGTAAAAAGACCAGGATCAGAAAAGGCACATTCTTTTTCATGATGGCGCCTAACTTACCGCCAATATTACTGAAAAATTCAGATCGATCGTTCATTAAGTACTCCTCCGGCCATTAATTGGTCCCCGATGCAAGGTCGAGAATGTAATTCTGGTTAAATTGATCTTTTTGGACTTCCCCAGCCAATTGACCTTCACATAAGACAATGATGCGATCTGACATTCCCAACAATTCTTCCATATCTGAAGAGATCATCAGGATTGCTTTTCCGCTATCAGCCAATTCGGTCATCAAATGATAAATTTCCTGTTTCGCACCAACGTCAATACCCCTGGTTGGCTCATCAAAAATTAAAATGTCCGAATCTGCAGCCAGTGATTTCGCCAGGACGACCTTCTGCTGGTTGCCACCACTCAGATAGATCACCGGTTGTGACAGGCTGGGAGTCTTGATATTGATCCGGTCCTTGAAATGGCTGGCGATCTCATCTTCTTTTTTGGTATTCATCACACCATATTTGGAAATTTGCTTGCCAATAGGGAAAACAATATTCCACTTGACTGCCAGATCAAGGAACAGACCCTGTCCCTTTCGATCCTCGGTTAACAAACCTATGCGATGTTTAATGGCATCCAAAGGCGACTTGATCTTAACTGGTTGTCCTTTGACAAGGATCTCACCTTGTTCCATGTGGGCTGCGCCAAATATGAGTTGAGCCAATTCTGTTCGCCCAGCGCCTACCAATCCAGATATTCCCAGAATTTCCCCTCTACGCACCATTAAGGATATATCTTTATCTCCGTTGCCGGTTATATTTTTCAATTCCAGTGCAACCTCACCAGGCGGATTTTTCCTCGGAGGATAACTTTCCCTCAATTCTCGTCCAACCATCAGATTTATCAGCTCCTGGCGGCTGGTATCTATCGTATTCTTGGTTGTGACATAACAGCCGTCGCGCATCACGCTGACGCGATCAGAAATCCGGAAAACTTCTTCCAAACGATGAGAGATGTAAATGACTGTCACACCTTTATTTTTCAATTGCTGGATAATCTTGAACATCATTTCCACTTCAGAAACGCTTAGCGGAGCTGAAGGCTCATCCATGATCAATACTTTGACATTCTTTGAAACTGCTTTTGCGATCTCAACGATCTCCTGGTCAGCAATTGATAAATCCTGAACCAGGCTTTGTGGGTTTATGTTCACACCAAATTGATCCAGGACCCTGGCTGCTTTTTTCTCAATTTCTTTGGCGTTGAATAATGCTGAGTTCTCAATTCTTTCACATAAGTAGATGTTTTCTGCCACGGATAAAGCAGGAACGAGGTTGAACTCCTGGTAAATCACCTCGATCCCAAGGCTCCTGGAAAGTAAAGGAGTGACCTTGTGATAAGCTTTCCCATTAATTTTTATAATTCCGGAATCTATATCAATGGCTCCGGAGACCGCTTTGATAAGAGTTGATTTGCCAGCGCCATTTTCCCCTAACAAGGCATGGACTTCTCCCTCAAGGAAGTCAATTGACACATTGTTCAGAGCCAATACACCTGGATACCTCTTGGTAATATTTTCCAGGGATAACACAACCTTGGCATCCATTCCTATTTCACCTCAGGTTTAATTATGAAGGGGGGATATCCCCCCTTCATAATTGATTCTACATTATTCAAATAACGTTATTTCAGTGTGCTGAAGTCGCAATGGATCGGCTCTAAAGCATCGTTGATGATGTTAGGATGTTCAACACCCTGAAGCATCTTCTTGACCTGCTCGTAGGTGGCTACATCAAGGGCCGTACCGCCAATGGCGACAAAACCCTTATAGGGATCCTGGCAGCTGGTGACAGTTGGGATCATGGAAGGATCCATATCACCGGCAAAAACGCCGTATTTTGTAGGGTCGACATTCGGCAACGCTTTGATGGCATTGGAAATACCCTGGGCGTGAGCTGTTGATTGGCCGATAAAGACTTTAACGTTTGGATTCGCGGTTAAGACGTTCTCTGCAGCAGTCTGTCCAACAGGAATGCTGTCACCGGTCACATCCAGGTGGGCAACAAGCTTCACTTTGGGACAGATCTCGGTGATGGTGGAATAACCACGATCTCGCTCGAACATACCAACATTGGCGCTTGCACCCCCAATGATAGCAGTTTCAACGCTGCCGGCAGCCGCATCCGGGTACACAGCTTCGATGAAATCGCAGGCCATTTTGGCAACTTTCTGACCATCTTCATACTGGCTGGTGTGCATGATGGAATCAAAGGGAGCCAATTTCAGTGGAGGAACCCCCATGACCATGATTCCTGCAGCTTTGGCTTCTTCAACAGCTGGGATCAATTGATCGATCTCACCGGCTGCCATGACATACATGAAATCCACTTTCATCGAAATACAGTTCTCGATCTGGTCAAACTGCTGGTTCAAGCCACCTTCGTCAGCACCATAGACGTTTACCGTCACACCATCTGCCTTAAATTGTTCGGTGACCGAGGTGGCCACGCCATTCAAGAACGGATTGGCGAGAGAGGGGATCAAGTAGCAGACCGTCATGCCCTTGATGTCGAAGGGTGATCCGGGTTTCGCCGGAATCATGGAAACAATGGTGTCCTCAATTGGTTCTGCTGCTGTTTCTGGTTCAACAACAGGTTCATCCACTTTCGGTTTACATGCCGAAAGTACGATACTGGCAAGCAAAAAAACTGCCACAATAATAATTAGGTGTTTCTTCATCTTTTCTCCTTTTTTGATTTTGGAAACAATTTTTGTGATACTCATCACACCATTATTATAGTGATAATGTGTAACGCATACAATTCAATTAGTGTTATAATCTATTCCTAAATGGAATAGGTTAAGGATTTTCATGGATCTACGCCAGGTGCAATATCTTCTTTCTATAGTCGAGAAGGGCAGCTTTATTGCCGCGTCAGATTATCATTATGTCTCCCAATCGACATTGTCAAAAAGGATCATCGCCCTGGAGGATGAATTGGGTATCACCCTGTTCGATCGCAGCAAGCGCACTGTCAAATTGACCAAAGCGGGAGAAAGCTTCCTGGTGCATGCAAGACTCATGAATGACACCTACAAGTCAATGCTTGATGACCTTAAGGAATTCAAATTTGAAGGCGAATCACTGGCTATCGGTACCATACCGGTGGTCACAGAATATGGCATAACAAGGTTGATTTCCAATTTTCGCCAGCAATACCCGCATATTAACATTGCGGTAGAGGAACTGGATGGTATGAATATCATTCCAGCGCTTGAAGATCACCGCTTTGAGCTCGCCTTCACCCGCCAGAATTACCTGGATTATGAGAAGTACGATGCAATACTGGTGATAAAGGATACATTCCGTGTGGTCATATCCAGGGACAATCCCCTGGCATCCAGGCAATCCATATCAATCAAAGAGCTGAAGGATCAGAACTTTATTGTCTTTGATCAGGTCACAGGGCTGCACAGGTTGATCATCGATGAATGTCACAAGGCTGGTTATGAACCCACCATCTTCTATTCTAGTCACCAGAAGATGAGTGTGTTCAGCGTGGTGGGAGCCAATATTGGGATTGCATTGACCCCGGTAAGGATCGTTGATTATCACAACACACCAGAAGTCACATCAATTGCCCTGGAGGATTCCATTGAATGCAATATTGTCCTGGTATCCCGCAAAAACCGAAAACGCACAGCGGTTGCTGACACTTTTATTGATTTTATCAAGCGTAGTACATTAAATTTACCCTGAGTTACAGGATACGCTCTTAAAGCAACCCTGCCAAAGCAAACGGCCACCCTCAATCAAGAGTGGCCGTTAATTTAATCCAACTTAATGCTAAAAATTGATGAGCGGACTACTTCCCGGCATCTATGGCTTCATTCAAAGCCTGCTGGACCTTATCCAGGCGCAATTCCCGGTCCGTTGCAAAACGTTCGATACCTTTTAGGATCCATTCCGGTGTCAGATGAGCTTCATCGATCACATCTTCCAGGCGTCCACCTGTGCGCCAACGATCATCCCAATCAGAGGACAGGGCGTATTCTTCAGATATTTTGGTAAAGATCCAGTCCTGCATGAGCATGCGCGCCTGGGTGGTGATGACTGTCGAATTAAGCTCATCCGCCCTGCTGATCACCCGGCGCTGATACTCTTCGGACTGCATAGCAAATAACTGCGGGCTTGTAGCGTAGATGATCTTGACGTTAAGCTTTTTCTCATCAAGTAGCGGTAAGATCTTGACAACTGAGGCCATGGCACTGGTGCCCTGCACAATGATCGCCCCTGCACGGGGCAGGCCAGGTTTGTAATTACGGACAATGTACGCTCCCCTGGCTGCTTCAAAGTGCGATTCCATGCCCAAAGCCTGGCGGTCAGGAATTTCGATTGGCGGCCGGGTCAGATGCAAGGCGATGATTGGCACATCTGTTTTCAGAGCTGCACCTAAAAGGACAGGCACCTCGTTATGTTCCCAGGGGTAAAGGTTGATGATCTTACCTTTGGGGAACAACTGGGTGACGCCTGGCGAGAAAATGCCAAAGTGCGTGCGGCTGTCATCCGCCGTTTCCGGCCCGGAATGACCGGCGATCCAGATAACCTTACCGATCTTCAATTCGCTATCCTGGCTCAACTGACTTAGAAGGCGGAACATGCCATACTTGAGGTATGAGAAAGAACCGTATGTAGAGCAGGCACCCCAAAAACCATCGAAGTCTGTTTCGGGAGTGGGCGAAAAGTTGACCGTGGCCAGGCCGCTGATGATGCCGGAATTGGCAAACTCCGTGATCTCCTGGGGCAGGATTACACCTTCAGGTGTGCCTGAGCGGCGATACCAGCCATACCCTTCAAAATCGCCATATCCTGCTCCAAAACCACTTAAATTTGTGGACTCTGCCAGGTCAGCCGAAGCCACCAGGAACAATGGCCGGCCATATTCCCTGGCGCCGAAAGCGTTAGCCCAGGCCCCCCATTTGGCCAGGCCAGCCCGGTTGGCTGCTTTCTCACCCGGTTTTACGAACAGATCCTGCGGGTAATTCTGATAATCATACAAGCGTTCATCAGAGAAGGGATTGCCCTCCTTTCCAAGCTTGAATCCTGGAATTTCCTGGGGCACACTATCCCCGATGCTCACCAGGGTGTCAGCCAGGTAGTCAAGCAAGGCCTGATCCTGGTGGAGAACTTCGATCACTGCCCTGAGATTAGCAAAGAATTCATCTTTGATGGCACCAGGCTCACTGGGAGCAGTCCCATTAAAATTAACAAACCTGGCCCCGTATTTTTCCAAAAATTCCTGCTTGGTCTGCCAGAACAGTGGACTGTTCATGGCATGTGGAGCGCCGTGCGAAGCATAATCGTATTTAAGATAGCCCCTGCCTTTGCGTGTCTTGAACCAAAGTCCGATCGGACTGTGGGTCGGGTTATCAGCATGGACTGCGTTTAATACTGTCGCAAGCACCGGTTCCCATGTACTTCCATCTTCAGTGCCAAAAGCCTGCCAGCCATGACTTTCGAACCACAATTTTGGATTTCCAAAAACCACCGAACCAACCGAATGACTGTCGATACCAAAGTCGTTCCAATCCAAAACAAAAAACAGATTGTCCAGTTCCAGGCCGTATGCTGAATTCAAGGTTTCCTGGGCACCGCCTGGCGTGAAGCCGCCTTCACCATCGAAGGCAAACACCTTGACCCCTTCAGCTCCTGCGCGTTTCAACGCCAGGGCTTCGCCGGCGGCAGCCGGTGCACCATGCCCGGAAGGCCCAGTGTTAAACTTCAGGAAAAGTGTTTTGCCCTGCATCTCGGCATGCCCGGAAAGCCCACCCCGTTCACGGAATTTCAGCAGATCTTCCCAGTAAAGGAGACGCTCAGGCGGATTGGGGTTGGCATAACGTGACTCGCCAGTCTGTTCATATTTAATTCGCAGCGCTTCATTTAGGACCGCCAATGTGCAGTAGACCAGGGGTATTGTATGACCCCCAACCAGGACAAAGCGGTCAGCGAAGCGTTTTTCAGGTTGGCGGATGTCCCAACGCATTACACCACTTAACAATGTAGCTAATAAGGCATGGACTTTAGAACGGGAACCGCCTGGATGCCCACTCTGACGGTAATTCAGAATGACATCGATCAATTGATCAATGAGATCTTTTGTCTTCTCCCAGTATTTTAAATTCTCACTTAGCTCCACCAATTTTTTCTCGATAATTGGGTTGTTTCGATCCATTTTTTCTCCAATCAATGTGAGTTCTAGAGTTGTGCCCAGGCATCCGTCCATGTTGTCTGGATATTATCCAGGATCTGCTGGCTGGTCTCCCCCTGGTGCGGCCGAACTTCAAACCCCAACCAGGGAAGCTCCCCGTTGGGTGAATTATCATCAAGATAACCACTTTCAAACAGCGCTTTTATAAAAATAAGCAGTTCCTGGGTGTCATTGACTCCACCAGAATAACCAAAACGGGGGTGTTTGTCCCCGAAAACCGGGGATCCAGGTGTCTTGACGCAATTTCCCAGGTGGACCTCTGCCAGATGGTCATGCAGCAGGCTTAACGCGGGGTAAGGTTGCTCTTCCAACAGCGGCATATGACCCATGTCGTATAACAAACCAAAGCGTGGATAATCCTGTTTGATCTTGTCTGCAAAACCCGCAGCCTCATCTGAAGGACCAACCAGGGCTTTCTTATCCACCTCCCTATCAAACGTCTCTAATACTATGCGCATACCATATTGTTCAGCATATTTGCCGAGAGCGATGATCGAGTCTGAGCAAGCCTGATATGCCTGCTGGCGTAGTTCATCCCCCGGGTCCTTACCAGACAGGATGACAAAACTTTCAGCGCCTAATTCCGCTGCCATGTCAATGTAACACCCTAGGGTTTTAACAGCAGTCTCCCGCAAATGCGGGTCAAGGTCATTGAGGTTTAAATTCTGTCCCAGGATAATGGGCTGGGCACCAAATCCGACATGAAAGCCATATTCCTGGACAGCCTGGGCAACCGCCGCCCGTTCACTGCCATCGTTGATCATGCCCAATTCCAGGGCACCATAAAAGCCTCTCTGCGCGAGCTGATGAATTGTTGATAGAAAATTTCCCTCACCTTTTTGCAGTTCAGGAAAAGCCATGAAATGAACCAGGCTGAGGGTACAGATCTCGCTCCAGTGCTTCACAAGGCACTTCCGTTAATTCTTGACCGTTGCGCCCAGGTAAGCTGCCTTAACCCTCGAATCCCGGATCAATTCACTGCCAGTTCCTTCAATGACGATTTGCCCATTTTCCAAAACATAAGCATAATGTGCCATTTTAAGTGCAATGGATGCATTTTGTTCCACCAGGATGATGGTCATATTTCGTTCGGCATTCAGTTTTTGCACTAACTCAAAAACCTGGGTAAAGATCAACGGTGCCAGGCCTAGTGAAGGTTCATCCAGGAGCAGTATTTTCGGCCCTGCCATCATGCCACGGCCCATGGCCAGCATCTGCTGTTCCCCACCAGAGAGGGTTCCAGCCTGCTGATTGATGCGTTCCTTGAGGATTGGGAAAATCTCGAAAACCTCTTCCCTGCGCACGGCAATATCTGCAGAAGAGGTTAGGAAACCACCCATGATCAGATTTTCGTTCACAGAAAGTGATGGAAAGATACGTCGACCTTCTGGCACCTGGATGATCCCTGTAGCGACCACCTTGTGCGGTGCAGTCGGTACCTTCTGCCCATCCAGAAGGATACTGCCCGACCTGATCTTTACAATACCGGAAATGGTGTTCAACAAGGTTGATTTTCCAGCACCATTCCTTCCGATCACAGATATGATCTTTCCTTCTGGAACAGTAATATTGATGTCGTGCAGCACCTCGATCTTGTTATAACCTGAACAGAGGTTGATAATTTCAAGCATTGTTGATCTCCTCTCCAAGGTATGCTTTGATCACAATGGGATTTTTCTGAATTTCCTCAGGAGTGCCCTGGGCTATGCACTTGCCAAAATCCTGTACATATATCCATTCACAGAGGTTCATAATGACATCCATGCGGTGATCGATCAGGATGATCGAAAGCCCTAACTCCTTATGCAGACCTTTAATCAATTCAACCAAGTCATGGACTTCTGTCTGGTTGAGTCCAGCGCCCGGTTCATCGAGGAGTAAAACCAAAGGTTCACTGGCCAGGGCGCGGGCAATTTCAACACGCCGCTGCATGCCATAAGGCAAAGATTGGGCGTTGACTTCTGCGCATTCAACCAGGTTCACTTTCTCAAGGAAGTGCATGCTCTTCTCTTTGATCTCCTTTTCGTATCGTGCCACGCGCGGAAAAGAAAACATCGATTCAAAAATGCTATAAGGAGATCGCCAGGAATAAGCTGTCATGATCGTCTCCAGGACAGTCATATCCTGGAACAGGCGGATATTCTGGAAAGTACGGGCGATACCCATGTGGTTGATCTTGTGAGGTTGAAATTTGGAGATATCAGTGCCTTTGAAAATGATCTGACCTTGGGTTGGTGGATAGACTCCTGAAACCGTGTTCAGGATGGTTGTCTTTCCAGCACCATTTGGACCAATGATCCCTATGATCTGGTTCTCTTTTAGTGAGCCTGAAAAATCATTTACCGCACAAAGCCCACCAAACATTTTGGTGAGATTGTTTATACTCAAAACAACAGGGCGATCCATCAGTTCACCTCCTGTTTCTTAGATCTGAACAATTTAAGTAGAGGTTTGAACGAGAGCTCCCAGGTTCCAAACAATCCCCGGGGACGGATATTGATAATGAGAAGGATAATGACACAATAGATCAGGATGCGCCATGCTGTTGTAAAACGCAATATTTCCGGAGCTAAATAGAGGATGATGGCACCAATGATCGTTCCAGTAAGGCTGTCCCTGCCGCCAAAGTACACAATGATGATCCAGGTAACAGAGGTGATCCAGCCATACATGTTGGGTTCGACGTAACGCGTATGGAAGGCCATCAATGCACCGGCATACGCCGCAAAAGCTGCTGCAATGATGAAAATGATCACCTTGTGTTTCAGGACATTGATCCCTTCAACCTTGGCTGCCAGTTCATTACTGCGAATAGCCAGGCTATCCCGACCATAGTGAGATCGCCGGATACTCCAAACAATGAAGATCGCCACCGCCAGGGAGATGAAGGCCAGTGCTGGGGTTGTAAAGTTGGGAATATTGGAAAATCCCATTGCACCACCGGTCACCGAGACATATTCTGTCATAAATGCAGTCACAGCCTGGCCAAAACCAAATGTAGCCAAGGCAAAAAAGTCCTGTCGGATCCTTAATGTAGCTGAACCGACCAGGAAAGCCAGGAAGGCGCAAGTCAGAATACTGATGAGAACCGCCAGAGCAAAAGGAAGGTGGTAATTTACCACCAGGATGGCTGAGATATAGGCACCCAGCCCCATAAATGCTGCCTGTCCTAAAGAAAACAAACCGTTCATGCCGGTCAACATGAATGTTCCCAGCACTGCGATCGAGAAAACTGCAATATTGATAGCTAAAGTGAGGTAGAAACCCATAGAATAATCCTCCTCCCAGGCTCAGGCTTTATCGGCAAAACTGACACCAGCAAATCCCTGTGGACGCACCAGTAAGAATGTGATCATCAACAAGAAGATCACCACGGGGGATAAACCAGATCCAATGGTGGCTATCAGGAAGACCTCAAGCACACCGAGCACTACAGCAGCCACTGCCACACCCGTCAGGCTGCCCAGCCCTCCCAAAAGGGAGGCAATAAAACCTTTGACCACAACCTGGCCAATTTGCGGTGCCAGTGAGGTCGAAATACCGTACAGAACACCAGAAAGACCGCCCAACATGCCAGAGACAATGAATGCAGCAATAATGACCATATTCGTATTGATACCCATCAGGCTTGTAGCAATCATGTCATTGGAGGCTGCGCGGATGGCAATACCTATCTTTGTCTTCTTCAATACATAAATCAACACGCCAAATGCAATTATGGTAGCTACCAATGAGATCAAATAAGTTACTGAAACTGTCAGTTCGCCAATCTTTATGGTTTTCACCTTGATCAGATCATAAGGATATGTATCAAAGAATGCGCCAAAGCGGATAATCAGGATCTGTTCCAGGAGCATTAACATGGTTACAGATGTTACGAAAAAATACACCAATTGACCTTTTTGAAGGCGAATCCAGCGGAAAGCAACAAACTCCACCAGGACAGCGACCAAAGCGCCAGTTGCCATGCCCACCAGGATCACAGGGATCAAGGTCAGGTTAAATTGGTTGGCAACAATGTAACCTGCATATGCGCTGATGCCCAAAACACCACCATGGGCAAAGTTGGAGAACTTGAGCACATTGACAATGATTGCAAAACCGACTGCAATCAATGCATAAATTGCGCCAAGCGATAAGCCATTAATTATCTGTTGAAGAATGACATTACTGTCCATACGCACTCCTCGTTCATAATTGGGGCTCAAACCCAAGATTTGAGCCCCAATATTCGTACTATATCAGTAAATCTACTACTACTTAACTTCGCCCTCAGGGGTATACCATTTTAAGAAGAGCGGAGAGCCATCTTTGATGGTGAAGATTGCCATAGGCAATCCTACCGGTTGATGGGTATCTGCAGCGATCTTGAAGGTTCCCTGCAAGCCCTCGTATTCATCCATGGCATTCAGTTTTTCATAGATGCAGGTAGAGGTGACATCATTACCACAAGCTTTAATAGCCTCAACAATGATGCCGAAGGCATCTGCGCCACTAAATGACTGTGCAAGCGGCTTCTTATCATCGAACTTAGCTGAGTAGGCTGCAGCCCAATCAACCAATTCTGGATCCCCGGCATTGATGCCGTAGGGATAGAAGGTTTTGGTGGTTGCAGCTGGATCAGTTGAGGGTGCAAAACCGGTTGGGGGCACCGAGTTGCTGCTCAGCATGGTCACATCCAGCCCGAGTTCATAAGACTGGGTCAGGATCAATGGGATCTCTGGAGGATATGATGGGAAGTACAGGGCTTCGGGCTCAGTTGCCTTGATCTTGGTTAATTGGGCACGGAAGTCCTTGTCAGTTCCAACATAGGTTTCCTTGGCAGTGATTTCGCCACCAGCAGCCAGAACAGCGGCCTCAAATGGGCCAGCCAGACCGACAGAATAGGAGTTAGCCGAGTTGTAGAGGATGGCAAATTTCTTGATGCCTAATTCGTTCAATGCATAAGCAGCAATAGACTGTGCCTGGCGGGCAGCAGAGTTCTGGGCGAGGAACATATAATCCCAGACTTCGCCGTTTTCCTGGATGGTGCAGCGGTCTTCCATGAACAAGCCCACGATCGGGACCTTGAGTTCCTGGCTGATCGGAGCAATGGCAATACCGATGTTGGAGACGGGTGGCCCTAGAACTACTGGGACCTTATCCTGTTCGATCATGCGTTTGAGAGCATTGATGGCTTCATTCACATCACCGCGAGTATCATAGGTGACCAGTTTAAGCATACGGCCATTGATGCCACCAGCAGCGTTGATCTCGTCAACCATCTTGGTGGCGCCCAGGGTCACTGCGCCGGAGAGAGCGGCCATAGGGCCAGACTCATCCTGAAGGTTACCGATCAGGATATCGCCTTTCTCTTTGGGCGCGCATGCGCTGAGCAACATTGTTGCAACAAGCAGTACAGCTAATACAATACTTACTCTTTTCATTACTTTCTCCTTCTTAAATTTGTGTATAAAACGACAATACTTGGATATTTTTTGGGTTCCTGCGCTCTAAACCACCTCCTTTCGTCGCATGGTCACACAGGTTTAACGATATCTGTTTAATCATAACCGATTCTGCAACCCTTTCCACACATGTTCAGGCGTCAATGGTAATTCATGAAAAAACATATCCGTTGCTTCACCAACTGCCAGGCCAATAGCAGAACCGATGGGAATTATACCGCTTTCACCAGTACCTTTTGCTCCTGAGGGACCAGATCCATCCCTGTTCTCAACCAGCAGGGACTTCAATAAAACAGGCGTATCCATGGTCGTTGGAATACGATAATCCAAAGCGCCCAGATTGAGGATCCTGCCTTTCTTATCCATGATGAGATGTTCCATAATAGAATGCCCTAATCCTTGAATAGCGCCGCCTTCGTCCTGGGCTTCGACTAAAGAAGGATTGATAGCCTTGCCAATGTCGCCGACAGTTACCAGCTTTTTAACTGTCACAAAACCGGTTTCCGGGTCGACCTCAACCTCTGCCCCCGCAAAAATCACCTCGTAGAAGGACACACCACCACCAAGGGGATGTGCTGAGACTCGGTCTTCTTTGTATGTGCCAATACCAAACAGTTCACCCGAAAAGACGCCAAAGTGGGCAAAGAGCACATCTGTATATTCAATCAATCTGCCTGGTATCCTGATTTTGCCTTCTGTAAAACGTACATCTTCTGGTTTTACTTTAAAATATTCCCGGGTTAACTGGGATAATTGGTTCTTCAGGTCCTGGCAAGCCAGCTGGATGGCGTTGCCCATGAAAACAGTTGAACGGCTGGAAGCTGTGACCGAATCAAAGGGGACTATACCTGTGTCGCCATTGATAATGCCGATGCGATCCATCGGGATACTCATGGCATCAGAAGCGATCTGGGATAAAACTGTTCGTGCACCCTGCCCCATTTCTGTCGTTCCAACCAACACGGTAAGGCTGCCATCATGGTGCATGCGCACCATGGCTTGAGATACAGTTGCCGGCGCGGGTGTTTTAATACCAATGCCCAGGCCGCGACCGTGATTCTTCGGAAGCGGGGTGCCCCAACCAATGGCTTTTGCAGCTTTGGTCAAGCCCTCCGCCCAATCACCATCACAAGGCTTTTCTCCATGGATGAACACCTCACCCTTTTTTGGCATATTCTTCAAGCGCAACTCTAGACGATCCATGTTCAATTTTTTCGCTGCCATGTCCATGATCGAATCAAGTGCCCACATGAACTGCGGCGAGCCAAAGCCCCGAAATGCCGTTCCAGGCACTGTGTGTGAAAGGATCGCCCGGGCATGGATATGGACATTCGGTGGATTGTACAAGCCGCAACCCGCCAGGGCTGCCTTTGCCACCACGCGGGGAGAAGCATTGGCATATGCACCGATAAGATAGTCAGCATGTAGCTGCATAAAGGAAAGCTTGCCATCCGGGAGAAAACCAGCTCGCACCCGGATCAGGCTGGAGTTTCGCCTGCCCAAAAGGAAAGTCTCTTCCAGGCTCAGTCGCAGGCGCACAGGTCTGTCAAGTTTCAATGCCATATAAGCAAGCAATGGCTCAAATTTGGGGTAGCCTTTTCCGCCAAACCCGCCGCCCAATTCAGTGGGGATGACGCGGACCTTGGCCAGCGGCATTTTTAACGATCGTGATATGACCCGCCGCAGGAGGAATGGATGCTGTACCGTACTCCAGACACACACACCGTCATGTTCAGGGGCTGCGATAAAGACATGCGGCTCAATGGCAAAGTGGGTCGTCATTGGGAAGGAAAACTCGTCTTCCAGAACCAATTCAGCGGATGACTTTTCCGGTTCTCCCCATCCAAAGGTCCATTCATCTAATATATTGGTGTGTGCCAAATCTTGCCTGACGCGGATGGATGGATCCTGCACCAAAGGAGCATCAGAAGCCAAGGCTTGCTGCAAGGTATACACTCCTGGCAGTTCCTCAAATTCCACCTTGACCAATTTCGATGCTTCCTCAGCGATGTCTTCGCTTTCAGCGACCACAGCAGCTACAGGATCGCCAAAAAATTTAATCTCCCCGGTGGCAATGAGCGGTTGGTCCTCAAGGAATGGACCATAGCGCGGCATGGGATCGGGAAGATCCCTGTCCGTAAAAACGTATTGCACACCGGGAATCTGGCAAGCTGCCGATGTATCTATTGAGATGATTCGGGCATGAGCGACATCCAGGCGTACCAACTTGACATGTAAGGTATTGGGGAATTTCATGTCCGCCGCATACTTTAAAGCGCCGTTGACACGTTCTTCGACACCTACACGGGCTGTTGATTCACCAATTTTCGCCATAGCCGCTTCTCTTCTACCTTCTATTGACCTGGTTTTTACCTAAGCCAGCACTTCTTTCACAATGGCAACGAATTCTTCATCCGTGACCAGGCCTTTTTTCTTTAAACCAAGTTCTTTCACCCTGGTCAGGACCAGGTTCTTCTTTGCATCATCCAGCGCCGCCATGCCCAGGTCTTCCAGTTTCATTTCAACCGAGGCGATGCCCGATTTTTTACCCAAAACATACTGCGGTTGCTGTCCTACCCAGGTTGGGGTCAGGCCGAATAATGCCAGGGGTTGTGTCTTGACCAGGTCAACACCCATGCCGGATTCCCTGGTAAATGCACGTTCACCGATTACAGCCTTTGAATCTGCCACCTGGAATTTGCTGATCTTCAGGATCTGATGAGAGATGTCGTACAGCTTTTCGAATTTGATATTGCTATCCACACCATAAAGTGTTTTGGCAGAAACCGCAACCTCGTCCAGGGGTGTGTTGCCGGTGCGCTCACCCAATCCACCAACCGAAGCATGGATTACTTCTGCGCCTGCAGTGAGGGCTGCCAGCGAAGTCGCAACACCCATGCCAAAATCGGTGTGGGTATGGACTTCAATGCGTTTGTGGGTGATCTCTTTCATCTGTTTGACCAGGTAAACAGCAGCCTGTGGGCTCAACGAACCCGAAGTATCCACCAGGCTGACGCCATCCACCTCTGGCAGGGCGCCGACCTCGGTCAGTACACGGGTAAAGAATTCAGGCCGTGACCGGGTGCAATCCATCGGGAAGAGCACAACCTCCAGACCCTTGCTTTTGGCGAATTTTGCCCAATGGGCAGCTTTCTGGACCACATCATCTTCGGTCCAGTTGGGGAATTGGTATTTCAGCCGTGGAATGCCGACCGGCAGTTCCAGGATGATGCCATCGACACCACACTCAAGCGCTAATTCGACATCGCTGGCCATACCACGACACAGCACAAACACCTTGGCATTGGGTCGCAGGGCAACAACGCCCTTGGTAGCCAACTTGTCGTCTTCAGAAACCGCAGGCAGCGCCACTTCAATGCGATCCACACCCAGTTCATCCAGCATTTTGGCGATCTGCACTTTTTCATCCGCGCGGAATGCCACACCCGGGCTTTGTTCACCGTCACGCAGGGTGACATCGTGAAATTTCACCGTCTTTGGCAAGTTAAACTGTGCCCGAACTTCATCAAAATAATTGTAGGGGCTGATCCAATAATTCTCGTTGTGAAACAATTTTTCGTCCATAATTTTTCCTTCTGCTCCTGCTAGTCTTCAATAATCGCTACTGCACGGGTCCACCCGGCAGAACCACGTTCGATCTTGATCGGGAATACGGCAACTTTAAAACCGGTCGGGGTGGGTATTTTATCCAGGTTGGCCATTTTTTCGATCTGGATGTATTCTCTTTTGCGTCCATAGAAATGTGAAGGCCACAGGTCTTTCTTGTTTCCAGTCCTGTGATAGGATTCGGCCATTTTGGCCACCGGGCGGTCCAATCCCCATCCATCAATTCCGATCGCCTTGACGCCATAATCCAGAATGAACTCGGTCGCATCCATTCCCAGGCCGGATTGGGCTGGCAGGTAACGCTCGGTTCCCCAGAATTTATCCGCGCCGGTCTGGACCAGGACAATATCATTTGCCTGCAGGGTGTAATCGATCTTTTTCAGAGCTGCTTTGACATCATCCACTTTTATTTCTGAACCTTCTTCCAGGTGGCGAAAATCCAGCACCACACCATTACCATAACACCACTCCAGTGGCACCTCGTCAATCGTTTTGGATGGCTTGCCATCCACAGTCGGGCCGTAATGCCAGGGAGCATCCACATGCGTCCCGGAATGGGTGCTGGCGGTGACCTGGTCGGAGGCCAGCGCCATGCTGTCTTCGAAGTCATCTGGTTCGATCTTAGCCAGCTTGGCTAAACGGCGTGCGCCATCGGCGTGCGTCGTATGGGTAATGGTTGGGGGATAGGGTTCGCTTGCATCGTTTTGATGGGGCAAACTCAGGTCAATAAGTCGTGTCATATCTCTTCTCCTTTTTTATTTTTACTTCAATCGGATGAAATCACGCAAAGCGGCGATCTTATCATCCAATCCAGCTTCACCGATCAATGTTCGCCGCACGGCAAAGAAACGAATGTCATCTATTCCTTCACTGGCCAGCAGGTCTTTCAATTCTTCCATGAAGATGCCAGGCTCTGCCTGTTCAGAGGTGTCCCGGCTCGTGCCCAACATCGTACCTTTACCTTTTGCCACGTCCACACCGCAGGAAGGGCTGGGATTCATCCCCAAAACACCTACGATCTCAAACCCCAGGTCACGATAATCCTTGATCTGTTTCAAGACAACCTGCGCCTGCTTCCTGAAACATGCCCGCAGATCATCATTAATGATCTCGCCATATTTCCATTTCTCCAGGCCCAGGCATTCATACTCCGGGCAGGGCATCTGGATGATCCCCAGGCCGCTGTCCAACAGAGTCATGATCAGCGGAACATTGGCACCCTCAAAAGCACATCCCTCAGGGAAACGCGTGTTGATGTTCAGCCAGCAATGGCTGATAAAGATCACCCGGCGCTGCCTCCGATCGCTTAAGAATACATATCCCAGCCGATAGGCATCCGAGAATGAACCCTCAAATGCGATATCGCCTGTTCCCCACAGACCAATAAAGAAAGGCAGCTTGCCTTCAGCAACACGCACAAGGGTTTCAGTAGATAACTTTAGGATAAAGTCCGCTTTCACCAGGTCCGAGACCAGGAACTGTTTGCCATCGGAGACCCAGAAGTGGGACAGGCCGTCCACCTGCCAATCGATCACCTTGGGCCAGTCTTTAAGGCGCAGCAAAGTCAGGTTGGAAGTGTTGGCCCTGGTCATCAACCTGGATAATGCATTTTCTACAATAGCATTGGTGATGGCCATTAGCTCTCCCTGGACCTTTTCTGTTTAGATACGGATAATACAGCCTCAATGATGCGGCTGTAACCGGTGCAGCGGCAAAGGTTGCCCGCCAGCGCCACACGGATCTCTTCCTCCGTGGGATCGGGGTTGGTATTGATCAGGTACTGCGCTGCCATGATCATCCCCGAGGTGCAAAAGCCGCATTGCACCGCACCAGCATCGATAAAAGCCTTTTGCATCGGGGAAAGGTTATCCAGACCACCCAAACCTTCGATGGTTACGATCTCGGTTCCGTCCGCCTCAACCGCCAGGATCAGGCAGGCGTTGACCGCCTTGCCATTTAGCAGAATGGTGCATGCTCCACATTCACCCACCCCACAGCATTCCTTGGGACCAGTGATATCCAGTTGATCGCGCAGCACTTCCAGAAGGGTATGATGTGACTGCACATCAATTGTGTAAGGTTTCCGGTTGATGGTTAATCTTATGTTATGTAAAGTTCGCTTATCCACAATAATTCCTATTGGAGAGCCCGTAATCGTTCCAAAGCCATGCTCAATGCCCGTTTTCCCAGGACAGTCAGCATAGCCTGCCGGTATTCACGGCTGGCACGCACATCGGTGATGGGCGCTGCCTTTTGCATCAGGGCGTCAATCAGGTCATGCTTTTCTTCAATACTGACATCTGTCCTGGCAAGAAGGCCTTCTTTTTCCTCCACAATGAATGGTACCGGGCCTACAGCCCCCAAAGCAAAACGTGTCAGGCCTGTGGTGCTTACCTGGCAGCAGAGATTGATCGTCGCCAGGTCCACACCTTTGCGGCGGGTCAGCCTGTAGAATGCCGCTGCCTGGTTGGCCGGGGGGAGTGGCAGAACGATCTCTTTGACCAGTTCATCCGAGGCAAGTGCTGTTCTGCCCGGGCCGGTAATGAATTGATGGAGCGGTAAAAGCCTCTCACCGCGTGGAGAAATGCAGTTAACCTGTGCATTGTAGATCAACAGCGCAGGGGCGCTGTCAGCAGCAGGCGAAGCATTGCAGATATTACCCGCAATTGTCGCCCGGTTGCGGATCTGGACAGAACCTACATTGTGCACCGCTTCTGCCAGAGCCGGAAACAAATTCTTGATAAGCGGGTCTGACTCAAGGACAGCCATCAGTGTCAAACCGCCGATGATCAGTGAATCATTTGTCTGCTGAATACCACTCTGCAGATCAGGGATGCCTTTAATATCGATCACTGCTTCAGGAGTGATCCTCCCGGATTTCAGGCGCACCAGAAGGTCCGTCCCACCTGCCAGCAGGCGAAAATCAGGTCTGTATTGCTGTATCAACTCAAACAAGGTATTAAGGTTTTCGGGGCGATGATACGTAAATGATCGCATGAGTGACCCGTTCAGGCAATCTCCTGGTTATCCAGGGATTCCAAAGATTCCAACAGCTTGACCCGGGAGTAGTTTTTATGCCGGCGCAGTATTTCAATTGCACCCTCCATATCTTTTTCCCTGATACGGACCAGGAGTTCTACGTGTTCCTCAAACGAATGCTCAGCCATATTTGGAACCAGGTAGAAGACAGTTCGGCAGCGATTCAATTCAGCCTTGTTCCACAGGTCCTCGATCATCGACAACAACGTGGGAAGACCGCAGTACTCGTATATCGCCATGTGAAACGCACGGTTGAGCTTTCCATATGTGTGATTATCTTTTTGCTCGATGGCACCTTGCATCTGTTCGATGTAGGTATTTAATCTATCTAGATCGCTTTCGTCAATCTTCTGTACCGATTCTCGTAAAGCCAGTTCCTCCAGGTGATAACGGATGATCAACACCTCGTTGGTTGCAGTAGATGAAAATTCCTCTACGTAGGGAGAATGATGGGGATCCTGCTTGATCAGGCCTTCGCTGGTCAGCCTTCTGACCGCGTTATTAACCGGGATAATGCTGACCCCCAGGCTTTGCGACAGGGCGGTCAGGCTGATCTTTTGATTGGGAAGCAGTTCGCCACTGAGGATCGCTTCTTTTATTGCATCATAGGCGAAATCTTCGCGTAAAAGTGGTGCTGTTTTTGCCAGGGCAGGAAGTGTGTTCATTTTCCTCGCAATACTTTATACTTTATAAAATATATTATATGAGGAAAATCGGTTAAGTCAATAGTAAATGCGATGAGTGCATTATAATTGGTGCAGAGGTACAAAGAAAAACAAATTCCTTTCCAACTCATCCAATTTGAAGATATGGTGAGTCATTAAGTATCGCGAGGGGATGGAAAAGAATCTATTGATTGCCATAGGGAACTATGAGTTCCCAATTTTCTTGAAGAGAGGTAAAAAATGACGCAAAAGACTAAAAAGGTAGCACTCATCACTGGTTCAGGACGGGGAATCGGCAGAGGGATCGCTGTTCAACTGGCCAAAGCCGGCTGGACGATCGTGATCAACGATTTTGGCAACCCCACCCCACCACAGGAAACACTTGAAATGGTCAAGGCAGCCGGAAGCGACGGCATGATCGTGATGGCCAATATCACACTTGCAGCCGAACGTGAACGCATCGTTGAAGAGACCCTGAACCAGTACGGGCGCATCGACCTGCTGGTCAACAATGCTGGCATCGGCCCGGGAGTGCGGATGGATATTCTGGAAACCAGCGAAGAAAGCATGCTTGAGGTACTAAATGTGAACCTGATCGCCCTGTTCTTCCTGACCCAATTGACATCGAAGGTTATGATCCGATTGATCAAAGAAGGTGTGGTTGAAAACCCGAAGATCGTCAATATCAGTTCCATGAGTGCCTATACCTCAAGCACCAGCCGGGCAGAATACTGCATCTCCAAAGCGGGCGTATCCATGTGCACCCTTTTGTTCGCCGACAGGCTTGCTGATGAGGGTATCAATGTATATGAGATCCGGCCCGGTATCATTAAAACCCCAATGACTGAGGTTGTCACCGAAAAATACAACAAGCTGATCGCAGAAGGCGTGACCCCCATCAAGCGTTGGGGTCAACCCGAAGATATCGCCAAGGCGATTGAAGCAATTGCCGAGGGATACCTGCCCTTCTCAACAGGCCAGGCGATCGAAGTGGATGGCGGTTTTCACATTCGCAGGTTGTAACATTTATCAACGGCCTTAATTAAAACAGCAAAGGAGAAGATGGTATGGATGCAAGACAATATTTGAATATTCCACGGCTGAGAAGTTTGAGCGAATTCCAGGCATATCTTGACCAAATTCATGTTGAGCTGCCTGTTGATGAAGAAGTGCAGCCTGGCACAGGTAGCCCCCTGGCGCAGCCCTTTAAGATGGCAAATGGCAGGCTGATCGGCAACCGTTTTTGTATCAACCCCATGGAAGGCTGGGATGCAGAGGCGGATGGCAACCCGACTGAACTGATGAGAAGGCGCTGGCTCAAATTTGGCCGTAGTGGTGCCAAGTTGATCTGGGGTAGTGAAGCTGCAGCCATACGGCCGGATGGCAGGGCCAACCCCAATCAGTTGATGATCCTGGACCATACCATGGCAGGTGTTGCAAAATTACGCCTGGAAATGGTTAAGGAGCACCGGGTTCATTTTGGCAGGACGGATGACCTGTTTATTGGTCTACAGCTCACCCATTCCGGACGTTTCTGCCGGCCTAACCAGAAAACCAAACTGGAGCCGAAAATTGTATATCACCACCCCGTGCTGGACCAATTATTCCATATTGACCCTGGCTATCCCGTGCTGACCGACATGGAGATCGATGATCTGATCCCATATTACATCAAAGCGGCCAGGCGTGCTCAGCAAATTGGTTTCGAATTTGTGGATGTCAAACACTGCCATGGTTACCTGGGGCATGAATTCCTGAGTGCCGTGGATCGCCCCGGTCCATATGGCGGCAGTTTTGAGAACCGCACCCGATTCCTGAGCACGATCATTAAGGGTATTCAAAGTGAATGCCCCGGCTTGGAGATCGGTGTTCGCTTCAGCATCTTTGACATGCCACCTTTCAGACCCGATGAAAACAATGTCGGCCGCATGCTGGACTATCGCGATGCAAATGGCCGATATCCCTATGCTTTTGGTGGTGACCCGGATAACCCGTCCGAAGTTAATTTAGATGAACCGATCATGCTCATCAACCTGCTCGAATCACTGGGGGTTTCGCTGGTAAACTTCACAGCTGGCAGTCCCTATTACAATCCGCACCTCACCCGCCCGGCTTACTACCCGCCCAGCGATGGTTACTACATGCCGGAAGACCCACTGGTGGGGGTGGCGCGACACATTCATGCTGCTTCTGAATTAAAAAAACACTGTGGTTCCATGCTGTGTGTGGGGTCCGCCTATACCTACCTGCAGGAATACCTGCCAAATGTGGCCCAGGCGGTGATCAACCGCAACATGATCGATTTTGTCGGGCTGGGCAGGATGGTCCTGTCCTACCCGGATATGCCGGCGGACATCCTGGACGGCAGACCCTTCAAGAAAAACATCATCTGCCGCACTTTCAGCGATTGCACCACCGCACCCCGCATGGGGCTGGTCTCTGGATGCTACCCCCTGGATCATTTCTATAAAGAAAGACCCGAAGCACAGACCTTAAAAGAACTGAAAAGAAAGAAATAAATCCTCAGGAGCCTGGTATGCAAGTAGTCTCATTCGAAGAAGCAGTCAGTTATGTACATGATCACGACACCCTGATGATCGGCGGGTCGGGCGGCGGGCATGCCATCCCGGAAGCGCTGATCGTAGCTCTGAGTAAACGCTATGAGCAGGAGGGTGGTCCCAGACAGATCACCCTGTTCCATCCTGTGGGGATCGGCGATAACATCAGCCAGGGCGTTGGTCACCTGGCATACCCGGGCATGGTCAAAAGGATCGTCACAGGGGCACTGGTCAACAGCCCCAAATTCCAGCAACTGGCTGAAGAAAACAAGGTGGAAGCTTATACCCTGCCCCAGGGTGCCCTATCGCAACTGGTCCGTGAAATGGCAGCCGGTCGCCCCGGCCTGCTGACCCAGACCGGTTTGCACACATTCATTGATCCCCGCCAGCACGGTGGCCGGCAGAGCCAATGTGCGGTTGAACCGCTGGTCGAACTGGTCGAACTTGCCGGCAAGCAGTGGATCTTTTACAAACCGTACCACGTGGATGTGACATTTTTACGCGGCACCACCGCAGATGAAGATGGCAACATCACCATGGAACAGGAAGCTGTTTTTGGTGAGATGCTTTCAATGGCACAGGCAACCCATAACCAGGGGGGAATTGTGATCGTTCAGGTCGCCCGCCTGGCTCAAAAGAATACCCTGCCAGCCAAGCAGGTCAAGATCCCGGGCATGCTGGTTGACCTGGTAGTGGTGGATCCCGAACAGCGGCAGACCTACCAGATGAAATACAGCCCGGCCTATGCAGGCGAAGTCAGGATACCCCTGACCGCGATCACCCCCTTACCCTTTGACCCGCGCAAGATAATTGCCCGGCGGGCAGCCCTGGAGCTTTTCCCCGGTGCAATCTGCAACCTGGGTTCCGGTGTCTCCACCGGCATTGCCACTATCGCTGCTGAAGAGGATATCCTGGATCAGATAGTCCTGACCAACGAACAGGGCTTGATCGGTGGGGCACCCTCATCCGATGCCGGTGCCGCGATCAACTATACATCGATCGTTGACCAGCCTTACCAGTTTGATTTCTACGACGGCGGAGGGTTGGACCTGGCATTTTTATCGTTTGCCCAGGTCGATGCAGATGGCAGCGTCAATGTCAGCCGTTTCAATGGCAGGATCATCGGCGTGGGTGGTTTCGTGAACATCAGCCAGTATGCCAAAAAGATCATCTTTAGCGGTACATTTACTGCCGGCAAACTGGAGATGAATTGGCCGGATGGTCAGACCAACATCCTCCAGGAAGGTAAGTTCAAGAAATTTGTCAGTCAGCTCGAAGAGGTCTCATATTCCGGGCCATTTGCCCAGGAGCGCGGACAGGAAGCACTCTACCTTACTGAAAGAGCGGTCTTCAAGCGTGGCGAGCAGGGACTGGAATTGACTGAAATTGCCCCCGGTGTCGACTTGCAGCGCGATATCCTTGACCAGATGGATTTCAGACCATTCATCTCGCCTGCCCTCAAACAGATGGATGCACGGATATTTAATGAAGGTCCAATGGGTTTACAGGCAGATATTGCCAATCGAAAACAAAACAACCTTCCTCCCCGGTTACGAAAGGACGGGTAAGCACATGAGTGAAAACCCCAAACAGGCGATCGAAAGCGAATCCATCATGGTCACCAGGCCTGCCGATGGTGTGGCTGTGATCATGATAAGCTCACAACCACTGGGTGTCCTGCGACATGCAGTCAAACGGGCTCTGTTTCAAACCATTGACACCCTGGAGCAGGACGACTCGGTGCGTTGTGTGGTTTTAACCGGGGTTGGCAAAGCTTTTTCGGTCGGTTCAGATATCCGCGATTTCAGCCAGGAGGTTGGTTGGCTGCTGGAGAACGATTACTGGGAGGCAGGCTTGAACCAGAGGATAGAGGATGCCAGGTTCCCGGTCATTGCCGCTTGCAACGGACACGCCTTGGGTGGTGGAGCTGTCCTCGCCCTGGCGTGTGACTTCCGTACCGCCAGCGAATCAGCCAAATTCGGCTTTCCTGAGGTGAAAGTAGGCGCATTTGCCTCCGGCAGCGGCACCCAGCGCCTGCCCCGGCTGGTCGGACGCGGACGCGCACTTGACCTGTTTTTGACCGGCAGGGTTATCACTGCCGATGAAGCACTGCAGTATGGGCTGGTCGAGTATGTCTTCAAAGACGACGAATTACTGCCCAAAACTCTTGAAATTGCCACCACCATCGCCAGTTACAGCGGACTGGTGACCGCGGCAGCCAAAACCTGTGTCAACCGCGGCCTGAGGGAGGGTTGGCAGACCGGGCTTAACCTGGAAAGTGAACTGCGTGTCAAGACCGGCAGAGGGTCGGATGCCGTTGAAGGGCGTAATGCCTTTTTGGAAAAGCGCAATCCCAAATTCAACCAGGATAATTCACAGCAGGAACCCTAAATGCGACTGGTCACTTATTCAACTGACCACAGTCTTCGTCTCGGCGCTTGGCTCGATCCCTACATCCTGGACATGAAAGGGGCTGTCATTCATTTATTAGGCGAGGCAGGGCGATGTGAAATGATCATCAGTGCCTGTCACAGCCTGTTGGACCTGCTAAAAGCAGGTGCAGAGGCCTGGGAAATTGTGCGCTCAACCGTTGAAAAGGTATCCCAGAATATTAACAGGTACAGGCATGAATTGATCGCCCTCGGCATCCTCATCCCAATTAAGAATGTGCAGCTTCTGGCACCCCTGCCAGCACCTGGCAAGGTGATCTGTGTAGCAGGCAATTATCCTTCCCCGGGAGTCGACCAAAAACCGGACTACCCGATCATATTTTTAAAACCTTCCAGTTCGGTCACCGGACTGGGCATGCCAATAATTTTAACTAACCTGACTCAAAATGTTGCCATCGAGGTCGAACTTGCGCTCGTGATCAACAAAACAGCCAGGCATACCAGCCAGGATGATGCGCTTGACTACGTTGCAGGTTATATCCTGGCCAATGACATAGGCGATCGCGACCTCGAGAAACGTACTTCCCAGTGGACTTCGGGCAAGATGTTCGATTCATTCACCCCCATGGGACCCTGGCTGGTCACCAAAGATGAATTGCCTGATCCCAATTCCCTGCAAATGACCAGCCTGGTAAATGACGCTGCTGTTCAAAAGGGCAGTACTTCTCAAATGTTCTTTAATTGTGCAGAGCTGGTCAGCCTCCTTTCGGACCTGACCACCCTTTACCCCGGTGATGTCATCCTGACCGGCAGCACCAAAATCATGGGCGATCAACCCAATCCCACTATCGCATTAACCCCTGGTGATACCGTGACCATTAGAATTGAAGGCTTGGGCGAATTGTCCAACCCGGTAGTAAAGGAGTAATATGGCAATAACCTATCCCATGGCAGTGATCACTGCCCCTGCAACGATCGAATTTCAACAAAAAACACTTGTCCCCCTCGGGGAGCATGATGTACTGGTCAGGATTAAAGCCGCCGCCATCTGTGGCAGTGACCTGCACCTCTTTAAAGGCCTGCATCCTTCGGTAAAACTGCCTTCTGCAGTCGGGCATGAAGCCGCCGGCGAGATCATCGAGGTCGGCAAATCTGTCACCAAACACATGCCGGGAGACCGCGTGACCATCGAACCGGTGATTGCATGCGGGATATGCGAGTATTGTCTGCGCGGCGATTATCACCTGTGTGCCAACATCAGCTTTCAATACCGCCAGGGACAGGGTGCGTTTTCACCTTATTTTATTGTCCACGAAAACCGGGCATTTCACCTGCCTGATAATATCTCCTATGAAGAAGGCGCACTGGTAGAACCACTCAGTGTGGCGCTGCATGCCGTTAAGAAATCGGGCATCAGGCTGGGTAACACTTCAGCCATTTTTGGTGCCGGTGCCATCGGGATCCTGGTATCCATGCTATCCCGCCAGGCATCCGGCATTGGCAGCTTTATATGTGATATACACCCATACCGCCTGCAAAAAGCACTGGACCTGGGAGCAAGCCAGGCGATCAACAGTCGTGAAGAGGATCCCGTAGAAACCATCCTCAAAGCCACGGGTGGATTGGGGGTCGACAGGTCTTATGAAGCCGTTGGCTTGGAATCAACCTTGAGCCAGGCGCTGCATGTCTTAAAACACGGTGCCAATGCCACACTTCTGGGTATCTTTGAGCAGCTTGAGAACAAAATTCCGATTCATTTGTTTGTCCAACGCGAAATATCACTGTACGGTTCACAGGGTTATTCCTGGGATTTCCAGGATGCCCTGAAAATGCTGGCAACCGGAACGATCAACCTGAACCCGTTGATCACCCATACCATACCTGTCCAGGATTTGAAACAGGGATTTGATATCCTGCTGAACCCGAAGAATGAATCCATCAAGGTCATCGTCAAGATGTCCAATCTGTAATAAAAAATTAACGAGGAATGCCATGTTATCAAAAAAACTGGAGATCAAACACCAAAACAACATGATGGTTGTAGACCACAAAAAGGTGCATACCCTGGTCATTGGCAGCGGCGCAGCCGGATTGAACGCCGCAGTGCAGCTCTACCGCAACGGTGTGCGCGACCTGCTCATCCTGACCGAGGGACTGTATAAAGGCACCTCGATCAACACCGGCAGTGATAAGCAGACCTATTACAAGTTGTCCATGTGCGGTGCTGAAAGCGACTCACCTGTCTCCATGGCTGAAAGTTATATTGGCGGCGGTGCCATGCATGGTGACCTGGCACTGATCGAAGCCAGCATGTCGGTGCGCGGGTTTTTTAACCTGGTCAACCTCGGTGTACCCTTCCCGCATGATGTTTATGGCCAGTTCATTGGCTACAAGACCGACCACGACCCCCGCCAGCGTGCCACATCAGTGGGCCCCTACACCTCGCGTGAAATGTGTACCTGCTTGATCAAAGAGGTGCAACGCCTGGGTATCCAGGTGTTTGAAAACCGCGAGGTTATCCACCTTGTGCGTGCAGACGATGCCGAGGAAAAACGGATTGTTGCCGCTATCGCATTGGGTGAAGATGATGCCCTGGAGGTTTACTCCGCAGAGAATATCATTTTTGCTGTGGGCGGACCGGGAGGACTTTATAAGACCAGCGTCTACCCCGAAGTGCACTCCGGGGCGATCGGTTTGGCGCTTCTGGCAGGTGCAGATGCCCGCAATTTACCCGAATCACAATATGGGCTGGCATCGACCAGGTTCCGCTGGAATGTGTCGGGGACATACATGCAGGTGATCCCCCGTTTTATCAGCACCGCTGCGGATGGCATCTCCGATGAGCGTGAATTCCTGGCCGATTATTTCATGTCGCCCTCCGAAATGAATGGCAATGTGTTTCTCAAAGGCTATCAATGGCCTTTTGATGCCCACAAAGTGCTGGGTGGGTCTTCGATCGTTGATATCCTGGTCTACATCGAGACGGTCGAAAAAGGCCGCCGCGTTTTCCTGGATTTCAGACAAAATTCGCAAGGTTTTGACCTGGAAGACCTTCCGGAAGAAGCTCGCAATTACCTGGTACGTTCCGAAGCGTTGCAATCCACCCCCATCGAGCGCCTGTTCAAGATGAATCCCGGTGCCATCGGACTTTACAAGGATCATGGTATCGATTTATACAGTGAACCACTGGAGATCGCCGTGTGTGCGCAGCACAATAACGGTGGCCTCGCAGCAAATATCTGGGCTGAATCGACCAATATCCGGCATTTTTTCCCGGTTGGGGAGGTGAATGGCTCCCATGGCGTCAACCGTCCCGGGGGTTCTGCCTTGAATGCCGGTCAGGTCTGGAGCACACGGGCTGCAGAGTTCATCGCTGCCCGTTATAAAGACTATACGCTGGCAGATACAAAGGTCGAGGATGCCATCCAGAATGATTGTGCACATATCCTGGGGTGGATCGAGAGTTCCGGGGAGGCAGACTTAACCTGGCAAAGTGCTTTGGACGACCTGCAAGCCCGCATGTCACGCTGTGGTGCCCATATCCGGGCAAAGGAAACAATCAATATAGAATTGCCGGGTGCCAGGCATTTAACCGGGCAGATTCTCACTTCAGGGTGCCATTACGTAGACCGGGTAGACCTGCGCAATGCCTTCAGGGTCCGCCACCTGGCATTTGCCCATTTGGTCTACTTGGAATCGATCCGTACCATGCTGGAAAACGGTGTGGGCAGTCGTGGATCATCCATCGTCCTTGACCTGGCAGGCACCAGGGTGAATGACATGTTAGATGAAAGCTGGAAGATCCAACTGGAAAATCCGTCCTTCAGATCCAAAGCTTTGCTTTCCAGGATCAGCGACGACCGATCAATCACCCACACCTGGGAAACAGTCAGGCCAATCCCGGAGATCGATGCCTGGTTTGAGACCACCTGGGCGGCATTCAAGAACGGCGAGATTTATCACGATCAGAAATAGGAAACCCAGGTAGATTCGTCTTTCTGCAAATTCATATAAAAACAAAATGAGGTTGGCTTATTTTCAAGCCAACCTCATTTTCTTGGAATTAATTATTACGGAAAGCTTTGCCCTGACCAACTTAAATGTGGATGGCAGACCCATTGAGCATCTCGGCAGCTTCGAGGATCGCCTCGCTGAGGGTGGGATGGGTATGGATGTTGTGGGCGATCTCCAGGGCGGTCAATTCATTTTGCTGTGCCAGGGTCAATTCCGGCAGCAATTCTGAGACTTCCGGCCCGATCATGTGTGCTCCAAGGATCTCACCGTATTGCTCACCGATCAGGATCTTGACAAATCCGCCGTAATCGCCCAATCCCAATGCTTTTCCATTTGGCTGGAAGGGAAATTTGCCTGCTCTATAAGCAACGCCTTTTTCTTTAAGCTGGGCTTCGGTGTAACCGAATGAAGCCACCTGTGGATTGGAAAAGGTGGCATGCGGCACCATATCATATTTGATCGGGTGAGTTGCCAGCCCGGCAATGGCTTCAGCACACAATATGCCCTGGTTGGAGGCAACATGCGCCAGCAACATCTTTCCGGTCACGTCCCCTACCGCCCAGATGCCGGGCACATTGGTTGCCATGCGTTCATCCACCTTAATGTGCTTGCGCTCAGTGAGTTCCACCCCTACTTGTTCCAGTCCAAGGTCCAGGCTGTTAGGCTTGAAACCGATGGATACCAGTGCCTGGTCAGCTTCCAATACCTTTTCGCCATCTGCGGCACTGACTGTAACACGCACACCATCTGCGGTGGTTTCGACCTTCTGCACGCGGGTGCCGGTCAGGCATTTGATGCCGCGTTTGGCATAGGCCTTTTGCAGCTCGGTACTGACCTCTTCATCCTCCAATGGTGCAATGCGCGGCAGCATCTCCACCATGGTCACCTGTGTGCCGTAGGCATTCCACACGGTGGCGAATTCCAACCCGATGGCTCCGGCGCCAATGATCACCACTGACGCAGGCAGTTTTTCCTGCAGGATGGCTTCTTTGTAAGTGACCACCTTCTCACCGTCCACAGTCACGCCAGGGATGCTGATCGATTGACTGCCGGTGGCAATGACAATGTTTTGGGTTTTGATTTCTTCCACCTTGCCATCCGCACCAGTGACACGGACCAGATCTTTAGCTATCAACCTGGCGTCGCCCATATGAACAGTGATATTGTTTTTCTTCATTAAAAAGCCCACCCCTCGTGTCAGGCGGTCAGACACCTGCCGGCTGCGTTTGACTGCTGCAGTAAAGTCCAGCTTAAGGTTGTCAAATGAGAAACCAAAGTCCTTTCCCCGTTCACGCAGGATATGGGCGATTTCCGCATTCCTTAACAGCGCCTTGGATGGAATACAGCCAATATTTAAGCAAACCCCACCCAGCCACTGTTTATCAACGATGGCTGTTTTCAAACCCAACTGGGAAGCACGGATGGCAGCCACATAGCCCCCCGGACCCGCACCGATCACTACCAGGTCATATTCTGTCATGTTCACCTCGCATTTTTTCTATTCTAACCCACAAACAACCCCAACGGGTTCTCGATCATTTTGACAAGCGCCTGCAGAAAACGCGCCGCCGGTGCCCCATCAATGATGCGGTGGTCAAAGACCAGGCTGAGAGTCACCATACTGCGAATAGCGACCTCACCGTTCACAACAACTGGTTTTTCCTTGATCTGGCCGATCCCCAGGATCGCCGCTTCCGGGTAGTTGATCACCGGGGTGAAGGCATCGATGCCGTATTCGCCCAGGTTAGTGATGGTGAATGTGCCCCCGTTCATGTCCTCCAGGCTCAGGCGTCCCTCTTTTGCCCTGCCGACCAATTCCCTGAAGACCAGGCCAAACTCGCGCGGGGTCTTTTGATCCGCCGCCTGGATCACCGGCACGACCAGCCCACCATCCGTATCCATTGCGATCCCCAGGTTGACCTGGGGCAGCCATTCGATCATCTTTTGGTCCGTACTGACCCTGGCGTTCATGTAGGGAAATTGTCTTAAACAGCGCGCTGTGATCAGGCCCAGTAATTCATTGTATCCGGGTGTGAATCCCCAACTGTCACTGACGAGATCCTTCAGCCTTCTGCGCAGGGAGACCAGCTCCGTGGAATCCACGTCGCTGACCAGGGTCACCCGGGCAGTGGTATGCACACTGGTGCCCATCTTTTCAAAGATCACCTTGCGTTTGCCGGATATTGGCACCTGTTTCCCAGTACCAACAGCTGATGAAGCGGCAAGTGGCTGCACTTCTGCCCTGGTTTTTAGAGTCAATTCGACATCTTCACGAGTAACGATACCACGGGGACCAGTCCCGACCAACCCAACCAGTGAGATACCCGCTTTTTGCGCCATGGCCTGGGCGACCGGCGTAGCTTTGGGCACCTGGGCCAGGTATGAAAGGACATCTTTGACCACAATGCGGCTGCCCCCTGCCCCGGAAGGCTGTACAGAACCCAGGTCCACTTGCTTTTCAGCGGCCAGTTTACGTGCCCGTGGTGAGACAAAAAGCCTGTCCTGAGCTTCGATTTCGTTTCCGGGTGTCCGTAATTCGCTTTTTTCCGCCTCATTGACAGCAGCATGCTCAACTTCTAAAGTCTTGGGCTCAGTTTTTACTGCAAAAACCTCATCAGCTTTCCCGATCAGCGCCACAACAGTCAGAACTGGCAGGGTTTCCCCAGCCTGGTATGGTCCACGGTGCAGGTAGCCTTTGGCATTGGCTTCCACAGTGAAGACTGCCTTATCAGTCTCAACCTCGAGGACCGGGTCGCCAAAATCCACCTTGGTCCCGTCTTCCAGTAACCAGGAAGTCAATACCACTTCTTCTACAGTCTGACCCAACTTGGGAATGAACAGTTGCTCGCTCATCAACTCATCACCTTCCTGCAGGCATCGATAATGCGTCCTGCGTTGGGAATGGCCAGGTCTTCCAGCACCTCAGCCCGCGGCACAGGCACATTGGCGGCTGCCACGCGTACCATCGGCGCATCCAGCCAGTCAAATGCCAATTCATTGACCTGAGCCATCACCTCATTGATAAATGATGTATTCTCATAAGCTTCGGTCACCCCCACAAAGCGCCCGGTCTTCTTGATCGATGTGATCACGGTATCATTATCGAGGGGTTTCAGGGTGCGCAGGTCGACCACTTCCACGTCAATGCCTTCATTAGCCAGGATCTCGGCTGCTTCAAGGGAGGTCAGAACCATCCGTGAGTAAGTTACCAGTGTAATGTCCTTGCCAGTTCGCTTGATGTCAGCAACGCCCAGGGGGATGAGATAATCTTCCTCAGGTACCGGGCCTTTTTCTTTATACAGCATCTTATGTTCAATGAACATCACCGGGTTATCGTCCCGGATGGCGGACTTTAACAAGCCTTTGGCATCATATGGTGTCGAAGGCATCACCACATAGACACCGGGGAAATGCGTCCAGAGCGATTCCAGGCTTTGCGAGTGATGGGCAGCAATCGCCCGCCCGGCACCACCTTCGGTGCGCATCACCATTGGTACGGATGTCTTGCCGCCGAACATGTAACGGTTCTTGCCACCCTGGTTGGCGATCTGGTCCATAGCCAGCGGGGTGAAGTCGACATACATGATCTCACCCACCGGGCGCATGCCTGCCATGGCAGCGCCGACTGCCGCCCCGCCGATCGTCGCCTCAGAAATGGGGGTATCAATGACCCGCTTTTCGCCAAATTCCTCAAACAGGCCACGCGTGGCGCCGTATGCACCACCGTACAGGCCAACATCCTCGCCAAAGATGAATACCCTTTCATCCCGCTTCATCTCTTCACGCATCGCTTCCACCAGTGCCTGGGCATAGCTGATCTTGCGCATCTGGGGGTCGTTCTTCACCTTTTCCCGCAAGGCCGCCTCTGCCTCGATGTCCTGGGTGGTGGTTTTGGCAGGTGCAAACACATCAGAAGTCAATTCATCCCGCATAGGCTCGGCGGATGCTTCACTGAACTGCATGGCCTTCTCCAATTTACCGCTGACCAGCTCTTCAAGCTGGGTGAATTCGTCTTCGGTTATCATATTGACGATACCCATGTCACTGCGCAGCTGCTTGATGGGATCGAGATCCTTATATTGGGCTTCTTCCTCGCGTGTGCGGTATGCCCTGGGATCAGAATGGGAATGGCCGAAATAGCGGTATGTTTTACATTCCACCAGGCTGGGTCCCCTGCCCTGCCTAGCCAGTTCCACCGCCTCGGCAACCGCATTTCTGACCTCCAGCACGTTCATCCCATCCACCACTGTGCCGGGCATACCGTATGCACAGGCACGGGATGCCACATCGGGCAGTTTGCTGGCCTTTGCCCAGGGAACGGACATGGCGTACAGGTTATTTTCTACAACGAACACCACAGGCAGGTCCCAAAGGCTGGCCATATTCAGTGATTCATGGAAATTTCCTGTATTGGAAGCGCCATCGCCGAAGAAACACAGCACCACCTTGCCGGTGCCAAGCAATTTTTGCGCCAGTGCCGCCCCCACCGCCACCGGGATATTGCCCGCCACAATGCCGGTAGCTCCCAGGTTGCCGTGTTCCACATCTGCAATATGCATCGAGCCGCCCTTGCCTTTGCAGTATCCACCGCTCTTACCCAGCACCTCGGCCATCATTTTATTGTAGTGATCCTGCCTTGCAGAGTCGGTTTTGGCAGCTGTGTCGCCATGGGCATGGGCGTGACCATGACCGCGATGCGTGCTGGTGACCAGGTCGCCGTCCTGCAGGGCGGCCACTGCCCCCACCGCTACCGCTTCCTCGCCGGCATAAAGGTGCGAAGCTCCTTTAAGGACAGCCTTGCTCAACAGATTGGCAATATTATTCTCCAAAGCGCGGATTTCCATCATCTGGCGTAAATAGGTCATCAATTGTTCCCTGGTCAGGGATTGTTCCTCGATCAGGCCTGTGATGTGTTCAAAAGTGTGTTTACTTTCCATTATCTATCTCCTATAATAAATTAGTGCATTTCCTGGCCACCGGTGACGTTGATTGCCTGCCCGGTCATGTAACTGGCCTTGTCAGATGCTAAAAATACCACCATGTTACCAATATCATCGTACGTGCAGCTGCGTTTGAGCGGTACCTGGTCGATATATTTCTGACGGACCTGTTCTCTGGTCAAACCCTGGTTTTGGGCATATTGGTCAAACAGTGAATCCACCCACAGGGGCGAATCCAACAGGTTGCCGGGGCAAACTGCGTTGACCCGTATGTTGTAAGGTGCCAGTTCCAGAGCCAGGCTCTGGGTCAGCCCGATACCGCCGAATTTGCTGGCGGCATAGGCAGAATTCCGAAAACTGCCCTTCTTGCCGGATTTGGAGTTGATCTGGATGATCACCCCGCTTTTCTGGGACATCATCATGTGGGCGGCATGCTTGGCACAGTGAAAATAACCCACCAGGTTGACATTGATCACCGCCTGCCATTTGGCTGAAGGGAAATCCTCAATTCCACCGGAAAGCAGGATCCCGGCGTTGGAAATCAGGATGTCCAGGCGGCCAAATATTTTTTGGACCTGTTCAAAAGCTGCTGCTACCTGGTCTTCGTTGGTCACGTCCATAGCCACCGCGATCGCTTTTCGACCGGTTTTCTCAGCGATCTCTGCCGCCACTTTTTCTGCTCCCGCAAGGTTCAGGTCAGCCACCACCAGGTCAGCACCTTCATCCGCCAGACGCTGGCAGAGTGCCTCGCCCAATCCCTGGGCACCGCCGGTTACTAAAGCAACTTTTCCAGCAAACTCCAGACTCATATTCGCTCATCCTTTCCCGGAAGCATGATCTGCAGGAATTCCTCCTCCGCTTCCACGGTCCACTCTCGCCCATCTTTCATCCTGGCATATACAGTGGGTAGTTTTTCCTTTAATTCCGGCATCGATGTCAGGGGAAAGTCCTTGATCTGGGGGAAGATGACCACTTTTCCGGGGTATGTGGCATTTTTTAGCGCCAGCAGGCCTTCTTTGGCCATAGACAAGGAACCGATCGCTGCCACCGAGCGGTTGGGTGATAGGGTACCCGCCTCAGCCTGGTGCAGCATGGAGCGCAGGTCATCGATCGATGATCCGGATTGTCCAGTGTAACGAATCCCCTCAAACACGATACGGTTAAGGTCCAGGGATGCCATTACCCCGCGGTTGACCCCGGCAAAGATGTTCATCACCCCACCGGGCGACAGGTGATCGGCAGCCTCACTGATGATCGCCGGCACCGGAACCAGCACCACGATATCGTCAAAGCCGTCTCTTTGAAAACCCTGCAGGTGCTGCTGGTAGGTCTCTGTTTTGCCCGGGTTCAAACATAGCCACTCGATGTTTTTCGACTGTGCCTCGGCTGAAAAACTGGTTTCCAGGTCCTGCAGGCGCATATCTGAAAGGTCTGTACATAAAATACTGCCTGGATGGTCGAGAGACTGCAAGGCGCGCTGCACATGCATTTGACCCATCGGACCGCCAGCTCCCAGGAACCAGGCCCTTCCGCCCGCTTTCAAGCCCTGGCGGATGGGAACTGTGGCATAAGCCTGGCTGATGTCCGTGCCATTTCCGCCCACCACTGTCCAGTAGTTATAGTGGATGCGTCCCACATCCATTTGGGCCTTGCGTTCAAATGGTTTATCGGTGACCAAAGCCAGCACGCCGCTGACCGCCAGGTGTGGACTGACCAGCTCGACCAGGTCTGCATCCGCTCCTAGAACCACAATGTCATCCACCAGGTCTACCGGTGGATGGACAGGATCATTAACCTCTTCCACCGGGATCCCAAGGGCAAGCGCCTGTTCTCTGATCCAGGCTGAAAAAGCCTGAGGAACATGAGAGAGCAGGACTCGTGAGGGATGCATACTTTCATCCAGACCCTGGCTGAAATGAAATCCACGGTCTTCTGTACCTTCTGCCTCCACGATCCATAAGGTACCTCCACCTTTGACCCATGTGCGGTGCTGTACTGAATAAGAGGCGGTTACACATGCCCAGGGCTCGGTCAAAGCGCTCTCAGCATAGCCTGTGGAAGGCTGAACACGTAAGAGATAGCAACCATCATCGCCATTTAGGACGCGTTGGTCAATGATTGTATACTGGGATAACCCACCCTGTAATTCATATCCATAGGCATAGCCCACACCCTTGATAAAAATATCCGCCTGGATGATAAAACGGTCTCCCGGTTGGTATTGTTTCTTTAAATCTTCACCTACCTTGACCACGGTCATGGCCACCTCATGTCCCAGGACCACCGGGTCGGATCGCATGTCCTTGTAGATGCGCGGATGGGTCTGCCCGAGGGTGATCACTTTGATATCCGAAAAACACAATCCGACTGCATCATGGCGTACCAGCAGTTCTCCGGGTCCCGGTGTTGGAACTGGCACCTCGATCATATGTCCATCTTTTCCCAGGTTCTCAAATCCAGCTCCGTACAAGGGCCACAAAACCTGTTTTTCCGGGATGGGATCTGAGGCATTATTATATTTTTCTATTTTTTTGTTCATCAACACTCCTCAATGACAATTTTTCTTTATTCGAAGCACTTCAGGACATCACCAGGTTCAGGCTGGTCGCCCAACCTGCTTAATCTTTCAATACCACTTCTGCCGGGTTGAGTAAACTGCCCGACTTGCTGGTAAAAAACATTACGTTGAGCACACTTAGGATAATGAGCTTTTGCCCAGTTGGATTGGTATCCCAACCCGAAGGCACGCTGCATGACAGTATGCCCAAATATGAATTGGGCACCTGCTTCGAAAGTCTTGCGTAAAGGTTGTAATTCAGGCACAGCGAGGTCATCAACCATCTTTTGCCCAAAGCTGTTCATTTCGGTGCCCACCAGGATCGGCAAATCCATTTGTTCCGCCAGGTCGACAACTTCATAGAGTTTAGCCAGCTTTTTCTTTTTGCTGGCGGCATCAGCGATATTCCAGTTGCGATCCGGGATGATGTTTACCACCCCGGCACCTTTTTCGACCAGGAAGCCCAGCAAACTGGCAATATCTTCCTCTCCCGCTGATGTGCCATCCAGCCAGGCAACACATGGGATGGCGCCACAGGCAGTTATCAGTTGGTTGGCCTGGTCTATAGTGGGATAGGTCCTGACATCAGGCTGAATATAGCCCACCCCACCTCGCTTCAACAGTTTTGCCCTCAGCAGGTTTTGTAGTGAGACCGGGTCGTCCAGCTGGGAGACCTCTGTCTCTTTGAGAACCAATTTTTCACGCCAGTATTTGAGCGGGTCAGGCTGACTTCTCTCCACCCCATGGATGATCGCCTGGACCAGGTGCCGCTCGGTCAGGTTACCGGATGGGCTCAAGGGCAGCAGGTCCACTTCGTGATCAACAATGATCGGGGACAGGGAATCATTGACCCTGGCCAGCATTTCTTCTATGCGCAATTGGGCACTTTTACGCAAGGCACCCAGGATTGGTCGAACCTCACCCGGCACGCTGCTCGAGGTAAAACCGGTGCCCATGGTATAGCTGATGCCCGGTTCGCCGGGCGAATTGATCTCCAGGGATGCCAGTTCGGGGATAAAGACGCGTGTTTCCACCCCAGCCACCCCACGCACCGCCAGGAGGTCACATGCCGCCAGGAATTCATCCACCCCATCCAGCACGTCAAAATCGACCATTCCGATCATCGAATAGCCGTGCTTCTTTGCCAGCCAGGCTAGGGCAGTTGGTGAATAACCAAAGGCGTTGAAGGAAAAAAAGGTATGGGCATGCAGGTTAAACAGGTCTTGTTTAGGTGAGGTCGTAAACGCATCTTCACCCACCATGTCAAGCAACTTTCCAAGCGTATCTGCGCGCACCTGGGGAGAAAAATTGTTCAAGTGCTCCTCAAGGGCAGCGATAGGTTCAACAATAGTCATTTTAGTCCCCAGATCTGCTTACGGTAGTGCTCATCAGGACGCGAATGGATACGCTCAACGTTCGAGGTAGACAAGAAACTGGGTCCTCCCATCTGGTAAGTTCCAAGGATCACCCGGGCAGCCTTAACGCACATGGCAGTGATGTTCTCTACATCCGCCGGAGTCTTGCCTACCGTTATCATCCCATGATTTTGCATCAGGATTACTTTGGGTGCTTCACCATGGCGATCCGCAAAGGCATTGATCTCATCGCGCACACGCAGTGCCAGCGGCAAGCCGGGGTCAGTATACGGCACATAAACCACAGCCGGACCACAGTAGACGATCTGGTCAGGGAAAAGAGATCCCGAAAAAGCCTGCTGTGCATTTTGCGAGCACATGATGCTCAAAATGGCAGTCGGATGGGTATGACCCACAAAATTGACCCCTTCCAGCCGCAATAAGATGGCATGCAGGAAGGTCTCGACCGACGGCATTACCTTAACGGTATCATCGATGCGCGCTTTTTCCAGTCCTGATCTGACTTCTCCGTCGCTTAAAGATGCCTGGCCCAGCAATTTCTCAATGCGCTCAAACGAAACCTGCACCAGGTTGGCAATTTCCAGGGTGGGCATCGATGAGCCGCTAGCCTTGACCCAGAAGGTCTGCCTGTCCTGCCGTGCCGAAACGTTACCTTCCCCCAGGATGGCATAATCCCGTGCCGGGTCACCCAGGTGGCGCGCCATGTTAACAAGTTGGGTACGAATATCTTCCATGTTTAGCTCGGTTTCTTACTCATGAGCGCTTTAACAGCACTTCTGTTTCATATGCCTTGATGGATTGCATGTAGTCAATGCCCACTGGCACATTTTTCGTCAGGCAGTAGTAGTCCCAGACAGCAGCAAAAGGTAGAACCTTAAGTTCTTCAAGCAAAGCAAGGCGCTGTGTGTGATCACCGACCAGTTCCAGGTGTTTAAGTGTCTCGAGCGGTTCAAGTAGGGCTGCCATGATGGCCTTGAGGGTATTGCGCGAGCCGATGACCCAGGCAGCCACCCGGTTGATGCTGGCATCAAAATAGTCCAGCCCGATATGTATCCTTTCCAGCGCATCATGGCGTACGATCTCCTGGGCGATGGTCTGCAGTTCATCGCTGTAGGTCACCACGTGGTCGCTATCCCAGCGCACTCCCCGGCTGACATGCAGCAGTAACTGGTCAAAGAATAATAGCAGGGAGGAGATCTTGTCGCCAATGCTTTCCGTGGGATGGAAGTGACCGCTGTCCAGGGTCAGCAGAAGTTTACGGCTGAGGGCGTAGGCTGTGTAGAACTCCATCGAACCTGTCGTGTAGCTCTCCAGGCCAAGACCAAATAACTTGGGCTCTACAGCATCCAGGTTATGCGTCAGTTCTTCAGCCAGGACCAGGTCTAATGACTCGATCAAGCGCTCCCGGGGTCCCTGCCGATCCACCGGCGTATCCTTATAGCCATCCGGGATCCAGATGTTGGTTACAGCTGGAGTGCCCAATTCACGCCCAAAGTAGTCCCCGATCCTTCGGCAGGCGATGCAATGTTCCACCCAGAAGTTGCGGATGGTTGGATCAGCACTGGAGAGAGTAAAACCTGAGGACGCCAGGGGATGTGAGAAACAGGTTGGGTTGAAGTCCAGACCATGTCCCTTTTCCCTTGCCCAATCTACCCAGGCAGAGAAGTGCTGTGGCTCGATCTGGTTGCGATCCACCGGTCGATCACTTTCCAGGTAGATGGCATGCAGGCTGAGGCGGTGGCTGCCCGGCAGCAGGCTGTATGCCAGGTCCAGGTCAGCCCGTAACTCCTGGGGATTACGCGCCTTGCCCGGGTAGTTGCCGGTGGTCGATATACCGCCCGAAAGTTCACTGCCGCGGTTCTCAAAACCCGCCACGTCATCCCCCTGCCAGCAGTGCAGGCTGAGAGACACCTCATCCAGGCGGCTCAGCGCCTCATCCGTATCCACAGCCAGGGCAGCATAACGCTCCTTGGCCAGTTGATAAGAATTTTTAATCAAATCATCGGTCGTTCTCATCGGTCCTCTAAAATATTGATTGTTGGATATCGAATTTTTTGCAGATCGCAATGATTTCTGCCTGGCTGAGACCCTCACCCATTTCGTTGATGCATAGGTTCAGGTACTCATATTTTGCTGCAGTCTCAGCATATTCCACTCGGTCTGCAGCCCGCTTGACCGAGATATCGGAGCGGGCCATGACACCGTGTTTGGACCAGATGACAATTCGGTGTTCCCTCAGGCTGGCCACATTGGCAGCCATCAGTTCAGGCGAACCAGGCAGGCGGAAGGGAATGAAACCGATCCCTTCCGGCAGGTTGATGATCGTCTCCGGCTGCCAGCGCAGGAGGTGCTGGTTAAGATACCTCTCATCCTGGTAGCGGGCAATGTGCGACAGCAATGTCAAGTGGACCGGCTGGGCATGGATCACGGCATGGAAGTTGGTTCCTGAAGACAAGATCTGGTCGTAGTGCACAGCCAGGTGCGAGTTGAACTCACTGGTCACCTGGGCAAAGCGGCGGTGGTAGGATGTAAAGAGTCTACCAGTTGATCCACCCGGATCGACCACGATACAGGCAATGTTGGCAGTCGGGTCATCAATGATCTCGCGCAGACGCCGCCCGGAACCGCTGACCAGGAAGGTCGCCCCAGCCAGTTCAGGCACCCTTTGGGGAAGGTTCAGCGTGTCCACCAGGGGAAAGCGGGTGCGCAGTTCGAGCGGCCAGCGCAGGCAGACCGAGATATTTCCGGCAGCGCCTTCGCTGGATTCGATATCTGCCAGGTGCCTGCCCGCCTCGCCCATCATGGTCAAGAGGTCATCCAGTTCTGGATATGGTTCTGGTTGCATTTTTATTTTCCTTTCAACAGCCGGGCATAAGCGTCATCCCAGCCTGGTTTATAAATAGGATCATAGGTTTCCAATTCAAACGATCCTTTAATGATTTCACGCCCTTCAGTTAGCGAACCTAAATCGCCCAGGGCAATGGACTGCATCAGGATATTGCCGGCTGCTGTCGCCTCAACCGGACCACAGATCACCTGGCGACCGGTGGCATCCGCCGCAAACTGCGAAAGCAGGCGGTTCCGGGTGCCTCCCCCGATGATGTGGATGCGGTCCAGGTGAGAGCCGGTCAACTCTTCAAGTTGATCAAGCACCATGCGGTATTTCAATGCCAGGCTTTCCAGGACAATCCGTACGATCTCGCCAGGCGCTCCCGGTATATATTGGCTGGTCTCCGCACAGTACTGCTGGATCTTCTGTGGCATATTTCCGGGGTGCAGGAAGCGCAGGTCATCCGGGTCGATCACCGCCAGGAATGGCTTCGCATCAGCTGCCAAACTGGTCAATTCTGGATATGTCATACCCCACTCCCGCTTGCATTCCTGGACCAACCATAATCCCATAATATTCTTGGAAAGTCGCCAGGTACCGGGAACCCCACCTTCGTTTGTAAAGTTGAAAGCAAGTGCTTTTTCATTAATAACCGGCCGAGAAACCTCCGCCCCCAGGATCGACCAGGTACCGGAACTGAGCCAGGCAAAAGAGCCATTCCCGGCTGGAACAGCTGCTACTGCCGAGCCAGTGTCATGGCTGGCGGGTGCCACCACCGGAATGGGTGTGATTCCGATCTCGCGGGATACGTTTGGCAACAATTGACCCAGTAAGGTACCGGGTTGAATAACCCGGGGGAAGATCTGGGTGGGAATACCCAGTTTACCCAGCAGATCAAACGCCCAGGTGCCTTTCAGGGGATCGAAACACTGCGTGGTGGTGGCAATGCTCAATTCACAGACCTTGCTGCCGCACAAAAAGTGGTTGAAGAGATCCGGCATGGTCAGGAAGGTCCGGGCTTTTCCCAACGCTGGGTGCTCCGCAAGGACCATGGCATACAGCTGGTAAAGGGTGTTCAACTGCATGAACTGGATGCCCGTTTGGGTAAATACCTCAGACCGGGAGACCTTCTTAAATACCTCTTCCATCATGCCGTCCGTCCTGGCATCGCGGTAGTGAAAAGGATCAAATAATGGTTGTTCGTTCTCATCCAGCAGGCTAAAATCGACTCCCCAGGTATCCACCCCCAGGCTCTCCAGTGGGTACTGCAGGGCAGATTTCTGGATGCCCGCCTGGATATCCTGCCATTGGCGCGGCAGGTCCCAGTGGACGCCGTCAGGCTGCTGGACAGGCGTGTTCAGGAAACGATGCGTTTCTGTGAGGCTGAGTCTGCCGTCACGGATCGAGCCTACGATTGCCCGTCCACTTTCAGCACCCAGGTCCAGTGCCAGGTAGTTTCTAACTAAATCATTTCCAGATCTACTTTTCATAGTGGTCAATTCAGCAAGTTCGTCCCATCACTCAATAATTTCAGCCATCAACTGAACGATCTAATTCCTGGTCAGGATAAACCATGATCCTTATCTGACCTCTATTACCTGCCGGAAAGGCTTGGCGGGCAGGTCAGCGCTGTTATAGAGGTTTACTTCGGCAAAATTACGGTAAGCAAAGCGAATCTCGAGTTCCTTTGCGAACGATAATCCTGTGACCTGCACCCTGACGGAAGAGGGCGTGATCGAGACTTTGATTGGTTCGAGCTTCTTCCCATCGGCGATCAGTTCCAGACTTTCCAGGCTCTTGCCCTTGATGAACAGCCCATTGCCAGTGTAAAGGAAAGGGATGACCAGGTCGCCATTTTCAAACCGGGCAGCCTGGGCTTCTGGTGCCTCACACAGGATATCCTCCCCATACACCTTACCCCTTGCCAGCAGTGCCAGGCGCTCACCCACCGGGCGCTTGTGCTTGGGATGGACATCATCTCTCTCGCCATAGTCCATGATGCTGACCATATGAGCTCCGGGTATTGTTCTGGATACCAGGTCCTGTTGTTCACGGATGATAGGGAAGTTGAGAGCATTTAAGGCCAACCAACGCTCCCATGGTGCCAGCTGAACAAATAGGAAGGGCAGCTCATCCTGCCATGCATCGCGCCAGCAGCGGATCATGGCTGCAAATAGCCTGGCATATATACCAGCTTTTAGATCGTCGGATTCTCCCTGGTACCAGATCACACCTCGCACTGTAAAACCAGCAATCTTTTTAAGCATCATGTGATATAGACCGCCCGGTCTGTTCTCACTGTAGGGACCCAGCGCAGGTGCATTTTTTGCCATGGACCTCATCCCGGCAAGTACGATCATTTTGAGCACAGGTCCCAGGCTTCCTTCCAGGATCTTGCGCAAAATCGAGACCATCATTGGGCTCTTCATATCATCGCGGGCTTTCTTCTCGTCTGTGATGTATTTTCCAATGTCAAGTTTTTCGAGCCCATTTTGGTATTCTTGCCAGTATACTGATAATTCATCATCTTCGACCAGGTATCGCTCATCCATCCATGTGGCTGCAGTTGTTCCTCCCCAGTTGCAGCCAAGGATACCAACAGGTACCCGGTACCGTTCATACAGCTTGCTGGCAAAATAAAACCCTACCGCGCTGTAGAAAGGGGCGTTCTGTGGGGTCAATCCTCGCCAAAAACCAACCTGGCTGTAGTCATCTTGGTTTTCCTGGCCTTCGAATTTCACCTTCGGGCAGTCATAAAAACGGATATCCGGGTTGTTTGCCTGGGGGATCACTTTTTTAGCTTCTGCGTCAAATTCCAGGGCAAATTCCATATTGGACTGCCCCCCGGCGATCCAGACCTCACCAATTGCTACATTCTTAAATATTAATTCATCGTTTTGAGCATCCCCGGTGATCTTTATTTCCAGACCCCGAGCTGCTTCCATCGCCGGCAGAGTAATTTGCCATTCACCAGGCATGATTCTTGTGGATACCACTTCATTTACATTAATAAAAACATTTATGGTTTGTTCCACCCGGCTGGTGCCCCATATTTTGATGGGTTTTTCTCTTTGCAGAACCATGTAATCGCCAAAGATGCCGGCAACCGTAAAAGATCTTTTGTTCATATTTAAAATCCCTTCTAAGTTATTTGATCCCCTGCCAGAACTTGACAGCTTCATCCAGCCATCCATCCGCTGCAGTGCCTTCTGCCAATCCCCAGCCATGGGCAGTGCCATCAACCTCTTTCAAAAAATGAGCTACCTTGGCTTTTTCCAATGCCTGGCTTAACAGGACGCTATTTTGGAAGTCTACTGTATTGTCATGGTTGCAGTGCCAGATGTAGGTCGGCGGATAGCCGGCATGGACATGCGCTTCGACCGATGTTTCTTTTATTTGTTCTGCTGTGGGAGATTTTCCCAGCAGCATTTTGCGGCTTATCGCATGGGTCATTTTCCCCATGCTGATCACGGGGTACGCCAGGATGAGCGACCTGGGCGCTGGCAGGTCAAATTCCAGATAACCCAGGTTATCGCTGCCAAAACTGGCTGCCAGGTGCCCCCCGGCTGAAAATCCACAAACTGCATAGCCATCTCTCTCCACATTGAGCTCATTTGCATGATCAAGGATGTAATGGACAGCCTGGGCCAGGTCATATTGTGGTTTTGGGAAACTGTTCTTTACCGTGCGGTAGGTCATCACAAAAGCACTGTAACCCATGCGGTTCAGGGCAGCTGCCACCGGGAATCCCTCCACGATCGATGCAACGCTCATATAAGCTCCCCCGGGGCAGACCAGGACGAATGGTGCCTTGGTTGCAGCCGGGAAGAAGAGCATCCCGGTGCCTTTCCTGGTAGGATCAGCTGTCTTCGCCTGGTCATTCCAAAAATCGTGGCGCACCTGCACTCCACTCTTTTTGTGTGCAATGATAGCGTTCAACCCATTTGCTATGCTCTGTGGATTCCAGGTCTTGATCATTTTGCCAAGCCGTTCAAGGGATAAGCCATTGAAAAAGACCTTTAGAAGCCCACCGGCAAAAGGCAAGATGAGGTCCCTGTCATCCACCAGGTAAGGATTTTTTACAATGGCTGAAAATTTATCACTAATCTTGATTTCGTCTGTCATATCATAATTCTCCTTTTGAAATCTCAATACTGATCAAATCTGGCAGGAAAAGTTGTAACGCCCACTGCCAAGCTCATGGTGGGTGCCATCCGGCAGCACCACCGTGGCGGTCGTGTTACAGGGAATCGCCACATCCAGCTGGAATTTGCCGTCTGTTACCTTCCAGTCGGAGACGATATCGCCGTATTCGCTGCGGAAGGTACGCCTGGCGTAGGTCAGGCTCTGATCCGGTTCTGGCTGGATGAGTATGTGTTTGAAACCCGGCTTTGTTTTATCAATGCCGTTGATGTATCGGAAGATCCAGTCGTCCACGCAGCCAAAGGCATAATGGTTAAGGCTCATCACGATAGGTGTGCCATCTTCCTTGTAGGCATACCAGCTTTCCCAGATGCTGGTGGCACCATTCTTGACCTCATACAACCATGAAGGACATTTATCCTGGTACAGGATGGCATATGCCAGGTCGGTGCGTTCGATCTTGCACAAAGCATCCATCAGGAAAGGCGTGCCCAGGAACCCGGTGTCCAGGCAACCGCCGTTCTCTTCGATCATTTTGACCAGCCGGTCAGCAAAGTGCTGGCGGAATTTTTCGGGCACCAGGTCGAAGTAAAGCGGCAGCACGTATGCTCCCATCAGTTCGACCGGCATGTTGCCATCCTGGTCAATCACACCTTTGCCGATGGCATCCTTGATCTTCAAAGAAATATCACCGTAATACTGCGCATCTGCAGCATTGCCCAGCACCCTGGCGATCTCTGCCATGCTGGTCATCGAGAAATAGCCATAGATTGGTGCAATATATTTCAAGGAATCTTTCAATGATCTAAACGTACCCGAACCGTAGCCTTTTGTAGAAAGGCTGGGGATCAACCATTCTCCAAAGTGGAAACCGGTGTTCCACAGGTACTGTTCGATCCCATCGGGCAGCTTGCTGCCCCTGGCGCGCTTTGACCTGGCAGTAGTGATCACATAATCGCACCATTTCTTCATCGAGTCATACTGCTGGTGCAGGATATCTGTGTTACCGGTGACCTGGTACATGAAATAGGGCACCAGCACGGCGGCATCGCCCCAACCGGCTGAAGCTGCCGGTCCGTCGTTGTGGAACAGCCAGCCAGTCAACTTGCTGAGCATCTTATACAAGCTGACATTGGGCACAACAAAGGGCACCCCGCCGTTCTCATACTGGTCGCAGGTCAGGTTTCTCATCCAGCGGGTGAGGAAGGGGGTGACATCCTCGTTGAGCAGGGCTGTGGTGGCATATATCTGGATGTCACCGGTCCAGCCGGCTTTCTCACGCTGGGGGCAGTCGGTCGGGATGGACAGCATGTTGGAACGCTGTGACCAGCGGGTGTTCTCATAGAGGCGGTTCAGGTCGGCATTGGAACATTCGAAGGTTCCCAGGTTTTCCATTTCTGTGGACAGGGCAATAGCGGAAAAGTCTTCAGCCCTGACCTCATCCAGCCCGCTGACCCTCACATAACGGAAACCATGGAAGGTGAAGAGGGGCTCGAAAACCACTTCTCTGCCGTCTGAAATGTAAATATCTCTTTGAGGGATATTTCCCTGGATGGTCTTGAAATAATTGCCATACTGGTCGACAGTCTCAAAATGATCGAGGGTAACCCGGGTACCCCTGGGGGCATGGATGCGGGCGCGCACCCTGCCGGCCAGCACCTGGCCGAAGTCGACGATCTTCTCGCCCTTGGGGGATGTGGTCACCTTGATCGCCGGTATAGTAGCCACTGACCTGACCGGCTGACCCAACTGCGCAACCAGGTTTTTATACCCATAACTGGCAGGTATACCCTTGCGCCATCCTTTGTCATCAAAGCCAGGCCGATCCCAGCCAGGCTGCAGCAGGTTGGCATCAAAAAGTTCACCGGCAAAAAGGTCAGAAGAGAGTACCGCACCCTGGGAGGTTTTCACATGGCTGTCAGAATTGATCACTTCCCTGCTGCCATCCGCATAGATCACTTCCAACTGGAAGAGGACGGCATGCACTGGTTCGTAATCCGCCATATCCGGCTTGGTATTGGGGCCACAATACCAGCCATCACCCACATGCATCCCGAGTACATTCTCACCGTTTTGCAATAACCTGGTGATGTCATAGGTCTGATAACACAGGTAATCGCGGTAGACGGTGTGTTCCGGGGCAAATTCACGCTCATCCGGAGGAACACCATTAATTGAGACCTGGTATATGCCATGGCAGGTGGCATATAGTCTTGCCTGAGCAGGCTGTTCCTTAAGGCTAAAGGCTTTGCGGAACATTGTGGCAGGTGCCTGCTTGGCAAAACCCGCTCGGCGTTTCTTCACTCTGAAGGGAGATTTGATCCACTGCGCCTGCCAATCAGAGGGGACTATGAAGGCTGTTTCGAATTTCGCTGAAGCAGCCGCCTGGTGTCCCTGGTTATCCCACACGCTGGCTGTCCAGGTGTACGCGGCGCAGCTCTTAAGTGGGTCGCCTGCGTAACTGATGAAAGCTGAATTGTCGCTTTCAACCTTACCCGTGTCCCAGGCGATCGTGCCGCTAGGTTCTGCAACCACGATGCGGTAAGCAGATTGCATAATATCCCTGGCATCACTTTCTATGATCCAGGAGAAGTACGGGTTGACATCAATACCGAGCGGGTCGCTCATATGCAGGGTTTTTAACTTGCTAATGTTCATGACACCTCTAGATTGTGTATTTTTTCAAATCCATCAAATCAACCGATCATATATTTCTGCAAACGGTGAGGGAAATGCCTGCCTTTTCAACCATATCCTGGCACTCAGATGTGAGGCCTTCATCGGTATACAGGCAGCAGATCTGCTCCAGGCGGGCGAATGGGATCAGGTCATCTTTACCAATCTTGGATGAATCGACCAGGGCAATTACCTCTTTGGCAGACTCGATGGCCTTTTTCTTTAACAGGGCCTCTTCCATGTGTTCTTCGGTCAGACCGCTCGCCAGGCTGAAACCGGTACAGGAAACAAAAGCCTTTTGCACATGCAGCTCTTCGATCACCTGTTCGCTGAAAAGGCCTGTCACCGATGAGCCGTCCTGGTTGAGGATCCCGCCGATCAAAATGACTGTATTGGTTGGGTTGGAAGCCAGAAGCCGTGCCACATCCAGTCCATTGGTAACCACGCGCAGCCGCTGTCGGTCCTTCAGGGCAAGCCCCAGGTAATAGGCAGTGCTGCTGGCATCCAGCAGGATCGCATCCCCATCATTCACCCTCTGTGATGCAAAGCGAGCAATGATCTCCTTTTGGGGAATGTTCTGGTGGTGACGTGCAGAAAATGAGGTGCTGCTGAGACTGCGCTTTTCGATCAATACCGCCCCACCGTGAAAACGGCTCAGCAACCCCGCTTGCTGCAGGGCATTCATATCGTTGCGTACCGTGCCTTCAGAACTTTGCAGGGCTTGGGCAATTTCCGGGACACGCAGCCCGGGTTGTGTTCTGAGAAGTTCGATCAGGGATTGACGCCGTTCATGTGAGGTCATAGGCATATCCTTTATTGTTTTCAACAATATTCAACAATTTCTATTATAGATAATTATCGAATTTTGTCAATAGTATTGACGTTTCTTGATTTTTTTATATAATTAGGCTGTCTGATCAAACAGGGACGAAGAAAATTTATTAAAGTCATTTTTTGATAAGGAACACCAAATGAAGATCTCTCATCTGAAAACCAATCACTTAACCAACCCCTTGGGCTTCTCCATCGACCAGCCCACATTTTCCTGGAGCGTTGAGGATACCAGGGACCGCACCCAGACTGCCGCCCGGGTCATCGTGGCAGCCGACCCGCAGCTATACCAGGTCATCTATGACAGCGGCAAGGTTCCCGGTCAGAGGATTGACAGCCTGGCATACCGCCCACCCCTCAGCCTTTCACCCCGTACACGCTATTACTGGCAGGTGAAAGTGTGGGGGGAAAGCGAGCAGGCTACCAGTGAGATTGCCTGGTTCGAAACCGGGAAAATGGACGAGCCCTGGCAGGCCGAGTGGATCACCCCGGACTTTGCAGACAATGAAATCCACCCAGTAATGGTCAAAGGTTTTGAGCTGCCGGCGGATGTCCTGTCTGCCCGCGCTTATGTCTGCGGTTTGGGTTTGTACCGTTTAGAGCTCAACGGACAGAAGGTCGGTGATGATCAGCTGACCCCCCATTTCAATGTGTACGATAAATGGCTGCAGTACCAGACCTATGATATCAGTGGGCAGTTGAGCAGGGGCAAGAACAGGGTCGAGATCCTGTTAGGTAATGGCTGGTACAAAGGACGTTTTGGTTTTTCTGAAATGAGCAGCGGCAAGAACCTGTATGGAGACCGGTTCGCCCTCATCTGCGAGATACACATCAGGCTGGTAAACGGCGAAGAACTGGTCATCCCCTCTGACCTGTCATGGCAGGCAAGCCCCTCACCCATCCTGGAGAGTAGCATTTACGATGGCGAAGTGCATGACGCGCGGGTGAAACGCATCCTGTTGCCTGTCAAAACGATCGAGATCGACAATAACATGCTTCAAGCCCGTCGCTCACTTCCTGTCTGCATCAATGAGGAGATCAAGCCGGTGGAGGTCATCCATACCCCGGCCGGCGAAACCGTGCTGGACCTGGGTCAAAACATGGTCGGCTGGCTGCGCTTCCGCACCCATGCCCCAACCGGCACGCGCATCCATCTCCTGTTTGGTGAGGTGCTGCAGGGTGGTAATTTTTACAACGCAAACCTGCGCTCCGCCAGGGCAGAGTATACCTACATATCCAATGGAATGGAAACACTGGTCGAACCTTACTTCACCTTTTACGGTTTCCGCTATGTCAAGGTCGAGGGGTGGGAAGGCGACATGGACCTGTACGATTTCACCGGTTGTGTGGTTTACTCTCAAATGGACATCACTGGTAATATCGAGACCTCCAATCCCAAGGTGAACCAGCTTTTCAGTAATGCCATGTGGGGTCAGAAAGGCAACTTCCTGGATATCCCTACCGATTGCCCGCAGCGTGATGAGCGCATGGGCTGGACAGGCGATACCCAGGTTTTCTCTGGCACCGCCTGTTTTAACATGGATACGCATGCCTTTTATGCCAAGTTCGGTTACGACACAGGGTTGGAACAATCCAAAAATGGAGGGATGGTTCCCAACATTATCCCGGCTGCAAAACAGCCGGGCGGCGGATCCAGCGCCTGGGCCGATGTGGCGACCATCCTGCCCTGGAATGTGTACGAATTTTCAGGGGATAAAACCATCCTGGAACAGCAATTTGAAAGCATGCGTGGATGGGTGAATTACATCAAGGGAGTCGACGAAGCCACTGGCGGCAAACGCCTGTGGACCAGCGGGTTCCATTTTGGCGATTGGCTCGCCCTGGACGGCGATGACCCGAACTCTCCCAAGGGAGGTACGCCGGATGATTACATTTCATCAGCCTATTATTATCATTCCACCCGCCTTGTCGCCCGCGCAGCTGAAGTTTTGGGAAAGACGGTAGACGCTAAGTTTTACAATCAACTGGCCGAAGAGGTTAAGGCAGCCATCCGGGCAGAATATTTCACATTGACCGGACGCATCGCCATTGGCACCCAGACAGGCATGGTCCTGGGGCTTTATATGGACCTGGTACCGGAAGAGCACCACCAGCGCTTGGTATCTGACCTGGTCACCCGCCTGCGCAAGGATAAAATGCACCTGCGCACCGGTTTCGTCGGTACGCCTTACCTCTGCCGGGTGCTCTCCAGGCATGGCGCCAACGAACTGGCATACCGCCTGCTATTAAATGAGGATTACCCATCGTGGCTATACGCAGTAAACCTCGGCGCCACCACCATCTGGGAGCGCTGGAACTCCCTCAACCCCGATGGTACGATCAGTTCGACTGGTATGAACTCGCTTAACCATTATGCTTATGGTTCGATTGTTGAGTGGATGTACCGTGACATGTGCGGGTTGAACCCCTCAACCGGGGATGACCTGCACACCGGATTCCGCCGGGCTCACATCGCACCCAAACCCAACCGCCTCCTGAAGTGGGCCAAAGCCAGCTACCGCTCGGCTGCCGGCCTGTATGAGAGCGGCTGGCAGATCGTGGATAAAGGTCGTTTGGTGTTCGACCTTTTGATCCCTTTTAATGCCGCGGCTATAGTTACCCTGCCGGATGCAGCCCTTGGAGAGATCACCCTCAATGGCGAACCGGTCAGTGAAGGAAAGCAGGTGGATAAGAATGTTGAACTGAAACTCAAGTCCGGCGTTTACCACATCACATACCAGCCTACCACACCGTATTACGAGGTCTTCAGCACCTATTCACCCATTGTGACCCTCTTAAAAAATCCCAAGGTTTTTGACTTATTGAAAAACCTGTTTCCTCCTGAGATACAGATAAATGAACAAATGCTTTCATATATTGGTGATGCCAGTCTCAGGGAATTAGCCCAAACGCCCTACACCTCATTTACAAATGAGCAGTTGGACGAACTTGATCAATTACTTAAGAATGTGAGCGCTGACTGATTATGACACACAACAAAAAAACCTACCCATTGGATCTAAAAACCATGTTTGGTGTTACCACCATGGGATTGTCCCAGATGATCGCCAACTCGCTGATCACTGGTTTCCTGATGCTTTACATTACCGATTACGCCGGTCTTTATACCGGCATCGCTGGCAAAGCTGCTTCCGTTGCCACCCTCATGCTGCTGATCGGCCGCATCTGGGATGGCATCAACGACCCGCTGCTGGGATTTGTGATGGACCGCAGCCCGCGCACAAGAGTGGGCAAGTTCAAACCCTTCATGTTCTGGGCAACCCTTGCATCCGCCATCCTGATCATCGCTCTCTTCAATATCCCAACAGGCTTCTCAGATCTGTTTAAGGTGGCTTTGATCTACATCCTTTACATCCTTTTCGACACTGCCTTCACCCTGCTGCCTATGGGTCCCCTGGTGCAATCGCTTTCCAATGATGCAGTTGTTAGGACCAAGCTATTGGTCACGCCACGGGTGGTGACCACCTTCCTTTCCATCCTGATGTCATTTTTCCTGGCAATTGCCATCGCCCTGGGCGGTGACGGCGTGACACCCAACATCGGCCTGGCCGTGATCGTCTTCATGGTGCCCATGACCGCCATCTCTCTGGTCGGAATCGCCATGATAAGGGAAGGTACCAATAATGCAGACGAAGAGAAGGTTACCTTTAAAGACATGATCGCCATGTTGAAAACCAACAAGCCGCAGTGGATCTCCATCCTCTCTGGTCTTTTTGGCGGCTTTATCTTCACTTTCCTGATGGCGGCTATCACCTATTACATAAAATACGCCTTTGGCGCTGAAAACCTGGGCACCCAATCCATGATCTGGGGAATCACCATCCTGCTGGGAATGGTGTGCGGAACTTTGCTGGCGAACATTGTTTTAAAGCATGTCACGCCCGGCATGGGGAGCTTTATCTCCAACGCCATTACCATCATCCCGTTGGCAGTATTATTCCTCATTAACCTTTTTGGCCCGATTCGTAATGCTTTTGTTCTATATCCCCTTTTGTTCATTGCCCTGCTGGGCAGCGGCATGAGTTACATACCGGGCACCCTGATCGGTATGGAATGCATGGATTACAACAAGTACAGGTTGGGAAAAAGCATGGAAGGTTCGATCTCTTCCATTGGGCAGTTCATCATGAAGATCCAGGCTGCTTTCTCATCATTCATCACCGGTTCGGTGCTGATCGCCGTGGGATATGATGCAGAGTTATATAAGGACGCCACCACCATCCCCGGTTCGCTATTCAGCGGTCTGGGATTGGTCCTTTTTGGCATACCCGCTTTGTGTGGATTAATTGCCATGTTGGTTATCCTGTTCTACCCTCTGTTTAAAAAATCAAAGCGGGATGAAATGTATGCCATGATTGAGGCAAAAAAGACCGCGATCCAGAAAAGTATAGAGTAAATCAGCAATCAAACAGAAACTGCCTGTATGTTAAGACCACAGGCAGTTTCTTCCTCCTTTATACCTCCATGTGTTTATCCACACAAGGAATATTGACGATTTTTCCAATAACCCAAGTAAGGGTGGTTTAATTAATTGCCCTCGTTTTGTTAAGTCGAGGCTAAATTGGCCCTTACTTGATAGTAAAACCCATATTGATCATCCCATCTCATCGAAAATATTGTTCGCCCAGTTCGAAAACTCATCTCTCCAGCGGCTGGCATATCCTTGACCAGATCTTGCCCACCACGACTTGTTCTCACATGCACCAAATCCATGATTACCTTTTTTCAAGCCCAGGAATTTCGCCGGCACCCCTTTGGCTACCAGGGCATTAAAATAATCCACACTTCCCTGGAACGGTACCAAAAAATCGTTCCTGGCGTGGCAGATGAACTGCGGCGGGTCATCGGGCTCGATGTGGTACTTTATTGTAAATTCCCTGGCAAGTTTTTCACGCTTTGTGGCATCGCGCAACTCATTGCGGTCAATGTAAGCGCCCATGAATACCTTGTAGTTTTCCAGATCGATCGCCGGGTAAACCAGACCGGCCAGCGCTACCGTGGCATCCATCCTGTCGATCTCATCTTCACTGTATCCAGGGTAGTCTACCGGCTTATTACGCAACAGGTTAAGCAGGTTGCCGCAGCAGTTTCCGCCCGCTGAAAAACCAACCATGCCGATCTTGCGCGGATCAATACCGTAGTCGTTGGCATGGTAGCGAACATAACGCACTGCACGTTGAAGATCAAGAGTCGGCACCGGGTAAAGGTATGGATAACTGCGGTACCATAAAACAAAACAACTGATGCCTGCCTTATTGAGAAACCTGGCAATGCCCGTCCCTTCATTGTCCATGGATTTATTAATATAACCGCCACCCGGTACAGAGAGAATACAGCGATCACTTCCCGGAACAAGGTAAGGAATGAGGTAGGGCTCATCGTCAAAGGTTTCTTTGGCAATGCCGGTCTTGATCTCTGTGTTGTAGACCATCGTATCATTGCCGCTCATATCTTCAGTAAATTCCACTTTTTTATTAAATATGCCGGGGTGTTTGAGTAAAATATCCAGCTGGCGGTACTCTGGATGAATATCCATGACTTCCAGCTTGCTCCTGCCGGTATTGTATGGGATGCTGTCTCCCCAGATCTTTATCCGTTCTTCCATGTTCGATAATCTCCTGTGCTGCGTTGTTTCCTCATCCTTGATCCTGCTGAAAAAGCCTCAGCCGGCCGGTTATGCCGGTGGGGCTTTTAATTTTATCGCTTTTCAGCCTTTCCAGAACACTGCGATTTCTGGCTGCAGCCCGCTCGCGCTCCAGGGTGGTGGACACTTCGATGACCAGTGTGTTCCGCCCAGGACGCGCCAGCTCGGTGATGTCGAATAAAAAGGTCGGCACAATCTGGATTCCGGCACTGACACCATTAACAAACACCTCCACCCCTTCCCAGGCCTCGCTGATATCCAGGACCAACTTGCCCGGAATACTTTCAATGCTGAATTCATTTTCGTAATGCACAAAACCGGAGAATTTCGGTTTTTCGCCTGCCAGGTCATCCGGCAGGGACACCTCCCGCCGATCACTGAAGATCGGATAATCAATGCTCCGGCAAATACTGCGCTGCCAGGTCCCGGGCAACTGTAATTCACTGCCAGACGCATTCAAGGGTGCCGGCAAGACCTGGTCAGTATGATCATCAAAAACGACGATCAGGCTCTTGAAGGGCTCCAATCTGATCCTGAGAGTGCTGATGCCAGCCTGGCTTGCGGTAATTTCAACCGACTCCAGACGGTTATCCCAGGCATTGTAGGCATAGGCGATGCCAGTCACAGGTAAGACAACCTCGCCTTCATACGTGCTGGCAGCTTCATTGACGAACATGAAGATGTCATTTTCATTCACATAATGCAGGTAATGCAGACGGTTGCTGGCAGGGGAGATGGAGATCTCTGGCACTGCCTTTTCATCCAGCAAGGCAGCCAGCGCGTTCAGGGTGGTCACAGTGCAGCCCTCAAGCTCCGCTAGCAGGGCATTGTCCCCATCGTATATGCCCACAGGCAGGGCATCGATGAAGATCACCGGGAAGCCCTGCCGGGTTAATTTCCCCACCGCCTGCGCAAGGTCAGCCGAAATGAACTCCGCAGTGGGGATGACCAGTGCTTTGTATGGGTTGTTGTTCACCGCCAGGCCATGTTCCAGTTCGGTATGGAAACGTTCAGTCTCGCTGAACACATCGCTGGGCAAAAAGTCGTAATTGATCTGCCGGTCAGCCAGCACACGGGCTGGTTTCTGCATGAACATGCACTTGCCGGTCCATTCCGCCTCACCATGATAGAGTATTGCCACCGGGGTGACCGCTTTCCCGCCATTGATCAATTCACAGACACGATTCATATAGCGCATCAGGTAGCCAAAGGCGCGATACTGCGGGTTATGCCCATGGGCATAGAAATGGGGCGGACAATCCGGGTCCGGGAAGGCCTTGGGGCTGAAAGCATGCGGCACATAGTGGTTGACCCCACGAACCATGAAGTGATCTGCCAGGTACTTCTCCAGGCGCAGGCTCTCATTCCAACCATAATTGCCAAAGATCTCGCACATCGTGCGGCCTTTCTTGAGTGGATCGATCGCTGCATGGGAGCTTCCTAGCCTGGCAAGCGTGTAATGGTAGAATTCACCATCCCGCGGCATGAATCGCATCCACCGTTTAGGTTCATCCTCACCTTGTGGATAAACCTGCCCCCCAATATCATCAATACCTGCCATATCCTGACCTGCCAAACCGCGGTAGAAGTGCCCCAAAGATGCACCTGTCCTGGCATGCTTATTGTTATCCTCGATGACATGCCCGATATACTCAACGCCATGTGCCCGGCACCAGTCTCCCACCTGGAAGGAAAAACCCCTTTCCACCAGGCGGGTCACCGCATCCATATAGGCATAACGCACCCGCGCGGTTCTATCCTTATCCAGGTCATTCTCCCACAGGCAGCCCAGGTCATTCTTCCAGTTCCTGCCGAGTGCCTGTTCCAGCCGGGTTTCCAGTGTTTTGCTCCAGGGAAGCGGTTGCACAGTGCCCAGGGGATTATTGAAATTCAAGTATGAGCCGTTCCCCAGCTCCGGCTCATCTGAAAAGAACCCGGCGATCGTCTTGCCAAAATCCGCTTCGTAGTGGGCATAATGCGGTTCATACACCGTGTCAATTAATACTTTACAGGCGGATTCTTCAAGCATGTTGATATAAAGTGGATGCATTCCCCCTCTGCGGGTCAGTTTGCAAATCGATACCTTCCACTCACCCTCTTTTGGCTGCCAGCGCAGTTCATCCCCCTGGACCAGGCCGGTCAGATCCACTGTCTCAGCCCGATCCAGACGATACGCGGTCACACTGAGCAGGCTGTCAGGAGAAAATGAACGTCTTTTTTGGCGCAAGGCCATGATCATCATGACCAGGTTCGGTTTGTGTTTCGTGGTCTTCAGGAAATCTTTGATGGGAATGCGTACTTCTTCCCCGGCTTTGTAAAGGACACTTTTTTGCTCCACATACTGACGGCATAATTCTTCGGGGGCGTCTACCAAGGCACCATTGGCATAGCCGGTCGGAAAATGGCTGTCATCCAGGATCCAGACTTTCATCCCGCGCTTACGTGCTTCATCGAGGATGATATCCATGTCCCGCCACCATTTTGGACCAACGAAGTCGGGATGGGGGCGGCTTTCGATGCACACTGCACCGATGTTGCTCTTCTGGATGACCTCCATGTATTTGCGCAGGGTGCCTTCGTTCTCGCCGTGCTGCCAGAAGAAGGGCAGGATGTAGTTTCCACCTTCACCGCCAAGCAGGTTGCTAATTTTCGAGTTCATGATCAAGGCCTTCCTTTCTTCTCAATACCTGGGTACAGTTCAATTAACATAATCTTCAATGCGCCACTCATCTTTCCAGCGGATAACCGGTTTTTTACCTTCCCATGCGATGGGCAGCCAGACATAGTCGGCGATCCTGGTATTATTAAAATACAGTCTCTTCTTTCCCGAAAGTGGAACCGCTGCCTTTGGTGACTCGTCGGGTCCCATATGCCTGGCATTTCTTTCGTTTTGCATCGCTTTTGATATCCCTTTTAATACCTGCTGCGTCATCCAGGCATTGAACCTGCCGGGTTTCCAGCGGTCAGCGCAGGCGATGTACAGGTCGGTCCCAGGCACCTTCAGTACACAGGAGATCTGGGAGTAGAAGGAGGTATGGCTATCATCCCCGATATGGGGATCACCCAGGTCTCGATATTCGCCGTGGAATGCGTCAAATACAGCCACTTTGCTCGGATTTGGGAAGTAACCGCTGGTTCCGGATGTAAAGAGGTAATGCCTGCCGTTGCAGTTAAAGCAGGCCGGTGCTTCACGACTGAAAGGAGGGGTCAGGCCTTTGTAATGCTCGGAATACTCGCCTGTCACCCCGGTGTAATCATCGGTCAATGTGGCAGTGACGATCTCAAAGTGGGGACGGTCAAAAATGAAATAAGCCTTGCCGCTTCCCTGGTCCATGACCAGGTCAAAATCACCGGTGTCCATCTGCAATGGCTTGTAGACCCGGTGGACAAATTCATAAGGTCCGAAAAAGTCATCAGCTTGCATCACGCTCATGAACTGGTTTGTAAATCCAGCCATGATCTTCAGCCAGGCGACATATTTCCTGGTCTTCTCACAGTAGAGGATATGCGGCCTGTCCATACAGTAGGTCGGGTGGAGCGGCGATTGCAGGTCGTCCGGCTGCGGTGGGATGATCAGGCCTTTATCCTCCCAGTTGTAGAGATCCCGGGAAGTGTAACAGCGCACACCCCAGTGCCAGACAGGGCGAAAAGGCCTGGTATGTTCCTTGTTCTCACCATACCAGTAATAAAGCCCATCCTTATAGAATACGCTGCCGCCGTGAGCTTGAATGCGTTTCCCATCGCTATCCACCCAGACCTGTCCGGGTCTTATACTTGAATAAGCCATCCATTTCTCCAAAGCATATCCATCACAAGCCTAATAGAGAATTGAGCAATTAGGCTTCCTTCCTGATCTTATTGAGTTTCTCATTTAGCGCATATAGCATTTCCCTTGGAATTTTATCTCCCAGCATCAGGGCAATGCGTTCAATGGTGAAAGCCATCGCCATTTTTAGCATGGCATCGCTGGTTTTAAACTGGCTGCCCATGGCACTGTCACCAGACGCCATGCCCTGCATCACCTGCCCAACCAGTGCGGCAGCCTGTGGATGTTTCATCAGGTCGCCGATCTTGTCCCTGATCGAAAAATAACCTTCCGGGAAGCGGAACTCGACTTTTTTGCCTTCCCTGTCGAACCAGTTCGCCACAGTACTGGTACCGTTATTGAATACATAGTCAGGATTGGGTTGATCGACCCGCTTGATGATGCTCCTGTCGATCAACTCTCCACATCGGGCTTCTACCTGGTTGACACCTTTTTTGAGCGGTACTGAGAATTCAAAGACTTTTGAGCCTTGTTTTTCAGCGAAGAATTCTCCATTGACAGCCAGGCTCACCTGTTCCTGGTTCGAATAGACCTTGACCAGGGTGATCTCTTCGCAGCGTTCCACGTAGCGTTTGCCAGTGATGTGGATAAAGGGTTCTTTCGAGAAATGGGCTTTATGGATATAGAAGCTGTCCTTCCTGACCTTGCGGTCAAAGGTTACCAATCCCTTATGGTTCTCACCGGGCACCCCACCTTCATTGCGGATATCGGAACCGAAGTCGAACATGTTCCAGCAGTAGCTGCCCCAGATGAAAGGCCTGGCCATGATGGCTTCGAGCACCTTTTCATGGTAGTGTGCCTGGTATTCCTCGCTGTAATCACCCTGCCTGGGGTCCGATGTATGACATTTGAGCACTGCTTCGCAGCCATACTCCGAGAAACCCACCGCCACATCCGGTCGCTCTTTATGAAAATGGTCAAACCAGGGTCCGTTCATATCTACCGTGCCGCCGTACCAGCCAAAATAGTGGTTGTAAGCACAGAGATCCGTCAAACCCACCAAAGGGCTGTCGATCTCAAGCATCGAAATGTGCGCCATGACCGTCGGTCGCGATTTATCCAGGGTATGTACCAGTTCATTTAATTCCCGGTGGATTGCCAGCAATTCGTCCGTTACCCCATATAGAGTCGTCTCATTGGATAAGCCCCAGCAGACGATCGAAGGATGGTTGTAGTTCTGGATGACCAGTTCTTTAATTTGTGAGATGGCGTTTTCATTGCCATTCTCCAACATTTTTGAGATGAACGGGATTTCTGCCCATACCACCATGCCATAGGCATCACACAGGTCGTAGAAGTACTGGTCGTGCTGGTAATGCGCCAGTCGGATGGAATTGGCACCCATCTCCTTGATCAGCTCAATATCCTCAAGGTGATCTGCCCTGCTGATGGCACTGCCGATTCCCGGTCGATCCTGGTGCCGGCTGACCCCGCGCAGCGGGTAACTCCTGCCGTTGAGGTAGAATCCTTTTTCATTGTCAAAATAAAAAGAGCGGATGCCAAATTTCACCTGCACTTCGTCCAGGACCTCACCATCCAGGTTGACGATCTGCGCCTTTGCCAGGTACAGGTAGGGATCATCCAGCCCGTTCCACAGGTGGGGATCAATGATCTCAAAATCAAAGTGATTATCTTTGACCGGCTTGCCTTCTTTAGTAACAACCCTGCCTTCACCGTCCAAAAGCTGCACCCGAATCGACTGCCCGGGTTGTGGATCGGTGAGATAGGTGTCAACGGTGACGTCAGCCTGCCCATGGTCCACAATCGGGGTCACTGCAACGCCACAGCCGCCCATGTAGTCCAGGTCAAAATGGGTTCTGTCGACCAGGATAAGGATGACATCGCGGTACATGCCACCGTAAAAGGTAAAATCTGCCAGCTGCGGATAGCAGAAATCGTTGACCCCGTTATCCACAGCCACCACCAGGTGGTTGCTGGTATCATAGCGAACCTGGCGAGTGATGTTTACCCGGAAGGTTGAATAGCCGCCTTTATGATGACCAACTTTTTGACCATTGAGGTAGACATCAGCGATCGATGCCGCCGCATTGAATTCCAGGTAAATCTCCTTACCCTGTGGTCGGGAAAGTTCAAAATCCTTCCTGTACCAGCAGCGCCCCCGGTAATAGTCTCCCCCGCCATCCTGGCCATCCCGGCCGTTCCAGGTGTGCGGCAGGGTGACCGGTTCACCGGCATGACCCTGCACCTGCTTAAGGGAGATATCCTCCTTTATAAAGATCCAGTCGGCATTGAAATTGAATTTTTCTCTCATAAATTTCCTTCTTATTGTGGTGTTTCCCACATAGGGTACGCTGTGTTGCGCAAAATCACGGTCATGATGCGGTAGGCACTGAGCCTGACATCCTCAAACGACACTTTGCCTGCCTTGACTGCTTTACAAATCGCCTTTGACTCACGACGGCTACCTGGCATGACCAGGTCATTGCCAGCACCCTGGCATTTCGTTGCATCCCCCTTGCCCTTTCCACATGAATACCAATCCGTCATCACCATCCCCTGGTAATCCCATTCCTGGCGCAGCACCTTGGTCAGCGTGTCATGACAGTTGGGTGAATAAACACCATTGATCAGGTTGTAGCTCGACATCAACGCCATGGGCTGCGATTCTTTAACTGCGATCTCAAAGCCTTTCAGGTAAATCTCCCGCAATGCACGTTCTGAAAGGTTGCTGGAACTGAAGGAGCGATTATCCTCCTGGTTGTTGCAGCAGAAGTGCTTGATGGTAGTGCCTTTTCCTTCGCTCGATTGGACACCTCTCGTAATGGCAGCAGCCAATTTACCTGAGATCAGGGGATCCTCTGAAAAATACTCGAAATTCCTGCCACACAACGGGTTGCGGTGGATGTTCATGCCTGGTGCAAGCCATAGTGTAACCCCAAACTCCTCCATCTCAATGCCAACTGCCCTGCCAACCTCTGTGATCAAGTCAGGGTCCCAGGTCTGTGCCAGCAGGGTGCCCACCGGCCAGGCGGTCGCATACATGCAATGTACGACACCGTCTTTTTCACTACCGACCATGTGTTTCAAACTCCTTGCAAAGAAGCCAAAGTTGTACTCAGCTGGAATTTTCAGCACTTTAGGGTTTCCCCTGGCAGTCAGGATAAACTTGTCAGCCACGTTCAATCCGGCGGGACCATCTGAAACTGGAATATTTGGGACGCCATGTCGTTCATAAAGGTCATTTGTCGTGGAGCCTGCCACACCCAGCACATTTACCAGGCGTTTCCCCATCACCCCGGCGCCCACTACCAGTTTGCACAGCTCCTTGAGTGAGAGCTTATCCACGATCTGTTTAGCTCGCTTATCATAGTGAACTGGGAGTTGATGATAATCATTGGCCTTGACCTCAATATCCGACGGGTTGACCTTCAAATGCAGAAAGCTAGCCAGGTCTTCCTCGTCTCTTTGCGGGGCGGCCAGATCTATAAAATCACCCTTCTTGGGGCAAATGTTGACACATTTTTCGGTATTGACATCCTCGTCCAGGTCAAGAGTGGCTGCGACGGTTGTGTGGCGGGAAGAATTACCCACCCGCACTACATATGCGCCCTTATCCAGGAGATACCGGGCACCTTTCTCATCATAGGATGCACAGGAGGTCAGGTCAAAGCTGAGGTCAATATGTTGATTGCTTCCAGGAAAGATCAGCCCGGTCTTTTGGAAAGCCACCAGGCGTTGATATTCTTTCCCTTCAGCAAATGGCGCACTGACGTAAACCTGCACCACTTCCCTTCCCGGCATGGAACCGGTGTTAATTGCATTGACTGTCAATTTAATCGATCTTCCTTCAACGGCCACCTTTTCAGCCTGGAGATCAAATGACGTGTATGACAAACCAAAGCCAAATGGAAAACGCGGTTTGACCTTGAAGCTGTCAAAATAGCGGTAACCCACATAGATGCCCTCAGTGTAATTATCATGTGTTGTATCCCCGTTATTATGGGAGAAGGTGGCTGAGTTGGGATAATCCTCGTATTTCATTGCCCAGGTGGCACTCAACTTTCCTGAAGGATTCACCTGGCCCGAGACAAAGTCAGCGAAGGCGTTACCACCCTGCATACCACCCTGCACATAGTAGATCAGGCTTTTGATGTTGGGAATTTCATCGGCAAAAGACAGGTCCAGCATCCCGCCGGCATTGATCACCACAATAACATTTTTGTAACTCTGGGAAACCTTTTTGATACCTTCATACTCTACATCCGCCAGGTACCAATCGCCCTTAACAGCTGAACGGTCGCTCCCCTCACCTGCCTGGCGGGCGATCACAAAGATCGCTGTATCGGTTTCCGCAACAACATCCTGGTCTTCAACAGGAATGCTTACTGGATAGGTGAAAGGAACCTGTCCCACAATAACGAGTGTCTTCATGGGATTCAGAACATGCTTGACCGCATCCTCACGCGACTGCCGCCATGCCGTATAGAGTTGCTGGTAATGTTCATCAAAGCGATCAAGCCACGGACTGGTCAGGATCTGGTAACCGGCCTTTTTCAGCCCCTCCTCGATGGACACGCTGTGCCTCTCCTGCACCTTGCCGCTGCCCGTTCCGCCTTTGACCGTCTTGCGCGCACCCGCTCCGTACAGGGCGATCTTTTTTGTGTTGAGCGGCAGCACACCCTCGTTGCGCAGCAGGACAAACCCTTCAGCTGCGGCCCTCCGGGCAAGCGCCATGTGATCTTTCTCCCGCTGGGAGATTTCCGTGCCTGGTTTTGCCAATATGATCTGTTTCATTTATACTCTCCGTTCTCCAAATTATTTATTACATCTGGTTTGCAGTTAACTTGATCATCCCTGGGGCAAGTCCATCTGCATAAGCCTTCAGCATGATCTCACCTGGTGATCCTGTGCTGCAGATCACTGCCATCATGCGCCCCTGCCAGGCTCTGCGCGATGTTCCAGTATACAAGTCTTCAGACTGTGGATTGGCTGAACCGATGGCTAGCAGTTTCCCTGCTCCAGTCACCTCAAGAGTAATTTCAGGGTCAGCATACTGCACCAGGTTACCCTGCGAATCAACAACTTCGATGGTGACATAGGAAAGGTCGCCATAGACACTTTGAATGGCAGGTCGATCCGCAGTAAGCTTAAGCCCCGCTGGCTGGTTCACCGACTGCAGACTGGTGCGGCTGACCTTTTTCCGATCCTGGTAACCCACTGCTTCAATAATGCCCTGCTGGTAGGTCACTTCAAAAGAAGCCTTGTTCCTGACAGCCGCCCCACCCGGTTTTCGCCCAACCGAGACCCCATTGATCAGCAGTTCCACCTCGTCATCAGTGGCATACACATCCACCCGGGTGGGTCTGCCCTCCTGCCCGGGAAAACTCCAGCTATCGACCACTGGTGCCCAGCCCCATTCACTGAATTCGATCTTCTTACCCCACAGTTGAGGATCCGATACAGCAATGAACGGAGCCGTACGAACCCCCCAAAGTAGATCACGATATGCGGATTGGGGACGCTTGAAACCACAGATATCAATGTCACCACAGAAAGCCAGGTGATACGGCCAACTTACCGGGTAATAGACAGGGCGTGGGTCATCGATATTAACCCTTCCCAGCCCAGACTCACCGATGTAATCGATAGCGGTCCACACAAAGTCACCAATCACATATTGCAGGTGTTGAGTTGCCTGCCATGTATCGTAGGCATGCCGGGGGTAGGTTTCGGTTCCCACAATGACGCGCCTGGGAAATCGCTGATGATCCCATTCGTATCGTGGATAAAGATAGTTATAGCCAACCACATCCAGGGATTCACAAAATTCAGCTGTCCTATTGCCCAATACATCCTTCTCAATCGAGTCAGGAACCTGGCTCTTTAATGCCATAAAATCCTGGGCGTCAGTGACCGCGTAAAACTTGGCCATTGTCTCAGGCTCGGCAATAAAATCCTCAAACATGAAACAGATCGATGAGGTCACAGGCCGGGTGGGGTCCATAGCTCGGACAAAATCCGCCTGCCGGTGTGCCCAGGCATAACCATCCGATATCCCTGTACGTTCAGGCACTTCATTGCCGATCGACCAAATGATCACTGAAGGATGATTGCGATCGCGTTTGAGCATGGCTTCTGTATCACGCTGCCACCAGTCTTCGAAATAAAGGTGAAAATCATTGGCCGTCTTGCCGGTCCGCCAGCAGTCAAAACTTTCATCGATCACCAGCATGCCCAACCGGTCACAGGCATCCAGTAGTGCCGGTGCAGGCGGGTTATGGGCACAGCGGATGGCATTGAACCCGCTGGCTTTCAATAACTCGACCTTGCGTTCCTCTGCCCGGTCAAAGCTGGCCGCGCCCAGTAGACCGTGATCGTGGTGGATGCAACCTCCCCTGAGTTTAATCGGCATGCCGTTTAATCGGAATCCATCCTTGGCGTCTACCGCAATGGAACGAATGCCGAAGGAAGTTATTTCTCTGTCCACCACCACCCCATTGATCAGCACCTCACTGAGCAGTTTATACAAGTAAGGGTCTTCGATAGACCACAACCTGGCATCATCCACCTGCATTGTCTGGGTTAGTCTGGTGCTGGAAACAGTATCTTCCGCCCTGGCAACTATTCGACCATCGCCATCGATGACGGCTGATCGCAATATCACACCTTCCCGGGTGCTGTTAATTTCTGTTTGCACATCGATTGTCGAGGATCCGGAAGAAACCTGTGGGGTTCGAACAAAGACTCCCCAGGGTTGAACATGGACCTCTGCACCTATACGCAACCAAACATGACGGTAGATCCCTGTGCCTGAATACCAGCGGGAATTGGGCTGCGCGCTGTTGTTCACCATTACAACAAGTGAGTTTTCCTGCCCAAATTTCAGGTGTGGTGTGAGATCAACAATAAAGCTGGTGTAACCATAGGGATGCAGGGCAATCAATTGACGATTGATAGAAACTTCCGCGTTCATATAAACGCCTTCAAATTCCAGCTGGATGCTTTTTCCCTGCCAATCAAGTGGAACCTGGAATTTTTTGCGGTAAGTAACCATGCCGCTCCAGGCAAACCCGCCATCCTTGGCTGTAGGATTTCCAGCGCTTCGCAGTTTGCTGATCGCCAGGTCATGCGGCAGGTTGACAGGCTCCCACTCAGCCCTCTGCATCGCATACACACCGCTCGCTTCGGTGTATTCCCAATCCAGGTTAAAGTTTTGTTTTTCCATCTTCATTTACTCTTTCAGTTGTGCTCTGCCATCCAGAAAGTTCATGTCTCCAATGACTAAATTCCATCATATGGGATTTCTTTTAATGTCCTGTCAATTTCAGTCAGTTGGTCTTGATTCAACGTTTTTGCATACAGATTGATCCCGCGCAAAGAGAGGGAAAGCGCTATATGCAGGTCAGGGCTGTTCTCCAGCCCGGGAATGGCAGCCAGGATGACCTGTTTGGCTTGCGGATTCGTCCAACACACCTTCAATGGCACATCAATGCTGTATTCCTGGGCAGTAGAAACTTCCGGCATATCCTTAAGATCATTGTCCAATGGGAAAAGCCCGAAATGGTTTTCCAGCCAGGTCAGGCACAACCCCATCCAGGTTGCCACTGCCGGGTTGATCATCCCGGGGTTGCCGTTGGCTGTATGGTCTTTGGCAAGCGATAGGCCATGCATGCCTTCCTGGAACACATGCAGCTCAAAAGGTACCTTTGCCTTATCCAGGGCTGCTGCAAATTTCAGTGAGTTTTCAACCGGGACCAGGCTGTCATTGGCGGTCGCAAATATGAAGGCTGGAGGCGTATGCTGGTCAACCAGTTCAACAAGAGAGGGAACATGACTGGTTGTATTGCCAATGGCTCTTTCCAGGACAGTTGCATAGCCCAGGATAAGCAGGTTGGGACGGACCCTGCCCATGGTACCCAGGGCAGCAGCCAGGTGTCCGCCGGCAGAAAAACCGCAAACGGCGATCTTCCCGGGGTCAACTCCCCATTTTATTGCATTGGCGCGCACCAGTTCGAGCGCATCTTCAGCATCGTTCAAAGGTTTGGGAAAAGCAGCATTCTCGCGGATCGAGTAACGCAGCACAAAGGCATGATATCCCTGGTTGAGGAATGCCATGGCGACCGGTTCCGCTTCCCGATCAGATACCATGCGGTATCCGCCACCCGGGAAGATCACCACCGCCGGACGGACCTTTGCATTGGACATTTCATGCGACGGCTCTAATAAATAGGTGCTGAGGGTGACATTTTGATTCGTGTTCAGTTGAATGACATCATGTTTCATGGGAACTCCTCAAAATTCTTAAACTCCCTCATCGGGCTCTTCTGCACTCAAGCTGCTGCCAGCCTGGTCCATCCGGGCGATCCGGGCATACACCTGCTCCCTTTGAGACCTTCTCAACAAGGGGTAGAAGGACATGACCAGCCCGGCAGCCAATGCAAAGAGGGCAGGAAATAAAAAGTTCGCCATGCCCAGTCCGTTAAAAAGTGCTGCTGGAATGGTCGCAGAATCCTGGTAGCTTGCTGCATCATAACCCACCCCGACGAGGATGGCACCCACCACAGCCGCGCCTAATCCGGACTGGATCTTGCTGACCAGCTGCCCCAGGGCATTGATCATCCCCTGCATACTCTTGCCGATCTTTAACCGGTTGTAGTCCATACATTCCATGCTGATCACACCGACTGGCAAATGAGCCAGCGAGTTGGCCAGGAAGAACAGGGCAAGCAGAGGAATAAGCAGGCCTTTGCTGGTGATCGGACCTGCCAGGTTGATCGCCCACAGGATAAGCAGGGGTATGGCACTTCCTGCATAAGCCAGGATCATCAGCACCCCAGGCGATAATACTTTGAGCAAATACTGGGCAAGGAAAGTAGCCAATAAAATGGCCGAGATCATCACCGTACCAGCCAGCATGGACATGGTACCCAGGTTTTCTGCCCCAAAAGCATACTTGAGGTAGTAGGTCATCGTCACCTGTACCAGGATGAAGACGAAGCCGCTGAAAACCTGTGCAAGAAGTGAGACCAGCAGCGGCTTATTTACCTTTAGCATGGTCAGGATATCCTTGAACCGTACCGCCTCTTCCTCAACGCCGTTGGTTCCTTCTTTGACCAGCGTAATACCCAGCAGGGCGAGAACAGTTACCGGCAGGATGAAAAGGATGACCGCCAGACCAATATTCGGTGTGATGCCATCCGGTCCCAGGGCAATGGCAATGATCAAAAAGAAAGACATCAGGAACGAAAAAATGATCGTCACAATCCAGGATGCCACCAGCAGTTTCGCCCGGACATCTGTGTCCCGCGTCAGTGATTGGATCAGCGGGTTGATCGGCATAAATGTGTAGGCCACCTCAAAAAGGATGTAGAAGACGTACATCCAGACTACCTTAAGTACATCCGGCAGCCCGGAGGGGATATTGAACAGGGCGATGATCAAGGCCACGGAGGCGATCGTGCTGCCGATCATGAAAGGCTTGAATTTCCCGATCCTGGTCTGCCTGCCGCGATCTATGACAAAGCCCAGCAGTGGACTGTTCAGGCCGTCCAGGATGCGCCCGATCAGCAGCATGAGGGTTGCCACCGATGCCGCCTTACCAATGACACCAGTGTAGATCCCGGCATAGTCAGTGATATACAGCATCAGGTAACCGGAAATCAGGCCGGTGGCGATGATGTGGGCAAGGCCCATCACCGATACGCCAAACATGGTCCGGAAATCCTGGGGATATGGCTGCCTGTTTCCTGCCATGGCTAATTCATACCCCCAGGTTTCACTGTGCCATCTTTCCCAGGTAATACAGGCTTTCTTTTGGCATGCGGGTCTGGCTGGATCTGTCCACCCCGATCAGTCCAAAGGTCATCGAGAAACCCTTATGCCACTCAAAATTATCCAGCAGCGTCCAGTGCAGGTATCCTTTGACCGGGATGCCCTCGGCGATACAGTCCATAACTCCTGCCGTTGCCTGCTCAATAAAGGCTACCCGCCGGGTATCATCCCCGGTACCGATACCGTTTTCGGTGACGATGATGGGGATGGACAGTTCTTTTGCCACCTTGCGGATCACATTGGCTAGAGCCTGAGGGTAGAACTCATAACCCATTTGCGTTCTTTCCACGCCATCCGCGACGGGCTGGGCGCCTTGTGCGTCGATCAATTTGCGGGTGTAATTCTGGACACCAAAAAAATCGTCGTCCTTGATAAAAGGCAGGTAATGCCTGAACTCGTCATCCCATTCAGACTCAGCCAATGCTTCCCCACCCGGTTGCGCTTGCAGGTCATGCAGGGAGAGGGTGATCCCCACCTGGAGGTGTGGGCAAGCCGCTTTCATCCCATTACGGGCTGCAGCATGGGCTTGCATGGTCAGTAGATCGCCTTCTTTCGTGCGCATATCGAGGAAAGTATGGATATCCCGCGGGTCTGACATGCCAAAAGCCTGGGCAGTCTCGTTCACCTGGCCCATTTTTTGCTTTAATGTATCGAAGTTCATCCCCACCTGCAGGTTTATTCCCATCTGGCGCATGTAATCCCTGGCGATGGCAGCGATCTGCAGCCCCATATTGGCTTCATTGATCGTACAGACATAGCCCATCAGATCGCCCAGTTTTTCCACGACATACACACAGTAACGCTTGAAATGATCGACCACGGCCGGGCTTTCCCAGCCGCCCTCCCTGATCAACCATTGGGGCGAGGAAAAGTGATGCATGGTCACGATGGGTGTCACCCCATGCGTGTGGCAACATTGCAGCACCTTGCGGTAATGTTCGATCTCCTGTTCATCAAATTTTCCCTGTTCAGGCTCGATGCGCGCCCATTCGATGGAAAAACGGTAGGCGTTCAAACCCGCTTCAGCCAGCAAGCGGATATCCTCTTCATAACGGTGATAATGATCCACCGCGTCCAAGGAGGGTTCAGTAAAAATGCTGTTGGGGACGTTCTCTAAAACCCAAAAATCACTGTGAATGTTATTGCCTTCCACCTGGTGGGCAGCTGTGGCCGCACCGACCATAAAACCTTTTTCAAACTTTTTCATCCCGGCTATCTCCTTTGTTGCTAAATTGTGAGGTAGATGCGGCTTTGTTCGCATCTAACGGTAATTAAATTAATGATGATCAGGTCTGTGATCACTTGCCATACATCACATCGGCCAGTTCCTGGAATATCACTGTCACCCTGTTCGGATCATACTTGTACATCGCCTTTGAGAACGCTTCCCAATCTTCATCATTGAATGGATCTTTGGCACCTTTGATAAAAGGCGGCACGTTCTTGTTCATGAACTCGTAAATGCTTGTAGAAACTTTTGCGTAGGTCTTGGAATCCTCTCCTGAAAGGAGATTGGTAAAAGACATGGGCAAGGTGGCGGTGTTTTCGTACATCATCCAACGCACAAAACTATCATTGTAGCCCTTATCATTTCCTGCTTTGCTGTTCAGAGAAAATAACTCGAGACCAGGCAAGCGGATGGCTCCCACTCCAACATTCAATCCCCGGCTGATAATGTCGGGATATATCTGGTAACGGGTCACACCGTCAGGGTCAACCACCTGGGTGTAAGAGCCTTCAGTCATGCCATTCTCGGTCATAAATTCATTGCGGGTAAGCTCATACTGTTCTTTGGTCAGGCCGAAGTTTCGGACCAGGGCACCATCCAGGGAATACATGTGATCGAGGAAGGTGAACAAGGTCTCGACATCTTTTCCTTCGATGGATGAAGTCACAATGTAAGGTAAACCTTCCTGGGAGTTGGTTAGCATGGCATTGGGCATCTTATTCTGCTGTGCTTCACTGCCGTAAACATCGTTAATCGGCTGCGGTGCGGCATAGCCCACAAAACCATCCAGGAACGGGTCGTCGGGGTTGGCTATCCTGCCGCCCAGGGCATAAGCTGAACCCCACCACAAGCCCACCTTGCCGGAGAAGATTTTGGTCTTGTCAATAATGTAGAAAACATCGGCGGTATGCTCAGGAAAAGCAGTGTCAATCCAACCATTCTTGTACCAGGTGTTCATGGCTTGCAGGTAAGTTCTGAAAGTATCGCTTGTGCCACCAAAAACGATCTGGTTATCCTCAGTTTTGTACCAACTGTTGTTGCCCCCACCGAAGCCGCTCATCAGATCTCCTGTGGCTATGAACCCTGGATAGTAGAGACTCATGCAGTAGCCATCGGTGATGCCAAGGTCTGCCATGGCAAGGTCAAAAACGCCAAACATCCATTCCCAATCGCTGATATAGATGGGGTCCGGGTTACCGCTGGGGAATACCACATTGTCTTCCCAACTGTCAATATTTGGCGTGCCATCGGGATTAGACCTGGCATAAGCGCCGCTGAAAGCGGAACCATCAAGCGGGTTTTTGCCGTATTTGACGATCCAGTCGCGGCGGTAATGAAAACCGCCCCACATATCGGGAGGAACGTCTGAATAGTTAAATATCTGGATAAAACGTCTCTCCCCATCGATGATATTGGTAGCCGTGGCTTTCAGATCGGGATGGGCATCCAGGAAGACCATGTAATTTGGCATATACTTTTCCACATATTCGGTAATATCCAGGGCAACGCCATCTTCATACAGGTCAATAGCCTTACCTGAATAAGCAGAGAGGTCCATCACATCCATGTAATCGCCTGTAGCGATCAGGGTGTTGAAATTATCTGCTTCAGAGCCCGAAACAGGCTGAATGAAACTTAGATCCAGGTACTTTTCATTGCCTTTTTCATCGATCCCATAGGACAGGGTCTCAAGGTACTGGATACCAGGGCTCTCCCCATAATCGGTGAATTGCCTGTCGCCAGTTTTAATCCAGAAAGTGTACTGGCGTTCAGGTGGAACAACCCTCTCGCCTGCAGCACTTTCCTGGTTGGTATCACAGGCTGTTATCGGTAATATTATGATCACACATAGTACAATGTAAATCAATTTCTGCCAGAGTTTCATCTTTTTTTCCTTAAGCCTAATTGAGTCTCTCAATCACTGTAAAGCTTGTCCACCAAGGACTGCAGGATAATGGTTACCCGATCAGGTCCATACTTGTTAAGGGCGTTGACAAAGGCATTCCAGTCCTCGTCACCGAACGGGTCTTTCGTGCCCTTGATGAAGGCTGGAACATTCTTGGTTTGAAATTCATAGATTTGTGTGAACACTTTGGCATAGGTCTTGGAGTCTTCTTCGGATAATTGACCCAGGATCGAACCATATAGCCAACCTGTATTTTCATATTGCGTCCACCGTTTCAGGCTTGTCACATAGTTCTTGTGGTATGAGGATGCACTTCGCAATGAATTAAGGTTAAGCCCTGGAGAGCGGAGCAGTTTTATGGCACCATCCCATCCACTATCAAAAACATTCTGATGGACCTTATATCGAGATTCACCATCCTCAACCACTTTAGAGTAAGCTCCCTCAGTAAAGCCAAGTTCAGTCATAAACCTGTCCCGGGTCACCTCGTACTGATCCTTGGAAAGGCCGAAGGTTTTAAGGGCTCCCCCCTCTTCTGTGTACAAGAAGTCAATGTAAGTGAATAAGGCTTCGAGGTCCTTTTCCTCTGCACTCTTTGTAACGATGTATGAAGGTCCTTCCAGGGAACCCTGGTACATGGCAAAAGGAGTCTTGAATTTCTCGTTCTCGCTGCCGTAGATATCGTTGATTGGTTGGGCAGCTGAGAAAGAGACATAACCGTTCAGGTAGGGATCATCGGGGTTGGCCATCCTCCCCCCCAGTTGCGAGGAATACCCATACCAAAGACCAACTTTACCTTGAAATATATTGTTACTGTCGATCGAATAGAAGGCATCGGCAGTATGTTCTGGAAAAGCACGATCGATCCAACCGTTCTTATACCAGGTGCTCATCGCCTGCAAATAGACCCGGAAGCCTTCAGAAGTAGACCCATCGACAATCTGGTTATCAGCTGTTTTAAACCATGATGGGTTCCCGCCGCCAAATGCGCAAACCAGGTCACCCGCTCCAAAAAAGCCGGGGTAGTACAGACTCATGCCATAACCGTCTGTGATCCCCAGGTCTTCCAGGGCAATATCAAAGATCCCAAACATCCATTCCCAGTCACTGATATAAACCGGGTCAGATCCACCACTGGGAAACACCACATTATCCTGCCAGCTATCCACATTGGGTGAGCCATCTTCATTAATTGTGACATAAGCACCGCTGAAACTGGAACCATCCACCGGGTTCTTGCCATACTTGACGATCCAATCCCTACGGTACTCATACCCTCCCCAGGGTTCGGGAGTATCATCCTCATAGGAATATATTTGGATGAATCGTTTTTCTCCGTCAATGACGTTGGTCGCTGTTGCTTTCAGATCGGGGTGCGCATCCAGGAATGCCCGGTAATTGGGCATATAGTCTTCCACATATTCGGTGATGTCCAGGGCGATTCCTTCATTATAGAGATCCAACGCCTTGCCCGAGTAGGCAGTCAGGTCCATCACATCCATGTAATCGCCAGTAGCAATGAGGGTATTGAAATTATCTGCTTCAGAACCCGAAACAGGAACAACGAAACTCAGGTCGATATACTTGCCATTACCTTTTTCGTCTGTACCATAAGGCAAAGTTTCAAGGTATTTTACAGCCGGGTTATCCCCATAATCAGGGTAATGATCGTCTCCTTGACGAATCCAGAATGTAAACTGACGTTCAGGTGGAACAACCCTCTCACCCGCAGCGCTTTCCTGGTTGTCATTACAGGCTGTGATCGGTAAAATGACGATCACACATAATGCGATATAAATAAATTTCTGCCAGAGTTTCATCTTTACTCCTTTAATCAAATTGTGTTGTTAGTTCCCATATAACGCATTTGCCAGTTTCTGGAGCATGACGGTTACTTTATCGGGGCCATACTTGTTCAGGGCATTGACAAAAGCATTCCAGTCCTCATCGCTGTAGGGGTCTTTTGTGCCCTTGATTAATGAGGGAACATTCTTGGTCATGAATTCGGCCACATTCGTGTTGATCTTGTAATATGTTTCTATATCCTCTTCAGAAAGTTGACCTGTAAAAGAACCAGGCAGCCAGCCGGTATTCTTATACTGCGTCCAGCGTTTTATACCCTCCAACCAAAGGGGATGATACAGTGCGGTTCCCCGCAGTTCTTCCATGTTCAGTCCAGGCAAACGGTCGCAGCGAAATGCCCCGTCCCCGATCTCCATCACAGTTGGATTGATCTGGTAGCGGGTGACACCATCCGCTTCCACAGCCATGGTGTATGCGCCTTCCGTCACCCCATTGTCGGTCATGAATTGGCTCTGAGCAAGCTCGTATTGCTCTTTTGAAAGGCCGAAGGAACGGATCGGGGCACCACCCTCTGGATCATACATAAAGTCCAGAAAGGTAAAGAGGGTTTCGAGGTCCTTTTGCTCTGCAGCGGTGGTAATTATGTAGCTCACACTTTCCTGGTTTGCCTGATACATGGCATAGGGAGCTTTGTTTTGCTGTGCATCCGTGCCGTAAATGTCATTGATCGGCTGGGCGGCTGCAAAGCTGACATAACCGTTGAGATAGGGATCATCCGGGTTAGCCAGGCGTCCGCCCAGGGTGGCCTGTACGCCATACCACAAGCCAACCTTGCCGGAGTAGACCTTGTTGTTATCGATCGCATAAAAAATGTCCGCTGTATGCTCCGGGAAGGCACTATCGATCCAGCCATTCTGGTACCAGGTATGCATGGCCTGCAGGTAGGTTCGGAAGGTATCCGAAGTTCCGCCATAGACAATGGAGTTTTCCGGTGTTTTGTGCCAGGTCGGGTTGCCGCCACCAAACGCAGAAACCAGGTCGCCCGTTTCCACAAAACCGGGATAATACAAACTGATGCCATAACCATCGCTAATCCCAAGGTCAGCCAAAGCAAGATCAAATATCTCAAACATCCACTCCCAATCGCTGATATAAACCGGGTCTGAACCACCACTGGGAAACACCACATTATCCTCCCAGCTATCAAGATCGGGCAAGCCGTCCTCTTTGAGATCTGAATATGCGCCACTGAAGGCGGATCCATCCTGCGGGTTCTTACCATATTTAACGATCCAATCCCGACGGTACTGGTAACCACCCCACATGTCTGGAACTTTATCCAGATAGATATAAAGTTGAATGAATCTGGGTTCACCACCGATGACATTGGTTGCAGTGGCTTTCAGATCGGGATTGGCATCCAGGAATGCCGTGTAATTGGGCATGTAATTTTCGACCCAATCGGTGATGTCCAGGGCAACGCCCTCCTCATAGAGGTCCGTTGCTTTGCCTGAATAGGCAGACAGATCCATCACATCCATATAATCGCCAGTAGCGATCAGGGTGTTGAAGTTGTCGGCCTCGGAACCTGAAACCGGGATGTAGAAGCTCAGATCTATGTACTTATCATTGCCCTTCTCATCCTTGCCGAATGAAAGGGTCTCAAGGTACTCGATACCAGGATTGTCATCGTAATCCGTGTAAGCCTCACTGCCCACGCGGAGCCAAAAGCTGTACTGCCTCTCCTCAGGCACGCTTCTATCATTCGCAGCAGTGTCTTTATCTCCCGCACAAGCCGCCAGGGGTACCAGCAAAACAATGCACATTGCCAATAGGGTCAATCTTTTCCAAAGGGTCATTTTTGTAACTCCTGGATCTGTTCTCATAATCTGAATGTTATTTTGCATACAAATTATCCGCCAGCGCCTGGAGCATGACGGTCACCTTATCGGGACCATACTTGTTCAAAGCATTCACAAAAGCATTCCAATCAGCATCACTGTACGGATCTTTGGTACCCTTGATGAAAGATGGGACATTCTTGGTCATGAATTCAGAAATGTTAGTATTGATCTTGTTTTGGATCTTGGAGTCCTCTGCTGAAAGTTGACCTGTAAAGGAACCAGACAAGTAACCTGTATTTTTATATTGAGTCCAACGCGCCACGTTGGCCACATAACCTGGATGGAACGCTGCTTTACCCCTGACTGAGTACAGGTCAATGCCGGGGAAGCGCTCTGCTTTTACCGCGTTCTCAAGACCTTTATCAAATATCTCCTGGTGTACCTGGTAACGGGTCACCCCGTCATCTTCAACGACCAGGGAATACGCACCCTCGGTCAAACCGTTCCCGGTCATGAATTCGTTCTGGGTGAGCTCATATTGCTCTTTGGATAGACCAAAGAAGCGAACTGCAGCGCCTTCCCTGGAATACAAATAATCGAGAAATGTGAACAGGGTTTCAAGGTCTTTGTCATTTGCAGAGGTTGTGACCATATATGGAGCAGCTTCCTGCCCTTGTTGATACATGGCAAATGGGGTCTTGTACTTCTCATTCTCGCTGCCATAGATATCATTGATCGGTTGCGCAGCAGAAAAGGCGACAAAACCATCCAGATAGGGATCAGCGGGATCAGCCAACCTTCCACCCAGGCTGCCTAACAACCCATACCATAGTCCCACCTTCCCTGAAAAGATCTTGCTGTTATCGATCGCGTAGAAAATATCTGAAGTGTGTTCAGCAAAGGCTGTATCGATCCAGCCATTCTTATACCAGTTGTTCATTGCCTGCAGGTAGGTGCGGAAGCCATCGGATGCAGCACCATTGACAATTTGATTCCCCTCGATCATATGCCATGTCGGATTTCCACCGCCAAATGCACAGACCAGGTCTCCTGTTCCCAAGAAGCCGGGGTAGAAAAGGCTCATACCATAGCCATCCGTGATGCCGAGGTCTTGCATGGCGAGATCAAAGATCGCAAACATCCATTCCCAATCGCTGATGTAAACCGGGTGGGCATCACCACTGGGGAAGACGACATTGTCTTCCCAACTGTCCAAATTCGGCGTGCCATCCTCATAGAAGGTTGTGTATGCACCGCTGAAGGAGGAGCCATCAACGGGATTCTTGCCATATTTGACGATCCAATCCCTGCGGTACTGGTATCCGCCCCACATGTCCCCAACATCATCAAGATAAATGAAGATCTGGAGGTAGCGCTTCTCGCCATCGATGACATTGGTCGCAGTGGCTTTCAGATCGGGATTGGCATCCAGGAATGCTGTGTAATTGGGCATATAGCCTTGCACCCAATCGGTGATATCCATGGCGACCCCTTCTTCATACAGGTCCAGGACAGTGCCAGAATAAGCGGTCAGGTCCATCACATCCATATATTCACCTGTGGCGATCAGGGTGTTGAAATTATCCGCTTCCGCCCCGGTTACAGGGATGTATGTGACGAGGTCAATATATATATCGTTACCATCCCCATCCGTACCATAGGAGCGCGTTTGGTAGTAATCCAAACCCGGATTCTGTTCATAGTCTGCATACTGTTCATTCCCGGTGCGGAACCAGAAGGTATACTGGCGCTCTTCGGGAATGCTTATCTCGCCCGAGGTTGCTTTATCAGCGCCACCGCAAGCGACCAGGGGCAATAACACAGCCAAACAAGTAAATAAAACAATCAGTTTTCTCATTTTTTCCTTTGTGACTTTCTAGTAGATAACCAAAATAATCGCTACCTGCCCGAATAAGTCTGGTTCTTTTCCGCTTCCTGCTCCAGGTCTTCCTGGCGCATGTATTTTGCAAAGACTTTTTCAAGAATGGTGACACTCAATCGCAGCAGGATGACCGGGAAGATCAATGCCAACCACGGCAGAAGATAAATTCCCAATGCCCCGGCCAGGATCAGCGATAGCAGCTTGATGTTAGGCCAGGGGTTGCTCAGCATGATAAGGGCTGCATTACGCATAATGGTCCGCATATTATCGGTGAAGCGCGCCAGGTAGGCAAAAATATAGAGGACCAGCAGGGCCACGAACACCAACAAGATCACAAACAGAATATAGAGATAACCATATCCATATCCTGCCTGCAGGCTATTAAAAAAGTAAACAATATCAAATATTAACAGGGCGATAACTGGCAGGCAGATCAACCACAACAAAACACCCTGTTTGAAATTACGTTTAAATGCACCAAAAAAGGTACCCGCCAGGTAACCCCTGTCGCGGAGCAGGTTTTCCAACAATGTGTAATAGGTGGCTGAGATAGCCGTACCCAGTGTGAAGATGGGGATGCTGCTGATCACCAGCAAAGCGTTTATCAGCAGGTATTTACCGATCTTGCGAGAAAATGTTGAAAATTTACTGTCGTATGCGAACACATCGATCTCTCATCTGGCGCATGTTTAACAACTAACCTTTAACAGCCCCAACCACGACATTCTTTTCCATTTTCTCTGCAAAGAAAGGCATGACCAGCAGAACTGGCATGGTGGCAACCACGATCAGGGCATACTGCACCAGGTAGCGGCTGTAGTCGGGATTGGCACTCATCAAAAATCCGGCGTTATCCGCCACGATCTGCCTGATCCACAACTGCAGTGGCCACAGGTCGCGCTTGGTGGGAATATAGATGGCCGCATTGAACCATGAGTTCCACTGCAAAAGCACACTGTTCATGATGATCACTGTACCGATGCTCATAGCCTGGGGGAGCATGACATCCCACATCACCCGCCAGTGGTTGGCACCATCCATGCGCGCTGCTTCAATCGTTTCCTTGGGCACATCGCGGTAGGCAGCGACCATCATCACCACAAAGAAGGCGTTGGTACAGCCGGGGATCAGCAGGGACCACCTGTTGCCCACCCAGCCAAGGCTCCTGACAACCATGTAAGTGGGGATCAAGCCGCCGCTGAACATGGCAGTCAGCATGATGAAGACAGTCAGGAATCCTTTAAGCTTCGTGTCACGGCTGATAACATAACCGCCGGTAATATTAATGAACATACAGAAGAAAGTAGCCCCGAACACATAGATCAGGGTATTCATATAGCCTTTTAAGAGGCTGGCATCCTTGAAAAGATTCTTATATCCTTCCAGGGTTGCCTTACCTTCAGGTGTCCACAGGATGCCGGAATGAGCTAACAATGATTTTCCATCGGAAAAGGACGCCATCACCACATGATAAAGGGGGATCAGGCTGCTAAAAGCTACCAGCACAACCACCAGGATGATCAAAGTCTGCAGGATCTTTTCGCCAGTGTTGAGAGTCTCTACCATACCTTCTCTCGGTAATCTCAGTTTTCTTTTTAGATTTGTTGCACTTTGCATGACAGGCTCCTTTAGAAAAGAGATGTTTTCGAGAGCTTCCGGCTGAGGGCATTGGACCCGACCAGCAAGAACAGGGAAGCAACCGACTGGAAAAGGCCTGAAGCTGTTGAAAGGCCATAATTCGCTGCGCTGCTGAAGGCCATGCGGTATGTATAGGTCGAAAGCACATCGGCAGTAGCATAAGTCGATGGCATATACAGCAGCAGGATCTTGTCAAAACCCACTGTGAAAAACAGGCCACAGCGCAGGACAAAAATCATAATGATCAGAGGTTTGATGCTCGGCAGGGTGATCTTGGTGATCCGCTGGAACCTTGTCGCACCATCCACCGCAGCTGCTTCATGGAAGTCCTTGCTAACATTGGCGATGGCAGCCACAAAGATGATCGATCCAAAACCGATCTCCTGCCATAAGCTGGTAAATAAGTTGATCAACCAGAAGACAGGAACGTTGGGATTGGCCAACCAGTTCTGTTGTTCAAACCCCAGGAAGGTCAAAACCTGGGTGATCGCGCCTGTATTTCCGACAAATTCCCTGACCAGTTGTGCCACCACCACCGCTGCCACAAAGTGCGGCATGTAGGTCATGACCTGGACGATGCGCTTGAACTTCTTATTCTGGATCTCAGAGATCAGTAATGCAAAAATGATCGGCAGGAAAAAGCCGATCGTGAGGTTCAGCAAGGCCATGGCCACCGTATTGCGCATCACCTGGGGGAAGGTCTCGCCGGTGAACAGGTCGATGAAGTTCTGCAGTCCAACCCACTGACTGCCAAAGATACCTTTGGAAACTTTATAATCCTGGAAGGCGATCAGGATGCCAAACATGGGAATGTAGTGGAAGAAAATGAAATATAGCGCTGTGGGGATAAACAACAGGTACAGCGACCAGTTCTGTTGAAAATCCTTTCCCCAACTGGAGGTTTTCACCCCAGGTTGCGCCGGGTTGGGCGTTCTTTTCATATTGCCTCTCCTAACGCTAAAAATATCAAAAGAGTTAAGGTGGCAGTCGCCACCTTAACTCTTCCGTTCAAACAGTATTACTGCTGCGGGTTTGCAGCCTGGTAATCTGCAAAGGTCAAAGAAAGTGTATCCTCCAACTGCCCAGATCCGTTCTTGAATGTAAAGAAGAAAGCGGTCTTGTAGTCAGTGGTCACTTCGATCAGCTGGGACTCAAAGGTCTCATCCAGGGTAATGGTGAATTGGGGTAACGGACCGGAATTGTCTTCGGTCCAGGTGCCCTGAGTGACAGTGCCCATGCCCACATAGTTCAGTTTACAGGTGCCATCGGGGTACATTTCGAGTACGACGGATGGATTGGTGCCCACCCAGGTGTACTTTGGTCCAGGCACTACCTGTGCCATGACCAGCTCAACATCATTAACCCCATCAGTGGTAGTATAGACGAAATCACCAAACAACTGGGTTTCGTAGTTCAAGGGAATGAGATAATCCACGCCATCCAGGGTCAGGGTGATGTTGTAGTCTGCGCCAAGCTTCCAGGTGCCTTCAATCGTATTATCCACACCTGCATAATTGATCACCACAGCTGCAGTCTCATCTTCATACAGGTAGGTTGTGCCTTTCATCTCGCCATAAGCTGCTTCTGCAAGGGTGCCGGCAAAACTCAGCGTGACTGCCTTTTCCTTTGGGGGTACCAGGGTCAGGGTAGTACCATCCAAACCCGCATACGCACCTGTGCCATCCTCATTCATGGTAATGGTATAGGTCTCGCCGCTATCAGCGTCGGTCAGGGTGAAGATGTCGCCTTCTTTGACCCAGGTGCCTTCAATGATCATGTCAATGCTGTCTTCAAAGGTGCCGTTGTGCTTGAGGGCAACCAGGCTGTAATCATCATCTTCCTTGTACAGTTCGATGACGTTCACGCCGGTCTCATCTTCCGGGGTGTGGGGGGAATCGATGATATGCTTGAAATTCTTATTGTAATAAGACTCCAGGTTGACGACCATATCTAACGCCGTGTCATAACCCACCCGGGCATATTCCGAACCATCAAAATTGGTTATGATGATCGTCTTATCCGTGGTTGCAGCAGTAACATCAAACTCATGGTCTGGTTCCCCAAGTTTGGGATCCCAACCTTTTCCTTCGTCCACGATTTCATAATAACCGGCCATATACTGGCCATTGTTATACAGTGAAACATATACGACACCATTTTCATAGAAGTGGAAGTAACCTACATACTCTCCATATCCCGGGGGGGTGAAGCGTTCTTCGTAGATCCCGGTGAACATGGTCACTTCTTCCGGTGCTTCCGTGGGCGCTTCGGTAACGACCTCGGTGGGTTCTGCGGTTTTGACCTCTTCAGTCTCAACCACTTCTGCTTCCTTAGGGCCACAGCCCGCAAGGACCATGGACAAAGCCAGGAACAAGCAGATCAACGTAACAAACAAACTTTTCTTCATTCTTTACTCCTTTTCTCTTTTAATTTATTGCAACATTTTTTTCATTTCAGATCGGAGAAGCCGGTCATCTGAACCTGCAGAATAACCTGGAATTCTCATGATCTTATCTTATACCAAGAAACCTTTAAATGTATATCAAAAATCACGCATGCTTATCATATTTTTTTAATAATCCGATATTATTTCTCCTATTTTCTTTACAACCCGTTTCCATCCACACAAACACTTTACCGGGCATCTAGAAAACACCCAGCTCCTCGCGGTACTGTTTTGGCGTTTTACCTGTAGCCTGCTTAAAAAGTGCCGTAAAGTGGCTCTGCGAACTGAATGAGAGATGTTCACTGATCTCCACCAGGGATAACTGCGAGTATTTGAGCAATGTTTTGGCTTCATTGATCTTGGCGGTTCGGATGTAACCCTTGATCGTCTGCCCGGTCTCCCGTTTGAACATCCCCGATATATAATGATCATTAAACCCGGTCAAATTTGCGACCTGCGATGCCCAAAGAGCATCCTGCACATGGGCATCGATGTAATCACAACAGTGTTTGACCATTTTCGAGTACTGTCGTGTATGCTGCTGCTTCTTAACGCGTTCAGAAAAATCATACAGCATCTCCCGTGAGATGGTGATGATCGGTAAAAGGTCCCTCATAGCCTCAACCCGCTGCAAATACTGGTTGACCAGGCTGTGGGCAATTTCCGGGTTCAACCCACCCTCTTCCGCTGCATAACGGGCAAGGGTTGCCAGGATGATAAAGAAGTTCTTATGCTGGCGGATGGGATCAGCATGGGGGATCTGGACAATATGATCATACCTGGCGGTCCGCAATAGCATTTTCAATTTATCCAGGTTGCCTTCACGGATGTATCCCAGGAGTTGCTTCTCAAATTCGTCCGTTTGACGGAACAGCATATCAATATCCTGAGGTTTTTCAACCGCGGGAGCAACTTCACCTGGAAGAGTTCTGGTTCCTTTAACCAGCCCGATGATGCTTTCCGCAGAATAATCTGGAGAGTCATGATATAGAAATGCATATATCAGGGAAATCACGCGGGCTAATTCTTCATGGGGGCACACCGGGGAGTTGTTGAGCGCCCTACTTAATTGGCCCCTGGGCTGCCCCTTGACATCATAATCGTGGGCATAATTGACGATCATCATCTTGGAAGGTCCGGATGTGAAAACCGGCCCCAGGACAATGATCCTGACAATTTGATCCTCATTGATCATTGGGATGCCAGCCCAGATCTGGTTGAATTCGCTTGAGACAATTTGGGGCTTTTGTGTTTCCCGGATCAACGGGAAAAGCAATTCCTGGCAATCCGAGATGGTGAACAATAAGCGGTCATCTTCGGCATGCTCTGAGTATTGCTCTAAAAGATCCCCTGCCGGGCTGAAAACCTGCAAAGTCAGGTGATAAGTGCCTGATATTACCTGGCAGATCCACTGCTCATTGACTTGAATTTCCATGATACTCATCCCGGATCAACCTCATGAACTGAGATACCATGGTTAACAAACTGGATCATGCCCCATCTGCCATTGACCATCCAGGCCGGGTCCTGCCGGCCAAGGTCCTGCGCTTGACCCGGTTGCAGACCAGCCGCGATATCTGATTTCAAGACGCGCAACAATAACAGCGGGGCTGGTGGTTGCATAATCTCTGACCAGGGAGTGGCTGGTTCCCAACGGGCATCACCCAACCAGCGCCGGTAGTTAATATCGCCCTTGCTGATGATCAGACCTGCTCCACCAAGTTCCCTGTGTATTCCAGGCGGCATGGCACCTGCCGGTATGGGCGAACCCCAGTAAAAGTGGGTCGATACTTGCAGCCTGCCCATCTTTAAGGCTTGTTCCAGGCGATCCCCGACAAGGCTAACCCAGCCAATGTCAAAAGACTTCATCCAGCGGATAGCCCATTGGATATCGGGAGCAATGACATCGGAGACAAAACAGGGATGCGGTCGGACATGCAGACGGACACTCAGGCGGGGAGTTTTTTCCAGGAGGGCATCGGCCATCAGCAGGTCAAAGATCAACTCGCTGCCGAAATTGTCCAGGATCAAGTCCACCCGACCGCAGACCAATTCTCGAATATAGGCCATGGCATCCTCAGCCTGGTCAGCCACCAGGTGTGCCCGGCTGCCTCCGCCCTGCGCTTTGCCGCCGCCAGCACCTTTGACCGGCCACAGGCTGAGATCCGCCTGGTTGGCCCACAGCGATAAAGCGATCAGCGCGTGGATGCGCTCCAGCGGCGTCAACGCGGACAGTGGATCAATTTGATTGAGAGCATTTTCTGCCTGTTGCAATCCAAGCTCTTTCTGCACCCGGAACGGGTCAAATCCCTGATATGAGCCCGGGAGGAAATAACCGGTGGCTTCCAGGATGCGGCGGTAGAAGTACATTTCAGCTGCAAACAGGGGCATTTCCAGCCAATTCTGACCGATCCAAGGCCGCAGGCACTGCTCCCAATCCTGCCAGTCGGCTGCTTGCCGGTCATGCAGGGAGCGGATCAGTCCATGCGGCAGGTCATCCGCCAGGTCAGACAGGCGCTTGTTTACCGGCTCATCAAAGTAATTCTCAGCTATCACCCGTCTGGCCATCTCCGGAAGACGCCTGATGATGGTATCTTCGGCAAAGGAACCGGGTTCTGAACCGATTAAGACTGGCACACTGGTAATCATTGTCATTTTAAAAATACATACCTATGCGCATTATTTTGAGCGTCCAGATAATTCTTGCAAGCATTTAATCGTTCACCTCTGATCCCAATCTTTAGCAGTCGGTTTACCTCAATCCCTGGACAGGCGGTAGTAAAGGTCATTCCAGCGCAGTTTGTCCTTGAAATCGTCCACCCTGGTATGCTCATCGATCACCACGAACTCCAGTCCGGCAATTTCGGCCAGGTCACGCAGGTGGGCGGCATTGACCGCATAGCTGAAACTGGTATGGTGTGCCCCGCCGGCGTAGATCCAGGCCGCCGCTGCAGTTTTCAAACTGGGACGCGGCAGCCAGAAAGCCCTTGCCACCGGCAGTTTGGGCAGCGGTTGATCGGTCGGTACCACATCCACCACGTTGGCAACCAGCCTGAAGCGCTGTCCAAGATCGATCAGCGACGCACCGATCGCCGGACCGGTGTGGGCATCAAAGATCAGGCGCAGCGGGTCGCTTTTGCCGCCGATCGACAGCGGCAGGATCTCCAGTTTGGGCCTGGAGGCAGCGATCGATTCACACACTTCCAGCATATGCGCTCCCAAAACCTTGTCTCCACCAGGGCTGAAGTGGTATGTATAGTCCTCCATGAAACTGACCCCACCCTGCAGACCAGCGCTTATCACCTTCATCAGCCGTACCAGGGCAGCTGTCTTCCAGTCACCTTCAGCGCCAAAGCCATAACCATCGCGCATCAGCCGCTGGACTGCCAGCCCCGGCAGTTGTGCCAGGCCGTTCAGGTCCTCAAAGGTGGTGGTAAAGGCCTTGAAATGGCCCTCTTCCAGGAAGTTGCGCATGCCCACCTCGATGCGTGCCCCCTCGCGCAGCGAGGCATGTCGCTCTCCGCCCGGGCGAAGGATATCGACCACATCATATTCATCAAGATAGGTCTGTATCATGCTGGCGATCTCAGCCTCACTGGCATCATTGACCGCCCGGACCAGGTCACCCAGCCCGTAGCCATTGACACTGTAACCCAGTTTGATCTCTGCCTCGACTTTGTCACCCTCGGTGACCGCTACCTCGCGCATATTGTCGCCAAAACGGGCTACTTTTGCACCCTGCCAGTCTGCCCAACCGGCAGCTGCCCTTGTCCAGGTGCCCAGTTCGGCCTGCACCTCATCGTCCTGCCAGTAACCCACGACCACCTTGCGGTCCAGGCCCATGCGCGTTCCAATGAAACCAAATTCGCGGTCACCATGGGCGGACTGGTTGAGATTCATGAAGTCCATATCGATCTCTGACCAGGGGATTTCGCGATTGAACTGAGTATGCAGGTGGGCAAAAGGCTTTTTGAGCAGCCCCAAACCGCCGATCCACATCCTGGCAGGAGAAAACGTATGCATCCAGGTGATCAAACCGATACAATGCGGGGTTGAATTGGCTTCCAGGCACAGTCCGCGGATGGATTCCGGCGTGGTCAATACCGGTTTGAAGACCACCCTTACCGGTATTTGACTGGAGGCATTCAGCGCCGTGGCGATCTGCTGTGAATGTACAGCCACCTGCTCCAATGTTTTGGTCCCATACAAAGATTGGCTACCAGTGACAAACCAGACTTCATATTGTGTTAGATCGATCATAAATCCTCCTATTTAATAAAGAATCTATTCACTGCTGCCCATAGACATGGGTGTAGCGATCATGCAATTTATCCACATCCGCCTGGGAAATGACATCCGGGCTGCCGATCTGTAAGGCCAGCCAGACTGTGGCGGCGACATCCTCTGTCATCACAGCCGCTTTAACCGCAGCCGTGGCGTCCCTGCCGATGGTAAAGACACCATGATTTTTCAGCAGGACTGCCTGTGAGCTGCCGATGCTTTCGAGCACCACTTTGCCTATGGCATCATCACCGATCAGGGCAAAGCCACCACAGGGAATTGGACCGCCAAATTCATCGGCCATGGCGGTCAGCACACAGGGGATCGGCCGACCAACGGCAGCAAAGGCGGTTGCATAACGCGAATGGGTATGCACTACCCCACCAACATCCGGCCGGTGCTGGTAGATGTAGAGGTGGCTGTACACATCCGAAGAAGGCTTATAGTCACCCTCGATCACTTTGCCTGCCATATCCACAACCACCATGTGCTCGGGCAGCATCTCTTCATAGCGGATGCCGCTGGCTTTAATGACCACCTGTCCACTTTGCACATCGCGAGCAGAGATATTGCCGCCCGTCCAGCGCACCAGGTCGTTCTTGGGCAGTTCCTGGTGCAGCTGCACCAGTTGTTCTTTAAGTTGTTCCAGCATTCAACACCTCACATTTCGAGACAATTCCCTAGCGCAAGGCTTCCACAGCGGCTTTTTCGATTGCCAGGCCTCGCTTGTAGCGCTCCATGAAAGCAGCAAATCCTCTCACGTCTTCAGGATCGGGAGAAATGGTCATGGCATCTGTCCCGGCAAAGACCTTTTCCGCCAGGTAGACTTCCAGGTTTTCATCCTTGGCCCTGTTGTGCATAAATGCTGCCAGCAGCGCCATGCCCCAGGCACCACCCTCCCCCGCCGTTTCCATCACTGAAACAGGCACGTTCATGACAGTTGCCATGACCCTTTGGCCAACTTCCCAGGTTTTAAAGAAGCCGCCATGCCCCAAGATTCGCTCCACGCACACATTTTCCTGCTCAAAGAGGATATCCAGGCCAATCTTCAAAGCGCCCAGTGAGGCATAGAGGTGGGTGCGCATAAAATTTGCCAGGTTAAAGGCACTTTCCGGCTTGCGCACAAAGAGCGGACGCCCTTCCTCAAAATGGGTGATGTGCTCGCCAGAGAAGTAGTTATATGCCAGCAGCCCCCCGCCATCCGGATCGCCTTTTAACGCCTGCTGGTAGAGCAGTTCAAACAGCCTGCCGGGTTCGATCTTGAGCCCCAGCAGGTCGGCAAACTCGCCAAACAGGCCGACCCAGGCATTGAGGTCCGTGGTGCAGTTATTGGAGTGCACCATGGCGACCGGCTTGCCGCTGGGCGTGGTCACCAGGTCGATCTCGGGGTGCACTTCTGAAAGGGCGTGATCCATGACGATCATGGCGAAGACCGATGTTCCGGCAGATACATTGCCTGTGCGCTCAGCGACGCTGTTGGTGGCGACCATGCCGGTACCGGCATCACCCTCGGGCGGGCAGAGCGGCACACCCGGCTGCAAAGTTCCCGAAGGGTCAAGTAACCTGGCACCGGCTGCGCTCAGGACGCCTGCCGGCTCACCAGCAACAAATACCCTGGGCAGGATCTCTTCCAAACGCCAGGGAACCTGTTCTTGATCCAGTAATTGGTTAAAAGCATCAAGCATGGGCTGATCGTAGTTATTGGTTCGGCTGTCGATGGGGAACATGCCCGAAGCCTCACCCACACCCAGCACCCTTTGCCCGCTCAACTGCCAGTGCACGTATCCAGCCAGCGTGGTCAGGTGGGCGATCCGGGCGACATGGTCTTCATTGTTCAGGATCGCCTGGTAGAGATGGGCAATGCTCCAGCGTTGGGGAATGTTATAATGAAACAAGCCAGTCAGTGCATCAGCAGCCTGCCCGGTGATCGTGTTGCGCCAGGTGCGAAACGGCACCAGCAGCTTTCCCCGGGCGTCCAGCGCCAGGTAGCCGTGCATCATGCCACTGAAACCCATGGCACCCACTTTCTGCAGTGGGATGCCAAAGGTACGCTCCACATCCAGGCACAGGTCGCGGTAGCAGTCCTGCAGCCCGGTCCAGGCGTCCTCAAGATGGTATGTCCAAACGCCATTTTCAAAGCGGTTTTCCCAGGCATGACTTCCGGAAGCAATCGGTTGGTGATCCTCCCCGATCAGGATTGCCTTAATGCGCGTGGAACCCAACTCTATGCCGAGGATCGCTTTACCTGCCTGGATCGCCGTTTTGATCTTATCCTGTTCACTGGCCATAGCACACCTCTCTTTCTTATCAGTTATCGGCCGACCTTGATCCAGGTCAGCTCACCTTGATATTCAATGCAACCGGTTCAAGCCCTTCGCCAGCCACCTGGAGAGTGATAATGCCTGCTTTTTCGGCTTTGACAACCGCCAGTGCCCTGCCGTAAAAAGTGGTATGGCTGCCGTTGACATAGACTTCTTCTGTACAGGGATTGGCGCTGCCAAAACCCAGCAATTTACCGCCTTGCACTGTAGCGGTGAGCTTGTGGTCAGCATTGCGCTCGATCACCCCGTTCTCACCCACCAGGTCGACATGCACATAAGCGATCCTGCCTGCCCGGAGTTCAGCTTCTTCTGGTGTCAGGGCGATCTTTATCTTGCCGATCGCTGAAACCAATTCGTTTTCCGACAACTTCTTGCCACTTTGATCATATGCAACCGCTTTCAGGGTACCTGGAGCATATTTTGCCTTGAACATGGCTTTATACTCTTTGATCGCCTTTTTACCCAGGGATTTTCCATTGAGGAATAATTCGACAGTGACAGCATCCGCATACACTTCGATCACTGCCGGGTCACCCTCGCAATTCTGCCATGACCAGCTATCAATGGCATTGGTGCCGCGCCACATGGATTTGGAGGGGCGTTTACCGGGATGGTTGACCGGGCGCACGCCGATATAGGGCTTCTCTTCCAGACCCCAGACGGTCGAGGCATATTTTGCTTCAGCACCAATGTTGCCCAGGATGTCAATCGCACCGGAATCTGCCAATAACCAGGGAAAGGGTTTGAAGATTCCACCACCAGAATAAGACCATGCGCCGATGCCTGCCTCACCCAGGTAATCCCAACCTGTCCACATGAAATCACCCACCAGGTAGGGGTATTTCTTGACCATTGCCCAGTTTTTAGCGATATCAAAGGGGAAGGTCTCACTGCCCAGGACGACCCGTTCCGGGTGGCGGGTTCCTTCGATCGGGTAACGCCCGGAGGCATAGTTATAGCCGGCTATATCCAGCAGGTCCAGGCTGGGCGAAGTGACCAGGTCTGCTTTCTTGGAATTGGCAGCTTTGCTCATCGCCGGTCCAACTATTGAAACGACCAGATTGAATAACAAGCTGCTGGAAGCCTGCTGTTTCTTTTTCCTGGAAGGTTTCTTTTCTATGGTCATTTCACCTTCTTTGTTGCTGAAGAAACTCCTGCCCTTGCTTGCCATGTTGATGATCATCAGGTTCATCCCGCCCGTCACCGCACGGTTGCGATCCAGGCTGTGGATGTAATCAACCATCTCTCTGGTCAGCTGCAAGCCGCGTTCCTGGGCAGGCTCACCCACCTCGTTGCCGATGGAGTAGAGGATGACCGAGGGGTGGTTGAAATCACGTTCCACCATGGCGCGGATATCCTCTTTGTGCCATTGATCAAAATCTTTGGCATAATCATGGGTGGTCTTGCGCTGGTACCACATATCAAAGGTCTCATCCATGACATACATCCCCAGGCGGTCACAGGCTTCGAGCAGTGCATGTGAAGTCGGGTTGTGTGAACTGCGGATGGCATTGAAACCCGCCTGTTTCATGATACGCACCCGGCGCTCTTCTGCCTGGTCATATGCACAGGCACCCAGAATGCCGTTGTCATGGTGGATGCAGCCGCCGCGCAGCAGGGTGTTCCGACCGTTGATGAACAAGCCCTTGTTGCTCCATTCAACCTTGCGGATGCCAAACTGCTCGGTCACCTCGTCAACAACCTTGCCATCCTCGGTGAGGGTGACATGGCAATGATACAGGTTGGGTTCATCAGCAGACCACAACCTGGCATCTGCGATCTCAAATTCGACAGAAGCACCGCTGCCTGAGGCAACAACCCTGTCACCATCCAGGATATCGACCTGGACTTCGCCACCATTGGCTTTGGTCTCAACCAGGATCCTGGCGGGTGTATATGATAAAGTCGATACCTTCACACCATCCAACTCAATGTGAGTCTTGTTGGTTATGACCAGGTGCACCGGGCGGTAGATACCGCTGCCGGTATACCAGCGGCTGTTGGGGATCTGGGAGTTGTCGGCAATGACCTTGATGGTATTCTGTTTGCCATACTGCAGCAAGCCATCCGTTGGTACAAAGAAGCGTGAATAGCCGTAAGGCCGTCCGCCAGCTTCCCGGTCATTGATATAGACTGTGCTGTTCTTGTAGACACCCTCAAATTCGAAGGTAACCACCCGCTCCTGCCATTCCGTGGGAACAGCAAAGGTCTTTTCATAGACATACTTGCCGCCCGGGAAGAAAGCGATCGCGCTGGTGCCTGGGCTGTCCGGGTCGCGCTGTTCGTGGAGCATGGCGTCATGCGGCAGGTCTACGATCTGTGAAGCTTCGGGTTGACCATCCTTATAAAAGGTCCAACCCTGGTTGAAGTTGATTTTTTCCATATCTGGTCTCCTTTGTTATAAACGAACTAATTAGCTTTCCGTACCTACTTTACATTTTACCTTTTCCTCATCGCAGGAAAATGGGGATTATTCGATAAAGGCACCGGTCTTTAATGAACGGTGCCTTTACCATTTTTTTGCGGTACTAAACCTTTCTCAATCAGATAGAGGTTGGTTCTTCTTCCTGACCGACCGTAGTCAGATCCACGCCCTTGGTTTCCTTGACCTTCCAGATCAACAAGATCATGGCGATCACAATACTAGGTATTGCCTGGTACAAAATGGCGTTGCTGATGGATGTGAAGCGAAGCGCAATCGACATATAGATATTTCCAACCATCGCTCCGATCATGAGAATCAAGGCCAAAGCTGCAGCACCGGAACTGCGGATCGATGTGGGCAGTTTTTCGGCAGCGATAATACTTAGGTAATCACCACCCTGCCAGAAGCAGCCCAGGTAAAGGCCATAAAAAGCTCCGACAAGGTAAGGGTTCCAGGCATGTTGAGCTGAGTACACAAATAAAATGAAAAGCCCGATGCTCAAAATGCCAAAAATGGCAGCTGTCGCTTTCCGTCCTATTGCATCTCCCATAAAGCCTGCAATAAGAATGACCGCTGCAAACATAAACCCGTACATAAAGAGCGCATTTGTAATATCCGCAGTGGGCATGTTCGCCGCATACATGATTGGCTCATAGAATGACCCCATTCCAGCAACGCATAAATAGTAGATCAGTATGATAATGATGACCCACTTGAGTTCCTTGTGTTTGAAGATGTATTTAAGCGCCGGGAAGACACCTGTCTTTTCCTTGTTGGCTTTCTTCTGTAATTTGGCTTCCTGATCGCGTGCCAAGCGTTCTTCATAAGGAATCTCCAATTGTTCCAGACGACCTTTAAGGAAAGGTGATGATTCCCTGGCAAAGAACAGGGCGATCAGGGCAATCACCACTGTCAGGATGATCGGTACAAGGTAAACCATACGCCACCTGGTGGGATCATCTCCCATAAATGCCCGGCGCATCAGGGGTAAGAGGACAAAGCCAAGCGTACCTATTGCCTTGGTGATGCCATAGAACCTGGCTCTTTTATTGGGTGGAGCCACTTCAAGAATGTAAACTACCTGCATATCATGAGCAATAAAAAATGAACCGATCAAAGTGCCTATGAAATAAACCGCAAATGATTTTGATAACATGCTGATCAACATGCCAACCGCCATCCCCAGGGTGTTCAAGACCAGGAAGATCTTTCTGCCATACTTGTCCGCCAGGGCTTTATAGAACGGAACGATCAACATGATGACAAAACTAACCAGTCCCAAAGCTGAAAGATAAGATAAACCCTCATTAAAGGTCATTCCACGACCCTGGACGAAGAATTCCGTTACCCAAGATGACTTGATGTTATTGCCCACCAGGGTGGTGATCTCATCCACTGAATGGATCAATATGGCAATGATCATGATCACAATCAGGTAACCCGCATATGGGGCTTTCGCCGCTTTCTTGCGCAAGGATTCCAGTTGTTTGGATTCTCTTGCTTTGATTCTTTCTACTTTTTCCATTTCTTTCTCCTTTATCCAATCTAATGAATTTTTTTACCCTGGTGTTTATTCCACCCGGATCTTAACAACCTGTTCTTTCAGACTTTCGCTAGAAAATGTGACGGTGATCTCACCTTTTTCATACCCGCTGCGCACAATGGCGATCATGCGTCCATGGTAAGTGGTAAAAAAGGTCCCGGTATACTCCTCCGTCGTTCTTGGCGCGCCGCTACCCACCGCCTGGAGTATTCCCGCGCCTTCCACCATGACATGCACAGTCTTTTCCTCGTCCATTTTTACAATACCCGCATCATCCGTAAGCAACACATTAATGTATGCCAGGTCTTCGCCATTGGCTTTGAGGGTGAGAACTTCCGGAACGAGATTCAACCGTGTTTCTTTGGCTGCGGTCAGGAGGAAATCCCGGGCAAGCTCCCTGCCATTGGCATCATAACTCACCGCCTCCAGCCTGCCGGGGGCATAGGCAACTACAAATTTCGCCAGGCACTTTACGAGCTGTTTTCTTCCCAAAGACTTCCCATTAAGCTGCAATTCAACCTGGTGCCCCTGGCTGTAGACCTGCACTTCTGTTTTGTGTCCTTCATATCCATCGAAAGTCCAACTCGGGACCGCATCCGTTTTGCGGTAGCCAATGCCATAAAACGTTTTTCTTGTATAGTTCTTCGGGTGGCGGGAAGCAATATAGGGTTTGTCATATACACCCCAGACCGCTGCAGACTGGTAGGCATGGGTATCCCGGAAACCGGTGATGTCGTGGGTGCCGCAACCTGCAATGATCACGGGATATGGTTTTGAGTAGGATCCGGTGTTTTTGTCATAATCCACAACTCCAACACCGCATTCGCCAAGGTAATCCCAAGATGTCCAGACAAAGTCACCAACCAGGTAAGGGTGCTTTTTGACCAGTGCCCAGCGATCAAAGATGGAATCAGGTTGAGTCTCTGTTCCGACCATCACCCGCTCGGGATACCACTCATGGTGCCTTTCATATGACAGGTCGCCGTAGTTGTACCCCGCTATGTCCAGCAGCGAGAATATCTCCCGGGTTGCCTTATCAGAGGGTTTCGGCTTGCTGAGCCCCTTCATGAAGCCACCCATGACTGATACCATGATATTGATCATCACTGACCCACTCATCTTGCCGTCAGGCTCTTCGGATTTGGGGTCAACCACATCATCCTTATGGAATTCCTTGCCCTTGGTAGGCGAAATCTTGATACCCTTGGCTTGAAGAACATTCAACATGAGGTTAACTCCCATGGTGACCGGCCGTGAATCATCAATATCATGGCAGACCCTGACCATTTTTTTACCGTATTCCACACCTTCAGGCGTATTGCATTCTGATATTTCATTACCGATGGAATACATGATGACCGAGGGATGGTTGAGGCATTTTTCGACCATTAACTGCAGATCTTTCTCCCATTCATCTCGGAAGTAGAGCACATAACCATAAGTTCCATTGTTCTCAAACCAGACATCAAAAGCTTCCTCCATCACGTACATGCCCAGCTCATCACAGGCATCCAGCATGGCCTTGCTTTTGGGGTCATGGGCACCACGGATGGCATTGTAGCCAGATTCCTTGAGGATGCGTACCCGGCGATACTCTGCTGCTTCAAAACTGCAGGCTCCCAGGGGACCGTTGTCGTGATGGACGCACCCGCCACGCAGCTTGATGCTGTTGCCATTGATCAGCAGACCCTGCTTAGCGTTCCACTCGATCTTGCGGATGCCAAAACGCTGGACATCCTCATCGATCAGCCTGCCCTTCCTGAGCAGGGTAACTTTCGCCTGGTACAGGTGCGGATGCTCAGCATCCCACAGATGGGCATCAGGAACAGGGATCTCGCAGTGCTCTCCCGTTCCAGTAGCCACAATTACGTCATCGTATAGAATATCGGTGCGGATCTCACAATCATCTGACCTGGTTGCCTTCACTGTGACATCCAGGACCGCCGGGGAGTAGGACCTGGTTATGACCTTGACCCCATCCAGGTCGATGTGTTCTTTTTCAGCCACAATGAGCTTGACCGGGCGGTAAATGCCTGAGCCGGTATACCAGCGCCCATTGGGTACCTGTGAGTTGTGCACCAATACCTTGATGAGGTTATCCTGTCCAATCTTCAGTTTACCGGTCAGGTCCACATAGAAATTGGAGTACCCGTAAATATGACCGCCCACTTCTTCGTCGTTAAGAAATACGTGGCTGTCCATGTAAATGCCTTCAAATTCCAGGATCACCGTCTTATACCGGTACTCATCTTTCCCAAAAAGGAGTTTTTCATAGTAATAATCCCCACTGGGAAAGTAACCGAACAAAGCGCCATTTTTGAGCCGCGGGACACGCTTTTCATAGATCATCGCATCATGAGGCAGGTGGACAGTCTTCTTGTTTTGGGGCTCATCTTTCGAATAGAAAATCCATCCGGCGTTAAAGTTTTGTCTTTTCATGCTTACTCTCCTTCAGTCATCCTAATAGCAGTGAATCCTCTTAGAAATTAAAAATCAAGTCGTAGAACGAACAACCAGCTCCGGCAGGATCATTTCCACCATTGGCTCAGGGACCTTCCCTTCCTGGTAAATGTTGATAATGTCGACCAGGCGGTTCACACTGCGCGAACCTAAAGCAAACTGGTCCTGGTGGATGGTCGTCAGGGGTGGATAAAAATAAGCAGACTCAGCCAGGTCATCAAAACCAGCCACGGCCAGGTCGTTTGGGATGCGCATTCCCCGCCTTTGGGCAACCAGGAGCAGTGAAAGTGCCATTTGATCGTTGGCAGAAAATACTGCATCAACATGATGGTTCTCCAGTAACTTGAGAGCCGCCTGTTCACCGCTGCTGGAGGACCAGTTACCTTCCACACAGACAATGGGGTCAAGACCCGCTTCTCGCAATGCATCCTGCCAACCACGCAGGCGTTCACGCGCCTCCCACCATTCCTGGGGACCAGCGAGATGGGCGATCGAGCGGTGTCCTTTTTCCAGCAGGTGCTGTATGGCCATTTTTGCCCCGGCATGGTTATCGATCGCCAGTGATTCTATGCCAGGGCGTGGTTGCATCGTCAGGAAAACAATTGGCACCGGCACCTCGGAGAGCTGACCTTCCAGCCATGCCCGGTTATCGCCAATCTCCGGTACCGCCCACAGAATGCCATCAACGCGATGCGAAAGCAGCCTCTCCATGATCGGTTTTATCTCTGTGGATGTGTAATGAGGAAGTTCTTCAAGCAGAAGAGCATAGCCATGGGCTTCTGCTTCGCTGGTGATGCCGTTCAATGTCCGCGAGGGACCAATATATTTCAAACCAGCGGTTACGACACCCAGCGTACAACTGCGCCCCTGGATCAGGCCGCGGGCCAGCATGCTGGGATGGTAGCCGAGTTTCTGGATGATGGCCTTCACCCGTTCGCGGGTTTCCATGGCAACATCCGGGCGGTCATTGATCACCCGCGAAACGGTCTGAGTCGAAACACCCGCCTGGCGGGCAACATCTTTTATGGTGACTTTGGAATTTCCATTCACGAGACCACTCCGAATGTTATCGTTACCGTTATCGATAACATTTTATGCAGACTCACGTATTTTGTCAATGTTTTTACAGATCCATACCAGAGTCAGCAGATAACAGAAAGGGTCATGAGAACGGAATTCATTGGGCCATTTTGGTAGACTTTTGACTGATCCGCCCATAATTAGAATACACACCAGTTTATTCATTGCAATAAGTTATCATTTATGATAATATGTAGCAATGGAATTTAATTCGCTCCTGGAACTGGTGGGCAGTGACCCCGTCTTTTCATCATCCCTGCTGCTGGCTGGAAATGTAGATCCAAAACCGATCCGTCTGCAGCTTTCCCGCTGGGTGAAAACTGGTCTCATACACCAGATCCGCAGGGGACTCTATGCGATCGCCCCCCCATATCAAAAAACGAAGCCCCACCCATTTCTTGTAGCCAATCACCTGCAAAGGGCGTCATATGTCAGCCTGCAGTCAGCCCTGGCGTATTATGGCCTGATCCCGGAGACAATGTTCAGCACAACCAGCGTGTCCACCGGCCGCCCTGAGCGGTTGGTAACACCCCTTGGAATATACGAGTTTCGCCACCTCAAGACAGAGTTGTTTTTTGGTTACCTGTTGGTCGACTTGGGGGGTCAAAGTGCCTTCCTGGCTGCTCCTGAAAAAGCCCTGCTCGACCTTGTATATTTACATCCAGGCGGGGATGCCGCTGCTTATCTCAATGAATTGCGTCTGCAGAATACCGAACTTATTGACCTGGACTTGTTGAAAAATTATTCAGAAAAATTTCATACACCTAAGTTAGACAAAGCATATAAGAAAATCATGCAAATAATTGTTGGGAACGACGCTGCATTTGAGGAATTATGAAAGGTTATTTATATACTTTGGTTAAGCAGACCAACTCACCTATGGATGGCAGGAACATGGTGCGTGAATACTTGCAGGCTCGGATTTTGGGGTCCCTGCAGCGCTCAGCGGCAATGATCCCACTTGCCTTCCATGGCGGAACAGCCCTGCGGTTCTTATATGCACACGGTCGCTACTCTGAAGATCTTGATTTCTCTCTCGAAGGAGATCGGGGGTCTTATAACCTCCGTTCCTACTTAAAAGCGATCCGTTCAGACCTGTCATCAGAAGGATACCAGGTCGAAATAAAGCTCAGTGATCAAAGAACAGTGAACAGCGCCATGATCCGCTTCCAGGGTCTGTTTTACGAAATGGGTCTGTCCCCTATGCGCAGTGAAATTTTGGCGGTAAAGATCGATGTAGATACCAACTCTCCCGCGGGCGCCGGCTTGGAAACCACAGTCATCCGCCGCTATGTTGTCCTTCAGCTGCATCATCATGATAAAGCTTCTTTGCTGGCCGGAAAGCTGCACGCCATTTTGCAAAGGTCATATACCAAGGGACGGGACATTTATGACCTGCTGTGGTACTTGAGTGACCCAACCTGGCCTGAACCCAACCTGATCCTCCTGAACAACGCCCTGGCACAGACAAACTGGGCTGGCGACTCCTTGACCAAAGACAACTGGAAAGGGATAGTCTGGGAAAGACTGAAGAAACAGAACTGGACCAACATCATCCATGATGTACAGCCATTTATTGAGCCCGGAGTTGATCTGAATCTGCTTCACCTGGAGAATTTTGAGCAACTTCTGAAAAGGTGAGAATTTTACACCTGCATGATCCAAGGAGTTCCGGTGCCAAATCGTCAAGCAATCCAGGTTAAAAATCCCCAAAAAAGTAGGCAGATCGCACACCTGTGGCTTATACCAAGCGAAGTTATGCCAACTTAAAAGTGGAAGTCGACCGCCACCTGGCTGCTTCTGTGTGCACTGTTGCCAATGAACGCCGTATACGTGATATCCTCCTCGACAAAGCAGGCTCTCTTCTCATCCCAGTATGCCAGGTCGGACTTCGCAACCACCAGTTCCACCAACCGGCTCTTGCCCGGTTCGAGGTAAACCTTGTTAAAGTCCATCAAGGAGCGCTCCGGGCGGTCTACGGCCGAATCGTTCCAGCCAACATACAGCTGGGCTACCTCCCCACCCTTCACCTTGCCGGTGTTGGTCACCCTGACTTCGAAATGCGCTTTTTTATCCTGGCTTTTTATAAATCGGGCATCCGTCAGTTCAAAGGCTGTGTAGCTCAAGCCAAAGCCATATGGCACACGCGCTTCATTATTCTCCTTGTCCAGCCTGGCATATCCATGATAATACTCGTAGAATTGCTCGTCTGCATCCCAGTCCACCTGCGGCAGGTCTTTCTCGTCTTTGACTGTAACAAAGGGGGTCTTGCCAGAGGGATTGTTATCGCCAAAGAGCGTATCGACCACCGCCTTTCCGCCGCGTGCACCGGGGTAATAGGCCATCAGGATCGCCGGCACCCGGTCATACCATGGGTCAAGCAGCAGCATATTGCCACCGATCAGGACCACTGCTGAGTTTGGGTTCAGGCTGCCGTATTGGCTGAGGATCTCCACTTCATTGGCATGCAGTCCAAGTGTTTTCTTGCGATCGCCGCCGGTCTTCACTTTTTCGGAAACGAACTCACCCTCATCACCATGCCCCAAACCCATGACGAAAATAACCGCTGAGGCATCTTTTATGGCTTGCAGACTGGAAGGCACATCTTTGTCGGCAATATGGATCACTTTTTCTGCGCTAAAACGCTCGACCAACTGCTCGAGGATCGTGTCCGGGTTGCCGCGCTTGATCCAGGAGGAGCCGTGATCACCAATATTCTGCACTTTTGCCAGGTCACCCACCACAACAATGCTTTGAGGAGCCCTGTCAAAGGGTAAAACCTGCTCATTTTTAACCAGGGTCAGCGATTTTCGCGCCACTTCCTCCGCCAGATCCAGGTGTTCTTTGCTCTGGCAGAGCGAGAGCGGGTATTCCTGGGGATCTTGTGCTTCGCTGAACGCCAGAAGTGTGCGTACGATGCGCAGAACCGCATCATCGATCTGCTCAAGGGTTATACTGCCCGCTTTGAGCGCTTTTTTGACCTTACCGCGGGTGTATTTCACGGTCTGCGGCATTTCGATATCACAGCCGCCGCTGATCCCACCGACCGCGTTCCGCACGCCCCACATGAAATCCGAGATGACAAAGCCATCAAAATCCCATTCCTTCTTCAGCACATCGCGCAACAGATATGGGTTGTGGCAGCAGTGGGTGCCTTCGTATTTATTATAAGCACCCATCACCGAAGCAGCACCGGCATCAACACACTGCTTGAAATGGCGCAGGTAGATCTCACGCTCAGTGCGTTTATCTGCGGTCACTGAGACCGAAAAACGCTTGCACTCCATGGTGTTGAAGGCATAGTGTTTGAGGCAGGCGATCACATTGTGTTTCTGCACACCCCGCACCAGGGCAACTCCCAGCTTACCCATATGCATGCTGTCTTCGCCGTAGACCTCCTGGCTGCGTCCCCAGCCCGGATTATAGGGCAGGTTGATGCACACACCGCCAAAGTAGTTGCCGCCATTAGCACGCACTTCCTTGCCGATCGCTTCGCCGACCCGTTCTTCGAGCTCGGTGTCAAAAGCTGCCCCGCGGGCCATGGTGACCGGGAAACATGTGGAGGTACCCGAAACAACCCCGCGTGGTCCATCACAAAACAGCATTTTGGGGATGCCCAGGCGCTTGTTGCCGCCGGCACCCCAAGGACGGGCATTGTAGCCCTTCCCGGTGAGCATATCCGCCATTTCTTTTAGTCCAAGTTTGCCGCTCATCAGGTCAATTTTTTCGTCCAGGGTCATTTGCGAAACAATCGCCTGTGCCTTGGTGGTGTATGCCAGCCTTTCCTGTTTGTTGGGCATGGTTAATATCTCCTTGTCTTATTTGTCCGGTTGCACGTCATCCTCTTGATGAATGTAAGTTGAATTCATTAATCTGACCTGCGTGTTTTCAATCCAGCTTTGCCAGTTCGCGGTAGAGCTCGTCGAGGATTGCGCTGGCTTTGACCGCATCCGGGACCGCCCTGATCAGTGACATGGACAGTACATCACCCAGCTTGCGATCACTGAACAAGCGATGCATCTCTTTGATTTGGTCAAGCGCACCATTCAATAAGCGGTTGATGAGGGCAACAGCCTGCGGGTTGGCAAGGATCTCAGCAAAATTGGTTTCCGCACCCAGCGGGTAGGGATTGGGTCCACTGACATGCATCTCCAGCACGGCAAAGATGTCCTGCACCGAGGCACCCAGGTGCAGGCGGTGTAACCCGATCGGGGTGACCCATTTTCGAATGGTCGCATCAAAATAGGCCAGGTCCTCCTTTTTCAGGACCAGTTCTGCGGTGGCGGATGCACCGGGTTCCAGGGTGACCTTCGTAAAAGCCTTTAATTCCTTCACCGGGCGCAGTACCCGTGAGTTGACCTCCTCGACATACAGGCCGATCACCTGGCTGCCGCTTCTTTCGCCGACATTCATGACCTGCACGGGAATTTTGAGCGCTTCCTGGCGGCGCAGGTCATATTCGACCGGCGAGGGGTCAACATTCATCTCAAATTTGGTGTAGCTCAACCCAAATCCGAAGGGGAATTGCACCGGCAGTTGTTTCTTGTCATAACAGCGGTATCCCACAAAAAGCCCCTCCCCATAATAAACATCGTCATGCTCGCCGGGGAAATTGGGGAAGGAGGGCGTGTCTTCATAGCGCAGCGGGAAGGTCATCGGCAACCTGCCGGCGGGAGCCGCCTTGCCAAAGAGGATGTCCGCCGCCGCCTTGCCGCCCATACAGCCGGGAACGAACATACAGAAGACCGCATCGGCATACGCGATCCAGCGGCGCATGTCGACCGGTCCGCCGGTGTTCAGGATGACCACCGTTTTCATACCCAGCGATTTGGCTTGCTTGAGCACTACTGCCAACTGTTCTTTATCCCCGGGTTCGATATCCATTTCCTTGAGGTCCGCCCCTTCGCCCACCTGGTTGGACACGGTATATACCAGGGTCTCCGCCCCACCCCATTTCTCAAAGGTGATCTGCCCCTCCGCACACTGTTTCAGCGCTTCATCATATACATTGCTGCTGAGCCTGGTCAGGATATGGGTCGAGCCAGTGCCGCATTCGATCCAGCCTTTGCTGCGCTGGCCCCAGAAGACGACCTTCTCCGCCGGGTCGAGTGGCAGGGTGTCATGCTCGTTCTTGAGCAGCACACAGCCATCCACCAGCGTCTCATAAGCTATTTGCAGCAGCGCCTGTGGATCATACTCCGCCGGGATTGCTGCCTGTTCATCTTTCAAGGCGATGATCAATTCCAGCACGCGCCTGGCAGCATCATCCACCCGTTCCATGCTTAACCGTCCATCTGCTAACGCCCTAAAGCAATCGCTCATGTCATTGGGACCGGGCAGGACCATGTCAAGACCGGCTGTGATGGCCTGATCTTTATTCCCTGTCGTAGCACCCCAGTCGCTGACCAGGACTCCCTCAAAACCCCATTCCACTTTCAGCCAATCGGTCAGGATCTGGTGGTTGTAGGTGGAAAAGATGCCGTTGATCGCATTATAGGCGGACATGACCGATTTTACTTTGGCTTCTTTGACCGAATTGACAAAGCCCGGGCAATAAATTTCGCGCATAACGCGCTCGGACAGGTGGGTGTTCTTCGTATTGCGCCGTGTTTCCTGGTTGTTGGCCAGGAAGTGTTTGGCGCAGGCGGCCACACCGGTTTCTTGCATGCCCTTGATAAAGGCTACCGCACTGCGCGAGACCAGGAAGGGATCCTCACTGTACATTTCATAGCTGCGCCCGCCCAGCGGATCGCGCTGGATATCCACATTGGGTCCCAGGCAGACATCAATCCCCGAGTTGCGCATCTCCCAACCCACCGCTTTCCCGATGCGGACGGCGGTCTCCTCGTTCCATGAGGCGCCTATGTTAACCCCGGAAGGAAAACTGATGAAATCCCTGCCGCCAGGTCGGGCTTTGGCCACCGCCCTCACATAGTTAAGCATCAGTGGATTGTCCTGATAGGTGGTAAAGGAATCATCCAAATCCGCAGAAATCACCTTCATAAGGTTCAAGAAGGAATCAGGATTGACCATCCCCGCATCCGTACCTGACTTTGGGATCCTGGACGAAAAATCGATCAGGATGTGCATGCCGTTAACCCCGGTCGCACCATCCTGCAGGCAGATGGCCGGGATGCCCAGATCAGGGTAGGCTTTGGAATAACAGGCACTGGCAGCTGTCAGCAGGTTGACCTTTTCTTCAGCTGTCATATCAGCCAGCACCTGGGGAATCGAGTTTTTATCGGTTAATTGGTGTCGCATTGAGTCCCTTTCTTAAAAAAATCAATATTCCATTTATATGGTACCAAACAACAAATGCCCTGGTCGTGAAACCAGGGCAGTGTGAGATATTGATCTTGATCCCAGGTGATCACTTTCCATATAGGAGGTCGATCATATCCTGGATGATGGCTGTCGCCTTGTCGGGATTGTACTTGTTCAGCGCCTTCACAAAAGAGTTCCAGTCCTCATCGTTGAATGGATCCTTTTCACCTTTGATAAAGGGTGGAACATTTTTTGTAGAGAACTCGTTGATATAGGTCTGGATCTTGTTGTAGGCATTCATATCCTCGATGGATAGTTGACTGAAATTCTCGATCCACCCGGTGTTCGGATACTGGGTCCAGCGGTCAAGATTGCTTACCACACCCGGTTTGTATGAACCCGAACTCATCATCGTGGATTGAAGATCAAGCCCAGGCAGACGGTGAGGGCGTAGAGATGCCAGCATCCCTGTATCTGCTACTTCCGGATACAGTTCATAAAGGGTTTCCCCATTTTCCTCTACCGGGTAATAGACACCCCGCGTGAATCCGTTGTCGGTCATAAATTTGTTTTTGGTTTGTTCATACTGCTCCTGGTTGAGTCCAAAGGAGAATATGACTGCATTGCTCCCTGGATCATAGAGCGAATCAAGGAAGGTGAAGAGGGTTACAAGGTCTTTATCCTGGGCGGCCGTGGTAACCATTGAGGTTCCTGCTGCCTGGCTTATCTGGTAGAAGGTATAAGGGACCTTGTTCTGCTGGGCTTCGCTACCGTAGACATCGTTGATCGGTTGCGGAGCAGAGAAACTCACAAAATCCTTTAGCAGGGGATCATCCGGGTTGGAGAGGCTGCCGCCCAATGTAGCCTGCGTGCCCCACCACAGGCCTACTTTGCCTGAAAAGATCCTGGTGTTGTCGATCGTGTAGAAGATGTCCGAATTGTGCTCGGGGAAGGCTTTATCGATCCAGCCATTCTTGTACCAGGTGTGCATCGCCTGCAGGTAAGTGCGGAAGTCATCCGAGGTCATGCCAAATTTGACCTCCAGGTCTGGCGTTTTATACCACATGGGTCCGCCGCCACCGAAAGCCGAAACCAGGTCACCGGTTGCCAGGTATCCAGGGTAGTAAAGGCTCATCCCATAACCATCCGTAATACCCAGGTCTTCCAGTGCCAGGTCGAAGATCCCGAACATCCACTCCCAGTCACTGATGTAGACCGGGTCGGGACCGCCGCTGGGGAAGACCACGTTATCCTCCCAGCTGTCCAGGTCGACCGTGCCATCAGTATTGGTCACTGTAAAGGATCCACTGAATGCAGAACCATCCAGCGGGTTCTTGCCATATTTGACGATCCAATCCCGGCGGTACTGGTAGCCACCCCACATTTCCTGGATACCGGAGCCGTAATTGTATAGCACCAGGAAGCGTTTCTCACCATCGATCAGGTTGGTGGCAGTCGCTTTCAGATCAGGAAACTGCTCAAGAAATTCCAGGTAATGGGGCATGTATTGTTCGACATACTCGGTGATGTCCATGGCGATGCCCTGTTCATAGAGCTCGATCGGCGAAAAAGTGGACGCCGTGAGGGTCATGACATCCATGTAATCGCCTGTAGCGATCAGGGTATTGAAGTTGTCCTGCTCAGACCCGGTCACCGGGATATAGAAACTCAGGTCCAGGTACTTCGGGTTGCCTTTTTCATCGGTTCCGTAGGGCTGTGACTCAAGGTATTCGATCCCAGGGTTTTCTTCGTAATCATTGTAGTGGGTATCCCCGGTGCGAATCCAGAAGGAATACTGCCGTTCTTCAGGAACGGTCTTGTCCGTACCTGGTATGGTTTCACCGCTTTCAGGCTTTTGACCACCGCAAGCAGCAAGGGGGATTAATATTGCCAAGAGGATGAGCAGGGAAAAGATCTTTTTCATGTTTTCTCCTTTTTTTGTCGCATATCGTAACACAACAAGAATCGTGCATCATGATTATATATTGGATAGATTTTATATTATTTTACTGCCAAAATATATCAAAAATCCCACAATCCTGGTAGTAATTTCGCATCAAAATGAAGACACAAAGTAACCTCAATGCCTGGTTCAGAATTTTGAGAAAAACCTGTTGACAAAATACCTTGACCACTGCACACCTATTGGGATATTCTTAAGGTCTCCAACTGCCTTTACCAGTTGGCCTAATCGAAATTATAAGTGACTTTCAAAGATAACCGAGGAAAAATGGAAAAATTCAGATGGGCTTACATCGGGTGCGGGATCATCGCACATGGCACGGCCAAAGCGATCCTGCCATCCGGTCGGCATGAGATCGTCGCAGTGTGGAACCGTACCAGGTCAAAAGCAGATGCCTTTTCCCGGCTGTATGGCGGGAAAGTGTATGACACTGCAGAAAGTGCGATCGCCGATAAAGATGTACAGGGCGTATATATTGCACTGACAGCCGACAAACATGCTGAGTACATGAAGCTGTGTATCAAACACCATAAACCCGTACTGTGTGAAAAGCCTTTCACTGTCAGTACCAAAGAAGCCCGGGAGGTTTTTGATCTGGCAGCGCAGGAAAAGGTGTATGTCGCTGAAGCCATGTGGACCTGGTTCAATCAGACCGCCCTCAAGGTCAAGCAATGGATCGATACAGGCAGGATTGGTGAAGTAAGATCCGTCCAGGTGAACTATGCCATGCCGGTGATCAAATTCTACAGGTCTGATCGCTTGACCGACCCTGCCAGGGCAGGTGGTGCGATCCTGGACGTCGGGGTATATCCAATTCGCTATTGTTTAGGGCTTTTCGGCATGCCCAAACGCATCACCTGCCAGGGCAAGCTCGAGAACGGCATCGACCTGTCTGAGAGAGTAATGCTCGATTATGGAAGTTACAGCTGTGAGATTATCATTTCTCTGGAAGAGTTTAAAGGCGAAAAGGTCATCATCAAAGGCTCAAAAGGTACCATCAGGGTACCCTGGTTCCATATCGCCAGGAAGACCAGGCTGTGCCAGGGTTTAAAGAGAGAGGTCTTTATCGACAAAGGCAAATCGATCAATGACCTGTATCTATCCCAGTTTGATACGGTCGCTGCAGAAATAACAGCCGGAAAGCTGGAGAGCACCATGGTCACTGCGAAATCGAGCATTGACACAATGAAAATATTAGATGAGTGCCGCAAACAAATGGGGCTTGTTTATCCTTTTGAATAAGGAACAACACTTCTCAGCTAGTGCGTGAATTCTTGAATTTTCACTTGCTCAATTAGCCTGGTCGATCCCTTGCTCCTCTTCGATCATTGCACTCAACCTGGGCAGTATCTCCAGGGCATCCCCCACCACCGCCAGGTCTGCTGTCTTCAAGATCGGTGCTTCGGGGTCCTTGTTGATCGCAATGATCACCCTGGACGAGTTCATCCCCACCAGGTGTTGGATGGCACCGCTGATACCCACCGCAATGTATAGCTGCGGGCTGACCGTCGTGCCGGACTGCCCCACCTGCAGGGTATGGGGGATCCAGCCCTGCTCCACGATCGGCCTTGAACCGGCCATCACCCCACCCAGTTGCTCAGCCAGCCGGGCAAGCAGCGCCAGGTTCTGCGGTTTCTGGCAGCCCCGCCCTCCTGAAACGATCAGGTTGGCATCAGCTATGCTCTGCAGTCCACCTTCATCATAATTTCGTTCCACCACCCGCGTGCGGATGGCAGAGCGGCTGAGTACGACTGGGAACTCCTCTATTTCGGCCGTCCTCCCGGGGTGCCGGGCAGGGACGGCAAAGACGTTGGGACGCACGGTGGCTGTTTGAGGTCGGGTGTAAGGGGTAATAATCGAAGCCATGATGTTGCCGCCAAAAGCCGGGCGGGTCTGCACCAGTTGCTGCTGGTCATCGATCTCCAACCCGGTGCAGTCAGCGGTCAATCCCAACTTCAAACGGGCTGCCACACGCGGTGCCAGGTCGCGACCATGTGGTGTTGCGCCATACAGGACGATCGCCGGTTTATGCCCGCTGATCAAGGCGCTCAAGACCTGGGTATAGCCGTCGGTGGAATAGGCCTGTAGCAGCTCATGGCAGCAGCAGATCACCCGGTCTGCCCCATAGCTCGCCAGGTACGCCATATCCGGCAGATCTACACCGCCCAATACCACGGCCACCAGAGGCTGCCGCAGCTGATCAGCCAACAGGCGCCCTTTGCCCAGCAGTTCCAGGGATACCTTGCGGGGTTGCACCTGCCCACCAGCGTCATCCAGCTCGATCCAAATGTATACCCCGCGGTAGGCAGCCAGTTCTTCAGGGGAAGCCTGGCGGCGTTCAATACTCAAGGCATCGAAGCGGCAGACATTAACACAGGCACCGCACAGGGTGCAGGCTTCGCTGACCTGCAGCCTGCCATCCTCGATCGCCAGCGCGCCAAAGGGGCAGTTCTTAATGCATGCCTTGCACAAGGTGCATTTTTCATGGTCGATGATCAGCATGGTTTAATTGTCTCCCTTATCCAGGAAATGCTGTTCTGTGAGGTAATCATAGATCTCCCGGGCTGCATCTCCAGCCTCCAGGCCGCTCACCAGGCGGCTTGCCTGGCGTGTGGCTGGCGGGAATATCTTCACTACCTGGGTATAAGAGCCCTGCAATCCCAGGCTGCTTTCCGGCAGTCCCAGGTCGCTAGCTTTAACCACTTCGATCGGCTTCTTGCGTCCTGCAAGCAGGCTTTCCAGTGACGGGGCACGCCTGACCATGTCTCCCCTGGATACAGTGACCAGGGCTGGCAGGTTGCACTCCAGCACCTCGTAACCCCGTTCCACTTCCTGCCTGACACGCACCTGGCGCATGGAACTGCTGAGGGTTACTGCTGTGGCATAGGTGATCTGCGGCAGGTTGAGGATCTCTGCAATCTCCGGCCCCACCTGGGCAGTATCCCCATCGATGGCCTGCTTGCCGGTCAGGATCAACTTAAAACCCGGGACAATGCGGCGGATGACCTCCGCCAGGGTGTATGCTGTGGCCCACGTGTCCGCCCCGGCGAATTTCCGGTCAGTGACCAGGATGCCGCGGTCTGCCCCCAGTTCCAGGCAGCGCATCAGGGCATCTCCCGCCTGTGGAGGACCCATGGTCAGGGCTATGATCTCAACTCCGCTCATATTTTCAGCAATATGCACCGCCTGGTCGAGGGCATACTCACAGAAGGGGTTGAGGATGGAGCGTACCCCCTCGCGAACCAGGGTGCCGGTCTTGGGGTCAACCTGCACGTTGGTCACATCCGGAACATGTTTCACACAAACCACGATCTGCATCATGCCACCTCGTCCGGGAAAATATCCCCGGGGTTGAACAGCCCGTCCGGGTCCAGGGCATCTTTCACGTGTTTCATCTGAGCCATTTGATCCTCAGAATACATCAGGCGCAGGAATTTCTGTTTGATCTTGCCAATGCCATGCTCTGCTGAGACCGAACCGCTCCAGGCTACGGCCTGGCGGGCAAAGGTTTCATACGCAGCAAGCCCCGCCTGTTGCTCCTCAATGGTGCGTGGCAGGATGTTGACATGGATGTGATTGTTGCCAATGTGCCCAAAAGCCACCCACTCCAGCCCCAGTCCATCACAGGTCGTCTGGTACAAATGCCACAAGTCTGCCAGGTATTCATCCGGAACCGCCAGGTCTGTACCCAATTTGTACAGGCCGGGGATGTTTTTCTTGCGTTCGGCAATAATCGCATTGACCGTTTCAGGCAGCAGATGGCGGAAGACCTTGAAACGATCCAGTTCCCTGGGCTCATAGGCCACCCATGAACGGGCAGGGTCTGCCCCACATTCGGTGATCAACTTTTCCAACAATTCCAATGGCTGGTGATCGCCGTGCGGGTCATAGCTCATCTCAAAGAAAATGGCTGACACCTTTTCCGCTGGCAGGAAGGGCATCCCAACACTGGAGGGCGCCTCCTGTTGTACCTTGCGCAGCAGGCTCAGGGCATTGGCTGAATAGAATTCAAGGAAATCCAGCGTCAGATTCCTTTCCTGCCGCAGACGGGAAGTCAATTTCACCGCCTCGTCATCTGAGTCCACGAATTGCACCATGGAAAGCTTGGATTCTTCCCGCATCAGGGCTACTTCCACCTGTGTGACCACACCCAGCACCCCCTCCGAGCCAATGAACAGGTCGATCAGGTCCATGCCGGGTTCGGTGAAAAAACCAGCCGTACACTTGGTCCTGGGCAGGCTGTAGTCCGGGATGGTCAGTTCGATCACCTTGCCAGAGGTCAAATGCACCAGGAAATTCCCCTGCGCATCGGCAAAATAGCGCCCCCGTGGGACATCCAGGTACTCGCCGTTGGCCAGGAAGACGCGCAGACTCCTCACCCAGTTGCGGGTCGGCCCGTAACGGTAGGTGCGTGCTCCACTCGCATTTGTCACTACAGATCCACCAAGTGTGGCACTGGTCTCGGTCGGATCAGGTGGATAGAAATACGCCACCTTGTCTGCTTTGAATCGCTCATACTGCGCCTTTTGGTCCGGCTCGGCTGTCCTTTCCAGTGAAGGAACGTGCCTGGCATTCAGCATGGAACCCAGGGCTTTCAAACTGACAGAAGCCTGGGCGACCACCCGCCATTCTGCGTAGGGTTCATCATAACCAATGGATGTTACCTGGTCGAAACACTCCAGGGATACCACTGCCCCCCTGGCTGGCACACTGCCGCCCACCAGGCCGGTGCGTGCCCCGGCAAAGGTCATCGGTACCTTTTGCCTGGCCATCTCTCGGATCAGGGTGGATAGTTCTGCTTCGTTTTTGGGGAAGAACAGCAGGTCGGCTGACCTGGAAGCCAATTTGGATTCATCCGACAGGTAGCCGGGGTATTCCGACCGGATGTTTTCAAAGCCTTCCACCCGCCTGATCTGTTGGAATTCAGCAAAAAGCGCTGGTTTGGCGTGGATCTCGTGGGTAACAGGCACCAGTTCAGGCATTCCGTCTCCAGTTTAATGAGGTCGTGGTTTGCTTAAGGGTCATGATCCACACCTGTCCAGTTTTGCCAGGATCGGGCGCAGGTGGATGATACTTTTTTGAGCAGCCGTGAGGGCATCCGGTTTGGCCATAAATTCTCCTGAAACGAAACCTGTGAACCCGGTATCTGCCAGGGTTTGCAACAAGCCGGGGAAGTCCAGGTGACCTGCCCCTGGGTACCAGCGGTTGGAATCCGCCACATGGAAGTGGAAGATGCGTGAGCCGCAGGCTCGCATACTTGTTTCCATGTCAGGCTCTTCGATATTCATATGAAAGGTATCCAACAGCAGGCCAAAGTTCTCGGCGTCCACCGATTTGATTAGGTCAAGTCCCTCAGCTACCGAATTGACCAGCGTTGTTTCATAGCGGTTGATCGGTTCCAAAGCCAGGCGTACGCCCTGCTGCGCAGCTGCCCGGCAGCACTCCCGCAGCGCTTCAGCCAACCATTCAAGCGCTTGATCCTGGCTGACCCCTGGCTTGAGGATTCCGCGAACTAGGCCGATGATGATGATGGCATTAAAGCGTGCCGCCAGGGGAACATGGGATTTGATGCGTTCAATGGCCAGGCGCCGGATCCCGGGGTTCGGATCGGTGAAGGAGAGACCCTCCTCACCCCAGGCCTGTCCGGTGCCAATGGCCGGAATGGACATCTTAAATTCTTCTGCCAGGCAGGCGATCGCATCCGCATCGACCAGGGCTGGCTCCCGCACCGCCAGTTCCACACCATCATAGCCCATGGCATGCAGCGCCGCAAAGTTGGAGCGCAAGTCGCCCGACAGCGTGGCTGCCTGGAAGGAGGTCATCTGGGTGGATAGTACGATCGACAACTTCATATCTTATTTACCTTCCAGGGTACCGGTCTTTTAAGCAGACCGGTACCCCTGTATTCATGATCAAAGGTTTGCCAGGTAAGTCACCTTGCATTCTGAACGGTCATTCTGCAGTTTGATGATATTTTCAGGCAGTTCTTCAAGGCTGACCTTCTTGGTACTGATCAGGCTCATGTCCATGCCGTCTGCCATGCATTCGATAACCCGCGGGAATGTGCCGTGACCGGAATGGCCCTGCGCGCCGATGATACTCGCCCGACGTACCTGCAGCACTTCGCCAGCAACAGGCATCTTGGCTTCGGCACGGGCTGTGACCACCACCCGACTGTTGAGCGTCCGACCTTCCCAGATCACCTTTTCAATGCCGGGATAGACCACTGCTGGCAGGCCGGTGGCTTCCATGAAGAGGTCTGCTCCCATGCCGCCGGTGATCTCCAGGACTCGCTCTGCAAAATCCTCTTTGAGCGGATTGATGTGGTAATCTGCTCCCAGCTTAAGCGCCATATTGCCGCGGTCTTCCTGGGTCTCGGAGATGATCACCTTGGAAGCTCCCGCCCGCTTGAGAATGGCACAGGCTGCCAACCCAACCGGCCCGCCGCCCAGGATCACCACCCGGTCACCCGGGCGGATACCGCCACCGCGCTCGATGACCGCATTGTAAGCCACGCAACTGGGTTCCACCAGGCTGCCGGCAATAAAGAGCTGTTCATCGCTGTAATTCTTCTTGAGCGGGTCCAGGCTCCAGATGGTACGGGCAGGCACCACCAGGTACTTGGTGAACGCGCCGTTGACATTGAAACCGATCTCATCCAGCCGCTCACAGTGGTTCGGCCAGCCATCCGCGCAGGGTTTGCAGTTCCCGCACCACAGCATTTCCTCCGTGGTCACCGCTTCGCCGCCCTTGAAGGGTCGGTTGGTGTTCTTATCGTACGCTTTTTTGCCAGCTTCAACGACCACACCAGAAAGCTCGTGCCCCAGGATGCTGGGAAACCCGGTCAGACCGGGGTAAAAGATGTAGCCATCCTTGTCTGCCTGCGCCATGTGGACATCCGAACCGCAGATTCCACAGGCTTTGACTTCGATCAACACTTCATCCTCACCCGGGGTGGGAATGTCATATTCGCGGATCTCCATGCGTGGGTTGCGCCAGACCAGGCTGCCCAGGTAGGTCTGCCGCCCTTCAATATCCTTGGCGCCTAATTTAAAACCTGGCTTGGGATCCCAATCTGCAACCAGGGTTAATCCTTGCATTTTGCCTTTCATATTGCTGCTCCTTTTTTCTAATTAAACTTCAGTGCCCTGGCCAATGCGCGGGATGCCATAGACCGTCTTCCAGCCTTCGGAAAGTGGTGTGCGCAGGTAGGGTTCCATATCCGCTGCTTTACGCAGGGTGATCTCCTCAACAGGAGGTACTTCCCCAGCCGGGAACGCTGCCAGAACATCATCATGGAACAGGGTCAGGTATTTCAAAATGGCTGCCAGGGGACGTTTGGCCTTCTGTGCAGCGCCGGACCTGGCTTTGCCCACCACACCTTCGGGTGTGGCAGCGATCTCGATCGCAAAGTGACCTTCGCCTTCGGACCAGCGGCTGGGACGTCCGAATGGGTCGACCGATTTGTCAAAATGGCCTTCCGGCAGGTACGATTTGCCTTCGGTGTCCACTGCATAGTCCATATCGACCATCTCAGGGTGCAGTAACAGGCTGAGGGAGGTCTCGGATTCATCGGCGTGCACAAAATTGGTGCCCATCGTGCCGCCACGATCGTTCATGCGGAAAAACTCACGCACCCCACGGTGCCAGTCGATCACCCGGAAAATGCCCGGCAGTTGGTAGCGCTTCTGGAACTCTTGCACCGCTGATTCAAGCATCCACAACTGCCCGTGGTTGTTGACGATCAACTGTTTGCGGAAACCATCATTCCACAAACCCAGCATGACATCGATCATCATTTCGCGCACGACATGTTCACGCACTATCACCGTGCCCGGCATGCCCAGGTGATGGAATGGATGACCGCCATAGTTCAGGGGGGGCAGTGCCAGGTTGACCGGGGCACCCCTTTTGGCGGTAAAGCGCCTCACACCCTCACAGATGGCGCTGACATACAACGTGTCTGCCGCACTGGGCAGGTGCTGACCGTGCAACTCAGTGCAACCGACCGGGATGAAGACAATGTCGTTTTTCTTGCGGTTCTCCTCAACCTTCCAGCGTGTGGTGGTCTGGATGTATGAACCGGGTTTACCCCATTCGACCGGTGAAGGGATACCATAATCCGCCAGTATGGCATCGATCTGCTCATCACTGGCGTCCCACACCTCTTTTTTCAGGCGTCCAACCGGGTTGTCTTCAAAGAAGAGGTCCGGTTCGTTGGTGGCTAAAAAGCCCTGTGGTACTACTTTTTCACTCATATATCTCCTCATAATAATCTATACGCTATTCATATCCTGTTACTGGCTTAACCTTTGTCACTCAAACTCAGCAATGCGCACCGGACGGTGTTCATGCACCGAGCGCCAGGCGGCATGCCCGATCAGCACAGCCATCAGCCCATCCTGTCCGGTGGTTGGTGTGGGTGTGCCATCCCGAACCGCTGCCAGGAACTGGCTCATTTCGTCCACATAACATTGGGCGAAGCGCTGCATAAAGTAAGGCTGGATCCTGGCGCCGTGAAAGCCTTCAGGGTCTCCCTTGAGCACCGTGTTGACACTTTCGTTCTGCGCCATGGCCACGCCATTCAGGCAGAATGTTTCCACCCGTTGGTCATAGCCATAGACCGCCTGGCGGCTGTTATCGATCAGCCCCAGGGTACCATCCTTGAACTTAAGCGTGATCACTGCCGTGTCCACATCGCCAATATCGTGCAACGCCGGGTCGATCATCACACTGCCCAACGCATATACCTCTTCGACCTCACCGATCTGGAAGCGCGACATGTCAAAGTCGTGAATTGTCATATCCAGGAAAAGTCCGCCGGATACTTTCAAAAATTCCATGGAAGGCAGCCAGGGGTCATAATTGGTGATTTTAAAGATGCAAGACCTGCCCAGTTCACCGGACTTGACGATCTCGCGCACGCGCTGGAAGCTCTTATCAAAACGCCTGTTGAAACCAACCTGCAGTTTCACCCCGGCATTCTCCACCTCTTGAAGCGCCTGGCGGATACTGTCAATATCCAGTGCAATGGGTTTCTCGCAGAAAATGTGTTTGCCAGCTTTGGCTGCATCAATAATGATCTGGGCGTGTGTATCCGTACTGGTGATGATCGCCACCGCTTCTATAATCGGGTCATCCAGCAACTCATGGTAGTCTCTCACCACCCGGGTGATGCCATTCTCCTGCCCCACCTTTTGGGCCACATCCAATCGGATGTCACACAGGGCACAGAGGTTGGCTTCCGGAACCCGTCTGGCCAGGTTTCCAACATGTACACTGCCCATGCGCCCGGTGCCGATCAAAGCAATGTTAATTTTTCTGTCCATGCTTCTCAATTCCTGGGGATCTCCCCAAACTCACCTTATCTAATACTTATGGTTTCATCACGATCTTCATCGCACTCTTGGGGCAATGCCCCAGGGTTTCGACAACCAGCCCGAGATCCGAGAACGCGGTCAGGCCCTCTTCAAGTGTGATCACCTTGGTGAAGAAATGGCTCATATCCAGGCGATTTTCCTGGAACAGGCGGATGGACGGCACCATGGTGTTCTGACCCAGGTAAAGTCCCAGGATCTTGGTCGCCCAGCGGGTGATCTCGTTGGGGATCACGGTGGCGGTGATGCTTGAATCCATGCCAAAAGGCAGGACCTTGCCGCCCGGGGTGACGCACTTCAGGGCTTGTTCCAGCCCGTTACCCGTGGCTTCGATCACGATGTCCGCTTTCTTGCCGTAGGTGAAATTTTCGACCATGCTGGGGATGTCCACTTCATTGGGATCCCAGGCGGTCAGCCCGCACTTTTTTGCCAGTTCACGGCGGAAAGGATCAATTTCGGATACCGCCACCTTGGCTGCTATGTTCTTGGCGAACTGGGCAAACAGGTAGCCGATCGGGCCGAAACCAATGATCGTTACATACTCGTAGGGCAGCATCTGCAGGGTGTTCATGCCATTGACCACGGTGGCCAGGGTCTCCACCTGTGTACCGAAGATGTCATCGATCTCATCCGGCAGCACAAAACACTGCTTCTCAGGTACAAGGACATACTCCGCGTAACCGCCATCTCTCATTACACCCAGCGCACTGGTCTTGATATCCACGCACTGGCTGGTCAAACCCCGCCGGCAGAACTCACAGAATCCGCAGCGGATGTTGTTATCCACTGCCACCCGGTCGCCGATCTTGACATGGTGCACATGCGTGCCGATTTCAACCACCTCACCACAAAACTCATGTCCCAGGACCGTATCGGGCTTTACATGATGTTTGCCTTCAATGATCTTGACATCGCTGCCACAGATGCCCACCGCTTTGATCTTCAAGACCACATCATCCGGATCTTTAACATGCGGCAAGGCCCGCTCTTCCAATACCAACTTACCTACATCTTTATAAACCAGTGCTCTCATTTTTATCTCCTTAATTTCTATTTGCACACGTGTGCAGTGTTTTTGATAACAACCGATCGTTATCGTATTTCTATTGAAATTTTCAGCGCTGAATTCGCGCTGATCCTCCTTTGGCGAACGCCCTGACCTGTTCAATGGTCGCCATGGTCGTATCGCCCGGGAAGGTGGTTAATAGCGCACCATGCGCCCAGCCCAGGTTAACCGCCTGTTGTGGTTCCTCACCACTCAACATGCCATAGAACAAACCGGCGGCAAAGCCATCGCCCCCACCTACCCGGTCATACACATCCAGTTCACATGTCGGTGAAAGGTATGCCTGCCCATCAATCCAGGCCACCGCTCCCCAGGAATGGCGGTTGGTGGAATGCACCTCACGCAGGGTGGTTGCGACCACATGCACATGCGGGTAAACCTGCAGTACACGATCGATCATTTCGATAAATGACCCGGCATCCAGGCTGGAACGTCCGCTCACCTCGGGACCTCTGATGCCCAGTCCAAGCTGCAGGTCTTCCTCGTTTCCTACCAGCACATCTACGTAGGGCATAATGCTGCCCAACACCCCGCGTGCCTGTTCCTGCCCGCCCCAGATCGACCACAATTTGGCGCGATAGTTCAGGTCAAAAGAGATCACAGCACCTTGTGCTTTTGCTTCCTGCATGGCTTCCACGATTAACGGCCCGGTGGTCGCCGAGAGTGCGGCAAAAATCCCCCCGCTGTGGAACCAGCGCACACCATTTTTGAAGATGGCCGACCAGTCAAAATCACCCGGCTTGAGCAGCCCCCCAGCCTCATTGGCACGGTTGTAAAAAACGACCGGTGGGCGCACACCCTGGCCGCGGTCACTGTAAACGGTGGCCATGTTGGGTCCATTCACCCCGTTATGGGTAAAGTGTTTAAAGAATGGCTGCACCCCCATTGCGCGCACCTGGCCGCTGATCAGGTCACCGATCGGGTAATCCACCATGGCTGATGCAATGCCGGTCCTGAGCCCAAAGCAGTCTGCCAGGTTGGCTGCGCAGTTGAATTCGCCGCCGCTGACATGGATCTGGCATTGGCGCGCTTTGCGGAAGGGCACCACGCCCGGGTCCAGGCGGTGTACCAGTGCACCCAGTGACAGGAAGTCCAATTCACCCTGGGCAGGGATCTGCAATTGTTTTTCTTCCATTCCTGATCCTTTCATCTTCACTAAACACCACTGTATGCCGAAAAGCCGCCATCGATCGGGATGACCACCCCGGTTACAAAAGCAGATGCCGGTGCGAGCAGCCACAGAACGCTGCCTACCAGGTCATCCGGCACCCCAAAACGTTCCGCCGGGGTGTGTTCGATGATCTGCCTGCCGCGTTTCGTTAGTTCACCACTTTCTTTTTCGGTGAGCAGGTAACGGTTTTGCTCGGTAAGGAAAAAACCCGGCGCAATGGCATTCACGCGGATGGCCGGATCATATTCCTGTGCCATATGTACCGCCAGCCACTGGGTGAAGTTGCTCACCCCGGCTTTGGCTGCCGAGTAGGCTACAACCCGTGTAAGAGGACGAAAAGCGTTCATTGAAGAAATATTGAGGATGGTGCCACTTTTTTGGGCAGCCATAATGCGACCAAAGACCTGGCAGGGAAGGATGGTGCCCATCAGGTTGAGGTTTAAAACCCACTGCAATGCTTCGGCGGGCAGGTCAAAGAAGGTCGCATCCGTACCGGTGGTTGCCTGGGGACGGTTACCGCCTGCTCCATTGACCAGGATATCCACCCGGCCATACTTCTCCAGGACAGCTCCAGCCAGCACCTCAATGCTGCTTTTTTCCAATACATCGCAGGCCATGGCACATGCCTGCCCGCCATCGGCATGGATTTCGCTCACCAATCCCTCGGCTACCGAAATGTTCCTGTCTGCTACCACAACCGTAGCACCTTTGCCGGCGAGAGCGCGGCACAATGTGGCGCACAACACCCCTGCTCCGCCTGTGACCACGGCCACCTTGCCTTCCAGGTTGAATAAGACTTCCAGTTCCTTTTTGTCCATGCTCATTTCCTTTCTTTCCTACTGGCAAATGGTGCCAGGTGACGCATAAAATGTGCCTCCAGGTCCTGGCTGTATCTTTCAAGGTTGGCTTCCAGGAATTCCATCAGGCGGTTTCTGAAGAGCAGCTCGCCTTGACCATCCCGGGCTGTCATCACCGATCCAAAGGTCACATGGAATACCTGGCGGGCATCGAATTGATCGATCAGGGCATGCCAATCTGTGACCACATCCGGCTGAGGTACCTTTTTCAGGTCAGCGGAAACATGGTAGGTCAGGCGATCCTCATTATAATGGCTGCGGGCAAAAGTGAAGATTTCGCGCAAGAAATCAGTCTTTACGGATGCAATCGTATGCAGTGCTGTCAGGTAGCTGGTACCGGCAGTCTTCAGGTGGACCAGTCCCTGCGTGGCCTGCATGGCCATGGTGTAGACGCTGTATTTGTCCGACCCGGAGTGCAGGCTTAGTTTGTATGGTCCAAAATGCCTGGCCAGGGCGGCATGGGCCTGAACATAACGGTCAAACTCGTCCAGGTCACCAATGTAATCGACCCCTTTTTCAAAGCGACCAATGTAGCGCGGTGCAAGGCTGACCCAGCGCACGCCCATACGACTGAGTTCACTAGCCACATAGGCATGCTCATGCAACGAGGTCAGCTGGTCTGTTTCATCCACTGACACTTCGAACTCGAAAGGCTGGCTTCCTGCACGGCTTTCCAGGTAGTGGTAGAGCCTGACCACATGCGCCACTGCCCTTCCATACTTCGCCATCGCCCTCAAAAGAGTACCTTCATCGAAGTGCAGATGGTGGCCCTCAATATTCAGCGAGCGGCCCAGCAGGCCGCTATCAGCAACCTTCATACCTTCTGGTAATTGTTCGACCAGTTCGCGCAGTCTTCCAATATCCGCACTTTCAGCGGAGTTGTCCACGTGATCGCCCGGGTCAACCGTGAAGAAAGTGTACCCGGCGTCCAGGCAGGCATCGACATCCTGCTCCGTTTTCAAATGATCGGCGTCCGCGCCAAAACCACCCTGCCAGCCCTCCTGGAATATTCCCCAGGTGGCATCGTCCATCACCACTTGCGGTGTGCGTGCTGTACGTACCATCTCGCGGATCGATTGCTGCGGAAAAATGGGTAATAATGTGCCTTCAAAATGACGCATGGCGCGCACGTGTCCCGGGGTGGCCAACCCCAGGCGGTCCCCCAGCCCGGCAGATGTCTGCAACCCGAGCAATTTCGGTTGCAGCCACGGCAATTTACTGCGCAGCAGGCTGGCATTTACACTATTCATAGGGGCAATGATCAGCGTTCGGGCATTCCTGGGGATGCGCTCCCCCTGCCAACCTGGGTCCGGGTTCTCTTCTGCGATGACCAGGCAGCGTTTTCCCGAGATAAGTGCCAATCCATAGGTTCCCCCCGCCTGGGTCTGGATTGAACTTTTGATCATATCAAGGTTGCTGAATTCATCCAACATGGATCACTCCTTGTTCCTAAATGCAATACCGGTCGATTCGCGTACCAGCAGGGTGCCCTGCAGGACCTTGACCTGTTGATTTTCAGGCAGAACCACCTGGTTGGCCGATAACAGTTCAAGCAGCAGGCGGGCCGCTTCGCGACCGATCTCACGCTTGGGCTGGTCAAAGGTGGTCAGGCTGGGATTGGTGAAGGCTGCGTAGGTGATATTATCGAACCCGGCTACCGAGAGTTGCCCGGGGACAGTCACGCCCTTTTCCTGGCAGCCACGCAGGACACCCACTGCCAGCATGTCGTTAAAGCAGAACAGCGCACTCGGGGGCTGTGCCAGGCTCATGAAATACGAAAGCGCCTGTTGTCCCAACTCGGGCAGTCCTCCAGGCACATGGTAGATGTATTCGGGTGGCACGGGCAGTTCTTGAGCTGCCATTTCATCCAGGAAACCGCTCAAACGGTCCTGGGTGGTGCGGCCCGAAGCGGCATTACCGAGGTATGCAATGTGGCGATGACCTAAAGAGATCAGGTGCCGCGTGATCTGCCGTGCACCGTCCAGGTCATCGTGGTAGATGGAAAAATTATAATTTTCAGCTGCCTGCTGGTTGACCATCACCACCGGAAAACCGCGTGACAGCAGGCGATGTACCTGCGCCTGGCTGAAAGAGGACGAACAGATGATCAGGCCATCGGTCCGCTGTTCAACCATAGCCTGCACGATGCGCTGCTCTTTCTGGGGATCATGCTGCGAGGCAGCGATCAACAGGGAATAATTCTTTTCCTGGGAGTACTCCTCGATCCCGTAAAGGACATCTGCGAAGAAGGGATCCGCAATGCTGCTGAGGATCACCCCCAGCGCCTGGGTGCGGCGGGTTTTTAAACTCCGCGCAGCTGCACTGGGGTAGTAACCTTGCTCCCGGGCGATCTGCTGGATGCGCCTGGCCGTGTCTTCAGACACCAGGCTGCTGTCGTGCAGCGCCCGTGAAACGGTGGAGTGAGATACCCCGGCAATCCGGGCAATGCTCTTGATTGTTGCTGTCATAAGAACCTTTTGCACACGTGTGCAATCTTGATCAAAGTTTAATCAGTTTTGTGATAATCGTCAAGTCTTTTTGCAAGTGGTGATGAGCCAGCAGATGGTATCCACTCCAATCACCGAGCTGGACTGCGATTTTGTCCAGAAGGATGGGCGGAACGAACTTTATTTTAGCATCCAAATGAGGAGAGGTGGAAACAAGATGCTCCCA